>Ga0307479_10001060_pt1 | contig 24926 bp, 4 predicted proteins | sample atmos_gasesECM4C_FD_203743 | JGI IMG/M metagenome (GOLD analysis project Ga0307479, IMG submission 203743) | Hardwood forest soil microbial communities from Morgan-Monroe State Forest, Indiana, United States - atmos_gasesECM4C_515 | ecosystem: Environmental > Terrestrial > Soil > Temperate... | reverse complement strand
ACGAGCCGCTCGCCGGCCAGCTCGCGCCGCTGCCAGCGCGCGTAGTCGCCGTACTGGATCGGCAGCGGGCCGAGCTCGGCCGGGCGAGCTTCCACCCCGGCCGTGTAGAGCGCCGACAGCTCGGCGGCGAGGATGCCCACCGACCAGGCGTCGGCCGCGACGTGATGCAGCACGAGGACGAGCCGGTGCTCCTCCAACCCGAGCCGCAGCAGGGCGCTGCGCAGGAGCGGCCCCCGCGACAGGTCGAAGGGCCGGCGGGCCTCGGCACCGGCCAGCCGCTGCGCCTCCGCGCCGCGCCGCGCCGCGGTCAGGGCGCCGAGATCGACCAGCGGCAGCCGCGGCCGGGGCGGCGGCGCGACGCGCGGTACCGGCCGGCCGTCCGCCACGGCGAAGGTCGTGCGCAGCGCCTCGTGGCGCGACACCACCGCGGCGAGGCTCGCGGCGAGAACGGCCGGGCGCAGCGGCCCGCCGAGCTCCAAGGCGAGCGGCAGGTTGTAGGCCGGGCTGGCCGGCTCGAGCTGCTGCAGGAACCAGAGCCGCTCCTGTGCGAAGGAGGCCGCGAGCGGCTCGTCCGGCGGCCGCCGCGGGATCGCCGCGGCCGGCGCGACGTCGAGGCCGCGCGCGGCCAGCAGGTCGCGGAAGCGGGCGAGCCGCGCGGGCGAGAACGGGCCTCCCGGGCTCATCCCACCGCCTCCGGCCGGCCGTGCGCCGGGCCCGGCGCCGGGGGTGCGTCGCCCGGCGCCTCGCGCTCGAACTCGAGGAAGGCGCGGGCGATCTCCTCGACGCGGTCAGGGTCCCCCCAGAGCCGCGCCAGCTCGGCGACCAGGCCGGCCACCGTGGGGGTCGCGAAGAGGCTGCGCAGCGGCACCTCGACCAGGAAGACGTCGCGCAGGCGGGCGAGCACCTGCACCGCGGGCAGGGAGTGGCCGCCCAGGTCGAAGAAGCTGTCCCCGGCGCCGACGCGGCTCACCCCGAGGACCTCCCGCCAGGCCGCCGCCACCACCGCTTCGGCGGCGGTGCGCGGGGCGATCGCCGCGGCGGCGGCGTCCGCCGACGCCTCGGGCGGCGGCAGCGCGCGGCGGTCGAGCTTGCCGTTCGGGGTGAGCGGCAGCGCCGGGAGGAACACCCAGTCGGCCGGCACCAGCGGCTCGGGCAGCCTGGCCGCGAGAAAGGCGCGCAGCTCGCCCGCCGTCGGCCGCTCAAGGCCGGCGCCGACCACGTAGGCGACCAGCCGCAGGGGGCGCTGGGACCCCTGGGCCGCGCCGCCGTCGGCGCGCGCCACGACCGCCGCCCGCGCCACCGCCGGGTGCTGGGCGAGCGCCGCCTCGATCTCGCCGGGCTCGACTCTCACGCCGCGCACCTTGACCTGGTGGTCGAGGCGTCCCAGGAACTCGAGGTTGCCGTCGGGCAGCCGGCGCGCCAGGTCGCCGGTGCGGTAGAGGCGCCCGCCCGGTACGGCGCCGAACGGGTCGGGCACGAAGGCCGCCGCGGTCAGGTCGGGGCGGCCGAAGTAGCCGCGGGCGAGCGGCGCGCCGCCGACGTGCAGCTCCCCCGCCACGCCGATCGGCACCGGCTGGCCCAGGCGGTCGAGCAGATGGACGCTGACGTTGGCGATGGGCCGCCCGATCGGCGGCAGCGCCGGCCAGGCCGCGGGCGGGCCCGCCAGCGAGTAGCTGGTGACCATGTGCGTCTCGGACGGCCCATACTGGTTGTGCAGGCGGCAGTCCGGGCGCGCGGCGAAGGTCTCGCGCAGGGTGGCGGTGGCGCGGACCTGCTCGCCGGCGGTGAGCACCTCGCGCAGGCTGCCGGCCCCCGGCCCGCGCGCCCGCAGCTCCTCGGCGAAGCGCTCGAGGACGACGGCCGGCATGAGCAGCTGCTCGACGCCGCTCGCCACCACGCGCCGGCTCAGCGCGGCGAGGTCGCGGCGCAGCTCCTCGGACACCAGCACCAGCTCGCCTCCCGAGCAGAGCGCCGAAAACAGCTCGCGGAAGCTGGCGTCGAAGCCGAGCGCGGCGAAGCCCAGGCGCCGCCCGCCGGCGCGCAGGCGCGGCTCGCCGACCTGCCAGGCGATCAGGTTGGCGAGCGCCGCATGCCGCATCGCCACCCCCTTGGGCTGGCCGGTCGAGCCGGAGGTGTAGACCACGTAGGCGAGGTTCTCGGCCGTGGCGCGGGGCGGCGGGTCGAGGGCGTCCGCGCCGTCGGGGGCGTCCTCGGCGGCGGGCTCGGGCGCGGCGAGCAGCACCGAGACGCCGGCGTCGGCCAGCAGCCAGCGCCGCCGGGCCGGCGGATCGGCGGGATCGACCGGCACGTAGGCGCCTCCCGCCTTGAGCACCCCGAGCACCGCGGTGACCATGGCGACGCCGCGCGGCAGGCAGATGCCGACCCGCACCTCGGGCCCGACGCCGGCGGCGCCGAGGCGCCGGGCGAGGCGGTTGGCGCGCCGGTTCAGCTCGGCGTAGGAGAGGCGCTCCCCGTCCTCGCCCGCCATGCCGGCCAGCGTCAGGGCGGGCGCGCCGGGCGTGCGCGCCACCTGCGCCTCGAACATCTGGGTCACGCAGGCGGTCTCCGGCTGCCGTGCGGTGGCGTTCCATTCGACCAGCAGCTGGTGGCGCTCGCCCGGGTCGAGGAGGTCGAGCCGCGACACGGCGAGCTGCGGCGCCGCCAGGGCGCTCGCCAGCAGCCGCTCGAAGTGCCGCGCCAGACGCTCGACGGACGAGGCGTCGAGGAGATCGGCGCTGTAGCTCCAGCCGGCGAGGAGCCCGTCGCCGTCCTGTCTCGCGACCAGCGCGAGATCGAACTTGGCCGCCTCGCTCTCGACCGCCAGCGGTTCCCAGGTGAGGCCGGCCGCGGCGGCCGGCGGCGCCGGCGTCTGGTCGAGGGTGAACAGCACCGAGACCAGCGGCGCCCGGGCGAGGTCGCGCTCGGGCCGCAGCTCGGCGACCAGGCGCTCGAAGGGCATCTCCTGATGCGCGTAGGCGCCGAGGGCCGTCTCGCGCACGCGGTCGAGCAGCGCGGCGAAGGCCGGATCGTCGCCCAGGTCGGCGTCGAGCACCAGGGTGTTGAGGAAGAGCCCCACCACCCCTTCGAGCTCCGGGCGGGGGCGGTTGGCGACCGGCGAGCCGACCGCGATCCGCGCCTCGCCGGTGAGGCGGTGGAGCAGGGCGAAGAAGGCGGCGAGCAGGGTCATGAACGCGGTCGCCCCCTGCCGGCGCGCGAGGCGGCCGAGGGCCGGCGAGAGGTCGGCCGCCAGCGCCCGCTGCCGGCGGCCGCCGCGGAAGCTCTGCACCGCCGGGCGCGGCCGGTCGGCAGGCAGGTCGAGCGGCGCGAGCGGCGTCGGGCCGGGCGCGAGCCGCCCCCGCCAGTAGGCGAGGAGCGCCGCGAGGCGGCCGCCGGAGAGCGCCGCGCGCTGCCAGACCGCGTAGTCGGCGTACTGCACCGGCAGCGCGGGCAGCGCCGCCTCGGTGCCGCCGCGCGCCGCCGCCGCATAGAGCCGCTGCAGCTCGCGCGCGAGGATGCCGAGCGACCAGCCGTCGACGACGATGTGGTGGAGGTCGAGCAGCAGGCGGTGGCGGTCGGGAGTCTCGCGCACCAGGGTTGGGCGCAGCAGCGGGCCGCGCGCCAGGTCGAAGGCCCGCCGCGCCTCGGCCGCGGCCCACCGCCGCGCCTCCCGCGCGGCGCGCGCGGGCGGCAGCGCCGCGAGGTCGATCACCGGCAGCGCGCCGGGCGCCGCGGCGGCGGCGGCCACCACCTGGACCGGGCGGTCGCCGCGCAGCGCGAAGGTGGTGCGCAGCGCCTCGTGGCGCCGCACCAGGGCGGCGAGGGCGGCCGCCAGGGCGCCGCGGTCGAGCGCGCCGCCCAGGGCGAGCAGGGCGGGCACGTTGTAGGCCGGGCTGCCGGGAGCGAGCCGGTCGAGCACCCAGAGCCGCTCCTGGGCGAAGGAGAGCGGCAGCTCGCCGTCGCGCGGCACCGGCCGCAGGGGCGGGGCCGCCGCGCCGGCGTCGGCACGGCGCGCCGCCTCGACCGCGCCCGCCAGCCGCGCCAGGGTGGGCGCGTCGAAGACCGCCCGCAACGCCAGCTCGACGCCGCAGCTCTGCGCGATGCGGGCGACGAGCCGGGCGGCGAGCAGCGAGTGGCCGCCCAGGGCGAAGAAGTCGTCGTCCGCCGTCACCCGGCCGGTGCCGAGCAGCTCCTCCCAGAGCGCCGCCAGCAGCTCCTCTACCGGGCCGGCCGGCGCGCGCCCGCTCCCCTCCCCGCCCGTCGCGCCGCCGCCGCCGTCGCCCGCCGCGGCGAGCGCCGGAAGCGCGGCGCGGTCGATCTTGCCGTGCGCGGTGAGCGGGAGCGCCGCGAGGATCACCGGCCCCGCCGGGACCATGTAGTCGGGCAGCTCGGCGCGCAGCGCGCGGCGGAGCTCGGCGACGGAGAGGGCGGCGCCGGGCTCCGCCGCCACGTAGGCGACCAGCCGGCGGTCGCCGGGGGCGGCCTCGGTCGCCACCACCGCCGCCTGGCGCACCCCGGCGCAGCGGCCGAGCGCCGCCTCGATCTCGCCGGGCTCGACCCGGAAGCCGCGTACCTTGACCTGCTGGTCGAGGCGGCCGAGGTAGGCGAGGTCGGAGTCGGCGAGATAGCGCCCGAGGTCGCCGCTGCGGTAGAGGCGCGCCCCCGGCCGGCCGCTCCACGGGTCGGGGACGAAGCGCTCGGCGGTGAGCTCGGGGCGCGCCAGATAGCCGCGGGCGAGGCCGGCGCCGCCGACCGCGATCTCCCCGGCGACGCCGATCGGCACCGGCTCGAGGCCGCGGTCGAGCAGGTAGAGCTCGAGATCGGGCAGGGCGCGGCCGAGGACGCTCGCCGTGTCGCCGGCGCGCCGGCAGTCGGCGGGGCCGAGCGGGCGCCAGGTGACGTGCACGGTGGTCTCGGTGATGCCGTACATGTTGACCAGGCGCGGCCCGTCCTGCCCGCAATGCTCGAACCAGGAGCAGAGGCTCGCGGGCGCGAGCGCCTCGCCGCCGAAGATGATCCAGCGCGGCAGCCGCCGCGGCGCGGCGCCTGCGAGCTCCGGGGCGAGCAGCTGGAAGGCCGAGGGCGTCTGGTTGAGGACCGTGACCCCCTCGCGCAGCAGCAGGGCGGCCAGCGCCGCGGGGCGGCGCGCGATGTCGAGCGGCACGACGACCAGGCGGCCGCCGTGGAGCAGCGCCCCCCACAGCTCCCAGACCGAGAAGTCGAAGGCGTAGGAGTGCAGCAGGCTCCAGACGTCCGCGGCGCCGAAGTCGAAGAGCGACGCCGTGGCGGAGACGAGGCGGACCACGTTGGCGTGGGTCACCAGCACCCCTTTGGGCGCGCCCGTCGAGCCCGAGGTGTAGATCACGTAGGCGAGGTTCTGCGCCTGGACGCGGGCGGGCGCGGCGGCGGGTGGAGCCTTGGGCTCCGGCGCGGCGTCGGCGGCGGTGCCGTCCGGCGCCAGCAGGCAGAGCCGGAGCGCCGGCGCCTCCGGCAGGAGCTGGCGCAGCTCCGGCGAGGTCACCGCCACCCGCGCTCCCGCGTCGGCGAGCAGCAGCGCCAGGCGTTGCGGCGGCAGCGCCGGGTCGAGCGGCAGGTAGGCGGCGCCCGCCTCGAGCACCCCGAGAACCGCCACCACCAGGGCGGCCGAGCGCTCGAGCAGCAGCGCCACCCGCGCCTCCGGCCCGACGCCGGCCGCGGCGAGCCGGCCGGCGAGGAGGCGCGCGCGCGCCGCCAGCTCGCGGTAGCTCAGACGCTCCTCGCCGCAGACGACCGCCACCGCCTCGGGCGTGCGCCGCGCCTGCGCGGCAAAGAGCTCGTGCAGGCAAGCCGGCGGCGCCTCGACGGCGGGAGCCGCGCCGTTCCACTCGCGGAGGAGCAGCTGGCGCTCCGCCGGCCCGAGCAGGCCGGCCTCCGCAACGCGGCGCCCGGGGTGAGCGGCGGCGTCCGCGAGCAGCGCCAGGAAGTGAGCGCCCAGGCGGGCCACGGTCGCAGGGTCGAAGAGACCGGCGTCGAACTCGAGCCAGCCGGCCAGCGCGCCGCCGCGCGCGAAGAGGTCCAGGGTGAGATCGTACTGGGCCGCGCCGCCGTAGGACTCCGCGAGCCCGAGCGCCAGCCCGGGCAGCGCCGGCGGCTCAAACGGCGCGTTCTGGAAGACCAACACCACCTGGAACAGGGGATGGACGGCGAGCCGCCGCTCGGGCCGCAGCTCCTCGACCAGGCGGTCGAACGGCAGCTCCTGGTGGGCGAAGGCGCCCAGGGCGACGGCCTGGACTCTGGCGACGAGCTCGCCCCAGGTCGGGTCGCCGGCGAGGTCCAGGCGCAGCGGCAAGGTGTTGGCGAGCAGGCCCATGAGCCCCTCGACCTCCGGCCGGTTGCGGTTGGCGATCGGCGTGCCCACGAGCAGGTCGTCCTCACCGCTGTAGCGCCCGAGCAGCACCGCGAAGGCCGCGGCCAGGACCATGAACGTGGTGGCGCCCTGCTCGGCGCCGAGCCGCGCGACCGCCTGGCAGAGGGGCGGCGGCACGGCGAGCGGCTGCCGCCGGCCGCGCCGGGCGAGGCCGGCCGGCCGCGGCCGGTCAGCCGGCAGCCGCAGCTCCGGGGGCGCGCCGGCCAGCCGGCGCCGCCACCAGGCGAGCTGCTCGGCCGCCGCCGGCCCGGCCAGCCACTCGCGCTGCCAGAGCGCGAAGTCGCCGTATTGCAGCGGCGGCTCCGGCAGCGGCGAGGGCGCGCCGCCGGCGAAGGCGGCGTAGAGCGCCGCCAGCTCCCCCATGAACAGCCCGAGCGACCAGGCGTCGGCAACGACGTGGTGGAGGGTGAGGAGCAGCACGTGCTCCTCGGGGCCGAGGGCGAGGAGGACCGCGCGCAGCAGCGGCCCGCGGCCGAGGTCGAACGGCCGCGCCGCCTCGGCGCCGGCGAGCCGCCGCAGCTCGCCCGGCCGCGCCGCCGGCGGCAGAGCCATCAGCGAGGCCCGCGGCAGCGGCAGCGGCCGGTGCGGCGCGACGCTCTGCACCGGCATCCCCGCGACCTCGGCAAAGCGCGTGCGCAGCACCTCGTGCCGGCCCACGATCTCGCCGAGAGCGCGCCGGAGCGCCGCTTCGTCGAGCCGGCCGCGCAGGCGCACCGCCGCCGGGATGGTCAAGACCGCGCCACCCAGGCCGCTGCGCTCGAGAAACCAGAGCCGCTGCTGGGCCGAGGAAAGCGGCAGCGGCCCGCGCGCCGCCCGGCGCGGAACCGGCCCGGGCGGCAGCGGCGTCGTCCCGGCGAGCCGCCGGGCGAGCAGCTTGAGCTTGGCCGGCGACAGGCCGGCCAGCCGGTCGGCGAGGTCGGTCATTTGCGGCACCCGGGCGGCAGCGGCGCGATCCGCGGGCCACCGGCCGGAGGCGCCGCGGTCTCCACGATCCTTTGCGCAACAGGTAGCGGGCGCCTACAGCCCCTCCCGCTCAAGGCTGATTGGACGGAGGCCACGCGATCTTCACTTCCCGGCTGCCCGATTTGGGCACCTACTTCGTCAGCGGAACTCTACCGCAGCCAGGAGCGCAGGATGCCTGTTGGCAGCTCGCCACTGGCGCAGGCGGATGAGAGTGTGACGGAAGCCAGCGAAAGCATTCGTCAAGCGCTCACTAGAGCCGGTGTGCTCACGCAGAGGTAACTATCGAGGAACTCTGCTGGCTAGTCAGTGCCGCAGGAACCTGGAGACGGAATCCCAGCTTGATGCGCTCCGCATTTCTCATAGAAAAACGCCACGAGCTCGCGCTTCCATTTAGTGCAATACTGATAAAAACGAAGGCCCTCGAGGCGCTTTCGCCAGCTAACCCCGCCGGAGATCTGGTCCACGTCCATGAAGATTGAGTCGCGGCCAAACTCCCTTTGGAGCTCATTGTAAATGCGGCTGGCAAGCGCCCCCGTGTCACTCCGACGATAGGAGATGAACACCAGGGACATCTGGTCTTTTCCTCCTCGACCTGACCTGAAGTCAGCGCAGGTCTGACGCGGTTCCGCTCGGGGAAGGCCGCCCCAGTGGCCCGTAAGGGCGGTAGCTTTCTGTCAGCGCCGAGCTCGCCTACGCCAACGCACGGGAGCTCAGGCCAAGCACCTATGGCGCGCTCTGAGACGGAGACCTTGAAGCTCGTCATGCGCCGGCTCCTTCGAGCCCGCCGCGGCTCTCGACCTCGGCGATGATCCGCTCCTCGACGGCGGCGGATTGCTCGAGGACCGTCGGGGCGGCGAAGAGGTCACGCAGGAAGACCTCGACGCCGAAGGCCGCCTGCAGGCGGGCGACGAGCTGGGCGCCGAGCAGCGAGTTGCCGCCGAGCTGGAAGAAGTTGTCGTGGACGCCGATCGGGCCGACGCCGAGCAGCTCCTCCCACAGCCGGGCGATCCGCTGCTCGGCCACCTCTTCAGGGGCGACGTAGGGCGTCGGCAGCGCCGGGCGTGCGTGGCGGGCGCCGGACGGCGACGGGGATGGAGCGGCGGAGAGGTCCGGCGCTGGCACAGCGCTGGGGATCACGACCACACCCGGGAGGTCGCCCGCGCGCAGCAGGGCGCCCAGGGTCTCGAGGCCCGCTGCCGCGGCGGCCATCGCTCCGCCCGGGGCTGCCGCAGTGGCCGCCGGTTCGCCCGAGGCTGCCGCCGGGCCCTCCCAGCGCACCGCCACCCAAGGCTCTCCTCCCTCGCGGCTACGCTCCTCGGCCCAGAGCTCGAGCATCGTCGCCAGGGCGCCGTCGGCGAGCGCCGGCCACCCGCCACCGGCGGACGGCGGCGGCGAGACCAGGAAGACGAAGTCGAGGTCCTGGTCTGCCAGCGCGGCGTTGAGACGCTGCAGCTCGGCCGCGACCGCCTCTGCGCCAGCCTCGAGCGCCTCGGGAGCGGACTCCATCGCCGCACCCTCGGCCGGGTCTCCTGGCGGCCAGCGGACGAGGTGGAAGACGCCGTGGAGGGGACCGAAGCGTTGCCGCCCGCTGCCGACGAGCTCGCGCCAGCCAGCCTTTTCAGAGCGGTCGACGCCGGCGGTCAATAGCTCCGCCCCGGTCTCTTCGAGGGCATGGAGCTGGAGGATCTTGAGGCTGGTCTCGTCGTGCGGGCCGTGCGCCGCGAGCCAGCTGTCCCAGCGGTCGCGGGCGGGGAAACCGGGCTCCTCCGCCAGCAGCAGGCGGGCGCCGCACGCCGCCACCAGATGCCGGGCGAGGAGCGGTCCCATCCCGGCCAGGCCGAGGCTCAGCATGTAGCTGCCACCCGCGCGCAGGCGGCTGGCGGCGCCGGGCGAGGCGGGCGCGAGCGACTCGCGGTAGGCCACCCAGCGCTCGACGCCGCGGTAGGCCACCACGGGCTCCCTGCCGTGACGCAGCTCCTCCGGCAGCCGGCGCAGCAGGCCGCGCTCGGCGGCGCCGCCCGCCACCGGCCTCGGCACTTCGAGCAGGCGGCAGCGGACGGCCGGGGCCAGCCGCGGCAGCTCGCGGGCCGCGGCGAGCAGAGCCGCCCGCTCGGCGAGCGCCGCCGGCGTAGCCGGCGCGGCGGCGGCGCCGGGCAGCAGCAGGTCGAGCTCGAGCTCGGCGACTCCCAGGCGGCCAGCCGCTTCGCCCAGGTAGAGCACAGCTGCAAGACCGCTCGCAGCCAGACCCGGTTCGAGGCTCCAGGTGTGCACCAGGCGCAGCGGTCTGCCGGGCCGGCCCGCGAGCTCCGCGAGCAGCGCCTCGTAGTGCTCGGGACGGGCGGGATCGAGGGTGTAGCCGCCGCTGGTGAGCCGCGCGAAGCGGTCGCCCGGAGTGGCCTCGCGGACCGTCCAGCCTGCGGCGCGCAGGCGGGGGGCGAGACGCTCCCCGAAGCTGCCGGACACGGAGAGCAGCACGAGGTCCTCAGGCTCGTGGGGCGCCGCTGGCGCGGCGGCGGCAAGGGCGCGGCGGCGCCAGCCGAAGGTCTCGGCGCCTGCGCCTGGACCCGAAGCTGCGGGCGCGGCGTCGGCACCCGGCGTGGCAGGCTCGGCGCCGGCGGTTCCTGCGGCGGGCACCACGGCGGCGGCACTGGCTGTGACAAGTGTCGCCCCTGCGGCGGCGCCTGCGGCGGCCCCAGCGGCGGCCGGGAAGGGCGTCTCTTCCGCCGGCGCCGCACGGGCGTCGATCCAGTGCCGGCGGCGTTCGAACGGATAGGTGGGCAGCTCGACCTTCTGGCGGCGCTCCGCGGCGTAGTAGCCCTGCCAGTCGATCTCCACGCCGGCCAGCCAGAGGCGGCCCAGGGCGCCGGCGATCGCCAGCTCGGCGGGCGTCGCGTCCAGGGCGTGCGGCAGGCAGGAGATCGCCGCCTGAGCGCCGCGGGGGTCGCCGGCCGGCAGGATCTGCATCGCGGCGCTGGCCAGGGTCTGGCCTGGGCCGACTTCGAGCAGCAGGAGATCCGGCCGCCGCAGCAGCTCGGCGGCGCCGGCGGCAAAGCGGACCGTGCCGCACAGGTGCGCGGCCCAGTAGGCCGGCGAGGTCGCCTGCGCCGGCGTGATCCAGGTGCCGGTCAAGTTGGAGAGGAAGGGGATCGTCGGCGCGTGCAGCTCGAACCGGCCCACCTGCTCGCCGAAGGCGTCTCGCGCCGGCTCCATCATCGCGGAGTGGAAGGCGTGGGAGGTGGCGATGCGGCGGCAGGCGATGCCTTGGGCCGCGAGCCGGCCGGCGAGGGCCGCGACCGCCTCCAGGGGTCCTCCCACCAGGCTGAGCGACGGCGCGTTGACCGCCGAGAGGCTGAGGCCCTCGCCCAGGTAAGGCGCCACCTCGGCCTCGCCGAGCGGCACCGCCGCCATCGCGCCCGGCGGCAGCTGCTCGATGAGGCGCGCCCGCCGCGCCACCAGGGCGAGGGCATCGTCGAGGCGGAGGACGCCGGCCAGGCAGGCCGCCACCAGCTCGCCGAGGCTGTGGCCGAGCATCGCCTCGGGCACCACCCCCCAGCTCATCCACAGGCGCGCCAGCGCGACCTCGAGGACGAAGAGCGCCGGCTGGGCGTCGAGGGTGCGGGCGAGCTGCCACGCGGCGTCCTCGCCGTCCGGCGGCGCGGCCTCCTGGCCGCGGCGCAGCAGCGCGCGGAGGTCGCGGTGCGTGGCGTGGGCTTCCGCCCGGGGCGCGTGCGGTGGGGAGATCGGCGCCTCCCCCGGCACCGCGGCCCGGCGCTCGGGTGCCTGAGCTCCGGGGGCGCCGGTGCCTCGTTGCGCCGCCGCCGCGGGCGGCGCCACCGGGTCGCCCAGGAGCAGCGGCCGCAGATCGTGGCCGAGCTCGGCCGCCAGCCGCTCGCAGCAGCGGTCGACCTCGCGCCGGAAGAGCGGCTCGGCGTCGTAGAGCCCGCGGGCCATGCCGCGGTGCTGGTCGCCCAACCCGGGGAACAGAAAAGCGACCGCCGGCGGCGGCGCCGCGGCGGCGCCGCTCAGCACCCGCCGCGGATCGCGACGGGCGAGCGCGGCGGCGGCATCGGCGCGGTCGCGGCAGAGCACGATCCGGCGCTGCTCGAAGGCGCGGCGGCCAGTGGCGGCGGTATAGGCGACGTCGGCGAGGTCGAGCTCGGGGTGGGTCTCGAGATGCGCGGCGAGGCGCTCGCTCACGGCCGCGAGCGCCGCGGGGGTGCGCGCCGAGAGGGCCAACACCTGCCAGGCCCGCGCCGGGCCGGAGGGCGGGTGGGACGCCGCGGAAGCAGGCAGCGCGGAATCCGGCGACGCGGCAGCCGTCGGCGCTGGGGCCGGCGCCTCCTCGACCACCAGGTGGGCGTTGGTGCCGCCGATGCCGAAGGCGCTCACTCCGGCCCGCCGCGGGCCGCGGTCGGCGGGCCAGTCGGCGAGGCGGGCGTTGACGTAGAAGGGCCCGCCGGCGAAATCCACCTCCGGGCTCGGGGTCTCGCAGTGCAGGCTGGGCGGCAGCTGGCGGTGCTCCAAGGCGAGCACGGTCTTGATCAACCCCGCGACCCCGGCGGCGGCGTCCAGGTGGCCGAGGTTGGTCTTGAGCGAGCCGACGGCGCAGGTCCCCCGGCCGCGGCCGCCGCCGAAGGCCCGGTTCAAGGCGGCGATCTCCAGCCGGTCGCCGAGCGGCGTGGCGGTGCCGTGGGCCTCGACGTAGCCGACGCTCGCCGGCTCGACCCCGGCCACGGCGAGCGCCTCGGCGATCACCCGCACCTGGCCCTCGAGGCTCGGCGCGGCGTAGCCCACCTTGGCGGTGCCGTCGTTGTTGACCGCCGAGCCGCGGATGACGGCGCGGATGGGATCGCCGTCGGCGAGAGCCTTGGCCAGCGGCTTGAGCGCCACCACCCCCACGCCGCTGCCGTAGACGGTGCCGGCGGCGCGGGCGTCGAAGGCGCGGCAGTGGCCGTCGGGCGAGAGCACGCCCTCGCGCTCGTAGAGATAGCCGACGCGGCGCACCAGCAGCGAGGCGCCGCCCGCCAGCGCCAGGTCGGCCTCGCCGGCGAGCAGGCTCTGGCAGGCGAGGTGGACGGCCACCAGCGAGGAGGAGCAGGCGGTCTGCACGGTGAGGCTCGGGCCGGTCAGCCCCAGGTGGTAGGAGACGCGGGTGGCGAGGAAATCCTTGTCGTTGCCGAGCGCGGTGCGCAGCGCGCCGGCGCCGAGCGCCGCCTCCGGGTTGGAGTAGAGGTTGAGCAGGTAGCCGCTGGCGCTCACCGCGGCGAAGACCGCGACGGCGGCGCCGGCGCGGCGCGGATCGTGGCCGGCGCTCTCGAGCGCCTCCCAGGCGCACTCGAGCAGCAGCCGCTGCTGGGGGTCCATGAGCTCGGCGTCACGCGCGCTCAGGCCGAAGAACCCGGCGTCGAACAGCTCCATGCCCTCCACGAAGGCGCCGGCCCTGACGTAGTCCGGCCGCGCGAGGAGGGCCGGTGCCACCCCGGCCGCCAGCAGCTCGGCGGCGGAGAGGCGGGCGATCGACTCGACGCCGGCGGCGAGGCGGTCCCAGAGCTCGGCCAGCGTTGCCGCCCCCGGGAAGCGGCCGGCCATGCCGACGATGGCAATCCCCTCGGGGCTCGCCCGACGGCGGCGCGCCCGCTCGCGCCCGGACTCCTGCCAGGGGCGCTCCTCGGCCGCCTCGCCGCCCAGGTGGCGGGCGAGGGCGGCGACGGTCGGGTGCGCGAAGAGATCGAGGAGCGCCAGCGTGCGCCCCTCGCGCCCCTCGCTCCCGAGAACGCTTTGCAGCCGGCTGTGGACCCGCACCAGCAGCAGCGAGTCGCCGCCGAGGTCGAAGAAGCTCACCTCGCGGCCGACCCGGTCGCGCCCCAGGACCTCGCACCAGGCCGCGGCGATCAGCCGCTCGAGCCGACCGGCGGGCGGCGCCCCGGAGGCGTCGGCCTGCGGCGACGCGGACGGCGGCAACGCCGCGCGGTCCACCTTGCCGGAGCGCGTCCGCGGCAAGGCGCGCAGCGCCACGAACGCCGCGGGGATGAGGTGCTCGGGGAGGGTCCGGCGCAGCCAGCTCCTGAGCTCGGCGGCGCCGACCGGCGGCGTGTCAACCAGGAGCGACTCCGGGCGCGGACGCCGCGCCGCCGCCTCCTCGGCGCGCACCGCGTAGACGTTGTGGAGCACGGTGCCGGCCAGCTGCGGCTCCTGCGCGACGGCGACGGTGAAGCCGTGCGCGGCGAGCAGAGCCGTGACGCCCTCGAGCCGGCCCGCCGTCGCATGCACCTCGGCGACCACCTGCCGCACCTTGCCCCAGTCCGCCGCGGCGAGCCCGGCCAGCACCTCGAGCTCGCTCTTCTGGACGTCGATCTTGAGCAGATCGATGCGCTCGATCCCCTCGTCGCGGATGACCTCGGACAGCGTGCGGACCGGGCAGCGGAAGGAGACGGCCTGGAAGCGCTCGGCGAGCAGGTCCTCGGCGTGGCGGGCGAGCTCCTCGCTGCCCGGAGCGCCGCGCCGGCGCTCGTCCTCGAGCAGGGCGCGCAGCACCGCCTTCTCCTCCTCGAGATCGGCGTGGAAGGAGGACATGCCGGAGCTCTGGGGGTAGAAGGTCAGCTCGCGCACCGCGGCGGTCTCGGCGAGGCCGACGTTGAAGGCCTTGACCGCGAGGCCGCGGCCCGAGGTGTTGGCGCAGAGGAGCGCGTAGAGCGGCGGCGCCGGCTCGAAGGCATAGATCCGCGCGCCGCGGCAGCGCTGCGCGACGAAGAGGCTGAACAGGCCGATGTTGGCGCCGACGTCGAAGACGCAGTCGCCGTCGGCGAGCTCGACGCCATGGCGCAGATAGGCGCGCTGGCCGAAGATGTCGGCGTAGAGGTGCTCGGCCTCGACCCGGCTCTGGACGAGGATCTCCGTGCCGTCGGGGAGGCGCAGACGCGGCCCGGAGGCCGCCGCCGGCAGGGGCGACAGGGGCGGCAGGGGCGGCAGGGCGGGCGACGGGCCGGGCCCGACGTCGAGGTAGGCGACCAGGCGCCTGCCCAGGCCGCCGTCGTCGCGCGCCACGACCGCGGCCGCGCGCACCGCGGGATGGGCGGCGAGCGCCGCCTCGATCTCGCCGGGCTCGATGCGGAAGCCGCGCACCTTGACCTGGCCGTCGACGCGGCCGAGGAACGCGAGCACGCCGTCGCCGCGGTGGCGCCCGAGGTCGCCGGTGCGGTACAGGCGCTCGCCGGGGGCGGTGCCGCAGGGGTCGGGGACGAAGGCCGCGGCGGTCAGCTCCGGCCGGCCGCAGTAGCCGCGGGCCAGCCCGGCGCCGCCGAGGTAGAGGCCGGCGGCCACCCCGGCCGGCACCGGCTGCAGGTCGTCGCCCAGCAGCAGGCAGCGGGTGCCGGCAATCGGCCGGCCGATCGGCGGCGGCAGCTCGCTCTGGCGCGGCAGCAGGGCGCAGGTCGAGTAGGTGGTGGCCTCGGAGGGCCCGTAGAGGTTGTAGACCCGCGCCACCCGGCCGCTCTGGTAAAGCCGCTCGACGAGCGCGCCGGGCACGGCCTCGCCCGCCAGGTTGACGGTGTGGACGCCCGGCGGCAGCGCTTCCGCCCGCAGCAGCTCGGCGACCGCCGAGGGCACCGAGTTGACCAGCGTCACCACGGCCGCCGCGGCGAGGCCGGGCAGGGCGAGGAGGTTCTCGGCCAGCACGATCTTGCTGCCCAGCGCGAGCGGCAGGAAGAGCTCGAACACCGAGAGGTCGAAGCAGACCGAGGTCGCGGCCAGCACGCCGTCCGCGGCGCCGAGCGGAAACTCCGTCGCCGCCCAGTCGAGCAGGGCGACCGCGGCGCGGTGGGTGATCCCCACTCCCTTCGGCCTGCCGGTCGAGCCGGAGGTGAAGATGAGGTAGGCGAGGTTGTCGGGTAGGGCGCGGCTGAGCCCCGGCTCGTCTCGCGGGGGCGGCGCCGCCCCCGCCTGGTCCGCCCCCGCCGCGTCCGCTTCGAGCGCCGCGAGCGGCACCGCCGGTATCGCGGCCGCGCCCGGCTGCCCGCCCGGCAGGGGGTCGCCGACGAGCAGGGCGGCGCCCGCCTCGGCGAGCATCCCGGCCAGGCGCTCCGGCGGCCAGGCGGGGTCCAGCGGCACGTAGGCGCCGCCCGCGGCGAGCACGGCGAGCAGCGCCGCGACCAGCTCGGGGGTGCGCGGCAGGTGCACCCCGACCGTCACCTCGGGGCCGACGCCCAGGGCGCGCAGCCGGCGGGCCAGGCGGTCGACGCGCCGGGCGAGGTCGCCATAGCGGAGCCGGCGCTCGCCCCAGACCAGCGCCACCGCCTCGGGGGTGCGCGCGGCCTGGCGCCGGAAGAGGGCGTCGAGGGTGCGCCCGGCGGACCGCGGCGGCGGCACCGCGGCGCCGCTCCACTCGCGCAGCAGCTGCTGCCGCTCGGCCGCGCGGAGCGGCGAAGCCGCATCCCACGCCTCCTCGGGGCGTGCGGCCATGGCTTCCAGGGTGGCGAGGTAGTGGGCCGCGAGCGCTTCCACCCGCTCCTCGCCCAGGAGCCCCCGGTCGACGTCGAGCCAGAGCGACAGGGCCGCGCCGCGCACCGCCTGGGAGAAATGGGCGGCGAGGGGGAAGTGGGTGTGCTCGAAGGTCTCGGCGCCGAGCAGCTCGATCCCCGGCACCGCGGCGATGCGCTCGAGGACGTGGAAGTGGAGGAAGTTGAACAGGGTGTCGAACGGCGGGCGGCCGCCCTGGCCGCGCTGGATCTCGGCGAGCGGGAAGCGCCGGTGCGGCAGCACCGCGAGCTCGGCCGCGAAGCAGCGCCCGGCGAGCTCGAGCCAGCTCGCCGGCGCGAGGCGCAGGCGCAGCGGCAGGGTGTTGAGGAAGAGACCCAGCACGCGCTCGCCGCCGGCCACCTCGGGGCGGCCATGGCTGACCAGGCCGGTGGTCACGTCGCCGCAGCCGGTGTGGAGCGCGAGCACCCGCAGGTGGGCGGCGAGCAGCACGTCCTTGAGCGGCACGCTCGCCCGCGCGGCGAGGCGGCGCAGCCCGGCGGCGAGCTCGTCCGGCAGCGGCACGACGCGCCGCGACTGCCGCTCGCGCCGGTCCCGCCCGCCCTGCCCCATGGCGGTGGCGCCGCGGCCCGCCGGGCGGCCCGTCCCGGCGGCCGCCGGGTCTGCCGCCGGCTCCACGCCATTCGCCGGGGCCGGCGGGTCCGCCGGGCCGGCGAGCGGCGCCGCCGGGCTCTCGGCCAGCTGCGCCTCCCAGAAGGCGCGGCTCGCCGCGCTCGCCAACGCCTGCCGCTCGAGCGCCACGAAGTGGGCATAGGTCGCCGCCGGCGGCGCGAGCGGCAGCCGCTCCCCTGCCGCCAGCGCGACGTAGTCGGCAAACAACTCGGCGTAGAGGGTCGCGGCGCTCCAGCCGTCGAGCAGCGCGTGGTGGAAGCTCAGCGTCCACTGGCAGGTGCCGTCGCCCAGCAGATGGATCGCCGCCCGCAGCAGCGGCGCGGCCGTCCAGTCGAAGTCGCGCCGGCGCTCGGCGGCGAGCCAGGCGGCGAGCGCCGTCTGCCGCCGCGGGGCCGGCAGGCCGCCCAGGTCCACCACGCTCCACGGCAGGCGCACCTCGCGGTGGACGGCCTGCAGCGGCTCGGCGTAGCCGCCGATGTCGAAGGAGGTGCGCAGCACCGGATGGCGGGCCAGTAGGCGGGCGAAGGCGAGGCGCAGGCAGCCGGGGGCAAGCACCGCCCGCAGGTGGAAGGTCGAGATCTCGTGATAGACCGCGCTGGCCGGGGCGTAGGCGCTGTGGAAGAGCATCCCCAGCTGCAGGCGGGCCAGCGGGTAGGCGTCCTCCCACTCCCCGGCGTGCACGAAAAGCAGGCGGGCGCGGTCGGAGGGCGCGAGCTGGCCGAACGGCGCCGGGGGCGCGAGCGCCGCCTCCTCTGAGGCGCCGGCGCGGCTTTGCGCCAGCCGGGCGATCGTCGGCTGGGCGAAGAGCTGCTGCACCGAGAACGCGATCCCCCGCTGCTCGGCGCGGTGGCGCACCTCGATGGCGCGGATCGAGTCGCCGCCGAGCTCGAAGAAGCTGTCGTCCCTGCCGACCCGCGGCACGCCGAGCACGTCGGCCCAGATCACCGCCAGCGCCTCCTCGACCGCGCCGCGCGCCGGCTCGGCCCCTTGCGGCCGCGCCGCCGGCGCCTCCGGCGGCGGCAGCGCCCGGAGGTCGACCTTGCCGTTCGGGGTGCGCGGCAGCGCACCCAGGGTGACGAAGGCGGCGGGCAGCATGTAGGCGGGGAGCCGCTCGGCCAGGAAGGCGCGCAGCGCCGCGGCCGCCGGCGCCGCCGCCGCGGCGCGCGGCACCAGGTAGGCGACCAGGCGCGGGCCGAAGGGAGCGTCGGCGCGCGCCGCCACCACCGCCTCGCGCACCGCCGGATGGCCGGCGAGCACCGCGGCCACCTCCTCGGGCTCGACGCGGGCGCCGCGGATCTTCACCTGGCGGTCGGCGCGCCCGAGGAAGCGCAGGGCGAGGTCCTCGCGATGGCAGGCCAGATCGCCGGTGCCGTAGAGGCGCGCGCCGGGGCTGGCGGCGAAAGGATCGGGCAGGAATCTCTCGGCAGTGAGGTCGGGGCGGCCGAGGTAGCCGCGGGCGACTCCCGCGCCGCCGATGTAGAGCTCGCCCGCCGTCCCGGCCGGCACCGGCCCGAGCGCCGGGTCGAGCAGGTAGAGGCGGGCGTTGGCGATGGGGCGGCCGATCGGGACCGCGGCCGCCTCCGGCTCCGGGCGGCAGCGCGCGACGCTCGCCCACACCGTGGCCTCGGTCGGCCCGTACTCGTTGTAGAGCGCGGCTTGCGGCAGGGCCGCCGCGTGACGGGCGGGCAGCTCCGCCGGACAGGCCTCGCCGGCCACCACCACCCGGCGCAGCGAGGCCAGCCGGCGCGGCTCGACCTCCTCGAGCAGCAGGCCGTAGAGCGCGGGCAGGGCGAGCAGGTCGGTGGCGGCGTGCGCCTCGATCAGCGCCGCGAGACGCGCCACCTCCCGCTGCTCGCCCGCCCCCGGCAGCACCAGGGTGCCGCCGCGGCAGAGGGTGCCGAAGACCACCGCCACCGAGCTGTCGAAGGCGAGGGAAGGGAGCAGCAGGGCGGTCGCCGGCGGCGCGCTGCCGTAGAGGTCCAGGCGGGCGCGCGTCGAGGCCGCGAGAGTGCGATGCGGCACCACCACCGCCTTCGGCCTGCCGGTCGAGCCCGAGGTGTAGAGCAGGTAGGCCGGATGCTCGGGCAGGAGCGCCGGGCCGGCGAGCGTGGCGCCGTCGCCCGCCGCGCCGTCGCCCGCCGCGCCGTCGCCCGCCGCGCCGTCGCCCGCCGCGCCATCGCCCGCCTCCCAATCCTCGACGCAGAGCGGCACGGCCGCGGTGCCGGCGAGGCCGGCCAGCAGGCGCCGGTCGGTGACGAGCAGCGGCGCGCCGCTCTCCGCGAGCCCCTGCGCCTGCCGCTCGCGCGGCGCCTCCGGGTCGAGCGGCAGGTAGGCGCCGCCGGCGGCGAGCACCGCGAGCAGCGCGACGACCGAGTCGAGCGTGCGCGCGCAGCAGATGGCGACCGGCACCTCGGGCGCGACGCCCCGCCGCCGCAGCCGGGCGGCCAGGGCGGCGGCGCGCCGGACGAGCTCTGCATAGCAGATCGCCTCGTCGCCGGCGACGAGCGCCACGGCGTCGGGAGTGCGCCGCGCCCACGCCCCCACCCAGTCGTGGACGAACCCGGGTTCAAGGAGCGCGTCGCTCCGCGTGTCGTTAGCTTCGCGGAGCAGGCGGTGCCGGTCCGCGGCGCCGAGCGGCGCGAGGCTGCCGAGCGGCCGGTCGGGGTCGGCGGCGGCCTGCGCCAGCAGCGCGCGCAGCCCGGTGGCCAGGCGCAGCACCTCCAGCCGGGAGAGGCGCCGCGGATCGTGCTCCCAGGCGAGGCGCGCCCCGTCCGGCCCCAGGTGGCAGCAGAGCTTGAGCGCGAAGCTGTCGCACCAGGAGGAGCTGTCGGCCAGCCAGCCGGTCAACCCGGCGCCGCAGTCGATCGTTCCGCCCTCGGCGGCGAGCTCGAAGCCGGCGGCGAAGGCGGGGGCGGCGGTCGCCGCGCCGTCCTCCCAGACGAAGAAGTCCTGCCAGTCCTGGCGCTCGGCCAGGGCGGCCGCGAGCTCGCGTGCCAGCTCCCCGAAGCCGCGCTCCGGCGAGAGGCGGCTGCGCAGCGGCAGGTGGCGGGCGAAGAGCCCCACCGCCGCGGCGAGCTCGGCAAAGCGGCGGCCGCCGGCAGCGACGCCGAGCAGAAACTCCTCGCGTCCCCCCACTTTCCACAGCAGCGCCTGCCAGGCGGCGAGCAGCACCGCCTCCGGCGTGCAGGCGAGGGTGGCGGCGAGCGCCTCCCAGCCGCGGCTCTCGGCGGCGCCCACCTCGACCACCAGGCGCCGCGGCGCGCCGGCGGCCGGCGCCGGCTCGCGTGCCGCCGCGCCGACCGCCGGGTCCGGCGGGCCCGCCGCCGCGCCCGCCGCCGGGCCCGGCAGGCCGGGCGCCTGCTCCGCCAGACTCTCCGGGCCCCCCCACTGGCCGCGCCAGTAGCGCTCGCCGGTCTCGCGGTCCGGCCCGGCCAGGACCTCGCGCAGCCACTCGCAGTAGTCGGCGTATTGCAGTGGCGCGGCGGCCGGGCGGCCGGCCAGCTCGCGGCCCAGGTCGGCCGCGAGGTGGGCCATCGCCTCGCGGTCGGCGCACAGCGCGGGGACGGCGAGGAGCAGCCGGTGGCAGTCAGCGGCGAGGCGGACCAGGCCGGCGGCGACGACGGCGCCGCGGGCGAGGTCGCACGGCGCCGCCGCGACGGCGGCCCCGAAGGCGGCGGCGGGCGCCTCCCGGCGGGCCGCGGGGAGGCGCGAGAGGTCGAGCAGCGGCAGCGGCAGGGGCAGCACCTCCCGCGGGCCGCGGATCACCTGCACCGGCAGCCGCAGGCCGGCGAGGCTCTGCCAGGCGGTGCGCAGGATCTCGTGGCGGGCGACGAGGCGCCCGAGGGCGGCGGCGAGCCGCCGGCGGTCGAGGGGGCCGTCCAGACGGATGTCCGCCCGCGCGCGCCAAGCGCCCGGCGCGTCGGCGGCGAGACGCCAGAGGCGCCGCTGCTGCGGCGACGGCGCAAACCCTTCGAGGACCGGTCGGGACTCCATACCCTGACGCCCGCGCTACCTCGGGATGTCCTCCCGCGCGTAGGGCTGGGCCATGCCGACCAGGATCTCACGGCGGCCGGCGAAGGGCTGGCGCCCGTGGGCGATGGTCAGGTTGTCGAGCCACAGCAGGTCGCCCTGCTGCCAGGGGAAGAGCACGATCTCCTTCTGGTAGGCGCGGCGCACCGCCGCGAGGTCCTCCTCGGGGATCGGCGAGCCGTCGCCGAAGGTGGTGTCGTAGGGCAGGTCCTCTACCGCAAACTCGGCAAGCAGCGCGGCGCGCTGCTTGGGGTCGAGGCTCGAGACGTGGAAGAAGGCGGCGTGGTTGAACCACAGCACCTCGCCGGTGCGCGGATGGCGCACGAAGGCCGGGCGCAGCTGGCGGGTGCGCAGGCGGTCGCCCGCCTTCCACTCGAGCTCGATGGCGTTGGCGCGGCAGTAGCGCTCCACCTCGGCGCGGTCCTCGGTCTGGAACACCGTCTGCCAGGGCAGGCCGAAGCCGTCGTTGTAGTTGCGCAGGTAGAGCAGCCGGCGGGCGGCGAAGCGGGCGGCGAGGTCGGCCCCCAGCCGCGCCAGGACGCGGCGGCCGTCGGCGATCGGCGTCTCGCCGCCGCTCTCCGGCGCGACGTGGCAGAAGAAGTAGATCTTCTGCGGGCAGGTCACCCAGTAGGTGCCCTCGTGGTGCATGCGGATGGCCTGCTCGGCCGGGTAGTCGGTCGAGGTGAAGACCCGGTCGGCCACCTCGTGCCGCGGCGAGGAGCGGTCCCGGTAGTCGAGCAGCTCGCCGCCCGCCGTCGCCTCGCAGACGCGGCGCAGGCCGGCGGCGCCCTCGACCGCGAAGCCGCGGAACAGCAGCGCCCGGTGCTCGAGCAGCAGGGCGTCGAGCTCCGCGGCGTGGGCGGCCGCCCAGGCGGGGAGCTCGAGGCCGGCGACCGCCGCCTCGAGCAGCAGCGGGATGGCCCGGCCGGGGACCGCCGGGCGGCGCGCGACGAGCTGGTCGTCGGCGAGCGTGACGGCGCGGCGCCGCGCCGCGCCGGGGCCTTTGAGGCTGGGATGGGAAGGGAGGTCCATGGTCGGTCTACCGCCTTTCGTGGAAACTCAGGAGGCCTCGCCGGGGCGCGGCGGCTCGCCGGCGGCGGGCCGCGCCTCTCTCTGCTCTTGGCTCTCGGCCAGCGCCTCGGCCTGCTCCTCGGAGATCCCCTCGAGCTCGGCCAGCGCCGCGGCCAGCCGGCCCGGCTCGGCCTCGGCGGCGAGCTGCTCGCCCACCGCGCGGGCCAGGCCGGCCACCGTCGGCGCCTCGAAGAGGGCGCGCAGCGGCAGCTGCAAGCCGAGCCGCTCGCGCAGCCGCGAGATCACCTGAGTGGCCAGCAGGGAGTGGCCGCCCAGGGCCAGGAAGTCGTCCTCGACGCCCACCGGCGCGATGCCGAGCAGCTGCTGCCAGACCTCGGCGATGGCGGCCTCGAGCGGGCTGCGCGGCGCCGTATAGGGGTTGGCGAGCGGCGGGCGCGGGTGGTCGGCGCGCGGCGCGCCGAGGCGGTCCAGGCGCTCGCTGAGGCCGGCGGCCAAAAACTCCCGGCCCTCCGCGACCAGCGCCGCGAGCGGCACCGGCGAGACGATGACCTGGGACAGGCGGGTGCGCAGGATGCGGCCGCAGGCGTCCACGCCCTCGGCCGGCGAGAGCCCGTCGGCCAGGGTCAGGCGCCGCAGCCGGGCGAGAGGCTCGGCGACCTCGAGCCGCGCCGCCTGGCCGATCTCGCGCCAGGCCGGCCAGTTGACCGCGACGACCAGCGGCCCGGCGGCGGCGGCGCCGCGGGCGGCGGCCCAGGCGAAGGCGTCGAGGAAGGCGTTGGCGGCGCAGTGGTCGGCCTGCCCCGGGGCGCCGAGCAGCGAGACGAGCGAGGAGCAGAGGAGGAGGAAGTCGGCTCCCGCGGCCGCCGCGAGCGCGCCCAGGACGCGCGCCCCCTGGACCTTGGGGGCGAGCACCTGGGCCGCCACGGCGGCCTCCTTGCGCGCGATGGTGCCGCCGGCCGGCACGCCCGCGGCGTGGACGATGCCATGCACCGCGCCGAAGCGCTCGCGGGCGCGGGCCAGCACGGCGGCCATCTGCTCCCGGTCGGTGACGTCGGCGGCGAGCGCCAGCACCTCGGCGCCGGCGTCCGCCAGCGCCAGGAGGCCGCGGGCGTGCCGGTCGCCGGCGCCCGCCAGCTCCGCCCACGCCGCCGGCGGCGGCGGCGGCCGGCGGCCGACCAGCACCAGGCGGGCGGAGACCGTCGCGGCGAGGTGCTCGGCCAGCGCCAGGCCCACCCCGCCGAGGCCGCCGGCGATCAGGTAGACCCCGCCCTGGCGCAGCAGCGAGCGGCCGCCCGGAAGGGCCAGGCGCACCGGCGCGAAGCTCTGCACCCAGCGCTGCCGGCCGCGGTAGGCGACGACCGGCTCGCCCGGCTCCCAGGTCTCGGCGCCGAGCTCGTCGAGCAGCAGGCGGGCCGGCTCGCCGCCGCCGCCGCGGCCGGCGAGGTCGATGTCGATGCTGCGGCAGCTGAGATGGGGCAGCTCCTGCGGGATCACGCGGCAGGGGCCGAGCAGCGTCGCCTTGCCTGGCGCCCAGAGGTCCTCCTCGCCGACCGCCTGCATGCCGTCGGCGACGACGCCCAGCCGCACCGGCGCCTCGGGGCGCTCGGCGAGCGCCTGGGCGAGGGCCAGGAGGCTCGCGAAGCCCAGCCGCTGCTCCTCGTCGGCACCGTCGGCACCAGCGGCGCCCGGCGGCAGCGATCCGGGGCCGCCGGTGACGCTCCAGAGGTGGGCGACGACCGCGGGGCTGCGGCCGGCCGCGGCGAGGCGGCGGAGCAGCTCGGCATAGTCCTCGCGCCGCACCGGGTCGAGCCGCCAGGCGCCGGGGCCGGCGGCGGCGAAGCGCTCACCCGGCTCGACCGTCACCACCTCGTGCCCCGCCTCGGCGAGCAGGGCCGCCAGGCGCGCCCCGAGGCCGCAGCGGTCGGCGAAGAGCAGCCAGCAGCGGCCGGGACCGGCCACCGCGTCGCCGGGGCTGCCGCCGCCGGGACGCACCAGCGCCGGCGCCGCCGTGCGCTGCCAGGAAGGGACGAAGAACCAGTCGGCGGGATCGGCGCGCCGGCGCGGGCTGGCGGCGGCTGCCGGCGCCGGCGCGGCGCCCGCTGCCGGCACGGCGCCGGCGCTCGCGCCCGGGCCGCTGCCGGCGCCCGTGGCCGCGTCGTCGCCGCCGGCGGCGAGGCGGCTCGGGCCGGCGCCGTCGATCCAGTACCGCTGGCGCTCGAACGGGTAGGTCGGCAGCGGCACCCGCCGCCGCCGCTCGCCGCGGCCGCGGGGGAGCGCCTCCCAGTCGACCTCCCCGCCCAGCACCCAGAGGCTGCCCAGGGTCTCGAGCAGGCAGGCGGCGTCGGAGAGCGCGTCCTGCGCCTGGCGCATGGTGGGCAGCACCACGCATCCCGCCGCCCCGGCGGCCTGGCGGGCGAGGGTCGAGAGCGTCCGCCCGGGCCCCACCTCGAGCAGGATGGCGTCCGGATGCGCCCGCGCCAGCTCGGCGACGCCCGCCCCGAAGCGCACGGTGTGGCGCAGGTGGCGCGCCCAGTAGTCGGGATCGGTCGCCTCCGCCGCGCCGATCCAGGTGCCGGTGACGTTGGAGAGATAGGGGATGCGCGGCGGCGCGAGCTCGAGGGTGGCGGCGAAGCGGGCCAGCTCGGGCAGCAGCGGCTCGACCGCTGGCGAGTGGGCCGCGACGTCGATGTGCAGGCGCCGCGAGTCGATCCTCCGCGCGGCGAGCGCGGCCTCGAGGGCGGCGATCGCCGCGCGCGGCCCGGCCACGACCGACAGGGCCGGCCCGTTGACGGCGGCCAGCGACAGCTCGTCGCCGAGCAGCGGCGCCAGCTCGCCCTCGGGGAGCGGCACGGCGACCATGCTGCCCGCGGGCAGGCGCTCGAACAGGCGGCCGCGCAGCGCCACCAGGGCCAGGGCGTCGGGGAGCGAGAGCACGCCGGCGAGGGCCGCCGCCACGTACTCGCCGAGACTGTGGCCGAGCATCGCCTGCGGCGCGAGGCCCCAGGAGAGGAGCAGACGCGCCAGCGCGTACTCGGTGGCGAAGAGGGCCGGCAGCGCGGTCGCGGTGCGGGTCAGCGGCGGGGCCGCGGCCGCGGGATAGAGCAGGTCGCGCAGCTCGACGCCCTGGCCGCCCAGGTGGGGCGCGAGCAGCTCGAGGCAGCGGTCGATCTCGGCGCGGAAGACCGGCTCCTGGTCGTAGAGCTCGCGCCCCATGCCGGCGTACTGCGCGCCGCCGCCGGGGAAGAGGAAGGCCAGCGGCCGCGGCTGCGCCGGGGCGGGGCTCGCCGCCCCGCGGCCCGCGGCGAGCGCCGTCGCCGCCGCCTCGCGCCCGCGGCAGAGCAGCGCCCGGCGGTGG
>Ga0307479_10001059_pt1 | contig 24937 bp, 15 predicted proteins | sample atmos_gasesECM4C_FD_203743 | JGI IMG/M metagenome (GOLD analysis project Ga0307479, IMG submission 203743) | Hardwood forest soil microbial communities from Morgan-Monroe State Forest, Indiana, United States - atmos_gasesECM4C_515 | ecosystem: Environmental > Terrestrial > Soil > Temperate... | reverse complement strand
CAACACGATGGTGGACCAGCTGAACGGTTTCGCCTCCGAGGTGTCGCGCGTGGCGCGCGAGGTGGGCACCGAGGGCCAGCTCGGCGGCCAGGCGCGCGTGCCCGGGGTGGCCGGCACCTGGAAGGATCTCACCGACAACGTCAACGCCATGGCGGCGAACCTCACCGGCCAGGTGAGGAACATCGCCGAGGTCACCACCGCGGTCGCCCGGGGCGATCTCTCCAAGAAGATCACGGTCGACGTCAAGGGCGAGATCCTCGAGCTCAAGAGCACCATCAACACGATGGTGGATCAGCTGAACGGCTTCGCCTCCGAGGTGTCGCGCGTCGCGCGCGAGGTGGGCACCGAGGGCAAGCTCGGCGGCCAGGCGCGCGTGCCCGGGGTGGCCGGCACCTGGAAGGATCTCACCGACAACGTCAATCAGCTTGCCGCAAACCTGACGACGCAGGTTCGCGCCATCGCCGAGGTTGCCACCGCCGTCACCAAGGGCGACCTCACGCGCTCGATCATGGTCGAGGCGATGGGCGAGGTGGCGGCGCTGAAGGACAACATCAACGAGATGATCCGCAACCTCAAGGACACGACACTGAAGAACGAGGAGCAGGACTGGCGCAAGACCAACCTCGCCAGGTTCTCGCGCCTGCTGCAGGGACAGGGCGACCTGGTGGCGGTCTCGCAGCTGGTCCTGTCGGAGCTCGCTCCGCTGGTACACGTACAGCAGGGCTCGCTCTACCGGCAGTCGCGGCAGGATGCCGAGCCGCGGCTCGAGCTGGTGGCGAGCTATGCCTCGGACCCCGAGAAGCCGCTGCCGAGGGTGCTGCGCTTCGGCGAGGGGCTGGTGGGACAGTGCGCCGTCGAGAAGAAGCGCATCCTGCTCGAGAACCTGCCGCAGGACTTCGTCCGTGTCAGCTCCTCACTCGGCGCGGCCATGCCGCACAGCGTGGTCATCCTGCCGGTGCTGTTCGAGGGCGAAGTCAAGGCGGTGCTCGAGCTCGCCTCGCTCAGGTCGTTCAGCGCAACCTATCTCGCGTTCCTCGATCAGCTCGCCGAGAGCATCGGCATCGTCCTCAACACGATCGAGGCCAACATGCGCACCAGCGACCTGCTGCGGCAGTCGCAGTCGCTCACCCGGGAGCTGCAGCGCCAGCAGGGGGAGCTCAAGCAGACCAACGACCGCCTGGAGCAACAGGCGGAGAACCTGCAGAAATCCGAGGCGCTGCTGAAGATGCAGCAGGATGAGCTGCGGCGCACCAACGACGAGCTGCAGCAGAAGGCGCAGCTGCTCTCCGAGCAGATGCGGCAGGTCGAGTACAAGAACGAGGAGATCGAGCTCGCCAAGGTCGCCCTCGAGGAGAAGGCCGAGCAGCTTGCGCTCAACTCGCGCTACAAGTCACAGTTCCTGGCGAACATGTCGCACGAGCTGCGTACGCCGCTCAACAGCCTGCTGATCCTCGCCAAGCTGCTGGCGGACAACGCGGGCGACAACCTGACGCCGAAGCAGATCGACTACGCCCAGACCATTTATGCGGCAGGGGCGGATCTGCTCTCCCTGATCAGCGACATCCTCGATCTGGCGAAGATCGAGTCGGGGACCGTGACGCTCGATCTCACCAGCTTGCGCATGGCGGATCTCAGGGATTACGTCGAGCGCACCTTCCGCCCGACGGCGCTCGAGAAGCAGCTCGAGTTCACCATCACCGTCGATCCGCTGTTGGCGGAGATCGAGACCGACGAGAAGCGCCTGCAGCAGATCCTGAAGAACCTGCTGTCGAATGCCTTCAAGTTCACCCAGCAGGGCTCGGTGGACCTGCGGGTCGGGCGGGTCGAGGGCGGCTGGCCGGCCGGCAACGTGCGGCTCGCGGAAGCCGCGGAGGTGATCGCCTTCTCGGTCACCGACACCGGTATCGGCATCCCCGAGGATCAGCAGAAGGTCATCTTCGAAGCGTTCCAGCAGGCCGATGGCACCACCAGCCGCCGTTACGGGGGTACCGGTCTCGGCCTCTCGATCAGCCGCGAGCTCGCCGGGCTCCTCGGCGGAGAGATCACGGTCCACAGCGCTCCGGGAGAGGGCAGCCGCTTCGTCCTCTATGTGCCGCTGCCGGCGCCGGCCGCCGAGCCGGGAGCGCGTGCAGCGGTGCCGGCCGCGGCCATGGGCGAGCGCCACAGCCTGCCCCCGGCGCCCGTGGTGCGTGCCGATGACGACCGCGAGAGGATTCAGCCCGGCGACCGGGTGGTGTTGATCATCGAGGACGATAAGCGCTTTGCGGCGACACTGCTCGATGTCGCCCGCGAGCAGGGCTTCAAGGGGCTCGTGGCGGCGGATGGCAACGGCGGTTTCGCCCAGGCGCTGGCGCTGCAGCCGGATGCGATCGTGCTCGATCTCAAGCTCCCGGGCGTTGACGGGTGGGTGCTGCTCGACCAGCTCAAGCACAACGTCAAGACCCGGCACATTCCGGTGAGCGTTGTGTCACTCGAGGAGCAGAGCGACCGGAGCCTCCACATGGGCGCGATCGCAGTGATGCACAAGGGGGAGGGCCGCGGGGCGCTGCGGCAGGCGCTGCTCAAGACCCGCAGCCTCCTCGAGCGCGAGGCCAGGGTGCTGCTGGTGGCCGACGGCGATGACGCGCGCCGCTCGGATATCGCCGAATCGCTCAAAGGCGTGGGCGTCGAGATCATCTTCGCACGACTCGGGAGGGAGGTGCTGGAGGCGTTGCGCGCCGGGCATCTCGACTGTGTGGTTCTCGGCCCCAAGCTCGCCGACATGAGCGCGCTGCAGCTCCTGCGGACCGTCGCCGAGACCGAGACGGTCAACGAGATGCCGTTCGTGCTCTGCGAGACCGACAGCCTGGGCGGGCGGGAGAGCGCCGAGCTCGGCAGGCTGGCGGAGATCCTGGTGCTGAAGAAGGCGCCGACGCGCAAAGCCATGCTGGAGGAGATCGCGCAGTTCCTGCACCAGGCCCTGAGCACTCTGCCCGAGGGCAGCCGCTCGCCGCGCGGCGCGCGCGGCGGCGACCGCTCGCTCGCCGACCGCAAGATCCTCATCGTCGACGACGACGTGCGCAACGTGTTCGCGCTGACCGGGGCTCTCGAGCAGTGCGGCATGACGGTCCTCAACGCCGAGGACGGCAAGGAGGGCATCGAAGTGCTGCAGCGCAGCCCTGATGTCGAGGCGGTGCTGATGGACATCATGATGCCGGGACTCGACGGCTATGACACGATCCGCATCATCCGCGGCCTCGAGCAGTTCCGGCACCTGCCCATCATCGCCGTCACGGCCAAGGCGATGAAGGGCGATCGCGAGAAGTGCATCGCCGCGGGAGCCTCGGACTACATCGCCAAGCCCGTCAACGTCGAGCAGCTCGCCTCGCTCCTGCGCGTTTGGCTCAATCGCCCGGCATGAACGCGCCCGCCGACTCGCCCCGCAGCATCCTGGTAGTGGATGACGAACCCCTGTCGCTGCGGGCGATGGAGGCGCTGCTGTCGGCCCCGGACTGCCGCGTGGAGACCGCGGGCTCGGGCCCCGAGGCGCTGCGGCGGATACTGCGCAGCGACTTTGCGCTCATCCTGCTCGATGTGCGCATGCCCGAGATGGACGGTTTCGAGACCGCCGCGCTGATCCGCAAGCTCAAGCGCTCGCGTCAGACACCCATCGTGTTCCTCACGGCCGCCGGCGAGCATGCCGACTGGGTGCTGCGCGGCTACGGGGCCGGCGCCGTCGACTACCTGGTGAAGCCCGTCGACCCGGAGGTGCTGAAGTCCAAAGTGTCGGTCTTCCTCGAGCTCGAAAGCCGCAACGCGGGTCTCGCCACCGAGCTCGCCCGGCAGCGGGTGGCACAGCGCGAGCTGACGAAGGCGAGGGACGACCTCGAGACCAAGGTGCGCGAGCGCACCGCGAATCTGATCACGGCCCACGACCGCCTGCGCCAGGAGATGCAGCAGCGCGAGCGCGCCGAGGCCGAGTTGCGGGTGGCGAAGGTCATCGCCGAGGAGGCGAGCCGCGCCAAAAGCGAGTTTCTCGCCACCATGAGCCACGAGATCCGCACACCGATGAACGGCATCATCGGGCTCACGCAGGTCATGCTCGAGACAGAGCTGGGCCCCGAGCACCGCGAGTGCCTCGAGCTCGTGCGTGCTTCCAGTGAGTCGCTGCTCGCCATCGTCAACGACATCCTCGACATCTCGAAGATCGAGGCCGGGCGCCTCGCGGTGGAGCGCATCCCGTTCGTGCTGCGCGATTGCATCGACGAGGCCATGAAGCCGCTGGCGATCACGGCGCGAAAGAAGGGGCTCGAGCTGTCCTGGGAGATCGCGCGCGAGCTGCCGCCGGCGCTGCGCGGGGATCCGATGCGGCTGCGGCAGATCGTCGTGAATCTGGCGAGTAACGCCATCAAGTTCACGTCCCAGGGTGCGGTCACGTTGCGCGTGCAGCCGGAGCCCGGCGCGGACGGCGAGATCACCTGCCATTTCTCGGTGCAGGACACCGGTATCGGGATTCCCACGGAGAAGCAGGCCGCCATCTTCGCCCCGTTCCGGCAGGGCGATATATCGACCGCGCGCCGCTACGGAGGCTCAGGCCTCGGGCTTGCCATTTCGGCCCAGCTGGTCGGGCTGATGGGAGGCCGCATCTGGCTCGAGAGCTCCCCGGGCAAGGGAAGCATTTTCCACTTCACGCTGCCCTTCGGAGTGGCGGACGCGGCCAGGGTCGTCGCGCCGCGGGACAGCCGCACTCCGGCTCACGCCGGCCCGGGAGTCGGAGCCTTCGATATGCGGCCGCTCAGCGTACTGCTGGTGGAAGACAATGCCGTCAACCGCCGTCTGGCCGAGATCGTGCTCACGCGGCGGGGCCATTCGATCACGGCAGTCGACAACGGGCCGGATGCCGTGCGCGCGGCGGGCGAGCGGTACTTCGATCTGGTGCTGATGGATCTGCAGCTGCCGGGGATGGACGGCATCGCCGCCACCCGGGCGATCCGCGCCGCCGAGGAGGGTAGCGGCCGGCATGTCCCGGTGCTGGCGCTCACCGCGCATGCCCTGCCCGGCGTTCGCGAGCAGTGTTTTGCAGCGGGAATGGACGGATATCTCGCCAAGCCGCTTCAGCCGCGGGAGCTGCTCGCGGCGGTCGAGCGGCTCGGCCTTCCCGCGACCCGCCGAGCGGCCCTGGGGGAAGGGATCACCCGCAAGGTGAGCGCCCGGGAAGCGACCGCACCCGGAATCGAGCCGCCGTTTGCCGACGACTCGACGCTCCTCGATGAGGTCGGCGGGGATGCGCAGCTCCTCGAGGAGATCTGCGAGCTCTTTGCCCGCGAGTCCGCGGGGCAGATGGGGGTGCTCCGCGAGGCTATCGCACAGGGCGATCGGCCGGGTTTTGCCCGCGCGGTGCACACGCTGCGCGGTATGCTGCGCTCGGTACGTGCGCCGGCGATCGAAGAGCTGGCGGCTAAGCTACAGCCGCTCGATCCCTGCGAGCAGCGCCAGGAGGCACTCTCGATCTGCGAGGGCCTGGAGCACTCCCTCGGCGCGCTGCGGGAGCACTTTTCCACCATCGGCTCCAACCTGGCGCAGAGTGTCGTTGGGCAGCGACGCACCCCCGTTCCCGCTCCAGCTCCCGACCTCTGAGCCGGGGGTTCCGCCCGCCCGCCTCCCCGCCGATCCATGAGCCGTTGGAACCATCGGCGGCCGCCATTCCCGCGCAGGGAATCTGCTATTTGGTGTGGTCGGGGCTCACATGCTGTACCGCATCACAAGCGAGAGCGATTATCTGCGGGCGGATCTCTTCCATCGCGAGACCGCCGAGGAATCCCGGGAGTTTTTCTGTGCCGTCGCCGAGGCCATGCAGCGGCGCCGGTGCAGCAGCGCCCTCATCTCGGTGCATGCCTCGAGCCCGTTGTTCACGGTGGACCGATCGGGGTTTTTCGCCGAGTTCGCGATCCTCGACAGCGACCCGGAGCGCAAGATCGCCCTGGTCGCCGACAACGATGAGCTCGACTACTCGCACGAGTACTTCGCGCTCCTGGCGCAACATCAGGGAATGAACGTGCGTCACTTCCGCAACGAGGCGGCGGCGCTCGATTGGTTGCAGCCGGGTGGCCTGGAGATCGCGAAGGACACACATGGCCAACATACTCATTCTTGACGCCCACCCGAGCCGCCGCCACTTCCTCGCCTCGACTCTGCGAAAGCACGGACACGCCGTGATGCACGTCGCTCAAGCCGACGAGGCACTGCGGCTCGTGCGGCTCGAGCGACCGGATCTGCTGATCATCGACGTTGCCACGCCCGACCTCGACGGCTGCAGGTTCGTGATGCAGGCGCGCTGTCAGCTCGGGGTGCCGCGCCCGCGGGTGCTGATGCGCGCGGCGGCGAGCCACGAAGCGGAAGCGCGCGCCCTGGCGCACGCCTTCGGTGCCTCGTTCGTCGTCATGCCGACGGACTCAGAGCTGCTGCAGGCGGTGGTCGAGTCTGCGCTGCGTGAGCCGCCGCCCGAGGACACGGGGCCCGCGCTCGATGCCCGGGCGGTCGACATGCTGATGCTGCCGATCGTGAGACTCACCCGGCGGGTCGCCGAGCGCAGCGCACAGCTCGAGGTGGCCCGCACGGCGCTCGATCTCGAGATCAGGAAGCGCATCTGGGCGGAGCAGGATCTGATGCGCGCCAACCTGCGCCTGCAGGACCAGGCGATGCGGGATGCGGTGACGGGCCTGCACAACCGCCGCTTTCTCGAGGAGTCGCTGACGCACGAGGAAACCCGCGCCAAGCGGCATGGCTCCACCCTCGCGATCATGATGATCGACGTCGACCGCTTCAAGGAATTCAACGACACGCTCGGGCACCTCGCGGGCGATGCGATCCTCAAGTCCGTCGGCCAGTGCCTCGTGTCGGTCTCACGGGGGGAGGACATCGTGGCGCGTTACGGCGGAGATGAGTTCGCGCTGATGATGGCCAATACCTCGAAGGAGACCGTCTGCCAGCGCGCCGAGCTCATCCGTCGGCGGGTGCACAGCCTGCGGATCGGCCACAACGGCAGCGAGCTCGGGCCGGTCACGCTTTCGGTGGGCATCGCGATCCTGCCCGAGCACGGCGACAGCGCGGAGGCGGTCTTGCGCGCCGCGGACGAGGCGCTGCTGCGGTCGAAGCAGGCGGGACGCGACCGCGTCCTCGTTTCGGCGCAAGGCGCTCCTGAGACGCGGCTGCAGGCTCGGGCAGTCTCCTAGCGACTCCTGATCTCGAATCCGTCGGGCTCGCTCCACGGGTCGCCGCCCGCAGCGTTCGCCTCGAAGCGGACCATGGTGGCTTCGAGCCGATCACCGGCGAGCGTCATGCGCAGGTAATGGAAGTTGACCGGGGTCGGGAGCTGCGAGAGCTCGCCCGACATCCGCAGGACCGGCCGCGGCTTCGCGCCGCCGCCCCCGCTCACGAGATAGACGACGCCGTCACGCTCGAAGCGCTCGTAGTTGTGGACGTGGCTGCCGACGACGATCACCCGCGCCCGCAGCCCCGGAGCGGCAGCCGACAGGTAGCGCTGCACCTGTTCCTCGTCCCTGCCGCGCGGGAAGATCGGGTCCCGCACCGGCGGGTAGTGCAGCAGCACGAGAATGAACCTGAGGCGCGGATCGGTGTCGGCAGCGCTGATCTGCCGCTCGAGCCAGGTGCGCTGCGCGCTCCCCGGCCTGAGCGGGGCATCGGAGTCGAGGACGATCGCGAGCAGCGAGTCGCCGATCGCTACCGAGTACCAGCGCCAGGGCCGTAGTGCCCCGAAGGTACTCCACCAGTTCTCGAGACAGGGGCTGTCCTCGCGGGAGGGGCGGCAGTCGGTGAACTCGTGGTTGCCGAGGGCCGGGAACACCGGGATCTTCCTTCGGGACCAGTCGGCCGTCTCGTTCGCGTAGGTTGCGTAGTCGTCGGGATCGTCGCCCCGGTCGATGAGATCGCCGCCGATGAAGATCGCCGCGGGACTCTCGCGGGCGATGCCCGCGACCAGCGCGCGGCGGGCGGCTGCGTCCGCCGACTCGCGCCGCGTGAAGCGCGTGTCGCCGTATACGACGAAAGTCACCTTGCCTCCAGGCGCGGCGACGCTGAAGCGCGGTGGCCCGTCGGCCGCGGGCAGCGGCAGGCACGGCGTGCTCAGGCCGCAGGCGAGGAGAGCGCTTCCAAGCCACGCCTTGCGGTCCATCGCGGTGTCAGCGGCCCGGCTGGAACTTGCCCGCGTACGAGCGGCGCCCGTGCGGGGTCTCGCAGGCGATGTCGAGCGTCGCCACCTGCTGTGCGGCGGGATCGAAGCGGCGGCCGTCCGCGTCGGCGAATTCGCCGCTTGCGAGCAGCGCCGCTTCGGTGAGTCCCGGCCGGATGGTCTCGACCTCGCGGGTATAGCCGGAGGAGACGCCCTGCGCGTTGAGGCTCAGCTGGCAGCCCGTCCACGCGAACGGGTCGCCATTCTCCACGCGCAAGTTGAACAGAGTATGGTTGTAGCCGACGGTGGCGGTGAGCCCGGCGCCTGGGCGCGCCGGCTGCGCGACCGTAGTCTCGGGCGGCAACACCCGCGCGGCATCGCTCGGCGCCTGGTACTGCGAGCTCAGGCGCCAGAGCAGGACAGCGGCGCACACCACGGCGATGATGAGAATTCCCGACAGCTCGATGGGGGAGGAGCTCCTGCGGTTGGGTCGGCCGCAGTGCGGGCAGGCGAGGGCCGCGGACGAAACGTCCTGGCCGCAGTCGGGGCATTTGCGCAGGCTCACTGCGCCGATCCTAGCCGAGCGGGATCAGTGCGGGCAAAAACGCAGCGGCACTCGGCGACGCTAGGGGAGAGTCGCCGCGCCGGCGGCGCGCGGCAGGGGCGCGAAACGCCCGCTGACGGCCACACGGCTCTCGGTCTGATCGCGCAGCATCGCGCCGAAGACTTCAGCGGGCTGCGGCTCACAGCAGTAGTACCCCTGCCAGTGGTCGCAGCCGAGGGCACGCACGCTGGTCAGCTGCTCCTCGGTCTCGACTCCCTCGGCCACCACCTGCAGCCCCACGCTGTGTGCGAGCGAGATGATGGCCCGCACGATCGATTCATCGGTGCGGCTGGTGGCGAGGTCGCGGACGAAACTCCGGTCGATCTTGAGCTTGTCGATCGGGAAGCGCCGCAGATAGCTCAGGCTCGAGTAGCCGGTGCCGAAGTCATCGACCGCCACCGTCACACCCATCTTGCGCAGCTGCTTCAGCACGCCCACCGACTCCTCCGGGTTGGTCATGACCGCGCTCTCGGTGAGCTCGATCTCGAGGCAGCGGGGATCGAGGTTCTCGGTGGCGAGCGCCGAGCGGATGACCTCGACGAGGTTCTGATGGCGGAACTGGGTCGCGGACAGGTTGACCGCGATGCGGATCTGCGAGCCGTGGGTGAGCTGCCAGGCGGCGGCATAGCGGCAGGCCTCGCGGATCACCCATTCGCCGAGCGGGATCATCAGTCCGGTCTCCTCGGCGAGCGGAATGAAGGAGGAGGGGCCGATCACGCCGCGCTGCGGGTGGCGCCAGCGCAGCAGCGCCTCGGCGGTGATGATGCGGCCGGACTTGGCGGACATCACCGGCTGAAACGACAGCGCGAACTCGCCGGCCGCCAGGCCGCGGCGCAGGTCGTTCTCGAGCGCCAGGCGCTCCTGCATCGAGTCGGTCATGCCGCGCTGGAAGAACTGCACTTCGCCGCCACGCTCCTTGGCGAGCGCCATGGCGACCTCGGCGTGGGCCAGCAGGTCATCGACGCGCCGCCCGTCGTCGGGCCACACGCTGACGCCGATGCTCGGCCGAACGCTCACGTCGGCGCCGTTGATGGAGAAGGGTTCGCGCAGCTCGGCGAGGATGTTGCGGGTCACCGTCTCGGCGTCGACGCGCGCGGCGAGACTGTCGATGAAGACCACGAACTCATCGCTCCCGAGCCGTGCCAGGAGATCGCCCGGACGCAGCACCGAGCCGACCCGGCGTGCGACCTCGGAGAGCAGCCAGTCGCCCGCGCCGTGGCCGAGGGAGTGATTGAGGGAGCTGAAGTGGTCGAGATCGAGCACTGCGACGGCGATTGCGCGCTCGGGACGCCCGGTGTCGGCGACCGCCTGGGCGAGACGCTCTTTGAAGAGCAGCCAGTTCGGCAGCCCGGTGAGGGAGTCGTGGGTGGCGAGATACTGGAGCCGGGTATGGACTTCCTCGAGCTCGCGGGCGCACTGCGCGGTGCGCTCGGCGAGGCGGCGCTCATAAAACACAGCGACGCGAGTAACGGCCAGGATCGCGAGTCCGGCGGCGCCGAGGGCGGCGCCGAGCAGCTGCCGGCCGGCACCGGGGCCCTGGCCGAGGGTGCTGAAATCGAAGCTGGCACCCTGCCAGGCGCTGAGCGGCATGAGGAGGAGCGCGGCGGCGCCGAGGAGCGCCGCGGCGGCTTTGCCGACCAGGCCGGTCCACGACGGCTTCGGCCCGACGCGGTAGCGCAGCCAGAAGGCGCTGGTGAAGGCGGCGAAGGCCAGGGTCAGAGAGAGAATGAGGGGGCGGACGATGCCGCCCGCGGGGCGGACTGGACCGAGCGCGGCGACCGTAGTCCAATAGGTCGCCGAGATCCCTGCCGCGGCCGCCGTGCTCCCGGCCAGAATTCTCGAGGTGCTTGGCTCGCTCCCTGCGAACACCGCGAGCATCCCCATGAGGTCGAGCACGGCGACCGCGAACGCGGTCACGAGAATAGTGACGTCCGTGTCGGCCCAGCTCTGCGTCCCTAGAGCCAGAAGGCCTACCAGGTTCAGGCTCCACAGCCCCGCACCGAGCGCGAGTGCGCCGGACAGAGTCCGACACAGCACGCGCCGGCGCGAAGAGGCCGACAGGCGTGTGGTCACATCCAGTGTGGTATGGGAAGCAGCCAGCGCAATCCCTGCAGCCAGCACAGCGAGCCACCCATCAACCGTCACGCCAGTACCGTCCGTGGTTGTCAACGCCTTCCATGGGTCGACACGTTACGCGCCCGGGCGTGCGCGCTAAATTGCAACGATTGGGTAAGGCGGCCGGGGAAATCCTGTAGTGGCTCTCGGGGAGCGTCCCCTCAACAGGCGTTGAGGAGCCTCGACGCTGATGCGCCTCACACTTCGATGATCTTGTTGCGCACCGCGTACTTCACCAGGTCCGAGAGCGAGGCGAACCCCATCTTGCGCATTATGTTGCTTCGGTGGGTCTCGGCGGTCTTGACGCTGATGCCGAGCGCGCGCGCCACCTCCTTATTACTGGCGCCCTCGGCGAGCAGCTGGACGATCTCGCGCTCGCGCCCGGAGAGAGTCTGGGCCGTCTCCGGAGCCTCGGCGCCGCCGCCGCGCAGGTAACCCTCGAGAACGAGCCGCGCGACCTTGGAAGTGAAGAACGTCTGTCCTTCGAGCAGCGCCTCCACCGCGCGCACCAGAATGCGGCCGGCGTCGGACTTCAGCACGTAGCCGCGCGCGCCGGCGGCGAGCACCTCGCGCACCAGCTGCTCGGACTCGTGGGCGGTGAGGATGAGCACGCAGGTCTCGGGGCGTGCGGCGAGGATCCGCCGCGTCGCATCGAGCCCGTTGAGCTCCGGCATGCTCAAGTCGAGGATGGCGATGTCGGGCTTGTGCGTGGCGACGAGCTCGGCGGCCGCGCGGCCATTGTCAGCCTGCGCCACCACCGTCCATCGCTCGACGTCCGCGAGCGTCGCCACGAGTCCGCGCCGCACCATCTCGTGGTCGTCCGCGATGACGATGCGGGCGGTTCTCCCCCTGTCAGGCACTGCGTGCCTCGGCCAGCGTTTGCAGCGGCACCGTCGCGCGAATGCGCGTGCCAGCCCCGGCGGACTCCATCGCGAAGCTGCCGCCGACCTGGCGGATGCGCTCGCGCATGCCGGCGAGGCCCACGCCGAGCGTCGGCACGGCCGGCGCGCCCCGCGCGAGGTGGTCGGTGCGGGCGATGCCGCGCCCGGCGTCCTCGACCTCGAGGCTCACCGCATTCGCGAGCACTTCGAGGCGCAGTGCCACCCACGGGCTCGCCGAGTGCCGCTGTACATTGGTGAGCGCTTCCTGCGCGACGCGGAACAGGGTGAGCTCGTTGGCGTTCGACAGGCGCGGCATGGACTCCGGGAGGTCGAGGCGCACCTCGATGCCGCTGCGCTCCCGCAGGCCGTCCGCGAGCCAGCGCAGCGCGCTCACCAGGCCGAGCTCGTCGAGGAGCGGCGGGTGCAGCAGGTAGGAGGCGGTGCGGATCTCGGTCGAGCATTGCCGCGCGAGGCGCACTGCGTTCTCGAGCAGTTCGCGCGGCTTGTCGGCGAGCAACCCGGTGGATTCGGACAAGCGCGCCAGGTCGAGCTCGAGCGCGGCGAGCGTCTGGCCGGTGGAGTCGTGCAGCTCGCGGCCGATGCGTCGCCGCTCCTCGTTCTGGATGCGGGTCAGCTCGCCGGCGAGCACCTGCAGGTCCGCGAGCACGCGCTCGCGCTCGAAATCGAGCAGCACCTGCGCCACCTGGTCGGCCACCTGACCGGCAAAGTTCATCTCGTCCGGATGCCACGCGCGCGCGCTCTCCTGCCCGATCGTCAGCGTCCCGATGAGCTCGCCTGAGCGGCGAATTGCCGCGACCAGGAGCGCGACGGACGGGTTGCTGACGGTCGGCGTCGCTTCCCGCAACTCGCGCATTCGCAGGTCCGCGGCGAAAGTCGCGGCGGCGTCGATCACGCGCTCGTTGCGCAGCGCCGGGAGATGCAGGGCGCGGCTCACGGGCAGCTGGGGCAGCTGGCCTTCGCGCACGCCGCTGCCCCGCTCGTAGAACGCGGTGCAGCTGAGCGTCGCGCCCTCATCCTCGACCAGCCAGATCGTCACCCGATCGGCCCCCATGACCTGACTGGTGTCAACACATATACCCTCGAGGGCCGCCCGGAGGCCGGTCCAGCCGTTGCTGATGCTGTGGCTCGCCACGCGCAGCAGCATGTCCGACTGGCGCTGCATGCGCACGACGCGCGCCGCTTCGGCCTCCTCCTGCTGCTTGCGTGCGGTGATGTCGCGCATGACGGTCTGCACGGCCGGCACTCCGCCGTACTGGATGGGAACACCCTGCACCTCGACCCAGATGATGGTGCCATCGAGCCGGCGGATGCGCGCCTCGCGCAGCTCGGCTTCCTGGCCGTACTCGAGCACCCGTCGGGTCCGCTCGGCGAGCACCTTGCGATCGGGCTCCAGCACGAAGGACATGACGGAAATGCCGCTCAGCATGTCGTCGGGCTTCGCACCGACCAGCAGCCGGGCGGCGGCGTTACCGAACAGCAGCTCCTGCCCGCGGTGCACGAACACCGCTTCGGGCATCGCGTCGACCAGCGCGCGGTAGCGGCCTTCGCTCTCGCGCCGCTCCTGCTCGGCGCGCTTGGCTTCGGTGAGGTCGTGCACGATCGCGAGCGTCAGCACGGTCTTGCCTTGTCGGAGGATGTTGAGGTCCACTTCGGCAGGAAAGGCCGCACCGGTATCGATGCGCCGGTGCAGCCACTCGAAGCTCGCGTTGCCGTCGCGCATTGCCTGCTCGATGTGCTTGCGGCGCGCGACGGCCGACGACTGGCCGTCCGGCTGCTCGGGCGGCGACATCTTCTCGGGCGTGAGCGAGCGCAGCGCCTCCTGGTCCGGCAGCCCGAACATGCGCAGCGCGGTGTCGTTGGCGGTGATGAAGTGATCGCCCTCGCCGAGGAAGACGCTGAACGCGGTGTTGTTGAACAGCGTCCGGTAGTGAGCTTCGCGATTGCGCAGGGCGCGCAGCGAATGGCTGAGGAGGAAAGTCATGGCGAGCACCAGCGCCGAGAATGCCCCCGTCACGACGAGCGTCGTCACGGTCCGCTCGCGCCATTGGGCGAGGATCGCATCGAGCGGCCGGGCGGTTACGACCAGGGCGGGGTACTGGCGCAGCCGTGCGAACCCGTAGACCATGCGCGTGCCGAAGACCGCTGAATTCCCCTCGATGATCCCCGAGTCCCAGCCACGGCCGAGAAGTGCCTGCGCCTGCTGAAACGAGGCCGTGGAGGAGTAGTTGCGGCCGACCAGTCCATGGCCGGGCTTGTCCTCCATCGCCGCGAGCACGGTGCCGTCGCGCGCGACCATGAAGATGATGCCGCCGGGACCGCCGAGCTGGGTGCGCAACGACTCGAAGGAGCGGAAGTCGAACAGGCCGCCTGCCCAGAGGCTCGGGTTGGTGGCCGAGGGCACGTGGCGCGCAATCGGTACCACCAGATCCTCACTCGAGCCGCTGGACGGGCGGTCGGGGTCGGAGATCGGCGGGCCGATCCAGACATCCTCCGAGCCGTGGGATGCGATGGCGCTGAACCACGGCGGTGGCGCGCGGCTCACGTCGAAGGACCCCGCACGGCCGGCACGCACGAAGCGCGCGGCATCCGCCACGAACACCGAGCGGACGTACTGTCCGCCGCTCATCGCCTCGCCGAGAGCAGGGCTCAGGTCGCGCTCCGCGACTCCCTTCAGGCCGCCGAGTGCCTCGACTCCCCGGGCGCGGGTGACCGCCGATCCGACGCCGTCGCTGATCATCGCGAAGGCGCTCTGCTCGAGCGCAACAGCCACCGCACGCAATCGGTTGCTTTCCGACTGGTAGGTCTGGTCGCGGTCGGTGCGGATGCGCTGCACGGAGTAAGCCCAGCCGGTCGCGAGCACGAGGGCGGCGTAGAGCAGCAGCGTCCACCCAAGGCTGGATGGGAGTAACAGCGAAGCATCCCCGGAGCTCGATCCGGGAGGGGACTTCACAGGGACCTCTTGTGTCCCGGACAGGCGTACCCCCTCATCCATTCAAAGGGTCGCGGGTAGTTCTTGTGGACACGAGTCTGCGCCAAAGCGCCTCCCGAGGCCATACGTCCGCGGCGTCAACGGGGGAACGCCCCGCCCCGTTAATGGGGCGGAGGGTCTCGAACACGCAAGGTTAAATGGAGTCTAATGGAGGAGCCGGCGCCGGTTGCGCCGGAAGAAGGGCGCCCTATGTGGAAACCGGGTCTCAAGGTGGCGCGGCCGACCGCAGTGGCGGCCCTCATGCTCTTTGTTCCCGTCTGGACGGATGCAGCAGAGAGCGGCGCAGCACCTGCGGACGGCCAGGTCGCCGTCTGGACGCCGAAGGAGCTTACCTTCGTCTTCATGGGCTTCACGGCCCACTACTCCTGCGACGGGCTGCGGGACAAGATCCGCCACGTTCTCGGCGAGCTCGGAGCGCGCAGCGACTTCAAGGTGGACTTCTACGGCTGCTCCTCTCCCTACGGGACGCCGGATCCCTTCCCCGGCGTGCGCATCAGAATGCAGGTGCTGCAGCCGGCCGCGAGCGACAAGAGCGCTGAGGCGGTCGGGGCGCACTGGCAGAGGAAGAATCTGCGCCTCGACAGGGACCCGGTATGGGAGGCCTCCGACTGCGAGCTCCTCGAGCAGATCAGGCAGAAGATCCTGCCGCTCTTTGCGACGCGCAACGTGGATTTCGCCTCGAACTGTGTCCCGCACCAGGCCTACCTCGGCACCCGCCTGGCCGCGGATCTCCTGTTCCCCGATGCGAAGGATGACAAGGCGCTCGCTTCAAAATAATCTTCCGACCCGCACTTGCGGGTGACGTGCGGGAAGGGGCAGGTGCGCATGAATCGACGCGGCGGCGCGCGCTAGGTGGGTCCCGAAGAGCTCCCGGGCCGGGCGCCCGCCCGGTTGCCGCTCGCGCTGGCGTCGCTTCTCGGCGCCGCGCTCCTCATCAACTACGTCGACCGCGGCACCGTCTCGACCGCCGGTCCCCTCATCAAGGGCGAATTCCACCTCGACGCGGTGCAGATGGGCCTGCTGCTGTCGGCCTTCTTTACCACCTACGTCATCTCGCAGCCGTTCATGGGCATCCTCGTCGATCGCCTCGGCGCGGCGCGCGTGCTGGCCGCCGGCTTCGCGCTCTGGTCGGTCGGGACCTTCCTCGCGGGCCTGTCGGGGAGCCTCCTCTCGCTGGTGGCGCTGCGCCTGGTGATGGGCGCGGGAGAGTCGGTGTGTTATCCGAGCGGCTTCGCGCTCATCTCCCAGCGGGTCGGGGATCAGCACCGCGCGCGAGCCACCGCGATCATGCAGGTGGGGAGCGTCGTCGGCCCGGCGCTCGGAACCTTCGTCGGCGGCGCCATCATGATCCGCTATGGATGGCGGGCGATGTTCGTGACGCTCGGCCTGGCCTCGCTCCTGTGGCTGATTCCATGGATGACCCAGCTGCGCGTTCCCCCGCCCGCGAGGCCGGTCGACGCTCGAGCGACGGGACCCAGGTGGATCGACATCGTTTTCCAGCGGGCGCTGTGGGGCACGGTGTTCGGCAACTTCTGCTCGAACTACGCGTTCTACTTCGTGTTCACCTGGGTACCACTCTACCTCGTCGAGGAGCGCGGCCTGTCGCTCGGCGCGATGACCCGGGTGCAGGGCTTCATCTGGGTGGCGGATTCGGTGAGCATGCTCGCGGCAGGATGGCTGATCGACTGGTGGATTCGCCGCGGCGCGACGGCGAGTCTCGCCTACAAGACCGCGCTCTCCTTGAGCGCGGCGGGGGTGGGCGCGTGCCTCGTGTCGCTGAGCGGCGCCGGCGCGGCGGCGGGAGGGCTTCTGCTGCTCGCAACCGGTGTCGCCGACGGGCTCAACGCCCCCTCGGTGGGCGCTCTGACCCAGCGCTTCGCCGGCCCGCTCGCCACCGGCCGCTGGATGGGCACGCAGAACGCGCTCAGCAACACCGCGGGCATCCTCGCCCCGAGCGTGACCGGCTATCTCATCGAACACAACGGCGGTCACTACGCCGTGGCGCTATGGGTCGCGGGTGGCGTGGCGCTGCTCGGGATACTCGCCTGGCTGGTGGCGGTGCCGCCGGTGGAGCCGGTGGATTGGACGCGGCCGGTGCGTCACACGTAGGTTCGCGCCCGCTCCTGATCCGCGAGGATGTCGCGCGCCGCGAGGTAGAGGTGGGCCGTGGCCCACAGGCCCGTCGGCACCAGGCACAGCATCGCGAGCCGCAGCGAGTCGGCGTTCGAGACGTGGTTCGGCGCGAAGTAGTCGCTCAGCGCTCCGATCAGCGGCGGGGCGATCACGAGATTGCCGAGGTTGGCGAGAAACAGCACCATCGCACAGAACATCGCGCGCATGCGGCAGGGAGCCAGGTTGTTGAGAAGGCCGAACCCCGGGCCGATGTAGAAGTAGATCGCGGGGATGAAGATCCACAGCATCGCCTTCGCCAGCGCCAGGTCGCGCGTCCAGTAGACGACTCCCGAGGCGACGGTCGCGATGCCGATACCGCCGGCCAGCACCCACACGATGCGCCGTGCATCGACCATGGTGGAGCGCGCCATCAGCCAGCCGGTCGCGACGGTGGCGAGGCCTCCGCCCCAGAGGTGCATGTTCTGCGTAACGTCGCTCGCCTGGCCGACGGTCAGGTGATAGGTGCGCTGCAGGAACGCCGGCGTCCAGAACATGAGTCCCCAGCCCCACAGAGCACACACCGCCGTGCCCATCATGGTGTGCACGGCGGAGCGCTGCTGCCACATGAAGCGCAGCGTCGCTTTGACAGAGGGCGCCAGGGCGTCCTTGGCGCTGTCGAGACAGCCGCGCTGCGGCTCGCGGACGGTGAGCCACACGCCGAGGCCGGCGAGTACGCCCGGCACGCCGAGCGCCCAGAACGCCGCCCGCCAGCCGTAATGATCCGCGATCGTTCCGGCCACGTTGTAGCCGAGCCAGGCACCGATCGGCGCGCCGAGGGCGAATACCGTGAGCGCCATCGCCCGCCGGCTGGCGGGAAAATAATCGGACAGCAGTGAGTTCGCGCCGGGCGTGCCACCCGCCTCACCGACCGTGACGCCGACGCGAGCCAGAAAGAACTCGAACGAAGTCCGCGCGAACCCGCATACCGCGGTCATCGCCGACCACAGCACGAGGCACGCGCCCACGATCTTCCTGCGGTTGTAGCGGTCGATGAGCCAGGAAAGCGGAAACCCCAGCACGACGTAGAAGAGACCGAAGGCGAGGCCGGTGAGGAGCGCGACGCCCTTGTCCGTGAGCTGCAGCTCGTGGCGGATCGGATCGAGCACGGTCGACACGACGTAGCGGTCGGCGATGCTCAACGTGTAGACGAGGCACATCATGATGAGCACGTACCAGCGCTCGGTGAGCGATGTAGACTGCGGCTCGGCGAGCCTGAGGGCCGAGGCATCCGCGGCGACGCTCGACTGAAGCTCGCTCATGGGGTCTGGCTGTGCATGGATGGTCCTGGCAGGTTACGCCTGCGGCGCGCGACTGTCTTCCAGAATCAAGTCCGCCGCCTTCTCCGCCAGCATCATCACCGGCGCACTGGTGTTGCCCGAGGTCACGTTGGGGAATGCTGCTGCATCGACGACCCTCAGCGCCGTAACGCCGCGCACCCGCAGGCGCGGATCGAGCACCGAGGTACGTGGATCGGACCCCATCGCGCAGGTCCCGCAGGCGTGAAATACCGAGCCCGAGCGGCGGCGGAAATCGGCGAGTATCTGCTCGTCGGTCGTCACCGTGTTCCCGGGCTCGCGCTCGGCTTCCATGATGCCGGCGAGCGGCTCGGCTGCCACGATGCGCCGTACGAGCCGCGAGCCTTCGAACACGTCCTGGATGTCCTCGGGGGCGGACAGGGCGTTCGGCTGGATCGCCGGGCTCTTCAGCGGATCGAGCGAGCGGATGTGGATCGAGCCGCGGCTCACCGGGCGGCAGGTGTTGAAGGAGATCAGGAAGCCGGGGTAGGGATCGGGGTTCATCAGGCGTCGGGTCGACCCGAGGGTAGTGGTCGAGTAGCTCGCCGGGTTGAAATAGATGTGCATGTTGGGACGGGCGAGCCCGGCGCGGCTGCGGAGGAACGCGCCCGCCTGATTGACGCTCATCGAGAGCGGTCCCGTGTGCCCGGCGAGAGCGTAGCGAAGCGCCGCGCGCACCTTGCCGAGAAACGGCGCGAGCTCGTTGTTGAGCGTGGGCACGCGCGAGCGATAGTAATAGTTGACGGCGAGATGGTCCTGCAGCCCGCGCCCGACCGCGGGCGAGTCGGCGATTATGGGAATTCCGAAACGCGCGAGGACCTGCGGGTCGCCGACGCCTGAGAGCTCGAGGAGCTGCGGCGAGTTGATCGAACCGCCCGAGAGGATCACTTCGCGTCGCGCCTTCACGACGTGCCTGGCTCCGGACTCGATGAGCTCCACCGCCGTCGCGCGCCTGCCTTCGAACAGCACACGCGTCGCCTGGGCGCGCATGCGGATTTCGAGGTTGGGACGCCGCCATGCGGGCCGCAGGTAGGCATTCGACGCCGAGACCCGCACGCCGTCCCTGATCGTCACTTCCCAGAGTCCCGAGCCTTCGGGCTGCGAGCCGTTGAAATCGCGGGTGCGGACTACCCCTAAGTTGTCGCACGCCGCGAGAAAGCTGTGGCACAGCGGGTGCACCCGGGCCGACACGTCGCTGACGCCCACCGGTCCTCCGGCGCCGTGGTACTCCATCTCGCCGAACGGGTGATCCTCGAGCTTCCTGAAGTAGGGGAGTACGTCGCGGTACGACCAGCCGGGATTGCCGGCCGCCGCCCAGTCGTCGAAATCCCCGGGCTGTCCGCGCACGTACACCATGGCGTTGATCGAGCTCGAGCCGCCGAGCACCTTGCCGCGCGGCCAGAACTGGCGGCGATTGTCGAGCGTGGGATCCGGCTCCGCCTGATACATCCAGTTGAAACGCGGATCGTTGAAGGTGCGTCCATAGCCGATCGGCACCTGGATCCAGGGCGAGCGGTCGGGGCCGCCCGCCTCGATGAGCAGCAGCCGCGCCGTGCCGCTCGCGGTCAGGCGGTTGGCGAGCACGCAGCCGGCGGTGCCGGCGCCGATCACGACGTAGTCGTACTCGGACATCGCGATCAGCCGACGACCGGCTTCGGCGCCATCTCGAGGTGCAGCGCCGTCCCCCGATACGGGTGCCGCGCGATGACCGCCTCGTCGAGCTCGATGCCGAGACCCGGATCGCTCGGCGGGATGACGTAACCGGCCTCCCAGCGGATCGGCTTCTTCAGCACCTCGGCATGGAAGCCCTGCCAGCGCTCGATGCTCTCGAGGATGAGGAAGTTCGGGCTGCAGGTCGAGAGCTGGATGTTGGCGGCGCCGACGACCGGGCCGCAGTAGAGGTGCGGGGCGATCTGCACATGCTGCACCTCGGCCATGGCCGCGATCTTCTTGGCCTCGAGAATGCCGCCAACCCTGCCGAGGTTCATCTGCAGGATCGCCGCGGCGCCTGCGCGCAGCAGGCGCGCGAATTCGTACTTGGTGGCGAGCCGCTCGCCGGCGGCGATCGGTATGCGCGTGCCGCGGGCCACGCGCGCCATCTCTTCGGGCGCATCGGGCGGCACCGGTTCCTCGAGCCACAGCGGGTCGTAGGGCTCGAGGCGGCGCGCGAGGCGCAGCGCTCCCGCGGCGGTCATCTGGCCGTGAGTGCCGAAGAGCAGGTCCGCCCTTGCTCCCACCGCCGCGCGCAACAGCTTCATGAAGCGCTCGCACAGCTCGAGCGCGGGGAGTGACAGCTGCCGGCCGTCGAACGCCGAGTAGGGGCCCGCCGGATCGAACTTGAGGGCGGTGAAGCCCTGCGCCAGGTACTCGGCGGCGCGCTCGGCGGAGAGCTCGGGATCCTGGTAGACGTTGGTCCGGTCGCCCGGGCGCGCATAAATATAGGTGTAGCTGCGCAGCCGCTCGTGCACCCGGCCGCCGAGCAGGTTGTAGACCGGCTGGTTCGCCTCCTTGCCGATGATGTCCCAGCAGGCCATCTCGAGCGCCGACAGCACTCCCATGAGCGCAAGATCCGCGTGCTGGGTATAGCCGGCGGAATACACGCGCCGCCAGATCGTCTCGATGTTGTGCGGATCCTCACCCGCGAGGTAGCGCTCGAAGACATCGACCAGCATGCGCGCGACCAGGTCGGGGTGGAACGGCACGCAGTAGGCCTCACCGACGCCGTGCACGTTGCCGTCCGTGGTGAGCTTCACGAAGACGAAGTACTGTCCGCCGTAGTGGGGCGGCGGGTTACCCGCGACGAACGTCCTGATGTCGGTGAGCTTCAAGGGGTGGGCCTCAGCGGTAGGCGGTCCAGATGGTTTTCAGGTCGCAGTACTTGTCGATCGCGTGCGGCGAGCGATCGCGCCCGGAGCCCGAGAGCTTGAAGCCGCCGAACGGGGTTGCCATGGTGGAGCGGTCGAAGGCGTTGACCCACACCGTGCCGCCGCGCAGGGCGCTCGCGAGTCGATGCGCGCGGTTGATGTCGGAGGTCCACACGGCGGCTGCGAGCCCGTAGGGCGTGTCGTTGGCGATGCGCAGCGCTTCGGCCTCGTCGCGGAAGGTCATGACGGAGAGCACCGGGCCGAAGATCTCTTCGCGCGCCACCTTCATGTCGTTGCGCGTGTGATCGAGCACGGTCGCCTCGACGTAGAAGCCGCCGGTTTCCTCGAGCGTCTGTTTGCCGCCGAGCGCGACGCGTGCGCCGTCCGCGACGCCCGAGTCGATATAGCCGAGCACCCGCTGCATGTGGCCGCGATCGATGAGGGCCCCCATCTGGGTGGTCGGCTCGAGCGGATGTCCGAGCGTGATGGTGCCGGCGACGCGGGCGATCGCCTCGAGGAGCTGGTCCTTCACCGACTGGTGGACCACGAGTCGCGACCCGGCGTGGCAGGTCTGGCCGCTGTTGTAGTAGACGCCCCAGGCGATGCCCGAAGCGGCCTCGGCGAGATCTGCATCCGCGAAGACGACCTGCGGTGTCTTGCCTCCGAGCTCGAGCGCGACGCGCTTCAGGTTCGACTCCGCCGCGTAGCGCAGCATGAGCCGCCCGACCTCGGTCGAGCCCGTGAAGGCGATGAGATCCACCTCGGGGTGAAGGGCGAGCGCCTTGCCGGCTTCCTCACCGAACCCTGGCACGACGTTGAAGGTCCCCGGCGGTACCCCCGCCTCGGCGGCGAGCTGGGCGAGCCGGATGCCGGAGAGCGGCGATTGCTCGGCGGGCTTCAGTACCACCGAGTTGCCGGTGAGAAGCGCCGGGCCCACCTTCCAGCAGCTGATGATGAGCGGATAATTCCACGGCACGATCGCGGCGACCACGCCCAAGGGCTCGCGCCGGATGAGCGCGAGGTCGTTGGGGCCGGTGGGCGCCACTTCGTCGTAGAGCTTGTCGGAGAATTCGGCGTAGTACTCGATGCAGTCGGCGCAGTTGGCGACGTCGACGGCGACGGAGTTCACGATCGGCTTGCCGACGTCGCGCGTCTCGAGGAGCGCCAGCCGATCGACGTCGGCACGCACCAGCTCGGCAAAGCGCCGCAGGATCTTTTTCCGGTCCTTCGGCTCCATGGCCCGCCACGGCCCGTTCTCGAAGGCGGCGCGTGCGGCCTTCACCGCCGCATCGACGTCGGCGGCACGGCCGCGGGCCACCTGCGCGATCACCTGCCCGTCGATCGGGCTCACGTCGTCGAACACCTGGCCGTCCAGGGCGGGGACGAGGCGGCCGCCGATGAAAGCGCGCCCCTCGGGCTTCACGCTGGCGGCGAGCCGCTCCCAGGTCGGGCGATCGCGCTGCAGTGCGGATGTGCTCATGGAGAATTCGTCCTCAGGGGTAACTTTCCACAGCTGCCGGGGGCGTCAAGCCTAGAAAAGGAATGGCACCATCTAAAAGAGTCATCGGCTCTCACGGGCGCTGCGCTGCGGGCAGCAGCGTGCGCTCGACCGCCTGCCGCCAGCCGGCGATGAGCTGCGAGCGCCGCGCCGCGGGCATCCGGGGGGAAAATTCCGCCGCCTTCTGCCAGGTCGCGGCCACCGACCCGAGATCCTTCCAGACTCCGGTCGCAAGCCCGGCGAGGAACGCGGCTCCGAGCGCCGTGGTCTCGAGCTCCACCGGCCGCTCGACCGTTGCCGCGAGAATGTCGGCCAGGAACTGGCAGAACCAGTCGTTCGCCGCCATGCCTCCGTCGACCCGGAACGCGTCGGCACGATGCGCCCCGTCGCGCGCCATCGCGGTCGTGAGATCGAGTGTCTGATAGGCGACGGACTCGAGCGCCGCACGCGCCAGGTACGCGGGAGAGGCATCGAGGGTCAGCCCGCAGATGACGCCGCGTGCGCCCGGCTCCCAGTAAGGCGCGCCGAGGCCGACGAAGGCCGGCACGAGATATACGCCGTGGTCGTCGGGTACGCGCGCGGCGAGCGCCGCGGTCGCGGCGGCGCTGTCGATGACCCTGAGGCCGTCGCGCAGCCATTTGATGGCCGCGCCGGCGACGAAAATCGAGCCCTCCATCGCGTAGCTCATGCGCCCGGCAAGTCTGTAGGCGGCCGTAGTGAGCATGCGATTGGCGGAAGCGACCGCGGCGTCGCCGGTGTTGAGGAGCAGGAAACAGCCGGTGCCGTAGGTGGACTTGGCCATGCCGGGCGCGAAGCAGGCCTGGCCGATGAGCGCGGCCTGCTGATCCCCGGCGATGCCGCAGATCGGCAGGGCTCGGCCGAAGAGGGCGGGTTCCGTCGAGCCGAAGGGCGCGCTGCTGTCGCGCACCTCGGGGAGCAGCGCGCGCGGCACGCGCAGCAGGCGCAGCAGCTCCTCGTCCCAACACTGGCGGTGGATGTCGAACAGCAGCGTGCGCGAGGCGTTGGTGACGTCGGTCGCGTGCACGCGGGCGCCCGTGAGCCGCCAGAGAAGAAAGGTGTCCATCGTCCCGAAGGCGAGCTCGCCCCGCTCGGCGCGCGCCCGGGCGCCCGGCACATGGTCGAGGATCCACGCGACCTTGGTCGCGGAGAAATACGGATCGAGGAGCAGCCCGGTCTTCTCGCGCACCAGCGTCTCCGCGCCCGCCGACTTGAGCCGGGCGCATTCGTCCGCCGTGCGCCGGTCCTGCCAGACGATCGCGCGGTGGATCGGCCGTCCGCTGCCACGCTCCCAGACGACCGCGGTCTCGCGCTGATTGGTGATGCCGAGGGCGGCGATCGCCTGCGTCCCGCCGCAGCGGGCGATGGTCTCGGCCACGACGGCCAGGGTGTCGCGCCAGATGTCGTCCGGATCGTGCTCGACCCAGGCCGCAGCCGGGAAGTGCTGTGTGTGCTCGCGGCGGGCGAGAGCGACGGCGCGGGCGTTGACGTCGAACGCGATGGCACGGGTGGAAGTCGTGCCCTGATCGATCGCGAGAACCAGCGGGGGCTGCGCCATGGCGCCATTGTTACGCAGGCCGCGCACCGCGGCGCGTTTTGCGGCCGCCGGCGTGGCTGATGCCTGCGCGCAACACGCGACCTGGGTGGCGGAACGCGTGGTGAACGGACGTTGCGGAGCTCACGCCGCCGTCGAGCGCCAGCCGCGCGGCGGGCGGGATATGTTTTAATGAGATACGGCTATCCGATTTCTAGTCTTCTCGCTGTCACAAAGGTGTGAAAGGCTAGGGATCACAGGGAGTCCGCTGATTCCGCGCGCACCGCGAACGAACGCGCAAAGCGGGCCAATCATGCCTGATGACGCGTTTATTCAAGCGCCGGGGAGGCGAATGGTATAAACCTCATCCGGGGAGTCGCCTGGGATGGCGTGCCTGCGTTCGAGTGGGGAATAACCAACCAAAGCCTCGGGGAGCCAAGCGATGAAGGTCAATCCTAAGATTTCTGCGGCCGTGGCGGCGATCCTGACTGCGCCGACGACGGCAATCGTGCTCGCGGCACCAGCCGACCTGACGGCGCCGGCGGATCAGGCGGCAACCGCCGAGAGCGGCGGCCTGGCGGAGGTGGTCGTCACCGCGCAGCGGCGCACGGAGAACATCCAGGACGTTCCGATCACGATTCAGGCGATCACCGGCGCCCAGCTCTCGCAGCTGAACGTGGCCAACTTCGACGATCTCATCAAGTACACGCCGAACGTGACCTTCAGCGGCAACGGCCCGGGCACCGGCAACATCTTCATCCGCGGCCTGGGTGGCATCG
>Ga0307479_10001058_pt1 | contig 24951 bp, 22 predicted proteins | sample atmos_gasesECM4C_FD_203743 | JGI IMG/M metagenome (GOLD analysis project Ga0307479, IMG submission 203743) | Hardwood forest soil microbial communities from Morgan-Monroe State Forest, Indiana, United States - atmos_gasesECM4C_515 | ecosystem: Environmental > Terrestrial > Soil > Temperate... | reverse complement strand
AGCGCGAAAAGCTGCTGTCGGATGCCGAGACCCAGATGAAGGAGATGGTCCTCGAAGCGAAAGAGGAAGCCCACCGCATCCGCATGAGCCTGGAGCAGGAAGTACGCGACGCGCGTGCGGAGATCCAGCGTTCGGAACGCCGGGTCCAGCAGAAAGAAGAGTCGATCGACCGCAAACTCGAAGACCTGGATCGAAAGGACCAGGCCGTGACCGCCAAAGAGTTGGAAATCGGGAGGACGAGGGAACGCGTCAACGATGCCCTTGCCGAGCAGGTCAAAGAGCTCGAGCGAATTTCGGGGATGACGCGGGCCGAAGCGAGGACGACAATCCTCACCAACCTTGAAAAGGAACTCAACCAGGAGATCGCGCAGAAGATTCGCGAAGGCGAGGAGATCGTCAAGGAGGAGAGCGAAAAGCGCGCCCGGAACATCCTGGTGACCGCGATGCAGCGGGTTGCCGCCGAGCAGACCGCCGAGACCTCGGTTTCAGTGGTGGCCATCCCCAGCGACGAGATGAAGGGCCGCATCATCGGCCGTGAAGGGCGCAACATTCGGGCGCTCGAACATGCGACCGGTGTCGACCTGATCATCGACGACACGCCGGAGGCCGTCATCCTGAGTGGGTTCGACCCGGTCCGCCGCGAGGTGGCGCGGGTGGCCCTCAATCACCTCCTGGTCGATGGCCGGATCCACCCGGCCCGGATCGAAGAGATGGTGACCAAAGCTCGGAGCGACGTCCAGAACCGGATTCGGGAAGAAGGCGAACAGGCGATGTTCGAGACCGGCGTCACCGGGCTGCATCCCGAGCTGGTGAAGCTGTTGGGGACGCTGGCATTTCGGACCAGCTACGGACAGAACGTCTTGACCCACAGCAAAGAGGTCTCCTTCCTCTGCGGGATGGCGGCGGCTGAGATCGGCGCCGACGTGGCGCTGGCCCGTGAGGCCGGCCTGCTGCACGACATCGGGAAGGCGATCGACCATGAGGTCGAGGGATCCCACGCCATCATCGGCGGAGAGCTCCTCAAGCGACTCGGCAAGCCAGATACGCTGGTGAACGCGGTCGCTGCCCACCACATGGACGTCGAGCCCACCAGCCTCGAGGCGATTCTGACGGTGGCCTGTGACGCGGTCTCGGCAGCCCGGCCGGGCGCCCGCCGCGAAACCCTGACCACCTACATCAAGCGGCTCGAAAAGCTGGAAAGCATCGCCAATTCGTTCGAAGGCGTCGAGAAGTCGTTCGCGATCCAGGCGGGTCGGGAGATCCGTATCATCGTCAAGCCGGATACTATCGACGACAGCCGCGCCCAGATCCTCGCCCGCGATATCGCAAAGCGAATCGAAGGCGAGCTCAGCTATCCGGGCCAGATCAAGGTGACGGTGATCCGCGAGACCCGCATCGTCGAATTCGCAAAGTAAATAAGAGAGGCGACCCGCCGCGGGCCGCCTCTTTCGTTTTCAGCGGGATGTTTGCAGCACCTCGCGCATCCCGGCACGAAAGGCGGTCGCCCCCGATTGCGCCGGATGGCGGACGTACACGGCGCGGCTGACCAGCGTGTCGGCGGCAATCCGGCCAACGCCGACAACAAGGCGGGGCCGGACGATGTCGATGAGCCGCTGCACGTAGGGGAGGCCGGCCGCGACCTCCGGCCGGGTTGGCCGCCGATTCGATAGCGGTTGGCCAGGCAGGTATGGGTGCGTGGGCACGGTGTTCCACAGGATGACGCGACGCTCGGCGCCGAATTCCTCGAGCACGCCGTGCACGATCGTCCCCGAGGGTTCCTTCCATGGTCGCGGACGGCGGCTCGACCGTCGATACGGATCACCCCAGCGCAAGAGATCGAACTCGCTGGTGAAGGCGATGCCCGACCAGCGCATGCCCTGGTAGCCGGCGGCCTCGCCGACCGCGAGCACGTCGGCCTGGTCGCGTTCCACGAGGTAGTGCCGCAAGTTGGCGAGCCGGATTGCCGGTGCATCGGGGACATCGTCGGGACTGATCTCCCGGAACTGGTTGAAGCTGGCGCCGATAGTTGCCGTCGAGAGGTCGGCCAGCAGGGCGTCGATCGCGGCTACCTTGTTAGGATCGCGCAATGCTCGTCACCGTGCTGGCAATCGGCGACATCATCGGTCGTCCCGGACGTGAAGCCGTGGCTCGCCTCGTGCCCCAGCTGCGTCGAGAGCTGAACATCGACCTGGTGGTGGCGAATGGCGAGAACGCGGCGGGCGGGTTCGGCCTGACGCCGAAGATCGCCGATGATCTCTTCGGTCTCGGCATTGACGTGCTGACCTCCGGGAATCACATCTGGGACCAGCGCGAGATGATGACCGGATTCGACGACCGACGACCCATTCTCCGCCCGCACAACTACCCGGCCGGGGCGCCGGGGCGCGGTTGGTTCTGCCACGACCTCGGGGAGAAGGGCCAGGTGCTGATCGGCAATGTCCAGGGCCAGCTCTTCATGCCCCCGATCGATTCGGCCTTCAAGGCTGCCGACGAGATCCTCCGCCAGGGCGCCGGCACCAAGCTGGTGCTGATGGACATGCACGCGGAGGCGACTTCGGAGAAGATCGCCCTGGGTTGGTACCTCGACGGCCGGGCCAGCTTCGTCTTTGGGACCCACACGCATGTTCCCACCGCCGACGCCCGCCTGTTTCCCGGCGGCACGGCCTTCGTGGCCGACCTGGGGATGGTCGGCCCCCGGGACTCGGTGATCGGGATGGACAAGGAAGCCAGCCTGCAGCGCTTCCTGACCGGGGTCCCGTACCGCTTCAAGGTGGCGGATGGAGTGGTCCAATTCAACTCGGTCCTGGCTGAGATCGATGCCCTTTCGGGCAAGGCGACCCGGGTGGAGCGGGTCGATCGTGAGGTGAGCGTCGAGTAAGCGCTTGACGACCTCTGGACTTGGGGTTAAGGTGTCGGGGGGCAATCAAACGTTCGGTCTCCGATCTCAATAGAATAGATGGACACTCTGGAAACAACACCGCCATCGAACGGCTCGACAGGGGAGAAGACGCTTTCGGCCAGCCCGGCTGCCGGTATTCCCCGCACGACCCGGCCGGCTATTGAGATCCTGAAGGTCTCTGCCACGTCAAAACCAGTCGCGGTCGCCGGCGCCATCGCGGGCGTGGTCCGCAGCCAGACCCGGGTCGAGGTACAGGCGATCGGGGCCGGGGCGATCAACCAGGCGGTGAAAGCGATTGCCATCTCCCGCGGCTATGTCGCGGCCGGCGGCATCGACCTCGTCTGTATTCCCTCGTTCATCGACATCTCGATCGACGGTGAGGAGCGGACCGGGATCCGTCTGCTGGTCGAGTCCCGATAAACTCGGTCGATGCCTGAGTCGACTGCCCCGCCACGGCTGCGGATTCCCGGCGCACCGCTAACCTTCGAGCCGCACGCGTTTTCGCGGCCGCGCCCCAACGGGCACAAGCGGCCACCATCCGGCCAGCGCTTCCACCTCTGGGTGAGCGGCTGCCAGATGAACGAGTCGGATGCGGATTACCTCTCGCAGGGTCTGACCGCGGCCGGCTTCAGCGCCGTCCCCGACCTCGACCAGGCTGACCTCGCGATCCTGGTCACCTGCTCGGTGCGTCAGAACGCCGAGCAGAAAGCGTACGGCCGCTTTCGCGAACTCAAGGCCTGGAAGCGGGCGCGCCCGGGCCGGGCGATCGCGATCACGGGCTGCATGGCCAACAAGGAGAAGGATCGCCTCTTCGAGCGGCTGCCCGACCTCGACTATCGCTTCGACATGCGCCAATACGAGGCCTTCATCCAGGACCTGCAGGGCGAGTACGAGACCGATCCCGCGCAAACCGGCGGCGTGATCTTGCAACACGGCCTCACCGCTTATGTGCCGGTGATCTTCGGCTGCAACGAGGTATGCAGCTTTTGCATCGTGCCCTTCGTGCGCGGCACCGAGCGCAGCCGCCCACTCACCGATGTCGTCGATGACGTCCGTCGCTTTGCGTTCCAGGGCGTACGCGAAGTGACGCTGCTCGGCCAGACCGTCAACTCCTATCGCGACCTGGAGACCAAGGCGGGCCTCTCCGCCCTACTCGAGGTGGTGGAGCGGGTCCCAGGAATCTGGCGGGTGCGCTTCTTGACCTCGCACCCGCGCCACGTGCATGACGACCTGCTGTTCGCCATCCGCGACCTGCCGCGCGTCTGCGAGCATCTCCACCTGCCATTCCAGTCCGGCGACGATGTGATCCTCAAGCAAATGCGCCGCCGCTACACCACCGACGAATATCGGGCGATCATCGCCCACGCTCGCGACGTCATCCCGGACCTTTCGGTCTCGACCGACGTCATCGTCGGCTACCCTGGGGAAACCGAGGAGCAGTTCCAGAAGACCCTGGCGCTGCTGGAGGAGATCAGGTTCGACGTGGTCCACATCCAGGGTTTCTCTCCGCGACCGCGCACCACCGCCGCCCTGCACCCGGACGACGTCACCCCGCCGGAAAAGAAGCGGCGGATCAACATCCTGCTCGAGGCCCAACGGCGGATCGCGGAAGACGCCAACCGCCGCTGGCTAGGTCGGACGGTCGAAGTGCTAGTGGAACGCGCTCAGGACGGCGAGATCACCGGCCGCACCCGCCAGAACCGGGTCATCATCGGCGCGGCGCCGCTGGGCGGACAGACCGGCACGGTGCGCCAGGTGCTCGTCGAGCAGGCCACCGCCTGGCAGCTTCGGGGCCAGGTGCTCAACTAGGCAGCGCCCTGAAGCCGGTCCCCGTCCTCGACCAGTACCAGCGGGTCAAGCAGGACTATCCGGATGCCATCGTGCTCTTCCGTCTGGGCGATTTCTACGAGACCTTCGGCGAGGATGCGGAGCGGGCCGCGCCGCTGCTGGGCATCACGCTCACATCGCGCGAGCTGGGCAAGGGCCATCGGGTCCCGATGGCCGGCGTGCCTTACCACGCGTACGAGAGTTACGTCGGACGGTTGCTCAAGGCGGGACTGCGGGTCGCGCTCTGCGATCAGGTCGAGGATGCGGCCGCCGCCCGCGGGTTGGTGCGCCGTGAGGTCGTCCGTGTGTTGTCGCCGGGGACGGTGGTCGAGGACGCGTACCTCGAGGGCGGAACCAATTACGCGGTGGCGATCTGCCTTCGCGCGCACTACCACGGCATCGCCGCCCTCGATTGCTCGACCGGCGAACTGGCGTTGCTCCGGGTCGAGCCCACCGACGAGGCGCTTCGCGATGAGCTGGCCAGACTTCGACCGGCCGAGCTGGTCGCTTCGGAAGCCGACCGACCCCGATTGCTCGCGCTCGCGGGGAGCACGCCGACCAGTTGGGTCGACGCGCAGGACTTCGATGCCCGGGCCGCGGTCGACCGGCTGCAGACGCTGCTCGGGGTCGAGACGCTGGCCGCCTTCGGCTGCGACGAGTGGCCCGAGGCGCTGGCCGCTGCCCACGCGCTGCTGCGCCATGCCGAGCGGTCGCGCCTCCGCCTCGAGCCCGGGTTGCTGCGGCTGCACGCCGAGCATCCGCGGGCGTTCATGCACCTCGACCCACCGACCCGCCGCAGCCTCGGACTCGGGGCCGATCGATCACCGTCGAGTGAGGACCTCGCCGGCCTGATCGTCCGCGAGGCGACAACCGCGATGGGGTCGCGGCAGCTTCGGCGCTGGCTGGACCAGCCGTTGCGCACCCGCGAGCCGCTCGAGGAGCGACACGCCCGGGTGGCGGTGCTGGTGGCGGATGCGCTCGCCCGCGGCCAGCTGCAGGCCGAGCTGCGTGGCTTACCCGACCTGGAGCGGATCGCCGGCCGCACCGGCCAGGGACTCGCGACGCCCCGCGACCTGCAGGCGCTACTCAAGGCCCTGCGCGCCGTGCCTGACGTTCAGCGCCTCGCCGGCCGCTGGCCGGAACTCGCGTCGCCACCAACACCCCCGGCCTTGGACGACCTGCAGTCGGCGCTCGCCGCAGCCCTTGTGGACGACGTGCCGGCCACGCTCAGGGACGGTGGCGTCTTCCGGCCCGGGTTCGATGCGGAGCTCGACGCCATCCGCGATGGCTCGCGCACCGCCCGCGAGTGGATCGCGGCGCTGGAGCAGCACGAACGCCAGCGAAGCGGCATCCGGTCGCTGAAGGTTGGCTTCAACCAGGTGTTCGGCTACTACATCGAGATCAGTCACGCCAACCGCGAGGCGATCCCCTCCGAGTACGTACGCAAGCAAACGCTGGTCAACGGCGAGCGCTACATCACGCCCGAGCTGAAAGAAAAGGAAACCCTCGTCCTCAACGCGAAGAGTGCCATGGTGGCGCGGGAGCAGGCGCTCTTCAGCGAGCTCTGCCGTCGTGTCACCGCCACCGGCAAAGATCTACTGGACACCGCCGCCTGGTTGGGCGAGCTCGATGCCGTCGCCGCGCTGGCGAGCCTGGCAAGCCGGCATCGATGGGTGCGGCCCACCCTGCGTGACGAGCCCGGCATCGAGATCGTCGGTGGCCGGCACCCGCTGGCCGAAGCGGCGCTGGGACCGGGCCGCTTCGTGCCCAACGACCTGCGGCTGAGTCCAATCGACCAGCAGGTCGTGCTCCTCAGTGGACCGAACATGGCCGGCAAATCGACCTACCTGCGGCAGGCGGGCATCATCGTCCTGCTGGCACAGGCCGGCAGCTTCGTACCCGCCGAGCGCGCCGTCATCGGCCTCTGCGACCGGATCTTCACCCGGGTCGGCGCCCACGATGAGCTCGCCCGCGGACTCTCGACCTTCATGGTTGAAATGGTGGAGACGGCGCACATCCTCGCGCACGCCACGCCGCGCAGCCTGCTCATCTTCGACGAGGTCGGTCGTGGCACCAGCACCTACGACGGGGTCAGCATCGCGCAGGCGATCCTCGAGTATCTCCACGAGGCACCGCAGCTTCGCTCGCTCACGCTCTTCGCCACCCACTATCACGAGCTGACCGCGCTTTCCCAGCAGCTGCCGCGGCTACGCAATTTTCGGATGGAGGTCCGCGAAGAGGGCGCGCGCGTCATCTTCCTCCACCAGGTGGTCGAAGGTGGCGCCGATCGGAGCTACGGGATCCATGTGGCCGAGCTCGCCGGCCTGCCACGGCAGGTCGTGGTCCGCGCCCGCCAGGTGCTCTCCGACCTGGAGGGCCAGCGCCCGCTCGAACGCCCGGAGCCGAGCGCGCAGCTCAGCCTGCCGCTGGATCACCCGGTGGTTGCGGAGCTGAAGCAGCTCGACCTCGAGCGCCTCTCGCCACGCGAAGCGCTGGAAAAACTCTACGCCTGGCAGGGACAGCATGCCCCCTCCTGAGGTCGGACTCGAGCCCGGCCAGACGATCGCGATTCTTCCTTCAACGGTTGCCGACGGGATCGCCGCCGGCGAAGTCGTCGACCGACCGGCCGCGGTAGTCAAGGAATTGGTGGAAAACGCGATCGACGCGGGCGCGTCGCGCATCGATGTCCGGGTGGAGGCTGCCGGTCAGGGTCTGATGGAGGTGGTCGACGACGGGCATGGCATGATCCCCGGGGACCTGCCGGTCGCCTTTCAGCGCCACGCTACGAGCAAGCTGCGCTCGCTAGAGCATTTGCGCACGATCCACACGCTCGGCTTTCGCGGTGAGGCGCTGGCCAGCATCGCCGCCGTCGCCGAGGTCGAGGCGGTCAGCCGGAGCCGCGATGGGGGAGAGGGGTTCCGGGTCCGCATCCAGGCCGGGGAATTACTCGCGGCGGAACGCGTCGGCTGCCCCATCGGCACCCGAGTGCTCGTCGAGCGACTCTTCTATAACACGCCGGCCCGGTTGAAGTTCCTGAAGCAGCCAGCGACCGAGAATGCCATGATCAGCCGCCTGGTTGGCGAATTCGCCCTCGGCAATCCGGGGATCGCCTTCAGCCTCGACATCGACCGCCGGCACGTGTTCGAGACTCCGGGGACCGGCGATTTGCGAGCCGCGTTCGCGGCCGTCTACGACTCCCAGACCGCGACCGCGATGCTATCGGTCGAGGAGGCAACGGTGCGCGGCTTGATCAGCCCGCCGGCCCTGCATCGCGGCACCCGGGATCACGTCGTCATCCTGGTCAACGGCCGGCGGATACAACATCGCAACCTCGTGTTCGCGGTGGAGCAGGCGTATCGGGGTCTTCGCGAGCCCGATCGTTTTCCGCTCGCCGTACTTCACGTGATCGTCGATCCCACCGAGGTCGACGTCAACGTCCATCCGACCAAGCGTGAGGTTCGATTCAAGAATGAGGGCACCGTCTTCGCCGCGCTCGAGCGCGCCTGCTACCACGCCCTACGGCAGAGTCCGTTTTACGAGCTGCAGGCCACCGCGGGGGGGCCGCTGCTCGAGCTGCGGGAGACTGCCGTCGTTTCTGGAGCGACGGACACCCAACACGCTCGCCTTTCCACACCGGGGCTCGCTGATCTGCCCTCCCCCGCGAGCGGGGGAGGGGAAGTTGAGGGCAGTTCACGGCTTCCACCGTTGGATTACGTGGGTCAGCTGCTGCACGGCTACCTGGTGGCGGAGGCGCCCAGCGCCGTGGTCCTGATCGACCAGCACGCCGCGCATGAGCGCGTCCTCTTCGACCGCATCCTGCACCGGCTCGAGGGCGGGGAGCCCGCCAGCCAGCTGCTGCTGATCCCGCACGACGTGGACCTCATGCCCGCGCAGGTGGCGGCCTTCCAGCAGCACGCCGGCTGGCTGCAGGCGCTCGGCTTCGAAGGCGAGTTGTTCGGGCCGCACACCATTCGCCTGCGCGCGGCACCGAGCGACATGCCCGAAGGTCGGGTGGGACGGGTGCTGGAGCTGTTGTTGACCGATCTGGCCGGCGAGCGCACCCCCGACCGCCGGCTGCGCGAGACGGCCGCCCTGATCGCCTGCCACAGCGCCGTGCGCTTCGGCGATCCGCTGACGCCGGAAACGGCGCGCGAGTTGCTTCGCTCGCTGGCCGCGACGCACGAGCCGATCAGCTGCCCGCACGGCCGGCCGACGACGCTGATCCTCGCGGACGATCAATTGAGGCGGTTGTTCAAACGCCCCTGAGCCTGCAGCGCGTCGTCGCCATCGTGGGTCCCACGGCCAGCGGGAAAACGGCGATCGCGATTGCCGCGGCGCATCGTCTCAACGGCGAGCTGGTCTCGGTCGATTCGCGACAGGTCTACACCCACTGCGACATCGGCACCAACAAGCCGACCCCGGACGAGCTCGGCGGGCTGCGCTGCCACTTGATCGATATCGTCGATCCCGGCATCCCGTTTACAGTCGCCGACTATCAGCGGCTCGCCATGCGTACCATGGCCGAGCTGGGCCGCATGGGTCGGGTGCCGGTCCTTCAGGGTGGGAGCGGCCTCTACCTGCGCGCGCTGCTCGACGGCTGGAACCTCGCCGATGCCCCGCCCGACCCGGAATTGCGAGCGGCGCTCGAGCAGCGACTCGAACTGGAAGGCGCGGATTCGCTGGATGCCGAGCTGCGACGCATCGATCCCGCGAGCGCCGAGCGCGCGCAACGAAATCCGCGGCGGATGATCCGCGCCCTCGAGATTCACGCCATCACCGGCCGCGCGCCCAGCGTGGCGCGCGCCTCCAATCCGCCGCCATGGTTGGCCACCGTCATCGGTCTGGATGTGCCGCTCGACGAGCTGGATCGGCGCATCGCGACGCGGGTGACCCTGATGCTCGACGCCGGCTGGGTCGACGAGGTCGCCCGCATTCGCGAGCTATTCCCTACGGCCGATCTGCGCCGCCTGGGACACGGTTACCCCGAGCTCGCCGCCGTTCTGGACGGCCGGATGTCGCTGAGGGAGGCTCGCGATTCCACCGTGCGCCAGGTGCGCCAGTATGCGCGCCGCCAGCTCACCTGGTTTCGCGCCGACCGTCGTGTGCACTGGCTTCACGCCGATCCGGACATGATTGTCGAGCACCTGCGCGTGGGTATGATGGCGACAGAGGCGAGTTGATTCGGAATTCCAACGGCAGGCAGGAACGCGCCTACCTGATGTCCCTCGATCACGAGGATCAGGGCCTGGCCGCCGTCGAAGAGCAGATGCTCGAGTTGAGCGAGTTGGCGCGCACCGCCGGCGTGCTGGTGGTCGGCACCGATACCCAGCGGCGTGAAAAGCCCGATCCGGCGCTGTTCATCGGTAAGGGCAAGGCCGAAAGTCTGCACGCGCTCAAGCATGAGCTCGACTTCGATCTGCTGATCATCAACGAGGAGCTCTCCCCGCGGCAGCAGCGCAACCTGGAGAAAAAGCTGCAGGTCAAGGTGATCGACCGCACCGAGTTGATCCTCGACATCTTCGCCCAGCGCGCCCGGACCAAGGAGGGCCGTCTCCAGGTGGAGGCGGCGCAGTTGCATCACCTATTACCGCGGCTGCAGGGTGGTCGTGATCTGTCCGGCCTGGGCGCCGGCGTCGGCACCCGCGGTCCTGGCGAGCAGAAATTGGAAAGCGATCGGCGCCGCATCCGCCACCGCATCCGTGAGCTCGACAGAGAAATCAAAGAAATCCGCAAGCAGCGCGCGCTGCGCCGCGAGGGGCGGCGTCGTATCGCCTACCCGGTGGTGGCGATCGTCGGCTACACCAACAGCGGCAAGTCGACGCTGCTGCACGCGCTGACCCACGCGCAGGTGCAGATGGAAGATGCGCTCTTCGTCACTCTCGATCCGACCACGCGCCTGGTCCGACTGCCGAACCGCCGAGAGGTGCTCTTTACCGACACCGTTGGCTTCATCCAGAAATTGCCGACCGACCTGGTGGCGGCCTTTCGCGCCACGCTCGAAGAGGTGCAGCAGGCCGACCTCTTACTGCATGTGCTCGATGCCACCCGCTATGACGGACGCGACCAGATGGAGGCGGTGCACGAGACGCTGCAAGACCTGGGCGCGCTGGAGAAGCCGAAACTGCTGGCGCTCAACAAGGTGGATGAGCTGACCCCGGCGGCGGTTGATCTGCTGATGGCCGAGGACTGGTCACCCTATCGGGCGGTGGTTCCAATCTCGGCGCTGCGCAAGACCGGCCTGGACGCGCTGGGTCGGGCAGTCGCCGAAACCTTGCCGGGTGAAATGGTTTCCATCGAGGTGCTGCTGCCGTACACCGAGAACGCGCGGCAGGCGGAGTTCCACGCCCACGGCAATGTCGATACGGTCGACTATCGCGGCGACGGGGTGCTGATGCGCGGCGCCATCCCGCGAAGGCTGCTGCCGAGGTTCGACCAATTTCGAACCACGGGCGTCGACCGGAGCGCCTGACGCAGCGGCGTTAGCGCAGCAGCCGCACGACCGCCACCACCTGACCCTCGAGCTGGGCGGCGCTGCTGTAGATCGGCTCGTAGGCGGCATTCTCCGGCTGGAGCCGTACACGATTCGCCTCGCGGAAGAGGCGCTTGACGGTGGCCGTCGACTCGTTGGTCTGCTCGTCCTCGAGGCGCGCAACCACGATGCTGCCGTTGGGGGCGTCCTTCCCGGGCCGCACGACCACGAAGTCGCCGGACAGGATGCCGACGTCTTTCATGCTGTCGCCATGAACCTCGAGGGCGAAGGCGTTGTCGCTGCCCACCAGTTCCTCGCTGAGGACGAGGTGATCTTCGATATTTTCTTCGGCGAGGATCGGTTGTCCGGCGGCGACGCGACCGATCAGGGGAACGGCGACAACCTTGCTCAGCTTGGCCTGCATCTCATCGACGTCGACCACTTCGATGGTGCGGGACTTGGTTGGATCGCGGCGGATGTATCCCTTGCGCTCCAGGGTATTGAGGTGGTTTTGCACCGTCGAGCTGGAGGAGAGTCCGACGGCCTCGCCGATTTCTCGAACCGTTGGCGGGTAGCTGCGGATCTTCTGCCGAAACCTCAGGTACTCCAGGATCTCCCGCTGCCTGCTGGTCAACGGTTCCGCCATAACGTCCCCTCCCTTTTGCGCCGCCGTCGACGGCCAAGAGCCGATCATCTCGCTCCCAGCGCCATCCCACGTGGCGCGGTGAGGTAGGGGAGAGGAGGGGTTCTCAGGTCGCCGCGATCACAGCATCGTAGCACAGAGATTTGGCCATCAGCATCGGTTGCTCGTCGACATGTGCTGACCCGTCGACGCCGCTGAGGATCGTGCAAAACGGGGGCATGCTAGCACATCTGTTCGCCCATTGCAAACACTTGTTCGTGCCAGCACTTGACGCGAACACCTGTTCGTGCTAGCCTCGTTAACGAACACATGTTCGTGCAGGAAGGGGCCCGACACGCGTATCCACGACCCCAGCGCCGCCGCGGTTGGGGCCGCATCCTGGTCCTCACCGCGGGGCTGCTGCTGGTCACCGGAAAGCTGGCCTATGGCAGTGGACCGGCCCACAGCGACTCGGTCGTCGTGGCGCAAGGGGACACCGTCTGGAGCATCGCGAGCGCCCACTATCACGGCGATCCACGGCCGCACGTCGAGGCGATCCTGGCCGCGAACCGCATGGGCACACCCATCCTGCAGCCAGGCCAGACGCTCCAGCTTCCCCGCGACTAGCGGTCACGAAAGGCAATTACGATGAGCACATCGCTGGTCAGTCTCGCCTCCCTGGTGAACGCCTTTAACCCGGTCACGCCGCAGTTGCGCGTGGCCGCGATCATCGTCCGCGACAACCAGATCCTTCTGGTCGAACATCGCAAGCGCGGCCAGCATTACTGGGTCCTGCCGGGCGGGCGGCTCGACGGCCTGGAAACGCTGGATGCGGCGCTCCGTCGCGAGCTCAACGAGGAGCTCAGTCTCGCGGCCCGCGTCGGCCAGCTGGTGATCGTCAGCGAAATGCTGGCGCCCGACCGGCACGTGGTCAGCCTGATGTTTCACGCCGAGATAGGGGAGGGGGCCGAGCCCCGCCTCGATCGCGCGGATCCCGTGCTCGCCGGCTGGCAATGGGTGTCGACGGAGCAGCTCCCCCGGCTGGACTTCCGTCCACCCATTGCCGATGCCGTCCGTGCGGTCATCGCCGAGCGGTTCTCCGGCCCGGTCAAGGTCCTGGGCGACACCTGGCGGTCGGAAAGCACGGCCGCTGGACCCCGCGTATAGTCGGTCTGGGCGGGGGGTAGGACGACGGGGCGACCACCGAAACGGATCGGTGAGGAGGGAACGATGAGGGGTAGAACGCCGCACTGGTTGATCGTCGCCACGGTTGCGCTCGCGACGGCGGGAGTACTCGCGCCGATTTCAGCGTCGGCCGGTACTACGACGACCCACTCGATCCAGGACTTCATCGCGGTGCAGGGGACGCACTGCTTTGCCGATGGGTCAGGCGGCTGCATTCTGTTCGCGCCACCGGCGCCAAACTATGTCTTTTGGGGGAACGACCTTAACGAACGGGTCGCGGCGGTCGACTACGCCGGCCTCGAGGCCACCTATCTCGCCGCGCACGGGGGGCCGGCGCTGGGGACGACCTTCTCGGGAACGGTGAGTCAGCAAGTCCTGGCCGACGGCCGAGAAAAGGTCAGCGTCGTGCTCCATACGCACAACGCCGCGAGCCGCGCCATGGGTTCCACCGGCGAACCGCTGTTTGGCTATTCGGTGCTCGAGGTCCTGGCGGGAGCTCGCCCGGCGCTGGGTGACTCCGTCATGGAGCTGGTCTACATCAACCCCGCCGTTGGATGGCCGCTCGCCGACCTCGGGCAGCTGGGCTTTGATCCGACCCCGGGCCAGGTGGTGGTGTTCCTGCACTTCGAGGCCACCGCGGCCGGCGGGCTGCGGTCGGGCTTTGGGGTTGGCGAGGGGACTCCAGGGCAACTGCACGTCAATCAGGTGGGGTTGATCGGCAAGCCCTACGGCGTCCGGCACTTCAACCCATTCCCGGCCGAACTGGTCGATCTCCAGGCGATCGGTCGCTGACCGACGATCGTCGAGGGCGGGGGGAGGGCCAATTCGGGCCCTCCTCGCCTATCGACCCAACGTCATAAATCGATCATTCTCCGAACTACCCGAGAGAGGCTGATCTCGGAAAGGGCTACAAATGCGCCTGGATGACCTTGGCCAGGCTGGGGCCGACATCCGGCACCGCCGAGGTCGCGAAGATGATCGCGACCAGCATCACCATTAACAATGTCGCGATCTTTGCGCTGACCGCGCGCTCGAGTTGCTCCGGATCGTCGACTGCTGGAACTGGCACGCCCGCCTGGACCATCTGCCGCATCTCGTTGACCAGCCCGTTGGCGTCGCTGGCGTCCCGCACCGTCTGCGTCATGCCGCCACCCCCTTATGGTCGAGATTCGTGAGCGTGACCGGCGCGCGGCCGGCGGCGAACAGCAGGCCGAGGCGCTCGGCCAGCAGCTGTAGCAAGAGCAACTCACCCGCGGCGTACGGCCGTGGCAGGCGGCGGCCCAGTTGCAGCGTGCCGTCGACCCCAGCCGAGTGCAGCGGGGCGACCGCGATCTGCCGCAGCCCAGCGGGGACGCCGAACAGATCTTCCGGCCGGCGACCGGTCAGCGGCTCGCGCAAGGCGCGCCCCTGGAGCAGGGCCTCCGCGCTGCGCGTGCCCGCCAGCGACAACCAGCGGGGCGCGTGCGCCTCGAGCGGATCGTTGCCGCCGACCACCAGCGTCAGCCGGTCGCCCTGGACCCATTCGAGGTGCAAACTCTCCGAGCGGAGCAGGCTGGCCATGGCGGGCCGGATCGCCGCCAGCGCCGCCGCCTGGTCGAGCGCATGTTGCGCCGCCAGGCCGGCCAGCCGGTTCGCCTGTTCCATCGCCTCGGTGCGCTGCTGTTGATCGTCGAGCGCCTGCAGCCGCAGCAAGGTGGCGCCCATCTCGTCGCCGACGGAGCGGACCAGCGCGCGCACCGTCGGGTCGAGGTCGGCGGCGCGACCCGCGACCGTGACCAGGCCGTTGGAGTCGCCGTCACCCATGGTCGGCTGGATCAGCGTGCAGGCGCCGGCGCTGGTTCCGGGCAGCGGGCCCTGGATGAGCACCGGCTGACCGGGTTCGGCAGTAAGGGTTGGGGTGAAGCTGAACCCGGGCATCTCGCCCTCCGGCAGGCCGGCCCAGCGAACCGCGCGATACTCGTCGCCGGTCGGGTCCATGATCCAGAATGCCCAGGCGCAGGTGGGCGCCAGCGCCGGCGCCTGGCTGGCCAGCAGCGCGAACATCGCTTCTTCGTCCCGGACGCGGGCCAGGCCAGAGATCAGCGAGGCCAGCAGGCTCTGTCGCTGCACCGTCCGCTGCGCGCCATCGAGCCCGGCCATGACGTGCACCACCAGCACCATGGTCATCAGGACGAGGAAAGCGTCGAACAGCATCACCAGCGGGACCGCGTGACCGGCCAGCTCGACGGGCAGCAGCATCAGCAAGCCGGCGGGAAGGATTCGGACATCGCGCCAGCGGGCGGCCGCACGCGCGGCGGCGAAGAACAGGAGCACGCGCGCGTACGGAACATAGGGCACCGATAGCGCGCCGATCGCCGCAACCACGGCGAGGTCGGCGATGCCGAGCAGGACGGTTCGCGCGGGAACCACCCTCGCCTTGCGCGCCAGCTCCACATACAGATAGAGGTATGCGACCGCGGCCAGCCCGGCGGTGTAGCGGACCGACAGCGGCACCCCGGGCGCGGCGACCACCGACGCGGCGACGCTGAAGACCGCGACCCAGAGGGCCAGGGTGAAGGCAAAATCGTTGCGCAGCAAGGTGGGCAGCGCCGCCTGCCAGGTCGCCAGCTCGGCTGATAGCGCCAGCCGGGTCCAGCGGATGGTGTCGTGCGGGTTAAACGACGGCGGGCGCCATTCGCCGGTGAGGCGCTGCACGGCCGCACCCGCGCCTTGCTTGGCTTTGAGGCGTGCCAGTTCGAGTTCGCTCAGGGGAGCAGCGTCCACCACCGCCAGTTTGAAACGGAAAGGCTGCGGCCGTGTCGTCGAGCTGGCCACAACCTGTGGCGGGGGAGCGGCGAAACCTTACAAATGGTGTAACGGTGATCGGGAACGCCGGGGTTGCCAGCGCTGCCCTTAAGCTAAATCGATGCCCCCCTCCCCTCTCCGCCGAGCCTGGTCCGTCGTCCCCGTTCGCTCGCGGGTCACGGGTGTCGACGCCGAGACGCTGCGGCGCTGGCTCGCCGATCTGCCGCCGCCGGCCGGCTATGGCGTCAGTGCCCGGCCGCTGCGCTACCGGCAGGCGCCGCACCTGGCCGCCTTCTGCTGGTACGAGGACCGGCGGATCGAACTCCAGGTGCCGGAACCCTTTCGCGCCTGGGACGAGAAGGTCTACGTTCGCGCCCGCCGCAAGCCGGGCCGGCGCCTCGCCTTTCAGTGGTTCAGCCAGACGATTCGCTTCCGAACCCGGCGCGAGGTCTTGCGCTTCCTCTACTGCCACGAGTTCTACCACTGGTATCTGCGCGAGGTCCGTGGCCGGAAAGCCGCGGCGGAGACCGCCTGCGATCGCTTCGCGTTGGCGCATTTTCGGGCGCGCAACCAGGGCGTCGATTGGACCGCCGTACTGCCCGGTTACAATCTGCCGGCGCGACGGCGGCTTAAGCCTGCGGCCTAAAGGAAAGGTTGGCAGGCGTGCCGATCATCGCCGGCTTAGACGCAGGCTAGCGCAATGGATGACCGGGTGACGGTATTCGTCGCGCTACAGCACGAAGGGACGGACGTTTGGCGTCCAGTGGAGGCAAGAAGACGAGAGGACGGCTTGTACCTCTTGTTAGGTGAGCAGGATGACCCGGAGACTTGGGAATTCCCGCCCGGGGCGGTGGTACGGTGCGCCGAACGACCCTTTGCTGGCGGTGTCACGAATTGGTTGCCTACGAGCGGGTCCACTAGCCGATCGGAGGCTCCGGCGACGGCCTCAATCACGATTACGCAAGTTAGCGCAACCAAGTTATACTAGTCTGCGTAATGCCAACTCGCGTAAAACCGGTCGCCAACCCATTTCGCTTCGGCCGCATCGTGTCCGGCGACGCCTTCACCGATCGCGAGGCGGACCTGCGCGTGCTCGAGCGGGAACTGCGCGACGGGCAGAACATCCTGCTGGAGGCGCCGCGTCGATTCGGCAAGACCTCGCTCATCCTCGAGGTCAAGCGGCAATTGCAGGCGTCCGGCATCCCGGTCGCCTACCTCGACTGCATGCTGGTGCCCTCGCGCGCCCGCCTGGCCGACCGCCTGGCCTCCGCCTATCTCGACGCCTTCAAGAGTCCGGCGCAGCGCGCCGAGGACTGGGTCGTACAGCACCTGAAGGCGTTTCGGGTGCGACCCACCCTTACGCTCGATACCGACGGAAAGGCGTCGCTCTCGTTCGAAGCGGGCAGCGCCGGCGTGCCCAACCTGGACGCGCTGCTCGAGCAACTCTTTCAAGAGCCGGAGCTGATCGCGCGCGAGAGCAAGAAGAAACGGGTGGTCGTCATCCTCGACGAGTTCCAGGACCTGATGGAGCTCGGCGTCACGCTCCTGCGGCAGCTGCGCGCCGTGATCCAACACCAGCAACACGTGTCATATGCGCTGCTCGGCTCGCGCCAGGCCCTGCTTCGCCGCGCGGTGCACGAGCGCAGCGCGCCGCTGCTGAAGATCGCCCGCCCCTATCCTCTGGGACCGTTGCCGCGGGACGAGTTCGCCGCGTTCCTGCTGGCGCGCTTCAAGGCCAGCGGTCGGCCGGTTCCGAAAGACGCCGTGTACGCCTTGATCGACTTTACCGGCGCCCACCCCAACGACACGCAGGAAGCCGCGCATTTCCTTTGGGAGGTAGCCCTCCTCCCCCTCCCCAGCCAGGAGCTGGTCGCCACCGCGATCGCGCGCGTGCTCGACGCCGAGGCGGCCCAGATGACCGTGCTCTGGCATGACTCGGCGCCAGCGCAGCGCAACCTGCTGGTGGCGTTGGTCGAGTGGGGCGGCCGCAACATCTATCGCGAGGACTACCGGCGGCGCGCCAACCTCGGCCCGGCGACCACGGTGCAGCGCGCCATTCAGACACTGATCGACCGCGAGCTGGTCGACCTCGAGCCGGGCGGCGCCTACGCCATCAAGGAACGATTCTTCGAGGAATGGATCCGTCGACGGGTCGTTCGAGGAGAGCTATAGCGCGCATCGCCCCCACCCTGCCCTCCCCCAGAGGGGGAGGGAAACTAAAGGTGGAGGATTCTAGGTAGGGGAATCTAGACTTTCGCGGCGGGTTGCTCGGAGAGAATCGCCTGGATCTCGGCCTTGGCGCGTCCGATGACATCGCGGATGCGCCGCTGCTGCTCGGGATCGGGCCAGCGGTTGCGGGCCTCGCTGGCGACGGAACGGCCGAGATCGCGCAGGTCGTTGCGCAGCTCGTGCATCACGCGGTGCGCCTGCGGGCCCCACTCGGCGCCCCAGCGTTCCTTCATCCGGCTGAAGACTTCATCGACTTGCGGTTGGCGTTCGGTCATGAATGCGCGCCCGGCGTCGGTGATGCTGTAGACCTTGCGTCCGTCCTGTGAGACGGAGCTGACGTAGCCCATGTCCTCCAGCATCTGAAGCGTCGGGTAGACGGCGCCCGGGCTGGGGGCATAGAAGCCGCCGAAACGGGATTCGAGCGCCTTGATCAACTCGTAGCCGTGGGCCGGCTTGTCCTTGAGCTGCTCGAGGATGACGTACTTGAGGTCGCCGCGCTCGAACATCTGGCGGCGGAACTGGTCGAAACGGAACTCACGACGTGACCACATAGAGACAATCCTCCTGGAATTTAGCGGAGTATCACGATATATCGCGATAGTACAGGATGGTCATCCGGCTCGTCAAGCTCGAATACGCCATGGCGGGCGTAGAATTCGGCCCAGCAGCGTGCCCACCGTCTCCCCCACGTCCCCGACGCTGGCACCACCGGTCGCGCCCGTTCTCGTAGAACGCGTGCGGACCTTCCTCGAGGCGTGCGAGATCGATCGAAATCTCAGCCCGCTGACCATTCGCCAGTACGACCATTACCTCAACTATCTATTGGGCTGGCTCGGGCGTGAACAGCCGGAGGTCAACGACCTGCCCGGCCTGACCAGCGAGGTCGTACGCGGCTACAAGCTCGCCCTGGCTCGCCACCGCAACGAGCACACCGGGCGGCCACTCACCCGCGCCACCCAGACCTATTTCTTGATCGCCCTGCGCTCACTGCTGCGCTACTGGACGCTGCAGGGGCTGGAGGTGCTCGCGCCGGACCGCATCGAGCTGGGCAAGGCCCCCTCGCGGTCGCTGAAGTTCCTGGACCCGGACCAGTTGCGTCGCCTGCTCGCTGCCCCGGACCTCAACAACCCACGCGGGCTTCGCGATCGAGCCCTGCTCGAGACCTTCTTCTCCACCGGCTTGCGGCTCGCCGAGTTGGCGCGCCTCGACCGCGATCACATCAACTTGAAGACGCGCGAGTTCAGCGTGATCGGCAAAGGCCGCAAGCCACGCGTGGTTTTCCTCAGCGATGCCGCGAGCGAGGCGCTGGCCCACTACCTGACGTCGAGGCAGGATCGCTGGAAACCCCTCTTCATCCGCATGAAGGGAAAACCCGACCTCACGCCAGGGGGTCCCGGGATGCGGATGTCGTCACGGTCGATCGAGCGGATCGTGGGGAAATACGTTCGCATCGCCGGGCTGGGGATCAAGGCCACGCCGCACACCTTGCGTCATTCGTTCGCCACCGACCTGCTCTCCAACGGCGCCGATCTGCGCGCCGTCCAGGAGCTCCTCGGACACGCCAACCTCAACACCACCCAGATCTACACCCACGTGACCAACCCGCAATTGCGCGCAGCGCATCGCAAATTTCACAGCGGGAATCGCGACTGACGCTGCTAGCATCAGATCGACATGATCTCGGTGCGCGACCGACTGCCATCGACGAAGGTTGACTACTATCCGCTGACGCGCCTCGCGGAAATTGGGCTGGGCGATCCCGCCCGGCTGCCGATCACGATCAAGATCTTGCTCGAGGGCCTGCTCCGTCAGGCGGAAACCGGCAGCGTCGAGGACAGTAGTATCCGTGGGCTGACGCGCTGGCCCGAAGCCGCCGCCGCCGACGCGGAAGTGCCCTTCCTGCCGGCGCGCATCCTGCTGCAGGACTTCACCGGCGTGCCGGCGGTCCTCGACCTGGCCGCGATGCGCTCGGCGATGCAGCGAGCCGGCAAAGATGCGGGTCGGATCGATCCACTGGTCCAGGTGGACCTGGTGATCGACCATTCGGTGCAGGTCGATGCCTTCGGCTCGCTCGGTGCCTATGCGCGCAACATCGAGCGCGAGTACACCCGCAACGGCGAACGCTACGCCCTCCTGCGCTGGGCCCAGCAGGCGTTTCACAACTTCACCGTCGTGCCGCCGGGCATGGGCATCTGTCACCAGGTCAACCTCGAACGGTTGAGCCGCGTCGTGCAGGTCCGCACGGATCAAAAGGGGAGTTACGCGCTGCCGGATACGCTGCTCGGCACCGACTCGCACACCACGATGGTCAATGGGCTCGGCGTCCTCGGCTGGGGCGTCGGCGGCATCGAGGCCGAGGCCGCGCTGCTCGGGCAGCCGACCTACCTGCCGCTGCCGGTGGTCGTCGGGGTGCGCATGGCCGGCGCGCTGCGGCCGGGTGCGACCGCGACCGACCTGGTGCTGACCCTCACCGAGATGCTGCGCCGGCACGGTGTGGTCAACAAGTTCGTCGAGTTCTGCGGGGCCGGCCTCTCCGGCCTGTCGGTGCCGGACCGCGCCACCCTCTCCAACATGTGCCCGGAATACGGTGCCACCTCCTCCTTCTTCCCGGTCGACGCGCAGACGCTTCGCTACCTGGAAACGACCGGCCGCGATCCGCAGTTGATCGAGCTGGTGGAACGGTACGCGCGTGCGCAGGGGATGTTCCGCACCGATGATTCGCCCACGCCCGTCTTCAGCGAGCTGCTCGAGCTCGACCTCGGCGCGGTGGAGCCAAGCGTGGCCGGCCCGAAACGCCCGCAGGACCGCGTCGCGCTGCCCCGAGTGTGGGAGAGCTTCAAGTCCGCCTTCACGCTGGACGAAAAACCAGGCAACAACGACGTCGCGCGCTTCGAGTCCGAGGGTGGGGAGGTCGATTTACTCGGGGAGAAGCAGCGCGCGACCGCGGTGATGGCCAGGCCGGCCGCGCACGTCCGCAACGGTTCGGTCGTGATCGCCGCCATCACCAGTTGCACCAATACGTCGAATCCGTCGGTGATGGTGGCCGCGGGACTTTTGGCCAAGCGCGCCGTCGAGCGCGGACTCCGGGTCTCGCCCACTGTCAAGACCAGCCTCGCCCCGGGATCCCGGGTCGTCACCGACTACCTGAAAGCGGCGGGCCTGATGCCCTACCTCGAGGAGCTCGGCTTCTACCTGGTCGGCTACGGTTGCACCACCTGCATTGGCAACAGCGGTCCACTGGCGAGCGCCGAGGTCGAGGCCGCTGTCGAGAAGGAAAAGCTCAACGTAGTCGCGGTCCTGAGCGGCAATCGGAACTTCGAGGGGCGGATCCATCCGCTGGTCAAGGCGAGCTACCTCGCCTCGCCGCCGCTGGTGGTGGCGTACGCGTTGGCCGGTGACATCCGGCGGGACCTGACCAGGGAACCGCTGGGGAAGGACAAGGCGGGCGCCGACGTCTTTCTGCAGGAGCTCTGGCCGTCAGCCGACGAGGTGAACGAGGCCATCCGGACCTCGCTCAAGGTCGAGATGTTCACGCGGGAATACGAGCGCATCTTCGATGGCGATGAGAACTGGCAACAGCTGTCGGCACCCACCGGCCCGATCTACGAGTGGGACAAAGCCTCCACGTACGTCCAGGAGCCTCCGTTCTTCGAGAACATGAACGCGACGCCGGCGCCGCTGACCGACATCGAGAGCGCGCGGGCGCTCGTCATCGTCGGCGACTCGATCACGACCGACCACATCTCCCCCGCCGGCAGCATCCCGCCGGACAGCCCCGCCGGGCAGTACCTGATCGCGCACGGCGTCGAGCGCGCCGAGTTCAACAGCTATGGAGCCCGGCGCGGCAACCACGAGATCCTGGTGCGCGGCACCTTCGCCAACATCCGGCTGCGCAACTTGCTGACCGCACGCGAGGGCTACTGGACGACGCATCTCCCCGACGGCAAGGAGATGACGATCTTCGACGCCGCCGAACGCTACCGCGCGGAGGGCGTGCCGCTGATCGCGATCGCCGGCAAGGAATACGGCTCGGGAAGCTCGCGCGACTGGGCGGCCAAGGGGCCGCTGCTGCTCGGTGTGCGAGCGGTGATTGCGGAGAGCTTCGAGCGCATCCATCGCAGCAACCTGGTGGGGATGGGCATCCTGCCACTCGAGTTCCAGCCTGGCGATTCGCTGGGCTCCCTGGGGCTCACCGGCACCGAAGCCTTCACCATTCGTGGGCTCGGTTCGGGGCTGCAACCCGGGCAACGGGTCCAGGTCGAAGCCACCGGCCAGGATGGTGCGCCTCGACGCTTCACGGTGATCAGCCGCCTGGACAACGCGACCGATGTCGAGTACCTTCGGCACGGCGGCGTGCTGCCGCTGGTGCTGCGCCAGCTGATGGCGCGCAGCTAGCCGGGGAAGACCGACAGCTGCGAAAGGCTGTGCACGTCGCTGAAGGGTAGGGTCGTCTCGCTCTTGCTCGCCAGGTTGTAGGCAAAGACTTTCCCGGAAGGCTGCGACGGCCCGCCCAGGCACTCGCTGGTGCAGGCTTGCTCCTCCAGATACCAGAGCGTGTCGCCAGTGATGAAAATCGGATGCGAGCGCGGCGCCGGCGCCGTCGTCACGCTGGTGTTGCCCTGCAGATCGTAGAGCTTGACGCGCGGCACGAAGTTGGCGTCGACGTCGGTGTAGGCGAGCCAGCGGTCGTCGGGCGAGGGCGCCGGGTCGTACCAATGAAGGCCGCTCGCTAGCGTGCCGACACTGTGGACCTCGGCGTCCCAGGTGCGGACGCCGACGGCGTCGCGGTAGTAGAGGCGGTTGCTGTGGCGCGCCCAGGTCGCCATCGTGGCATTGGCGCTGGTGCCCGAGGGTGGCAGAAACGCCACGCTGTTGTCGGCGGTTCGCAGCACGAGAAACTGGCCGGTTTCCGGCGCCTGGCCCTGGTTACCGACAAAGGTATCGACCATCAGGAGGTATTTGTCGTCGGGTGAGTACTCGAGCCGTAATTCATCATCGCGACCGACGCCCCGGCCGGCAATCGCATTGAGATTCATGCTGGTTTCCTGACCGCCGTGTCGAATATGCAGCGACGGCTTGTTGTTGGCATCGTGCAGCAGATAGGCGAGCATCGAGCCACTGTGGCTGTAGGCGAAGGCCGGCACGTAGCCGGTCACGGTGACGTCGGCCGTTGACACTCGCGTGCTCAAGTCGAAGATCATGATTCGAGTCGACGGGGTGCCGCCGTCCACATAACCGATCTTCTGCGCCGAGACAAAGTGTGCTTCGGGGGCGGCGCCCGCGCCCAGCGCGACCAGCTGTTGCGGGGCGCTGCTCGCGGAATCGTAGAGGAGAATCTCGCTGCCGGCGGTGGTCGAGGCCGTGAAGAGCACGCGATAGCTGGTCGCCCTTGCCGTGGTGCCGGCGGTGGATGACGTGCTTGACGTCGGCGACGGCCCGGTCGACGCCGGCGCGGCACTGCAGGCGGCAAGCGTGATCAGCACAACCAGGCTGATGGGATGAAGGCGATGCAACGAACCGATGCTATTCAGACTCCGGCGATTTTAGCGCCATTTCAGTCCTCGTATTGAGCTTTGCCGCTTCTTGACCGACGTGGAACAAAGCGGCACGGTTCCTTACGAGAGCGTATGGCGGCGCTTCCGATCCTCGTTGCTCTGCCAGGGGACTGAAATGAAAACCGTAAGGTTTTCGCGTTGCCGGAAGCGGGGACACGGCCAAACGATGACCGAGTTTGCTCTGGTCGTGCCGATCCTGCTGGTGCTGATCATGGGCGTGCTCGACGGGGCGCTGCTCCTCTTCAGTGTGGGAACGGCCCGTTATGCCGCCTCCGAGGGCTCGCGGGTGGCGTCGCAAGCGGGCAGCGCCGCCACCACCGATGCGCTGGTCCTGCAGATCATCCGCAACAACGTCGGCACGACGCGTCTCTTCGACGTCACCGAGGTTGACATCTACAAGCTCAACCAGGATGGCAACGGAAATCTGACCCCGGATCCCGCCCGATCCAACCGCTATGCGTTGGATGGGACGCCGATGGTTTCGCCCGAGCCCTGGCCGGCGGCTGCCCGCAATGTAGGCAACGGCACCAGCGACTTCATCGGCGTGACGATCAAGTACACGTACACCTGGAAAGCCGGCTTCTTCGCCCCGCTCGGGCCGATCAAGACGACAGCGGATGTCTATGTGCGATTGGAGCCGCAGAGCTACTGAGATGCAGAGCTATCGGCATACCCATCCGCGTCGCGGGCAGTCGCTCGCGGAGATGGCGGTCGTGATCCCGGTGCTCTTCTTCCTCTTGATGGGGGGCTTCGACGCCACCATCATGATTGCCGATCGCGTCACGGCCGGCTCCGCCGTGCGGCAGGCGGCCCGGCTGGCCGCCGAGCTCGGTGGGATCCAGACGAACCCCGGCTCGACGACCTCGCAAATCGACATGCAGATCGTCCACGATGCGCTGGCCGTCGCCCGCAGCATGACCTCCGCCAATGTGACCGAGGTCGACATCTATGCACCGTCCGCTGCGGACGGCATGTACCGAGCGGGCGACCCGGTTGATCAATACCTGATCAGCGGCGGCGCCATCTCGCCTGGCACCCAGACCTTCCCGATCCAGAACCGCCTCCAGATTCCCCCCACGGAGACCTCGATCGGGGTTCGCCTGGTCTGGAACTACTCGCCACCTGCCGGGATTTTTCCCAAAAACATGCAGATCATCGAGTACGCCGTCATGAAAGCGGCGCCGGTGCTGGTATGAGGAAGACCGATTCGCCAAAGCCGCTGCCGTCGCGTCGTCTGCGCGGTAAGGCCGGGCAGGCGATCGTTTTGTTGGCGCTCACCGGCACCTTGATGATCGGTGGCGTTGGCACGGCCGTCGACCTTGCACTCGGCTACATGTACAGCATTGCGGCCGAGCGTGCCGCGGCCGCGGCGGCGCTCTCC
>Ga0307479_10001056_pt1 | contig 24981 bp, 18 predicted proteins | sample atmos_gasesECM4C_FD_203743 | JGI IMG/M metagenome (GOLD analysis project Ga0307479, IMG submission 203743) | Hardwood forest soil microbial communities from Morgan-Monroe State Forest, Indiana, United States - atmos_gasesECM4C_515 | ecosystem: Environmental > Terrestrial > Soil > Temperate... | reverse complement strand
ATGGAGACGACCCTCGAAGTAGTCGAAGGCATGCAGTTTGACCGCGGCTACCTGTCCCCCTACTTCATCACTGATCCGGAGCGCATGGAATCTATCCTCGAGGATGTGCGCATCCTGATCCACGAAAAGAAAATCAGCTCCATGAAGGACCTGCTCCCGCTGCTCGAGCAGATCGCCAAGACCGGCAAGCCGCTGCTCATCATCGCGGAAGATGTCGAAGGCGAAGCGCTGGCCACCCTGGTGGTCAACAAGCTCCGCGGCACGCTGCAGTGCGCTGCGGTGAAGGCTCCTGGCTTCGGCGATCGCCGCAAAGCGATGCTCGAAGACATCGCCACCCTCACGGGCGGCAAGGCCATCACGGAAGATCTCGGGATCAAGCTCGAGAACGTAAAGATGGAAGACCTCGGGCGCGCCAAGAAGGTCACGATCGACAAGGACAACACCACCATCGTGGAAGGTGGCGGCAAGTCCTCCGAAATCGAAGGCCGCGTCAAGCAGATCCGCCAGCAGGTGGAAAACACCACCTCCGACTACGACAAGGAAAAGCTCCAGGAGCGCCTTGCCAAGTTGGTGGGCGGCGTCGCGGTAATCAAGGTAGGCGCGGCAACCGAAACCGAGCTAAAGGAAAAGAAAGCTCGCGTTGAGGACGCCATGCACGCCACCCGCGCAGCCGTCGAGGAAGGCATCGTCGCCGGCGGCGGTACCGCGCTGCTGCGTTGCCTCGGCGCTATCGAGAAGCTCAAGCTGCATGATGACGAAGCGGTTGGCGTCGGCATCGTGAAGCGCGCTCTCGAAGAGCCCGCTCGCCAGATTGCCCACAACGCCGGAGCCGAAGGCGCCGTCGTGATCGGCAAGATCCGCGAGTCCAAAGACGAAAACTATGGCTACAATGCGGACTCCGGCGAGTACGGAGACATGGTCAAGATGGGCGTCATCGACCCCGCCAAGGTCACTCGCCTGGCGCTGCAAAACGCAGCTTCCATCGCGGGCCTGATGCTCACCACCGAAGCGCTCGTCGCCGAAGTGAAGGAAGATGAGAAGAAGGGTGCGGCGGCAGCCGGCGGTCCCGGAGGACCGGGCGGCATGGGCGGCATGTACTAAACCCGATTCGCCAACGCGAATCTTTCCGGCGGGCCGATCTCAATCGGCCCGCTTTTTTGCAGCGTGCGGCCGGCTTCCGGCCTGTTCCCGATTTCGATAGCCAGCGAATCCCCTACAGCTTTTGACGCAGGAGATCCTCCACATCATTGATATGCTCGCCAAGCAAATTCAATTTGCGCGCCAAACCTTGAATTTCTGATTCGGCGCGCCGGTTCACATCAAAATCCAGTTCGCTGCGCAGCCGATCCTTGGTGTCCTGCCGGTTCTGGCTCATCATGATCACCGGCGCCTGAATGGCGGCCAGCATGGAAAGGAACAGATTGAGCAGGATGAACGGATAGGGATCCCACGATTTGTTTCCCATCCCCGCGCTAATCAAGGTGTAGCCGAGAATGGCGACGCTAAAGCTGATGATGAACGTCCAGGAGCCGCCGAAACCGGCGACCATATCCGCGACGCGCTCGCCGAAAGTGGCGTCCTTCTCAATGATCTCGTTCGGATTACGATTCGCGCGCACCCGCACCAACTGCTGCGAAGCGTGAAACTGCTTGCCTAGCACGGTGAGCATATCCATGCCGGCCAGGGGCTTGCGTTGCAGCAGTATCGATATGTCATGGCGGTCCACCTCGAGGCACTGCGATTCTTCCAGCGCGATCGCCGTCGTTTGGTGCGGCGTCTGCTCCAGCATGGACGCGAAGCCGAAGAATTCGCCGTGCGCCGGCTCGTCGACCACCACTTCCTGAGAATCCTGATCGAGCGTCGTGACGCGCACTCTCCCGCTGACCATCACGTAGGCCTGCCCAGTCGCCTCACCCGTTTTGTAGATGCGCTGGCGTGGCGCAAATTTCTTTAGCTCTACTTGCCCGGCCAGCACCGCCGTCTCTTCCTCATCAAGCAGCGCAAACAGCGGCACATGCTTCAACGCTTCCGGATTGCACGCCATGGGTCACCTCCCTTGTGACCGGGAATCGTGCCCAATACCACGCATCATTTCAAGAGCGCGATTGTTCTCAGGAGGCGCGAGAGGGCGTCCTGAAGTATGCGATCACAAACAACACGCCCAGCAGCAAGTCCGTGCCCGCGAAGATCAGGTCCGAGTTGTGCATCCGCGCTTGCAGCACCAGAATCACAACTGCCGAACCAAAGCTGAATTTCTCGATTATCGATGGAATCATCAGCGGCCGATAGCGCACAGGATCGCGAGCGATGAAGAGGAACGCAATCTGCCAAGCCAGCGCAGTTCCTGCAAAGCCATAAAAAAATCCCGGATGCGTGATAGGCGGCGGATCGTTGCTGCTGATCAAACCGAACATGAAGTACAGCGGAGTAATGACCACGACGCCCCAGATACCGGCGATCCAAAATAGGACCTTCGCAAATTTCATGCCGGTATTGTATTACTCCGCGTCGCCTTGTGCCGACGGATGACGAGTCCGGAAGCAAAGCCCACGTCTCACTCATACCTCAGCGCCACGATTGGATCGATGCGTGTAGCTCGCCGCGCCGGAAGATAGCATGCCAGCAGCGCAACTCCTACCAACAACAGAGAGACCGATCCGAAGGTAACCGGGTCTGTGGAGTCCACCCCGTACAGAAAACTTGCCATCGTGCGGGTGACGCCGAAAGCCGCCACCAACCCGATACCTATTCCAACGCTCACCAGCCGCGCCCCCTGACCCAGCACCATCGCAAACACGTTGCTTCGCGCCGCCCCCAGCGCCATCCGCACACCGATTTCCTGCGTCCGCTGCGTCACTGAGTACGAAATCACGCCGTACATTCCTATAGAAGCCAGCATCAGCGCGAGCATTCCGAAAGAGGTGAGCAGGAGCATCGAGAACCTCGGTTGCGACATCGAGTCCTTTACCAGTGTCGTCAGCGTAGCCACCTTCGCGATCGGCAAATCAGGATCAAGCGACTGAATGGCCTGCCGCACGCTCTCCGTAGTCGATTCCGGATCGGCCTTCGTACGCAATGCTACCCGCATGTTCAGCATCGACGGCCACGGCTTCTGCGTGTACAGCACAAACATTTCTGGCGCCGTCTCCTCGCGCAGCGAAATGTGCTTCAAGTTGGGAACAACGCCCACAATAGTCAGCAAAGGATAGCGCGTACTTCCCGGGCCCACCTGCTTGCCAATGGCGCTCTGGCCGGACCAATACTTCTTCTCCATCTCCGTGTTAACGATGGCGACAGGCACAGATGTAGCGGTATCGGATTCCACAAAATCGCGCCCGCGCAACAAAGGTGTTCCAAGCGCCGAAAAGTAACCGGGCGAAATAATCGTGTAGTTGGCGAATGGCAATTCCTTTTTGTTGGCGGCCGGATGGTCGGGCAGCCGAATTACCGTGCTTTCTCCCTCCCCGCCCATCGGCACTGTCTCGCCGATTCCCGCGGACTGTACTCCCGGGATGGATCGCAAGCGCTCCAGCGCGTCGCGGTACAGCGTCACGATATGACTCTCGTCCGCATATTTCACCGCCGGAAGTGACAGCTGAAAGGTGAGAACTCGCTCCGCGGTGAAGCCGCCGTTTGTGCCCAGCATCCTGAAAAACGTGCGCGTCAGCAGCCCCGCGGAAATGACCAGCACCAAAGCCAGCGCCACTTGCGACACCAACAGCGCATCGCGCAGCTGCGAACTCGACGCGCTTGTCCCTGACCTTTGACTGCCTTCCTTCAATGAATTCACCAGGTTTTCTCGCGTCGCACCGATCGCCGGTGCCAAGCCAAACAGAATCCCTGTCGCCACCGCAATCCCCAACGTGAATGTAAGCACTGGCAGGTCCAACGCAACTTCCTGCAGCCGAGGAATATTCGATGGCCCAAACGTCTTTACAAAATAGATTCCGGCCACAGCGATAAAACTTCCCACTGCGCCGGCCGTCAGCGCGATGACCAGGCTCTCCGTCAGAAGCTGCCGAACCAATCGCGCGCGTCCAGCACCGAGCGCGGCCCGCAGCGTGAATTCCCTGCGCCGCCCCAGCGATCGGGCAAGCAGCAGGTTCGCCACGTTCGAGCAAGCAATCAACAACACGACGCATACCGCGCCGAACATGAGTTGCAAGGGCCGCCGCGTGTCGCCCGTCACTTGCCGCGTCAGCGGAACCATGCGCGTATTGAACCACCCTTTATACAGCGGATCTTTCGCTTCCGCGTGCCTGCTGACCAAATCCATTGCGGCCTGTGCCTGCGCAATTGTTACGCCAGCTTTGAGTCTGCCGACCACGGCCAGTTCCGACGGGCCTCCCTTCGGTTCCGCGGCAACTGCCAGCGGAACCCAGAGTTGCGCCTCGCGCGGAAAGTTAAAGCTGCTGGGCATCTCCTCCGCGCGCGGGAACACAAAACCGGCTGGCATCACGCCGACAACCGTGTACACGTAGCCATTGAGCCGAACGCCCCGGCCCAACACATCGCGATCTTCCCCAAATCGCTCGCGCCACAATCGATAACTCAGGATCACTTCGTATTCATGCCCCGGCTGGTCCTCTTCGGCCGTGAAGGTGCGCCCCAATGCCGGCAAAATGCCCAGCGCCGGAAAAAACTCCGCGGACGCACGATAGCCGTCCAGGAAAGCTGGCTCGCCCACACCGGTGAGATTGAACGAATCGCTTTGGAACGCGCCCACGGCCTGGAACGGGTGCGCATCCTGCGTCAGTATTCGAAACTGTTTTTGGCCCCACGGAAAATATTCAGAGCCAATATTCACTCCCGGCGGAGAAACCAACTCGGGCAACACAATCCTGTCGGGCTCGGGAAAAGGAAGCGGTTTCAGCAGAATCGCGCTCACCAGGCTAAAAACAGCCGTGCTCGCACCGATGCCCAGGGCCAATGTAAGCACGGCAACCATCGTGAAGCCCGGATTCTTGCGCAGCGTGCGCGCCGCGTAACGTAAGTCCTGCGCCGCGCTCTCCAGAAATCGCACTCCTCGCTCCTCCCGGCACTCCTCCTTGGCGCGTTCGATTCCTCCGAATTCCGTCCGCGCCAGCCGTATCGCCTCTTGACGTGGCACTCCCGCGCGCTGCAAATCCTCGGCCCGCGCTTCGACGTGAAACTGCAGTTCCCCATCCATCTCGCTCTCCATGCGCGATCGCTGCAGCGTCGCTCGCAGCCACGAACGAATCCGGCTCCACATCCTCATACTTCCTCCGGCCTCGTCCGCAAGATTCCTCCGATCAGCTCGGCCATGCTGCGCCATTTCTCCGCTTCCAGTTGTAGCCGCCGCTTGCCCGACGCGGTCAGCCGGTAGTACTTGGCCCGCCGATTGTTTTCGGATTCGCCCCATTCACTCGTGATCCAGCCCTGATGCTCCAGCCGGTACAGCGCCGGGTACAGCGAGCCCTGTTGAATTTCCAGGCGGTCCTTGGAAATCTGCTGGATGCGTAGCAGCACGCCATACCCGTGCAGCGGGCCCAACGAAACCGCCTTCAGGATCAACATGTCCAGAGTGCCTTGCAGAAGCTCGAGCTGTTTATCCACGTGTACTCTCCTAGAGCATCTAGGAATGTAAACGAGAGTCACCTAGGCTGTCAAGGAGAGGCTCGTTTCCCGAGCGCCTGCGCGACTCGCCGATCGCAAGATCGGCGACAACGTTCACAATGACTTCAGAAACTCGATAATCGCTTCCTGATCCGGCCGTTTCAGCTTTTCAAATTGTTGTGTCACCTGGTTCGCCTCCCCATGGTGGCGGGTGATGGCCTCCAGGAGGGTCAACGATGTGCCATCATGCATCAAGCGTGGCCGCAGGCGCACGCCCCACAAAGGCGCCGTGCGAATCTTGTTCCGGCTGCTCTCGAAATCCTGTTTCGAAAGATAATCAGCCATTTGCTGAAACACTTTGTGCCCGTAGTGCTCGCGCGTCGCTTGCAGGATTCCGTCGCCGGTGCCCACGTTATGCATCAGAAAATCCCCATAGGGATGCAAGGTGGCCGAGCCCAAAGCAGCCGGGATGGTAAACGTGCCGCCGTTGATCTTGGTTCCCGCCGGAGCGGTGGTCAAAGTTTCGACATGGCAGGTCGCGCAGCCGACCTTGTTGAACAGAGCTACCCCTCTTCTTGCCGCCTCGCTATTGGCCACTACCGCGTCGCGCGCCGGCGCTTTGCTGGCGCGAATGAACCGCGCGAAGTGATCGATATCGGAAAGCCCGTCGGACCCAGTCGAATCATTCGGTTCTGTAGCACTGTTGCAAATACTTGTCACCTCGTTGGGCTGCAGCCGGTTGGTAATGCCCATCTCATTCAAGTACGCATCGCCGGAAAACGACAGCAGGCTGGCGTGTTGATCTTTCCACCCAAAGCGCCCGACCCCCATCTGCCCAGGCGCCTCCACGATCGGAACGTACAGAACTTGGCCGCAAATCTTCTGGTGCGAGGACTTACACTGTTGCTTCGCCAAATCGACCAGAGTTTGATCCGCCACCGCCTCCACAAAACCATCGCCCAACAGGTTAAGCGACAGCCGCAGCGTCCGAATGGTTTCGCTTTCCGGAACTCGCTCCTGAATCTCCTTGTCTGGAAACACTCCGCTCGGGCAAATGGCCCGGTCGTTCACCAACGACCTCCCGCTGATTATTTCCGCGCCGTGCGCGATTGGAATCTCCGGGGTACGAAAGTGTCCGTCCGGTCCCTGATGCCCCACGCGCAATTCGGTCACTTGCGAAGCCGCGCCGGACACAGGATTCTGGTGGCATTCGCGGCAGGATTGCGCGTTATACAGCGGACCCAACCCGTCGATCAGTTGCTCGACTTCCTCAAACTTGGTCTGGTCCGCCTGATGCGTCGCATCATCGACCATGCCATTACTTTTATTGTCAAAGCCGGTGGGCGCATCGGGAAACTGCGCAGTTGCGGAAACAAGAGCTAAGGTCAGTGCAGCCGCTGCGATGAAGAGCTTCATAGGCTCTGCCTCCTCGAGCGGATTGAGAACGGGCTAACCTTGAATACCACCGAATCCTGCCGCCGTAAAGCCACACCTGAAAACGCGCGCCTGCGTTTCTGCGGCCCCCTTAATGCTGCTTACATCGGTCCGCGTAATTCAAACGCGAGAGTTCTAGCTAGCGATTTTGCTCGTTGGATTGTACCGGAGGGGGTCGAAACCTGAACGGCTCCTCAAGTGTGAACTCAATGCGGCTTCCAGGTTTAACGTCGACCTTTGCGGCAGAGAACGCCGCAATCACAGGCCCGGCAAGCGCTGCTGGGTCGCCAGCCATCGTGCCGGCGCCCGTTCCTTCCGCGCCCCTTTTCGCCTCGGCCGAGGCCTTGGCATGAGCGGCGCCCTCTTTCTTGCTCGGCTGGTCTGTTTTTACGCCAAGCCTTTCACCATTCATGATTAAGCTAACTAGTTCAAGCCGTACTTTCGCTTTTCCATGAAAGTGGCCACCCTTCTTGACCTCTACCAAACGAATATGCGCTTCCGTTCCGCGCGGGATCACCACGTGTTCGTGAACCAGAACCGAAGGATCAACCGTTCCGGTATAAAGCTCTCCGGCTTTGCCGTGACTGGAATTAACTTCATCGGCCAGCCGGACCGGAATTATCGAACCACTCGGCAACGTAATCGAGTCTTCGGCCACTGAGTTCCGGTCGTCACGATCGCGCCGCCCATCGCGGTCCCGGTCGCGATCTTGCGTCGGAGGATCCTGGCCAACTAGCTCCCTGCTACCACCGTGCTGGTTTTGGGCATGTAGCACGCTGTTGAATTTCGCAGCCGCCGGCCCACAAACAATGGGAACTGCCAGCGCGACCAGAGTTAGCCGTAAACCGTCCCATCGCTCTGTCATTCGGAGTTCTCCAGATTGAACCCTATAAAGACATCGCAACTGCGCCCATACCAGAAAACATCGAAATCCTCAGACGGGTTGCCTTAGCTCCACGCCTTCGTCCCGCTGTTACATAACGGCGAGATTGAATTCTGCTTCGGCACTTCTGTCCCGTGGCCTTTCATATACCATGGTCGATGAAAGGCCATGACATCTTCGAATATCAGAAGAGATCAAGTAATCGGCTGCCTTCTCGGAGGTGCCCTCGGTGATGCTTGGGGCGGGCCATGGGAAGGCGCCATCGGTCCGATTGCATTCACTGTCCCTCCAAAATCACTAATCTCCGATGACACTCAACTGACACTGGCAACCTGCGCGTCAATCATCGAACGTGAATGCATTGAACCGGAACATTGCGCATCGCACTTCCTCAACTACTTTCTGGAGGGACGCATTCACGGAATAGGAGCCAGCACGCTGAAGGCAATGCGCGACCTGGCTGCGGGAGTGCATTGGGCGCTTGCCGGAAGCCGAGGCGAGTACGCTGCAGGAAATGGCGCGGCGATGCGGATCGCGCCTCTCGCGTTTCTACTGGATCCCGTTAATCCAAATCATCGCTCGATTATTCGTGACGTTTGCCGCATCACGCATCACAATGACGAAGCATATGTCGGAGCGCTGGCAATAATGTTAGCGATTCGCTCGGTGCTCGTAGGTGCTTGGTCCCGGCAGAACACTTTTCTCAATGTGGCGCTTGATTCTCTTCCAGACTCCGCAGTCCGCGACCGAATTGAGCTGTTAACGAGATTGCAGATCCCACCTACCGAGGTCGCTTCCCGCTTTGGTGCTAGTGGATACGTAGTGGACACCGTGCCCCTTGCGCTGCACTGCGCACAGCGAATCGCAGACGAACCCCTGACGGCGGTATTGGCAGGGTCTATCAGTATTGGAGGCGATACGGACACAATCGCATCGTTGACAGGTCAAATTGCCGGAACCGTCGTTCGGGCGGCGGGTGTGCCGAATGAACTATTTGACGGTATCCAGGACCGTGAGGAAATCTTCCGAATTGCCGTAGCATTTGCCGATTTTGTTAGTGCGCGAGCTGCCTAAGCGGCTGCCCGTTCAGGACCGCCGATTTTGATAATTACTTGCCAAGCGCGCTCAACAACTGTCCACGAATTGAGGCGTCTAGCAGCTGAATCGTGTGCATCACCCGAATCTTCTTTCCCGCGCGTTCCAGGGAAGCTTGCAATTGCAAAATGCATCCGGGATTCCCGGTAACCACCACGTCCGCATGCAACGGCGCGATCAACTCCGCTTTACGGTCGCCCAGCGCGTTCGCCGCATTTGGCTGCACCAAATTGTAAATTCCCGCCGACCCGCAACAAATTGCCGCTTCCGGAATCTCCAGTAGCTCCAGCTCCGGAATCCCCGCCAATAGGCTTCGGGGCTGCGTCCGCACACCTTGCGCGTGCTGCAAATGGCAGGAATCATGGAAGGCCACCTTCAGCGGCAGCGGATTTCGTTCCGCATACGGCATCATGTTCGCCAAAATCTCGCTGATGTCCTGGCATTTTGCGGAGAAGTCCTTGGCGCGCTGCGCATATCTTGGATCGTCGCGCAACAAATGCCCGTACTCCTTCAGGTTCGACCCGCAACCCGCCGCATTGCTCACGATCGCGTCCACGCCCGCCCGCTCAAAAACGTTTATCAAATGTCGCGCTAATTCCAGCGCACCCTCTTCCTCCCCGGCATGTACCAACAGCGCCCCGCAGCACGGCTGCTCCGCCGGAGTGACTACCTCGCACCCTTCCGCCGCCAGCACCCGCGCCGTCGCCGCATTCACCTGCGGAAAAAATTCGCGCTGCACGCAACCCAGCAGCATCCCCACTCGTCGCCGCTTCCCGCCCACCGCCGGCGTAACTTCCGCCACTGCTTGCGTCTCCGGCAATTCCGGAAGTAGCGCTTCCATGGCCTGCAAACGCTTCGGCAACAATCGCAGCAAACCGCTGCGTCGCATCAACCCCCGCAACCCCGACCTCTGGTACGCAAGCAGCGGCAGCCGCATCATTCGCAAGCGATCCGGCGTCGTAAAAACCGCAAAAATTAATTGCCGGTAAAGTCTCTCCAGCCAGCCGCGGTCATACTTCCGTTCAATTTGCGCCCGAGTCGCCTCAATCAATTTTCCGTAATCCACGCCCGAAGGGCACGCCGTCATGCACGCCATGCACCCCAGGCAAGTATCGAAGTGACCCACCCACTGCGAATTGATGGCCGCCTTTCCCTCCGCCGCCATCTTCATCAAATAAATTCGCCCGCGCGGCGAATCCATCTCTTCGTTCCACAAAGCGTAAGTCGGGCACACCGGCAAGCAAAACCCGCAATGCACGCAAGTATCAATAATCTCCCGCGAAGGCGGATGCGTCGCATCAAACGCGCTGCCGCTAGCTCCCTTCCGCTCCCCCATAATTTCGGGATTGCCCGCCGTCATACTCTGCTCCGTGACCTCTGTGCTCTTCCCTCAGTGAACTCTGTGAGAAGCCTTTCTCTCGTCTTCTCTGCGAAACCTCCGTGTCTCTGCGCCTCTTTACCCTGAGCGAGCCTCGAAGAACGCGTTATCTTTTTCTTCTTCCCCTAAATCCCACCAACAAACCGCCCTGGGTTCAGAGTCCCCAGGGGATCAAATTGTCCCTTAACCGCCCGCATCAGTGGCAACGCATCGCCCGCGTCACCCCAGGCGTCAAGCTCGCTCGTGCCCGCGATCCGGTGAGCAAGCACCAACGATCCCTCGCGCCCTTCCAAATTCGCACGCAGCTGCCGCAGCACAGAATCAATCTTCCCCACGGCTCCCTTCAGCCGCACCCATCCAATTCCCGTCGCCTGTACCACAACGCTCCAACGCAATTCCCCGCTGCACAGCCCCGCGATCATTTCGAGCGTCTCCGCCAGTTCCGCCGGCAAAGTCGCAAACTTCGCCACCGCAAATTCACCACTGCTCTTCGCGGCCGAACAAACCTCCTGCCGCGCGTCCCATACATCGCGCCCAGCGTCCCTTACCGGCGCCGCGCCCAGCATTGCTTTTGCTTGCTGTACCTGTGCCGCCAACCCCGCCTCCGTCCCTTCAAACAAAACATCGACACGCGGTTGTATCCCCGCTCCCCAGCAAATCTGCAGCGCCGATTGGGCTAGCTTCGAATTCTGAAGTTCGTGCACTAGCTGCTGCGCTTCGGCCGAGTTCGAAGTCACGCAGGAAATCGTCCGCGTTTCCTTTGGTAGCGGATGAAGCCGAAAAATCGCGCGCGTAATCACGGCGAGCGTTCCCAGCGCGCCGGTCAGCAACTTCGGCAAATCGTATCCCGCCACATTCTTCACCACTTTGCCGCCGCTGCTCGCGACCGTACCGTCCGTCAGCGACACCGTCACCCCAATCACCAAGTCCCGCAGCGACCCAAATCGCAAACGCAACGCGCCGCTATCATTGGTGGACAACACTCCGCCCACCGTCGCGCGTTCCGCCCACAGCGTATCCAGCGCCAAGCGCTGCCGATGCTTGGCAACCGTCTCCTGCAATTTCGCCAGCGTGCAGCCCGCCTCTACGCTGACCGTCAAGTCCGCCCAGGGATGCTCGATCACTCGATTCAATCGGGCGGTCGACAAAATCACGTCTGCGCGCGCGGGCCGATTTCCCCATTCCAGCTTCGTTCCCCCGCCGCGCGGAATCACGGCCAGCCCCGCACCGTAGGCCAACTTCAAAACCTTCGCCAGTTCCCGCTCACTTCCCGGTTCCACAACAAAACTCGGCTGCACGCCGGCCACCGCATCGCTGGCCGACGCCGCTCGCACGTACTTCGGCGTAACAATCCCGCGAACATCGGTTTCAAATGTGCTCTTATCGCTCAGTTTCGAGGAGACACTGGCGTCCATTCAGAACCGCTCCGCCATTCCCGCCGTCTCCAGAGGATGCGCCACATACTCGCCCGGCTTTTCCCCACACAGCCGTGGCCGCGGAAATATCTTGCTCGGATTCGAAAGCTGCATCGGATCAAACGCGCAGCGCACCCGCTGCATGGTCTGCAAATCCGGCTCGCTGTACATTTTCGGCATCATCTTTTTCTTGTCTTCACCGACGCCGTGCTCTCCGGTAATCGATCCGCCTGCCGCGATGCACAATTCCAAGATCCGGTTCGATAGGATTTCCGCGGCCTCCTCCTGGCCGGGAATTCTCCGGTCATACAAAACCAGCGGGTGCAAATTTCCATCGCCGGCGTGAAATACGTTCGCCACACGCAACCCCGCTTCCGTGCTCAGCCGCACGATTTCCCGCATTACATTCGGCAATTCCGTCCGCGGAATTACGCCGTCCTGCACAATGTAATTCGGCGAAATTCTCCCCATCGCCGCGAACGCCGCTTTCCTTCCCTTCCACACCAGCGCCCGTTCCGCATCCGATTGCGCCACACGAATTTCCCACGCTTTGTTGTCCCGGCAAATTTCATCCACGTGCGCCATCAGCGCCGCGACTTCCGCCACTGGCCCGTCCAATTCCACCAGCAGCAGCGCCCCGCAGTTTGGATAATTCGCATGCACTGCCGCTTCCGCCGCCTGAATCGCCAAATTGTCCATCATCTCAATCGCGGCAGGCAGCATGCCAGCCGCAATCATGTCGCTCACCGCCGCACCGGCCTCATTCGTGGACGGAAACGCAGCCAGCAGCGTCTGCACGCATTCCGGCCGCTTCACAATTCGAAGCGTAATCTTTGTAGCGATCCCCAGCGTCCCTTCCGATCCGACAAAAACGCCCATCAAGTCGTATCCGGGACGATCCAAGACTTTCCCGCCCAGATGCGCCAGCGAACCCTCCGCAAGCACCAATTCCAATCCCAAAACGTGCGTGGTGGTGAATCCGTATTTCAGACAATGCGCGCCACCAGAATTTTCCGCAACGTTTCCGCCGATACTGCACACCGATTGCGAAGAAGGATCCGGCGCATAAAAATATTGCCGCTCGGCGACGCGGTTGGTGACATCGAGATTGATTACGCCAGGTTCCACCACGGCGCGGGCATTAGCGAAATCCACTTCCAGGATTTTGTTCATGCGCGTGAGGCTGATCACGATTCCGTTTTCGACGGGGAGCGCGCCGCCGCTGAGCCCGGTGCCGGAGCCGCGCGCGACGAACGGAATTTTCTCGCGATGGCAGACGCGAACAATTCTTTGAACTTGCTCGGTGGAGTCGGGCAATAGGACCGCGCGCGGGAGCACGCGAAAATTGGTCAGGCCGTCGCACTCATAGGTGTGCAACTCTTCGCGCGAGGTAATCAAGCCGCGTGGGCCGACGATTTCGCGCAGCTCGTCGAAAATCCTGCGTTCAAAAACGCGTGCTTCGGAATTCCGCGTTTCCGCGGCGCGCGCTTCGGAATTGCGCTGGTCCACAGTGCGGGCGTCCACGGCTGCCTTTCCGGGACTGCTGGGTTGCTGCTCCCTCGCAGAGAAGCTTGCCCCATCAGTGGATGAAGGTCAAACCGTGCGGCACCAGGTACGGGAACACGTAGGCGTAGAGCATCACGATGATGCCGACGATGGCGCCGAGCGCGACCGAATGCCAGAACACGAAACGGAAAATCATGCCCTCGTTGCCGAGTTGATTGGTGGCGGCGGTAGCTACGCAAATGGATTGCGCGTCGACCATTTTGCCCATTACGCCCCCGGCGCTGTTCGCCGCGGTCATCAGAATTGGGTCCAAGTGCAGTTGCTCGGCGGTGATGCGCTGCAAGCTGCCGAACAGCGCGTTGGAGGAAGTGTCGCTGCCGGTCAGGGCGACGCCTAACCATCCGAGAAACGTTCCGAAGAACGGGAAGAACCATCCCGTGTGGGTGAACGCCAAGCCCAAGACGGCGTCGGTCCCCGAATATCTGGTGACGAAACCGAGTCCGAGCATGGCGGAGATGGCCAGCACGGCGAAACGCATTCGGAACAATGTGTAGCCGAAAACTTTTACTAGTTTTGCAGGGCGGACTCCGCGGATCAATCCGCCGACGAGTGCGGCCAGGAAGCAGCCGGTCCCGGTGGCCGAAAACCAGATGAATGGGAACTTCGCGCCTTCGGGGGTTGGCTTGGGAACGACCGGCTTGTCGCGGGAGATTTTGCGATGCAGCGGCGTATTCCAGCCTCCGTTGGGCTTGCCTTCGGCCGTGAGCCAGGCGGGCGTGGTGTGCACGTTCATATAGTCTTTCACGGGCTTGTAGCCCCAGAGAAAGACGAAGAGGGAGAGAATCAGGAACGGGATCCAGGCTCTGAAAATCTGGCCGGTGGTGTACGAACTGCTGGACGTGAGCGCGGGCTGTGCGGAGCCAATCCCCCGCGCGGTGGCAGCCGCCGGCACGGCCGCTCCAGCCACCGGTGGCTCGGTATCTTCGGCGAAGCGCCATATTTTCTTGGGTTTCCAGAAGAGCAGGAAGATCACGGTACAGAGGAGCGAGAAGAGGCCGGCGGTAATGTCGACCAGGTTGCTGTCCATGTGGTTGGACCAGAAATATTGCATGGAGGCGAAGGAGACGCCGACGACGAGGATGGCGGGCAGCACCTCGAAGGTTTCTTTCCAGGGGACCATGGCGCGGACCAGCCAGAACGGTACGATGACCGCCGTGATGGGAAGAATGCGTCCGATCATGGCGTTCATGTCGGCTTCGGGAAGCAAAGTGACGGCGGCGAGCATGTGTACCGGGGTGCCGATGGCTCCCCAGGCTACCGGTGCGGTGTTGGCGATTAGGTTCAGGGCGGCGGCATGGAAGGGCTTGAAGCCCAGTCCAATCATAAAAGCGCCGGCGATGGCTACCGGGGAGCCGAATCCGGCGCAACCCTCGATGAACGCGCCGAAGCAGAACGCGACGAGGAGGAGTTGCAGGCGGCGGTCCGAGGAGATGCCGCCGACGGAGGCCTTCATGATCTCGAAGTCTCCGGTGCTGACCGAGATGTCGTAGAGATAGACAGCGGCGACGACGATCCAGACGATGTTCATCAGGCCGGTGGCGACGCCGTAGAGGAAGCTGCCGCCCGCCAGGGATGCCGGCATGTGGAAGACGAACATGGCCACCAGGATGGCGGTGGCGGCTCCGGCCAGAGCGGACCAGTGGGGCTTGACGCGGAGGCCGGCCAGCAAAGTGAAGAGAACAATGATGGGTAGCGATGCGACGAGCGCGGATAGCCACCAATGTCCGAAGGGGTCGTAAACTTGGGTCCAGGTCACAAGCCACGCTCCAGCGAGCAGCAATTTGCTGTGCTGCAATACTTTGTTCGTGGGGCAAAGTCAAGAGTGAAGAGAAACTCGTGACTTGTGGTCCGTGACGCGTGACTCTCGAACGGGAAGAGCGGACTAAACAGGTTGGCACGCTCGAAGGTTGGGACGTTTGATTTGGACGAGGGGAGCTCCCGCCACCCCTCGGGGTTTTGTATCGATGTGCAGCGAAAGGAGTTGCGGGAAAAGGGATTTGTAAGATTATGAAAACACAGGGTTAGAAAATCGATGAGCGATGACAACGCACCCTTCGAGACTCCCCTCGCAGCTCGGGACAAGTTGGGTAAAGAAGCGCAAAGTACGCTGAGATGTCGTTGAGGTACCCCATACGCCGGGTGTTTTGCTGAAAGAGTTTGGATTTGCTTGATTGTAAAGGAGTTGAGCTTCTTGGGAGCGACAAAGAGTTTGCAATAGTATGATCCTGTGAGAGTTAGGCTCTCCAAAGGACAGCAAAAATTGGACTCTGCCGAAAACACACTCGCTGGGGGGAGAAAGGAGGGACCAAATGGGGACACTTGTCAGCGGACCTTAACTCAAGAGTACCGCATAGGCGGCTATTTGTCAAGTGATTAATTAAGGGCTGTGTACTGAATGAGTTGTAGGAGGCGTGCAGCGAATTCCCAGAAGGGGACCGACGACTTCTGAAGAAAACGCCCGCCCCAGCCTGTTACCCCGAGGGTAAGAGAGATTTTATGATTCATTTTGGGGGCTGCACAGTACTATTCTCTGGCTTCTCGGTTTCGTTGAATTCGCTACAAGTTACGGGCTGATGAATAAACGAATCGTTCAACGCTTGCCGATAATTGTCGCCCTATCACTCATATATTTCCTTGCAGGCAAACTAGGCTTGGCCCTGGCAGTTGTAAATCCGAGTGTATCCGCAGTGTGGCCGCCAACCGGTATCGCTCTCGCATCGTTACTGATTTTTGGATACGACGTGTGGCCCGCTATCTTCATCGGAGCTTTTGCCGTCAACTTGACAACAGAAGGCACCGCAGCTACATCCTTTGGCATCGCGACCGGAAATACGCTTGAGGGACTCTTGGGCGCGTACTTAGTTTCACGCTATGCAAACGGGCGTCAGGCATTCGCTCGCGTAAACGACGTTCTAAAGTTTGCCTTTCTTTCAGGAGTTGTAAGCACCAGCGTCGCCGCGACTGTCGGCCTTCTCAGTCTCGCTGGTGGCGGGTTGCTTCAAGGAGCTGGCCGCAGTCAAGTGTGGTTGACCTGGTGGCTCGGTGACATGATTGGGGCAATTGTTTTCGCCCCGGGGTTGATTTTGTGGAGTATACGGCCACGCCTTCAGCAAGAACGTAGGATTATTGAAAACGCAACGCTGATTTTCACTTTGCTTTTTCTAGGCGCGTTCATTTTTAGCGGGATGCTTCCGTTGAGGCTTCAAAATTATCCTTTGGCATTCCTCTGTATTCCGTTGGTTGTTTTAGGAGCATTCCGTTTACGACCCCACGAGGCATCCACTGCAATAGTTGCACTCTCAGGAATTGCGATATGGGGTACGCTGCGTGGCATTGGTGGTTTTGTCGGAGAGAATCAAAACGAATCCCTCCTGCTTCTGCAAATGTTTATAGGTGTAATCTCAATGACAAGCCTTTTAGTATCTGCCGTGGTTCTCCAACGCAACAGTGTCCAGTCATCGCTGAAAGCAGCGCGGGATGAACTCGAAACGCGCGTGCAAGAGCGCACCGCGCAATTACAACAACAGATTGCCCAAATACGTGAGTTATCTGCACGATTGTTGCAGATTCAAGACGAGGAGCGGCGACGTATTGCTAGGGACCTGCATGACAGCACTGGACAGTCCTTAGCCGCCCTGACCATGAACCTGGACAAGTTGCAGAAGGACGCCAAACGTATCGACCCAGGACTAGCAGAAAGCATTTCAGATAATGCGGAGCTTGTTAGACAGTTGAGTAACGAAGTTCGGACGGTTTCTTACCTGCTGCATCCGCCTTTGCTAGACGAAATTGGTCTTGGGGCAGGCATAAGTTGGTATGCCGAAGGATTTCGAGAACGAAGCAATATCCACGTTGACCTTCACATAGCGGATGGGTTGAGGCGCTTGCCGCGTGATTTGGAACTGACCATTTTCCGTATAGTGCAAGAATCCCTAACGAACATTCACCGCCATTCTCGGAGTCCCCGAGCGACGATAGCTTTGAACGAGTTCTCAGGTCACATTATCTTGGCAGTTCAAGACGAAGGAAGCGGTATATCTCCGGAAACGCTATCGAAGATTGACTCGGTGGGGCTGCCTGGAGTCGGTTTGAGGGGGATGCAGGAGCGTGTGAGAGGGCTCGGGGGAGAACTTCACATTTCGTCAGATGAGAAAGGAACCGTGATTAAAGCTATTCTCCCGGTACCCTCCGCTGACATCACCAGCTAGACTCGAGCGGATGCTGAGCTTGCGGGGTTGGGGCCTTCATCAATTCCACGAACATGCTGTTAAATCTGGCGAGATCCAAATCCATTTGGATTTCGACCGGTTGTGCGCCCAGCTTTGGGTTGTCTTTGTCTACCCAGGTCAGTGTGTTTCCGTAGGCAGCGCCGTGGTCGATGTCGACACTCATATAGCGAGTTTCGTATTTGGTGATCAGAGTGGGGTCAATCCATGCGGCGGCGGCCAGTTCATCCCACATATAGAAGCCGCCCTGGTCGGCCAAAAAGAATTTCGCTACGTATTGGGCGGCGGGGCTGTTGCTTTTTTTAATTTCGGCGATCATAGAGTCCGTAATTCTGGTCTTCACGGAGATATCCACCGGGGTGCAAACGATTTTCTTCCACGGCGCCTCCAAGACGCTCTTGGCGGCCTCCGGATCGAACCAGAAATTAAATTCGTGACGCGGGCTGCTGATGAATTCGGGATCATCGGTCCGCGGGCTCAAGCTTCCGCCCATAAAGACCAAGCCTTGGGCCAGTTCGGCAAAATGTGGATCGATGGCGTTGGCGAGCGCCAAGTTGGTCATGGGGCCGCCTTCATAGATAGTCACTTCATGCGGATATTTGTGGACCATACGGACCAGGAAGTGAGCGGCGTCCTCGTCGGCCGGCCGAGCAGTGGGCTGCCCTTCCGGCAGCGGCGGAATAACGTCATGTTCGTGCCACCAGCGATCGTCCCAGGCGCCGGCAAACTCGACTTTCCCATATCTTGCCTGCCACAAAAGGGCTTCCTTGCGGCGGTGCACGAGCGGAAATACGGCTCCGGGCACAACCGGAATGTCGGTGCGGCCAATTAGCTCCAGGAGTCGAAGAGTATGGGCGACCTCTTCGTCGCGCCATTGATTCCCGGTGACGACGGTTATGCCCAGCACTTCCACGCGGGAAGATTGAATTAAGGTTAAGAGCGTTTGCATATTGCTGCCGCCGGGACCCGAACAATCCTGATTGATGATGACTTTCCGAGGTTGTTGCGGGAATGCCCGGCCATTTGCCAGCAGAAACAACGGAAGAAATAACAGCAGTCTTGAATTCCCCATCACGCCCCTCCGACCGCAACCTTTATCGCATTGAGTAGCGGAAAATCGCAACCAAGAGTTGTGCTGCGCATCTGGCGGTTTGGGACAGCCGCTATATAGACCTCCGAGCACTACACCTAATGATTTCCCTATAAATTATGATGTTGCGGCCGCTGCTATATAGGTCTATAGTCTGGCCGTTTCGTATCTCTTGTCTCGAGGTGGTCCATATGATGATGCGTCTTTCTGGCCGTATATTCCGAGTTGTGCTTTCGACCGTGCTGGCGAACCTGCTGGTCAGTGTTTTCTTCACGCTTCCGCTGGTGGCAGGTGAACAGGATCGTGAGGAACATCATTCCCATGCCAAAATTGTTGGCGGATATTTCGAGGAATGGAGCATTTATTTCGCGGGCTATAACATCGCCAATCTGCAAGCGAATGGGGTGGCCGACAAACTCACGCACCTAAGCTACGCCTTCGGCAATGCTACGCCGACGGGGTGCGCTATTGCCGACTCGTGGGCCGATTATCAAACGCCCTACCTTCCGAGCGTCAGCGGCGACCCGTACCCCGGACCGCTCTTGGGCAACTTCGCCGCGCTGCAGCAACTGAAGCAGCTGCATCCCAATCTGAAGGTTCTGATTTCTCTTGCCGGCGCACCTGGTTTTTCCGCGGCAGCAAGCACTGAGACAGGCCGGCAAACCATGGTGGCGAACTGCATCGACCTGTTCATCAACGGGAATCTGGGCGGGGGCGTTTCCGCGGCGGGCATTTTCGATGGCATCGACATCGATTGGGAGTTTCCTACCGCATCGGACACACCGAACGTCACGTTGCTGATGCGGGAATTCCGCAAGCAGCTCGACACATTGGGCAAGGCGACCAAGAAACACTACCTACTCAGCATGTTCGGGCCGGCGGGCCAGCAGAATTTTTCTAACATCGAGCTGGACGACGTTGCCAAGCAAATCGATTACTACAATGTGCAGGGATACGATTTCCACGGAACATGGGAGAGTTCAACGAACCACGCCTCTCCGCTGCTGGACGATGAGGCCGATCCCGCTCGCGACGAGAATTTCTATATTGAGTACACCATCCGCTCTTACCTGCAAGCTGGCGTGCCAGCAAGCAAACTCGTGCTGGGTATTCCTATTTATGCTCGCGGCTGGACCGGCGTTCCCAGCACGAATGACGGTTTGTACCAGAACTCGTCGGGGCCTGCTCCTTTTCCTGCGGCCGATTATTTGCAAACGCCTGGAGTGATCACGTATCTCACGCTCACCGGGCTCAGCGGATTCACTCGCCATTTTGATTCGCGAAGGATCGCGGTTTGGCTCTATGACCCCGTTTCGCAAACATTCTGGTCTTACGACGATCCGGTGACCGTCGGGCTGAAAATGGGTTATGTGCGGGAGCGTGAGCCGAGAGGGTTGGGTGGCGCGTTTGTGTGGGCTCTGAAAGATGACGATGCTAGCGGGAGCATTGTGAAGGCTATGGCCGCCGGGTTGCGTTAGGCGAACTGCGGTTAGCGTACGAAGGGAGCGAGCTGCGAGGTTGCCGCGGTCCCTCCAGTCCGCGGCCAGCGCACTAAAACCGTGCGCAAGAGAATGCTGGCCGCTCCGGCCGGGATTAACGGAGACAGACAGAGAAAGATTGCGAACCCGGCGGGATGGCGAGGTGAACCTGCCTGCGGCAGGCAGGCTTAAACGCCGCACCTACAGCGGCGAAGCCAAGGGAGACGTTACCGGGCTTGTGTCGGCTGCGCTGACGGGTCCAGGGATTTAGCGTATTCGGTGGCGAATTGCTGGTTTTGCGGGTACTGCTCGGTTAGCTCACGAAAAAGTTTTTGGGCTAGGGCATCCTGTTTTTCGCGGCGGGCGGCCAGGGCCAGGATGATTTTGGCGAAGGGGCGGAGATAGCGTCCGTTTTCCGCGGTTTTGGCGACTTGCTCCATGCCGAGCTTTTTGTCGCCGTGAACTCCACCAAACCAGAGCACGACCTTGGTACCGCCGCCCTGTGAGCCGATCACGTAATTGGCGATGCCGGGGGCGATGTAGGCATCCGTGGCGTCGGGATGGTCGGCGAGCAATTGCTTGGCGTAGGCGTTCGCTTTTTTCATGCGCTTCAAGCCTTCGACACGCCTTTTCTGCAGAATCGATTCGGCGTCCGATTCCATTCCGGCGGCGAGAGTCAAGGCAAGCAGGGCCTCTGCATCCTGGGGATCCGTTTTCTGGCGCTCGGCGGCGAGCTGGCGGGCGCTCTCGACCGCGTCGTGAAAATGGCTCATGCGCTCGGGGTCCGGGCTGCCGTCAATGCCGTGCAGGAATTTCTCTTCGTTGAGGAAAAAATCGCTGGTGAGCACGCCTTGGCGGGACAGCTCCTCAAAGAGGTAGCTGGCGGCGACAGCGACTTCACCAAAAGGCTGTTGCGGATTGCGGGATTCCCAGGCTGCGAAACTTTCGCGCGCTTCGGTGAATTTCTGCTGGTAGAGGAGATCGAATCCGGCGCTCAGCTCCGGCACGGTGGTGAAGGCTGGGGAGGCGAGGTCCGGAGCTTCGCGAGCAAATGCAGCGATGGGGCTCAGGAGCAGTAGCAACGCGATAACATTGAAGTGACGGACCATTTCTGTGTACCTGTTCGCCTCTGTAACCTCTGGAGGAGCAATCGCTGTGCCAAAGGATATAGTCGACACAAATGACTTAGATGTGGTCGGGAAAACGAGGGATGTCAGCGGGCACACAAGGTGCCGGAATGTTGACAATCTGTTGACGATTGAATGAGGCCGAGCCGCACAGGTTACCTGTCGCGGTGCGGGACCCACCATTCGGGGAGGATTTTGTTGATGCGCAGTTTTCGGACTAGCGGCGCCCACTGGGGTTGGAATTCGGCGGCAATATTTTGAATGGCGATGCTGGTGAACTGGAAGGCCATTCTTTGCTGTGCGTGGGTGAGATCGTTAAATCCATGCGGCAGATAAGCGCTGCCGACGAACCCGCCGGCCGCCGCCCCCGCGAAATTCGAGAGGGCGATGGTGTTTCGGCCGGAGTCGGTCTTGTCGATGAAGGTAAAAGCAACGGCGTGCATGGTTCGCACGAGGGGATTTTTGCTGGTGGACCGTACGTAGCGCGGATCTTCATGCAAGGCAACGCCGGTTAGAAAGCGGGCTGTTCTCTGCGAAGTGGCCATGGCGAGGGTATCTCCATAGAGCCTGCCGAAGGCGCCGGGGCCGTCCTTCCATTCGCGGGGGTAGTGATTTCTTGGATTGGCCATGCCCATACCGGCGGTGAACGCCGGCAAGATAACCGCGGGCGGCCCAAATGTTTGATGGACGTAGATGGTGAATTTATCGACGGAGGAAGGACTGCGAGGACTCTTCACCGGGAGGAAGAGTAGGGCGCTGTTTTGGTCTTGCCGCGATGGCGATGAGTTGGACGGATTGTTTGGGTCTTGAGGTTTTGGCATATCGGGAAGGTCGGCCGCCTGTGGCCCCTGCGATTCGGGAATTTCTTTGTTGGCCGCGGCCGGAGCACAAAGCAATGCCGCGTCCGACGAGGTGCAACTGAGGTGCGCTTCCTTTTTCGTTTCTTGTGAGAAAGCAACCGGCGAACACACAGCGGTCAGAGACAGCACGATTACAGCGATACGAATGGAATGCGTAGAGCGATACCTTCTTACCATCATCTTTTCTCCAAATTGAGTATTTGTTGGCCCGGGAAGATAGATGCTATACAATGGGACGCGTGAGTGGTGTACGTCCACAAAACGTGACCGAACGTCCAGAGTCGAGACAGCGTATGGACCCGCTATCGGAGGTGTTTGGATCGTTGCGAATTCAAGATGCGGTTTACAGGCGGGCGGAAGCGACAGCTCCGTGGGGTGTGCGCTACTCGGGGGATATAGGTCTGCGGGTGCGGTTCGGGTTAGTGGTTCGCGGATCCGCTTTTCTGAGATTCAAGAGCCAGCGGCAAATGGTTTCCCTCACCAGTGGCGATCTTTGTATTTTTATTCTCAATGAGGAGCCGTTTACATTAGTGGATCATCCGCGTTCCGCGGTGGCGGATTTCGGCGAACTCAGAAGATTAACAGTGGGTGGCGCGATTCATTTCGGAGGCGGCGGTCCGCTCACAACGTTGGTGAGTGGGTCGTTCGGCATAAGTAAATTCGGGGCCCCGCTAATCTCCAGGATTCTGCCTCGTTTTCTGCACCTGCGGCTGGACCAAAATCGCAGTCGCACCTTCCAATCGGTGCTGGATATTCTGGCGGAAGAAACCGCTCAGCCTGGGTTGGCCTCCACGAGCTTGATCCGCTGTCTGTATGAATTGCTGTTTGTGTACGCCATTAGGGCGTACGCCACGAGCTCCGAGGCGCCGCCAAAGGGCTGGCTGGCGGCCATATCCGACAAGCATGTAAGCAAAGCGATAGAGGCGATGCACTCGGACCTTGATCGGCGTTGGTCGGTTGCGGCGCTGGCTCGCGAAGCCCGGATGTCGAGGTCGGCCTTTGCCTTAAAGTTCAAAGCTGTTTTGGAGCAAACGCCTCTCGAATACCTCACACAGTGGCGGATGTACAGAGCGGGGGCGATGATTCGCTCGAATCGAATGTCGTTCTCGGAGGTGGCGTCCGCGGTTGGCTACGGATCGGAAAGTTCTTTCAGCCGGGTCTTTCGGCGAGAGATGGGCGTAGCTCCCAGGGAATATCGGCGCAAATGCTCGGATCAGGAACCGTCCTTGAGAGAATGATTGCGCGCGGTCCCGGCTAGGAATAGTAGCCTGGCCCGGGCGAGCCGCACTCTTTCCACAACTTTTCCCAGTTCCAGAGGCCCGAGGTCACCTTAACCGGCAACGGGAATCCGAGCTGATGCGCGAGCATACACACTTGGCCGCGATGGTGGGCTTCGTGGGAAAGCATGTAGCACAACATCTCCACGCCCACCGGCCAAGGCCGGGCCCAGCCGTCTCTGAGAAACTTCTCGACGCGGCCCTGTCCACCGCCGAGCGCTTCCGCAAGCATCTCCGTGCAGCGAGCGGCGCTCTCCGCCAATCCGGCGCGGGCCTGCTTGGGCGTGCAGCGCGTGCGGTGCAACTGCCGCGGAACCTTGAGGTGCGGAGCGGTGAGCCGGACCCACTTCGTGCGGACGTTGTGCATGTGGGTGAAGATAGCCGCGATGGTGCGCCCCCTGCCGGGCGGCTTGGCCGTCCAGGCCGTGGGATCGAGATGTTCGATCAAAATCTGGTTCATGCGGTCGTTGGCGGCAAAGATACGGACTGCGGCTCGGCCCAGTTGTGTTTCAAGGTGCGTGTGAACCTTAAGTTGGGGCATGGTCAGGGTTCGAAGACGCCTCCCGCCTGGGAAATCAAGTGAACCCAGTATATGCAGCCGGAACTGCGTGTGCTAGACCGCACATCCTGCTTACATTGAGCCAGTATGAACAGAGGAGCCCCGGCGCAGAGAAGGCGCCGGCAGCCGATTGACTGGCGAAAAGGAAGTAGTAGAGTTTCTCGATAGCAAAGTCGAGAAGTCAAAGGAGGCATGATGGCAACTACAAGAGTCGGAATAGCGCCAATGAAGGCGGCGCAGATCCCTAAGGCTGGCGCCGATTTCGAGATCGTTGATCGCGAGATTCCCAAGCCAAGGGCAGGGCAAGTGCGCATCAAGGTGCAGGCCTGCGGTGTCTGCCACAGTGACCTGTTCACGAAGGAAGGCGCGTGGCCGGGCATCGAATACCCTCGCGTGCCCGGACATGAAGTCGCGGGCATCATCGATGAAGTGGGTGATGGGGTCTCTGAGTGGAAGACGGGGCGGCGCGCTGGGGTGGGCTGGCACGGAGGCCACGACGGGACGTGCCTGCAGTGCCGGCGCGGAGATTTTGGCAACTGCCAGAACCTGAAAATAGCGGGCATCAGCTATGACGGCGGGTACCAGCAATATATGGTGGCTCCGGTGGAGGCACTGACTGCCATACCAGAAAGCCTAAGTGACGTGGACGCAGCACCTCTGCTCTGTGCGGGAATCACTACGTATAACGCGTTGCGGCACAGCGGTGCAGTCCCCGGCGACCTTGTTGCGGTGCTCGGTGTCGGCGGTCTGGGTCACCTTGGAATTCAGTTCGCGAGCAAGTTTGGGTATAAAGTCGCGGCGATCGGACGCGGGCCGGAGAGCGGGGCGCTGGCAAAGAAGCTGGGAGCAAGCGTCTACATCGATAACAAAGCGACGAACGCCGCAGAGGCGTTGCAAAAATTGGGCGGCGCGCAGGTGATTCTCGCGACGGCCCCAAGCTCGAAATCGATGTCCGAGGTGATCGAGGGATTGGCGCCGAACGGCAAGCTGATGGTCGTGGGTGCGACGATGGATCC
>Ga0307479_10001054_pt1 | contig 24988 bp, 8 predicted proteins | sample atmos_gasesECM4C_FD_203743 | JGI IMG/M metagenome (GOLD analysis project Ga0307479, IMG submission 203743) | Hardwood forest soil microbial communities from Morgan-Monroe State Forest, Indiana, United States - atmos_gasesECM4C_515 | ecosystem: Environmental > Terrestrial > Soil > Temperate... | reverse complement strand
TTCTGGTGAAGGTCCATTCGGTCGACTCCTTCGAAGCGGATTGGTCAGCACCATCAGCTTCTCCGGTCTTGCTCGAATGGACTATTCACTTCTTGGGAACAACGTGTTGAAAGATCACAGCCAGCCCCCGATACGGAGTCGGGGTTGGATGAGTTCGGCGCACGCTACTATGCCTCCGCGATGGGGCGCTTCATGACGCCTGACTGGGCCGCCAGACCGACCGCAGTTCCTTATGCCGCGTTTGGAGATCCGCAATCGTTGAATTTGTACGGGTTTGTCCGAAATGATCCTGTAAGTCGTGCCGACCCAGATGGGCACGACATAAACGACCCTCCAAGTCGGAGCGGAGGGGTGTCAGCGGCCGCTGGTGCCGGTGACATTGGAGGCGCAGTGGGCCTGGACCAGGCGGAACAAGACCAACAGCAGGTGGCACAAGCGCAAGGTCAACCAGCCCAAGCACAGCAACCAGCCCAAGCACAGCAACCGCAAGGGCAAGCACCGCAACAGCAAAATCCTGGGCCTGCAGCCAGAGACGCGACGCAGGCGATTCTATCGCAACAAAACGCATGCTCCGACTATTTCAACGCTGGTGCGTCAGCCTTTACTGGAGTAGCGAATACCTCGGCCGCCGGTATCTTCGCTGGGGTAAATGTACAGTTTGTCAACAACCAACCGTTTACGGCGGTAGGCGGGACTACTACCCAAGGCACGGGACGAGGATCGACAATCACTATGAACCTTAACAGTCCTTTCATGCTGCCGGTGCGCCCACAAAACGGCGCCGGGCCAATACTTTACACGGTGGGATCACTTGTGTCAGCATCCCCTGGGGGTAAGGTGGGGCTGATGCTTCACGAATTTGCGCATAACCTGAATATGATTCGGCGTGACGGGACCAACACGCACCAATCAATGAGGAACACCCAAATCATCATGGATCACTGTGAAGCAGCGATCAGAAGTTTTTTCAGTAATCCTTGAATGCAAGATGCGTCAGGAGAATGTATGAAAGTAGCCCTGCACTTGTTACACACTCCCTTTGTTTTGTCTGGCAGAGCGACAGTAGCAATTAGCGTGGTCGTCTTCTTTTTAACTATTTCGCTGTTCGCAGGTGATAGGGAGGATGTCACCGTTAAGACTAGTTCACTAAGTAATAAAATAGTCTTGGTGAATGCGGAGGTTAACGGGAAGCATGTCCAGCTGGAATGCTTTTTGTCGGTTGCCCACTGCACGATTCCGAAGGAGGGGGAGTATTCGCTCGTCAGACTTCCTGCGGGAAAGGGTGCCTATATGGATTGCCCAAACGTCCACCTATACAAGAAGTCTGTCCCACAGAGTCAGGGGGCCAGGATTGGCGAATACTGTCTTTTAGGCGAGTGACTTTGTGAGGGAACTGCACCCGTATTGCGGGGGTCTTTCGGCGCGAATCGGGGACAACCTATGGCAAAGATTCCTTAATAATCTATGCCAGCTTAGCCTTTATGGAATTACCTGAGCATAGACACTCTCATGAGATGTTTCACTTGTGAAACACGACGTCCACGTTGGACGGGGCGAATGAATACTGGAAGTTTCCGATCACCAAGTCCTGCTTGCCGTCGCGATTCAGGTCTGAGGCAATCACAGCAATGGCATCGGCACCGGAGGCGAAGAATGAGCGGGTGTATTGGCCATTGCCCTGGTTGAAGAAGATCACAACCTGATGGCTGAACGCCAGAGCGGCGGCGATGTCGGGGCGTCCGTCGCCGTCGAAGTCTCCAAGTACAATGTCGCCGATTAGCTGCTCGGCATCAAGGAAGACAGCGTCATAAAACGTGCCGTCGCCGTAGCTGTAGCAAATCAGCACCTCCTGGTAACCCGGTCCGATCAGCGCAACGTCGTCGAAACCATCCCCATTGAAGTCAGCAACCTTAGCGGTAAAGCCATTCCCAATTGTTAGAGGTTTGTTCTCATCCCGCACGGTCGTGAATGTGCGGTTTGAAGAGCTGAGGAAGGTAAATGTGCTTGTCCCGATATCGAGCAAGCCGTTGCCCGTGAAATCGCCAACTGCAAATGGCGGATCAAAAGTTGGACTGGTGGCAACGGGCGTGAACTGATAAGCGCTGTTGCCGTAAAGCACCTGGCCGAGGGCCACGATATCGGGATGACCATCGTGGTCCACGTCGGCAACCGTGGGGTAGCTCAATGGCGGGAAGGTAATCGAAGAAGAGGTGAAATTCAGCGTGCCATTGTTTGGCCAGACGAAGTGGTTCTGGCCATCCTGTCCCATCAGGTCAAATACTCCCTTGCCGGTCAGGTCCGCCAAGCCATAGGAGGTGGGATCGGTGAGGGCTGCGAGCTGAAATGAACTATTCCCCTGATTGAGGAAAACCGTGCCGGGAATTCCGAAAATACGATCACCGCTGGCGAAAATTTCAGGCAAACCGTCTCCGTTGATGTCGCCCGCGGAAAGGCCTACTACTGTTTCGGGAGTGAGAGAGAGTGGACCAGTATAGTTGCGGTCCGCGCGGCTCAGCGCCACGGAGACGAAATGATGAAGGTCGGGAACAACGAGATCGAGAAGGCCATCGCCGTTGACATCACCCACCCCAACTAAGTTGCCGTATGGGCCAACCACCTCCTGCAGCGTGAAATTGCCCCGGCCATCGCCCCACAGATAAACAGCATGAGAGGGGCTCGATGCTCCGTCGATCCCCGCAAGGTCCGGAAAGCCGTCGTGATCGAAATCTCCGGCTACGAGAATGAAAGGGCCATAGGCGTCAGGCGGGAAAAAGGTTTGAGTTGCAACCTGGGTGAACGATCCGTCGCCGTTGCCAGCAAACGAGGTCACCAGATCGCTATTGCTCTGCCCGATCTGCACAACCAAGTCGGGAATCCCGTCGAGATTGAAGTCAACGACATTGAAATCGATAACGTTGATTACGTTGACAGAAATGCCGCTCAATCCGGGGGTGGCTTCATCTTTGAACTTACCCGCTCCTTGGTTCAACAGCGTATGGATTGCCCGCACATTGGTGGAAAGATCGTAGAAAAAGTAGAGGATGTCGGGCTTCCCGTCTCCGTTGAAATCGGCCACGGAGAAAGGCGTGGAAGACGTTACTTGCGCCAGCGTCGCTGGGGTCGCGAAGTTTCCTCCACCTTCATTCTTGAGCCATACCAGGCTGGTGTAGGCCGCGTGCGCCTGCTGGATGCTAAGGACGAGATCGGGCTTTCCGTCGCCATCGAGATCAGCGAGTTGCGCGGGACCTGGCCCGATGCAAGGGAATGTTTGTGATGTGGACGCCGGTTGAAAGTTGCCCCGGCCGTCACCGAGTTGGACGCTTGCCGTGCATGTGAATGAAGAAGCGTCACTGCTTATGCCGACCAGATCGACGGTGCCATTGCCATCTACGTCGCCAACGGCGAGCGCCAGCGGAGAGAAGCCCGCTACGGTCTGATTTACAGCGAGCGAGCTATCGGCCTGCCCATACATGATTACGGTCCTGCCGGGGTCTCCGGGCATGATGACATCGGCACGACCGTCGCCGTTGATGTCCGCCACGGCAAAGAAAGACGGATCGTCATCCTCGCCGACGAAGTAGCTGGGGATTGCTTGCATCACAAACGGCCCTTGTTGCGGCCAGTACGTCGTGAACGGAAGAGCGTTCGATATTTGGGAGCCGACTTTTACGCTCAACTGGTGAGTTCCAATAACGGACGCCGCGCTGAAGATGTATTCCGCTTTGACCGTGGCGGGGCTCAAGACGGTAGTCGTGGCTGGTTGGCCGTCGACGAAGACCTGAGACCCTGGTCCGAAGTTCTGACCGTAGAGATAGAAGAGAAAATCAGTAGCAGGGATTGGTCCGCGCTGCATCACCGTCGAGGGCGCTACGGCTATAATTTGGGGACCAGGAACGCCGCCACCGCCGCCAGAACCGCCACTCCCGTTGCTCCCCCCACAGCCGGAGAGTCCGACCACAAGCGTAGCGACTGTGAAGATTGCCAGCAAACGACGACTCATATCGCGTTAGGGTCGTATTAGACCCCAACTGGAGCGCGATGTCTAGCAACTTAATGCCACGAGTCTAACGCCTTGGCCGCTCCCGGCGAGGCGATTCTTTGCATCTCGGCTCAGAAACATCAGCCTTCAAAGCGACCAAGGCGTAAACTCGGGTGTAGACGATTTTGCGGCGGTCAATGCACCGAAGCTCAACAGAGATCAATAGCGCGGCGGGGTGAGGTCGCAACTCATTCAACAACAATCGTTTGCGGTCTACAAGATTCAATAGAGTTCAATAAATGCTGGAATCTGGTTCGGGACCAGGTTCCCTACCCGACGGGACTGCTGTAAATCCTTTGAAATCAGTACCCCTGTCTCCACCGGGTGTTGTGGTTTGTTGATCCCCGAGGAGCTGACAGCAACAAAATCGTCTACATTCCCTATCGCCCCACGAAGCAGGCGCTCGTAAGTACTTTGTCTCGATACAGTTACCGACGCTTCTGAGCCATAGGCCGTCTGGTCTTGCACCAGATGCTCCACCGTGGGAATCCACTGTTCTCGCGGCGCTCCGAGGCAGACAACATGCTTGCGTTATGAACACGGGCCAGATTTTGACGTGCTACCGTGACTTCGCCCGAACCCAGAAGACCAATCGTACGATTTCGCCAAACTGAGGAATTGTTTCTAGGAGCTTTCCCGGCTCCACCAGGGATCATCATTTGCAAATCGGTGCCGTCCTGCAAATCGATGTTGGGAAATACAACGAAGCTTTCGAAGGCTGTATTCCTAGAATCAGGCCGAGCCACACACTAGGCGCAGATTCTCGGGTTTCGGAAACAACGACAAATTGGAGCGGAATTAGCTCCGCGGGGTCGCGGAAGAGGTAAGGAAGCAGAGTGCGTGCGCCTGCGGAAAGAGCATTTGACTGCTGTTCTGTTTTCGTAACAAGACCCAGGGGGAGTCCTTAGTCGAGGGCATCCATTAACTAGATTGCTAGTAGTAGTCGTTCACGTATAAATGCTGTAATCCTTATCGTTTAGTTTTTGTTCCGCATGACACGACGGAGGTGCCCTGCCTAGACTGTTCGTTTTTCGTAACAAAGATCATTCTGTTTTTGAGAAATCGCGGGCTCACATTACACTGCGCGCGCAGTTTCGAGCCGCGCCGGCGGGTACCCTAGGGCTTCCTCCATCGCTGGTGCGATTTTGCTCTTGCAGCAGATATCCCCGCCGTCCTTGAGATTTTTTCCGAGGCGCTGATCACAGGATCTCGGAAGGGTTTACCTCCACTCTTCACTTGCAATCGAGAGGTGGCTTAAATGGCGCCCAGCCTTAGTAGATATGTCAACAAAACAATCTTGGTCTCCATCCCTCCTATTTCCGGGGACATAAAATGCCGACCTTACAAGCTCACGGGTATCGAGCTGATTGGACTTTGGCTTGAAGGCGCCGATCTGGCCCGCGACTTTCTTGCTCTTGAGCAGTCGCCTCATAGTCCGACGACGTGGACGTTCTTCATTCCGTATTCGCAGATCGCATGCGTGGCTGTAGGCACCACGCCAGCACTTATTCCCGGGGGTGGGACGGCGCCGGCAGCGCAGAGCCAAGTTATGGCTCCGGGCGCACAGGCAAGCGTCGTCGTTAAACCCCCGACCAGTAGCACTTCGTCGCAGAAAAAACCGAAGAACAAAGAGCGATAAAGTTTGCCCGTCCTGAATTGACCTCCAGGGTTTGAGCAATACACAAGGTCTGTATGGCTGATAATTCACAATCGGCGGGCGCTGAGAGCGCGAGCTCAGCGACGTCCCAATTCAGCGCGCCGCAGATCAATCTGCCGAAGGGCGGCGGAGCTATTCGCGGCATCGGAGAGAAATTTTCCGCCAACGCCGTTACCGGGACTGGTTCGCTTAGTATTCCGATTGCAGTGAGTCCGGTGCGCTCCGGATTCAGCCCGCAGCTATCGTTGCAATACGACTCCGGCACCGGAAATGGGCCCTTTGGCATGGGTTGGTCGCTGTCCGCGCCTTCGATTACGCGCAAGACTGATAAGGGGCTCCCGCAATATCGCGATCATGAAGAATCCGACGTCTTCATTCTCTCCGGGGCGGAAGATCTGGTGCCAGTTCTCCGCCGCGAAGGCGAAGACCAGTGGGTGAATGATGAATTCGAGCGCGACGGATGCAAGGTAAAACTGTACCGTCCGCGAATTGAGGGCCTGTTCGCCCGCATAGAGAAATGGACGCGAGTCGAAGACGGCGACATCCATTGGCGCTCTTTTTCGAAAGATGATGTCCTGACCATCTATGGCGCCACGCGCGAATCTCGCATTTGCGATCCGGCCAATGAAAGCCACATTTTCAGTTGGCTGATTTCTTCAAGCTTCGATGGCAAAGGGAATGCGATCGTCTACGAGCACGTCTCGGAGAACGATTGCAGCGTCGATTTAGCCTTATCGAACGAGCGGAATCGGATGCGCACGTCGAACCGCTATCTGAAGCGCGTCCAGTACGGCAATCGAAAACCATTACGCGGATCGAGGTCGCTCAAGGAAGATGAAGAATGGATGTTCGAAGTGGTCTTCGACTATGGAGACGAGGAATACCGTTGTTGCCCACCCAATGCCGAAGGCAACGTTTTCGTCGAAGCTCCGACAAATCCATCGCATGATCGCCCGTGGCCCTCAAGAAGAGATCCGTTCTCGAGCTACCGTTCAGGATTTGAGGTTCGTACATATCGCCTGTGCCAGCGGGTCCTCCTGTTCCATCGATTTCCCGAGGAACTTGATGCGCCACGGTATCTGGTTCGATCAACCGAACTTGAATACGAGCAGAAGCGGATTGGATCATTCCTAACACGAGGGATCCAGGCTGGTTACGTGCGCGAATCCGAAGGAAAGTACCTCAAGAAGAGAATGCCAGCGCTTGAGCTGCGCTATTCCGCCAGCCCACTCGAAGACGAGTCGTTTGATCGCAGTGCCGAACTGAAAATTGCCGATGCTCAGAATCTTCCGGAAGGCATTGATGGAAGCAACTATCGTTGGCTCGACCTCGACGGTGTAGGCATCTCTGGAGTGTTGTCTGAACAAGACACGGGTTGGTATTACAAGCGGAACCTGGGCAAGGGGCGGTTTGGAGCAACGGAACTGGTGTCGCGAAAACCCTCTCTCGGAGCTTTGGCGAGCGGCGGGCAGCAACTTTTGGATATCGCAGGCGATGGCAATCTGGACTTGGTCGAGTTCGAATCCGGGCAGGCGGGATTTTATGAACGCTCTTATGAACGCACTACAGATGGCGCCGGATGGGATCCCTTTCGCACCTTCCGTTCGCTGCCGGTCCTCGACTGGGAGGATCCCAACCTTAGATTTGTCGACATTACGGGTGATGGAATCGCCGATATTCTGATTACTCAAGATTTGGCCTTCCTCTGGCATCCGTCCTATCTCAACGCCGGCTTCGGGCAGGAACGGCGAATTCCTGCCGCCTATAACGAAGAACAAGGCCCACGCGTGGTTTTCAACGACGGCACACAATCCATTTATCTAGCCGACATGTCCGGCGATGGCTTGTCAGACATCGTACGCATCCGAAACGGAGAGGTCTGTTACTGGCCGAACCTAGGCTATGGACGTTTTGGTCACAAGGTCACCATGGACAATTCCCCGTGGTTCGATCTGCCCGATACGTTCGATCAGAAACGAATTCGACTCGCGGACACGGACGGCTCCGGCACAACCGACATTCTCTATATCAGCGCTCACAGTATTGATGTCTACCTGAATCAATCGGGTAATAGCTGGTCCAGCACCCGTGCGCTCGAAAGCGTTCCGACTGGCGATCTCACTGCGATATCCGTGACGGATTTCCTAGGCCGGGGTACAGCCTGCGTGGTGTGGTCGTCTCCGCTGCCATGCGATGCTCCTCGTCCGCTGCGCTATCTGGATCTGATGCGCGGCCAGAAACCGCATCTGCTGGTTCGCATCTGCAACAACCTTGGCGCCGAAATCGAGGTTGAGTACGCATCCTCTACCGAATTCTATCTGGCGGATGAAGCTGCCGGGCAGCGCTGGGTCACACGCCTGCCGTTTCCAGTGCACGTAGTGAAGCGAGTAGTGACTCACGACTCCATCAGCCGAAACCGGTTCGTTTCCCGAAAAACCTATCATCATGGCTATTTTGATGGGGTGGAACGCGAGTTTCGCGGCTTTGGCCGGGTTGAACAACTTGATACTGAAGAATTTGGAAGCCTGACCGAGAGCGGAGTGCTTCCCGCGCCGAGCAACGAGCACGCGTCTTTCAACGTTCCGCCAGTGTTTACGAAAAGCTGGTATCACACCGGAGTGTTTATCGGGGGCCGCCGCGTCTCCCGCCACCTCGCCCACGAATATTATCGCGAACCACACGAAGGTTCCGAGATGCTGCTTGACGATACGGTCCTCCCAGCCAATCTAACACCGGAAGAAGCTCGCGAGGCCTGCCGTGCTTTGAAAGGATCGATGTTGCGGCAGGAAATATACGCGCTTGACGGCGCGGAAGAGTCAGCACGGCCTTACACTGCGTCCGAAAGCAATTTCACCATACGACCGTTGCAACCGCGTGAATGGAACCGGCACGCGGTATTTTTCACGCATGCGCGGGAAACCGTGACCTTCAACTACGAGCGCAAGCTCTACCGTATCGGTGGAGTTGAGCGTGCTGACCCGCGCGTCACGCATGCGATGACCTTGAAGGTCGATGAGTACGGCAACGTTCTCACAGCCGCGAGTATTGGCTACGGACGCCGCTTTCCCGATGAGGCCGGTCTGCCGCACGGCCCGGACCGGCACAAGCAGGGACAACTCCTGCTCACCCTGACCGAGGGCGATTACACGAATGCAGTGCGCGAGCGCGAGGCACACCGCAATCCTTTGTCTTCCGAAGCGCGCATGTATGAGCTGTACAATTTTCGGCCGGAAAGCCAGCGCTTCGGAGTCACAAATCTTTTTCGGTTTGAGGAGATGGAGAAGAAGGTCGCCGAGGCAAGTGACGGGCGCCACGATCTTCCGTATGAAAACATGAACGCCGTGGGAGCGTTCGGCGGGGCCCCCTGCCGCCGCCTTTTCCAGCGTACACGGACGTTGTACCGCAGCGACCGCCTGGATCGGCTGCTTCCGCTGGGGCATTTGGAATCGCTGGCGCTGCCGGGGCAAGCCTACCGGCTTGCGTTTACGTCCGGTGTCATCAGGGACGTCTATCGGCGCAAGCTTCCTGATCAACCGCCGGAAGATTTGCTGCCCGATCTGAAAGCGGTGCTTGCTGAAGGCGGCTACGTGGATCTGGACGGCGATGGGCATTGGTGGATTCCATCCGGCCAGATATTTTATTCGTCCCATCCTCACGATGGAGCTGCAGCAGAACTGGCCTACGCCCGCAGGCATTTCTTCTCGCCTCGGCGGTATCGCGACGCGTTCGGAAACACCACCCTCATTACTTATGACGTTCACGATTTGACATTGATCGCGACACGGGATGCGGCTGGCAACACGGTGACGTCGCTCACCGATTATCGCGTGCTTGCGCCAAAGCTGGTGACCGATGCCAACCGCAACCGGACAGCCGCTTCGTTTGACGCACTTGGAATGCTTGCTGGCACCGCCATCATGGGGAAGGAAGGTGATGGCGAAGGGGATTCGCTCGATGGTTTCATCCCGGATTTGACCGAGTCCACAATTCTCGCTCATATTCATCGTCCGCTACGCGATCCGCAAGAAATTCTCAGCGGCGCAAGCACGCGTTTTGTTTACGACTTGTTCGCGTTTGGGCGCACGCGAAACCATCGACAGCCGCAGCCTGCGGTCAGCTACTCGCTGGCCCGCGAAACCCACCTGTCTGATTTGGCGCCCGGCCAGCACAGCAAGATTCAGCATTCGTTCTCTTACTCGGATGGCTTTGGCCGCATCGCGCAGAAGAAAGGGCAGGCCGCCCCCGGGCCCATCGCGCCTGAGGAGCCAGAGGTTGACCCGCGCTGGGTCGTAACCGGGTGGACTATTTTCAACAACAAGGGAAAAGCCGTACGACAGTACGAACCTTTCTTCAGCGCTACTCACGAATTCGAGTTTGCCAATATCGTGGGAGTGAGTGCGACCCTGTTCTACGATCCCGTGGGACGCGTCATCGCTACGCTCCATCCGGAGCATACCTACGAAAAAGTCATGTTTGATCCCTGGAAGCAGGTGACATGGGACGTTAACGACACGGTACTGGAGCGCAATCCCGGCGACGATCCCGATGTCGGAGGTTTTTTTCGCCGTCTGCCAGAAGACGATTACCTGCCGACCTGGTACGAGCAGCGGCGCAACGGAGGTCTGGGGCAGAAAGCAAAGGAGGCAGCCGAGCAGACATCCTTGCACGCGAGCACTCCTAAGACGGCTTATTTGGACACGCTCGGACGGACGTTCCTGACCCTTGACATCAACCGCTTCAAAAGAGATGGCGATGTGATCGAAGAGCGTATCGCCACCAGGGTCGAATTAGACATTGAAGGGCAGCAACTATTAGTGACGGACGCGCTTGGCCGCCAGATCATGTCGTACGCCTACGATCTGGTTGAAAACCGCATTCACCAGTCCAGCGCAGACGCCGGTGACCGCTGGACCATCCTGGAAGTAGATAAGAAGCCGCTCCGCACTTGGGATAGCCGCGGCTTCCGGTTCCGTTACGAATACGACATGCTCCGCAGACAGACTAACCTGTTTGTCCGCACGGAACATACCGCCGAGAAGCTGGTGGAGAAGGTCGTATACGGAGAGGGGCAGCCGGACGATCTTTTACGAAACTTGCGAGCTAAGATCCTCCAGCATTTGGATGGAGCGGGGATAGCGGCCAACAGCAGGTATGACTTCAAGGGAAACTCGCTGATCAGCTCCCGCCAGTTAATCCGCAACTACCACGACGAGGTTGACTGGAGCAGCTCACCTGAACTGGAAGAGCGCATCTTCACCACTAGCACAACCTACGACGCGCTTAATCGCCCGGTTACGATTACCGCACCCGATGCCAGCGTTTTCCGGCTGGGTTACGACGACGCGAGTTTGCTGGATACCGTGCACGTCAACCTGCGCGGCGCCGAAACAGTCACCTCGTTTGTCACCAATATCACGTACAACGCCAAGGCCCAGCGGGAATTGATTGTGTTCGGCAACGGAGTGCGTACTCGCTACGCATACGATCCGCTCACTTTCCGGTTGGTTCACCTGGAAACCACCCGCGGCAAACACCATCCGGAACTGCAGGACCTGCAGTACACCTACGATCCAATCGGGAACATCACTTCCATCACTGATCGCGCGCAGCAGACGGTCTATTTCGATAATCAGGTCGTTTCGCCGAGCAACGACTATATCTATGACGCCATCTATCGCCTGATTGAGGCGCAGGGGCGTGAGCACATTGGTCTTCTCGCCCGGCCTGAACTGGACTGGGACGACTCGCCGCGCGTGAATCAACCCCTGCCCGGCGACGGCCAGGCGATGCGCCGCTACAAAGAAGATTTTGCGTACGACGTTGTGGGGAACATTCTGGAAGTGATTCACCACGCCGCCAATGGCTCCTGGAGACGCCACTACGACTATCCGGTGGCGAGTAATCGTTTGGAGCGCTCCCGGGTTGGGGAATACGAAGAGCGCTACAGCTACGACGCGAACGGCAACATGGTCCGCATGCCGCACTTGCCGCTGATGGAATGGGATTTCAAGAACCAGCTGCACATCACGCGGGAGCAGGCTGTGAATCAAGGCGACGGGCGGCGGACTTTTTACGTTTACGATTCAGCCGGAATGCGCGCCCGCAAGGTCACCGAACGGCCGGATGGATCGCGAGCGCACGAGCGCATCTATCTGGGCGGCTTTGAGATTTATCGCGAGTACAGCCGCAGCAGAGTTGTGCTGGAGAGAGAAACGCTGCATGTGATGGACGACAAGCGCCGCATCGCTTTGGTCGAAACGAAGACCGTCGACAGCAAGGCGCAGCCCGATTCGCTTCCCAGTGTGCTGATTCGGTATCAATTCACCAATCACCTGGATTCGTCGTGTCTGGAGCTAGACGGTGAGGCCGCGATCATCTCGTACGAAGAATATTACCCGTATGGCAGCACGTCGTACGAATCGGTGCGGCGCGAAGTGGAGGTCAGTCCCAAACGGTATCGCTTCACCGGCCAGGAGCGGGATGAGGAAACGGGGCTTTACTACCACGGGGCTCGCTATTACGCACCGTGGTTGGGACGGTGGACAAGTTGTGACCCTGGAGGGCTAACGGACGGGCCGAACCTGTATGAATATGCGAGATGTTCTCCAACCAGATTGGTGGACCCCTCCGGCTTCGGGGGCGAGGAGGCTTCCAAGCCAATAGATCCAACGATCGTTAAGCAGGGAAAGTACACGGGCAAAGAAAGCCAGGGGCAAATAGCGTCGGAGTACGCCGGAAAAGGAATCAAGTATACAGGCGAGGCGCAGTGGGACGCAGCTCGACACACATGGTGGGTTGATCGTAGCCAACTGATTAAACCTCAGAGTGCCTCTGGCGCTGGTGAAGGAAAGTCAGCTCCGCCGGCCGATAACGTCCAGGTGCCTGGCACGGACACTAACGCCGCCCCAGCAGCAACGAAGGGCGAAGCAGCCGCAGCTTTTGCCAAGGGGGCGATCAAGGGGGCGCTTATTGGAGCTGGTCTAGTCGCACTTGGCACGTTTGGTACTGTGATCGGTGTCGGGTTGCTAGCCTACGGAGCGTACAAGCTTGCAACCGGGGGTTACAAGGATGTCGCGGCGGCCGCAGGAAGACTTGTGGGCGGGAAGGGTACGGCGGGCGATTACGAAGCATTAGGTGGAATCGTCGGTGGTGTAATCGGCGGTGGAGCTGCAGGCCTAGCCCGAGGGGCTGGGGCCGGGGCGGAGGGCGGGGCGGGGGGTCTAGAGGGGGCGGAGGGCGGAGCTGGTGGTGCGGGCGGCGGAGCGGGCGGAGGAGAGGGGGGCGCGGCCGCTGGAGGCGCGGAAGCCAGAGCGGCACTCCTCGCTCAGTTGCAGCTACGAGCGCGACAACTAGAGCTAGGCACGGATCCCGAAAGAGGCTTTATCCCGTCCGAGGCCGCAGGAGGGGTCCACATAGAACAGAGTCTTGGACGGACCATTGCTCGAAGCGCTGACCCTGCCGCGGATTTCGTTGATAGCACCCTAGGGCCCGTGAGCTTGAAAGGCCCGATTCCAGCTGCAGGGAGTGTCGAGGGCCTCGCAAAGTCCGCCATCAAAGATGTTCATACCAATACCGCTACAAAGGCATTGTTTGTTGATTTGAAAGGACTATCGGCTCAGGACGCCGCGGCAGTCGAAAGTGCGGTAAGGGCCGGAACCGTCGGAGCTCCAAAACGAATTTTCTTTCTGAGGTAGACATGGCCAATTCAATTCAGGTCAGTGGTGGAAGCGTCGAAGTATTCAACGATTTGGACTTGATTGCGATCATTTGCCTTCTCGATTTAGAGGTGGAGTCCCAGCCCGGGCGCCACGCAGCCGGGGCTACGATTCTATCCAAATGGAAGCGAGACTTGGAGGGCTACGGACCCGGAACCATCGATTTGAAGATAAGCGAGATGGGATCATCAGACGCGGCAAAGTCCGACTTGGTCTCCCTCCTTACCGCCATCAGCGAGAAGGCAGACTTGTATGGAAAAACGGTACCCGCTGCCGTTCTTAACGAAAGATGTGCTCCTCAAGGAATCAAGTTTTACGACTTTCCCGTACCGCTGATCAAAGCGGCAATCGCGAGGCTCAAGGGATTGCTCTCCGGTTGATCGGTTTGGTGGAAGGGTTGTCTCAATTAGCGTGAATCGTAATCGGCTTCTGACGCAGGGCGACGATGCCGAACAGCATTAATGGACTAATTGGAGAAAGTTATGGCTACTCAGCTAATCGTAATTCGCATCGTTCCACCAGCGCCGGTTGCTCCGGCACCGGCCGGCTCCACGCCGCCGACTTTTGCCGACTATCTGGCGAATAACGGCGGGCTGCAGATCTCCGCTTACGATCTGTCGTACGGCAATCCAACCAGCGGCACTCTGGTAGGGACTGCCGTTTACATTGCACCTACGGGTGCGCCGGTCCCAACCTTTGCGCTTCCAGAGCCGCCAGCGGCTCCATTTATTCCGGCAACTTATGGACCGGGAACGGGGATTGTCCAGCAGATCGACGTGGAACCCCCCGTCCCTACGGGGCTCGGGGCGGATTTATCTGCCTTTTTTCAATTCGAATCCGTAGCAACAGCCGTTATCGAGTTCACCCCGACGTCGGGCCCGCCCATTTTTGAAAACCTCAAGCTGGTGGCCACGTGGGGCACTGGAGCGGGAGCGCAGCCGATTCCGATTCCCCAGGAATACTATGACGTGCCGCTTGCGCCCGGACCGACCCCGCCCGACCCGAATACGTGGTCATCGCTGCCGCCCAGTTTGTACATATTCCTGCCAGCGCCGGCGACGGCTGGCGGGACGGGATTAACTCTGCCGTCCAATGGCGCGGCGCCTTCGTTTGACGATCTGGAGAAGGCCGTCGAGGCCGTCCTGAGCGTCGATCCGGGCGGAGCTTTGCCCGACATGGGCGCACTGACCTTGCCTCAGTGCCAAAACATCGCCTACGAAATCGTGTGGAGTCAGCAGCCGCCGCCCCCAACCCCACCCGAGCCCATCGAAAATATGTATTCGAACCCGCCTAACAACGGGCAACTCATGGGCAGCGGTAGTAGCCCGAGCCCGAACAAGGATGAAGGTGATCGCCAACAGTTCGAGGCGAAACTTACCGGGTACTATGCCCTGGCCAACGCCACGGCCGCTCGTTTGACGAATTATGTCTTCTCCTTTGCCACCGCCGTTAAGTGCGAGGAACTGAGTCTCGCCGCCGCCAAGGTGTACCTGGACTTTCCCGCCAACCCAGCTGAGACGAACAGCGCGCACGCCGAGGTGGTTCTGAAGAACGTGGGGACGCCGGCCTCCAACTTCGGAGTGCCGGCTGCGTACTTCTACGCCCTCACTGCCGGGATGCCGTCTTCCATGTTGGCCCAGCAGAGATACAGCCTGGCCCTCGGCGAGAATTTGCCGCAAATGATGGCTGATCTGAACTCGGCTGAGAACACTAATGTCATCACCGATTCGGAAGCGTTCGTGACTTCCGCAATGCCCGCGATTAATGCCGCGCAGGCTGCCCGTCGAATGCAGGCTCTCAATGTCCCCTCGACATCGTCGTTATCCCCGCTGCCGCTGGACGCAACCGTTCAGCCCCTCGTTACCGACTGGCTGAATTTTGCTCCCAGTACCCCAACCTATCAACCAAGCGACGAGATAGCGTTCTGGACGAACGAATCAACCGCGCAGGCACCGGCATATCTCGAACTGGTGCTTTGGGCTCTGACCCAGGGCTACATGATTCCGGCGCCCACCAATGCGTCTTTAGCCACTGAGATTGTTACGCCGGCTGCCTGGCCGCCGGGACCACCTTCGCCGCCCCCGCCAGTGACTTCCGTCGCCGTTCTGGTTGCGATCACGAATGCGCAGTGGACGGCTTTCTTCACGGCGCATCCGACCTGGCTGCCGCCGGCTGCTCAAAGCGGCAGTCTGGCGGCACGAATATCCAACTTTCTGGCCTATCTTCAAAACTTTTTCTCGGTATCGAACTCGAGCGTTGCCAGCACTATTTTTTACGTCACTACCATCGATGCGAACCCAGCCGATGCATTTGCGGGCACGGTTTTGACTTTTGCGGCGACCACCGGAGTTGTGCCGGGAATGTCGGTGAGTGGTGCGGTGAGTGGAATTAATACGATTGCCCCCGGCACGACGGTCGCGGTGCCACCTCCCCCGAACCCTACGTCCACCGCGGTCACCTTGAGCACAGCCGTTACCGGCGATGTTCCTGCCGGCACCACGATCACGTTCACGTCAAACTACGCTTCCACGGGCGCGAGCGGTCTGCCTGTCTTACAGGCTCCGTCACAAGACTGGCTCAACCTCTGTCTTGGCCACTACGGTGCGTTCGTATGGGGATCGGGCTTCAATTTGGCGAATCTGCAGGCGGCTGCGGCCCTGGTTTTCCCCAACGATACGTGCGCGCAAGCCTGGCTAGTGAACGCGATCCTCGCCATCGATGCGCTTTATGCGATTCTTATCGGTGATACGACGGCTCCGGTCCCGGCGAATCTCCAGTTCTCTGTGGTCGAGGCGCTCTATGCGCGGGGATTCACCTCCGCGGCGGACGTGACGGAACTCACAGGCACGGATTTCCAAACGGCACTCACCGGAACCGTCGCGTACGATTATGCCGCGGGACTTTTCGCCGCCGCGCAAATCATCAGCCCGAACACACCGCCATCCTCCTCCGGCGGAACCTTCCAGCCAATTAATCCTGACGGACTGCTCACCAACTGCATCCCAGCCCCTTGCCGCTCGCCGCTTGGCCCCATCGAATATCTGCACGAAATGCTGCAAGTTTCTCCCAGCGGAACCTGCAACGATCCTCTGGCAACTCCCGCTACGGGACAAAGCACTCTGGGCAGCGTGATGGCGCAACGCAGGGGGCCCCTGGGCGAACTCGCGGCCAGCTGCGCCAACCTGGAAATCCCGCTGCCTTTGATCGACATCGCGAACGAGTGCCTCGAGTTTATGGCCTCGGCTGCGCCCGCAACCAACGGAACGGTCTACAACACGTCAGCCGATGCGGTGGCGGGATACGTTCTGTGCAAGGAGGGATGCGAGCCGGAGGAAGAATCTGATTCCGAGTGTCACGACCCGGCAGAACTACTATGTGCGTTGCCGGAGTACTCGACTCCGGGAACGCCCGCGGTATCGACCGATCCGCTGGAATCCAATCGGACGGTTGAACCGGCGGTCTATGACATTTTGAAATGGGACTTTTCCGCGTGTTGCCTCCCCTACTCGCAAGAAGTGGATGTGTGCCGCACTTACCTTCGCTATTTGTCGACCTGCCGTTTCGAAGTGATGCGCACCTTCCGCAAGTGCATTACCGAGTTTGTGCTCGATCCGGTGAATCAGCCCACTGGATTTGAGAATTATCTTTGGCGCTATCCGGTGCGCATCGACATCGCCATCGAATACCTCGGTATTACACCTGAGGAATACCAACAAGTGTTTCAAGGTGCAATGCCGGACTCGTGCGGACCGCAGCACGATAACCGCGACAATCCGAGGGCTGCGCTTCAGCCGTCGCAGCTCTACGGGTTCGGCCCGGCCAACGACCCCAATCAGTCCTGGGAGCAAACCGTGGTGCAGCTGCCGGTATTTCTGGGGCGCACCTGCCTGACGTACTGCGAGTTCCTTGAGCTCTGGAAATCGCAATATGTAGTTTTCAGCGATGGCGGCGATGAAGGAGGGAATTTCCCGGACTGCGAACCCTGCTGCCTCGAAAATCACTGGCTGCAATTCCCCAATCCGACCCCACGTCAGCCTGTGCCAAACCCGCCAACTCGTGTGCCGAATCCGCCAGCGCCGAATCAACCTGGCGCGACTCAGTCCGACAATCAGCAATCGCTCGGGCAACTCGCGATCTTTATCCGGCTGTGGCGGAAGCTCAAGGACGTTTGCGGCGCAGGATACAGTTTTGCCCAACTGAGGGACATCTGCGACGTGCTGCAATTGTTTACTGGCGCAGCTCCGAATCCCGATTTCATTCGCCAGCTCGCTGCGTTTCAGATTCTCCGCGATCAGTTCAGGCTGCCGCTGGTCAATCCGGCAGATAAACCGGCGGCGGGCGCGATCGATGCCGACCGCACCCAGCTTTTGGCGCTTTGGGTTGGTGAGAGCGCCGCTCAATGGCCATGGGCGGTCCGGCAACTGTGCGAGGGGATTGAACGCCATGCGAAGTGCCGGCACAAGTGCGATCACCGGACGGCCGAGTTCACCAGGATTCTTACATCGAATCTGGATGACCTCTCGGTCCTCGCCGGGTTCGACCCGACCTCAGCCACTGCGACCTGGCAAGCTTTGCCGACCCACACGCTGCGCTTCGCGGAAGTTCTCGCAAAACTTTACGCGTCACGGTTCCACATCGATGAGACGTTCTATCTCTTCACCACGGGCGCGAAGTCGGAAGCCGGCAATTTATTCCCCTTGCAGGGAAACGATGACGCACTCGAGTTTCCGCTGAACCTTCCGGAGGACGAGCACCATCATTCTCTCTGGAAATTACGCCACAAGCTGCTCGAAGTGCAGGTATCAGACGAGGATGTTCATCGCTGGTCGTGGAACCGCATAGAGACCGGCTTGCGCGAAGAGTTCGGCTACCAGGCGGCGGACGTGCTTGCGTTTGGCCGGCATTTCTTTCCATCTACCGTCCAGTCTGCCGGATATCAAGTGGATGCTCAACAAAGGCGGTATTCCTCGAACCTGGCGCCTGCACAAACGACGCCGGGAATGTGGAGCACACCAGCCGACGGACCATTTCAATATGACGCGACCGCAGGTGCGTTGTTCATTCAGTTGCCGTTAACTGACAAAGCGGTGATCGAGCAGTTAGAGATGGTCCAGCAGCTGAATGCGAACGAACAAACTGCGGTTCAGGATTTGTATTTCCAGCCACGAGCCACACTGGCTGCTTTTGCGTTCCTGTTCGCAGATTTTGCCCAAGCACAACAGAGCCTGATTCAAGAGCGAGAGGAACACGAACGGTGGAATTACTTCCGCCGGCAATTTGCCCTATGCTACAAACGCTGCCGGATCCTGGCGGAGCACCTCGCCGCCCACGTAGATTTCGCCACTCACCAGAATTGTCCGGAAGGCGTTGGCGATGCCTTCATTGCTTTGCGTGAGCTTTATGGCGATGAGAACAACCCCGGGAATTGGGAGAACGACACTGGCGAGCCGCCCTCTGTGCCCTGGCCTGGGCCTAACGGCGGTGCGTTCGCGGCTCTATTAGGTCTTATCGGCACAGGCTTGCTAATGGAATTCACGCCTGCCGGAGGGGGTGTGATATGGCGCGATCTCTCTGGACCACTCTACGGCTTCGGGCGCGAGCGTGATCACGCAAACTGCCCCTTGCCCACCGTCATCCCGTCGTTGGGCCTCACGCTGACGGCTCCCCAGCTACAGAACGTCACCATCCAGAATGGCATCGCGGCAGACGGTGTGAGCGGAGCCTGGCTCGGGGGGGCGCAAGGATTCACCGTGAAATGGGCGGGTGCGCTGCTCGTCGATCACGAGGGCGTATACGAATTTTGCGCCGGCGCTCCCACGGATGAAGGCGAACGGCCAAACATGGAGGCCGCGGAGAGCTGCCAATGGCGCCTCACTCTCACCCGAGACGGCAAGACGCGCGTTGTGCTCAACCACAACTGGCCGGGACAAACCGGACACACCGTTTCCTGTCCGCACCTCAAGACTGGGGCATACGACATCGTCGTTGAATTTAGCGATCCCTCACCGGCTTTTTCAACCAAGAAAGAGCACCGCCTGCACACTGGTTTTCAAGTCAAGTACATGGGACGGGATAGTGACGACAGAATGGTGCAAATTCCTCATAGCCGGCTGTTCCGCGTTTCGAAGAACCTAAGGTACCGAGAGAACGATTCGGGCAAGACATACTATGACCTGGGTTTTGGAATCACCGGCCTTGCCGCGGGCGCCAACAACTACCTGAACAGTTATTACAGCAGTTCCTTGCGAGACATCCGCCGCACCTACCAACGTGCTTTCAAGGCCCTGTTATTTTCTCACCGGTTCCCGCTTTCCTCAAAGCGCCGGGCAGACGGTCATAGCGAGCTGGGATTCTTCCTGGCGAATGCGGACAACTTTGCCGGACTCGCCTATTACTTGAGTGGGGGCGCCTACGTTCAACACGCTGCGGACTTTGATTTTAACTTCTTGCCGCTCGTAGACAACTATCTCGCGCCCACCGCCGCCCAGGATTCGCGCACGCAGCCCTCGGTGCAGCAAAGTCAGGCTATGTTCGATTGGTGGGAGCGAATCATTGACTACATACACGCGCGCGACAAGGTTTGGTCAGAATTTCACTGCGATCTCTGGGCGCTGTTCGATGATGCCGTGCAGAACAACCCCGCCAACCCCGGCGATCTTCTCCGCCACATGGGCGCCAGAAAGCGGGACTGGCCGCTGGATTTGCGCTATTACCAGGATCAGTTCAACCCGCCCTACCCCGTCACCAGCAGCGATCTGGCAGATGATCGCTGGGCCGTCAGGGTGTGGCACGCCGACCGTTTGGTTCGAATGATATTGCAAGGTTCGAGCGACAAGGACGCTGCCATGGCGCGGCCTGATCTCTGGGCTTCGGACTATCCCAGCGCCCTGGTGGGTCCAGAAACGGTTACGGGAAATGCGAATCTCTCGACATTCTTGTGCGACCGGTGCTTCAACTATGACTCCCCCCGCCGCTATGAAGACGTCCGGAAACTCAACAACGGTTTGCGCGACCGCGGCCGTTGCGCATTGATCTGTTATTTGTGTGCTATGGATCGCGTTGCTCTGCCCGGGAGCGCGGGGCAATATGCCCAGGTTGCCCGCGATCTCAGCGACCTCCTTCTGCTCAACGTCGAATCCGGCAATTGCGAGAAGGCCAGCCGGATCGAAGAGGCGATCACGGCCGTGCAGAACTTTATTCGCCGTGCCCGTCTGGGGCTGGAACCCAGCTGGCCTGTGACTTGCGATTTCGCGTTGATGTGGGATCGCCACTTCGCTTCGTTCCGGGTGTGGCAAGCCTGCAAGCGTCGCCATCTTTACAGAGAGAACTACATCGAGTGGGAGGAACTGGAGAAGGCCCGGCGGATTGAGGCATTCCGCTTCCTCGAAACGCAATTGCGCAGGGACGCTTTGTCGATCGCCGCGCCTGGCGGTCTGGAGTGGTGGCCGGATCAACGTCCGCCCGTGCATTCTCCAATCGACCTGCTGCAGAAAGTCGAACCCGATGAGACGCAGTTGCTCAAGCAACCTCGTGAAGGCTTCAACCTACTGGCTACGCACGAGCGCGATGCGCGGCCGTCCTGGCTCACCGTGGTGCAGGCATCGGGACCCGCGCCGGCCGCTACACCAACCTCGCTTCCTTTCTGGATGGAGGCGGCCATTCGCCTGGGCCGGCGATTCTATCGCGTCGCCGCCGCGGGAGTGCCACCGGCAAGCTCCGACTGTAAGTGTCAGAGGAGCCAGCACGATGACGTTTGCTGCAAGGACTGCGGATGCAAACATGCAGATATTGTGGACGAGTATTATTTCTGGTTGGTTCCGGGGCAGTATTATTCTGAACCGCCAAACCCCCAGCAGAATGGCGCAGCGGCCTCAACCGCGAACCCTGACGATTACCAATACGGCTTCCAGGACGATTTCTACAGCCAGAATGAACAACAGTCGGGGTGGCAGGATCCGACCCAGCTGCCGCAGATGCTGGCATGGAATTCGAATCCACTCGTTCGTTTGGCCTGGTGCCGGGTTCATAATGGCGAGTTTCAGCAGCCACGCATGTCCTCCCTGGGAGTGGCAATCATCCCGGGCCAGGACTCAGACCTCACATTCCTGGGCAGGACAGCCGATTCGCTGACTTTCTCGGTGAGTAACCCTTATATTCCAAGTCCGCCGCTGGTACTGAACGACCCGTCAGTCCCCGGTTTCCGCTACGATCTGGCGCCCGACTGCGCCGTGGTGTTGCCGATGGTTGCTGCTCCGGGGGCAACACCGACGTATCTCGGCACGTTGCCGTGTTATCCGTATTTCGTTTACGTCAAGCCCGGGACTCACCTGCTGCCGCTGTCATTCTTCAGTCCGGCAAACGCAGTCGCCCGCGCCTTACGCACGCATTGCAGCTTTGAAGCGGCGCTGAAGTGGTATCGTCTGGCGTTCGATCCCCTCAATCAGGATTGCACCTGGGTGGTGTGCCCCCAGAACTCGAATACTCAAACGAATGGCAACAAAACCCCAGCAGCCTCGAACAACGGAGGAACCTCGAACACCGCCTGTTGCGATAGCACCAATGTGACTGCTGCCACCGCGAAGAACCGTTCCACCGTGTTGGATTTCTTAGAGACGCTTCGGGAATGGGGCGACGCGGAAATGCGCCGCAATTCGCCCGAGCATTTCCAGCATGCGCGCCTATTGTTCGATACGATGGAACTGATTCTCGGAAAACGGCCCCTTTCACTCCAGCTTCCAGAGCCGGCACTTCCACAGACGGTTGCCAACTACGTGCCGGACTTCGCGCCCCTGAACCCCCGGCTCCTGGACCTGTACGACGTGACCCGGGACCGGTTGAACCTAATTCACGCCTGCCTCAACACCTCCCGTCTCCGCAACGGGCATCCCGGCTGCGACGTGCCGTACTTTGGGAACAGCCCTCTGCGCGAGGGTTGGCGAACCATGGAAGAGAGTTGTTGCGACGAAGCTGACTGGTGCTATCTGCACAGCCCCTATCGCTTCACGTTCCTCATACAGAAGGCCGAGGAATATGCAGCCAAAGTGCGCGAACTGGGTGGCCAGTTGCTGTCCGCCTTGGAGAAGGGAGATGCCGAGTACCTCGCGTCCCTGCGTGCGAATCAGGAGCGCGAGCTTTTGGACCTGCAACTCACGGCACGGCAGGATCAATGGCGTGATTCCGATTGGCAGGTAGAGGCGCTGCAAAAAACGAAAGCCGTGAGCCAGACCAATCTCGCCTATTACAACCAGCTGATTCAAGACGGCCTGATCACCGGCGAAATCGCCTATCAAGATCTCACGATCGCTTCTACAGTGCTGCGCGCTGCCGGCGATGTAATAGAAGGGATCGCTGGCGGCATGGCCATCGTGCCCAACACGTTCTCTGGAGGGGCCGGGTTTGGCGGCTCGCCGCTTCTCTACGTTCAACTTCCCATTGGACAGCCACTGTCTGAAGTCTTCAGTATTGCCGCCCGCGTCATGAATGGCCTTTCAGCCATCGCCGGTTCGACCGCTGGTCTGGAGCTAACAGAAGCCGGCTGGCAGCGACGTCTGGACGAATGGAATCATCAGGTCCAGATACTGACCATCGAGATCCAACAGATCGAACGGCAGATTTTGGGCGCTCAAAGACGGCGTGATCAGGCTTTGCAGGATTTGAATGTCCACCAGCGGCAGATCGAACACTCGGTGGAAGTCCTGAATTTCTTGCGCGATAAGTTCACGGCGCACGATCTGTACCTCTTCCTCCAAAAGGAGACGATGGATCTGCACCGCGAAATGCATCGCCTTGCGCGGCGCAGGGCACGGCAAGCGGAGCGAGCTTTCAACCTGGAGCGCGGCCACACCACCAGACGATTCATTCCCGAGGAAACGTGGGACTCACTGCAGGAAGGCTTGATGGCCGGTGAGCGCCTGGATGTCGCCCTGCGCCACATGGAGAAGGCTTACTTCGACGAAAATGTGCGCGAGTATGAACTGACCAAGCACATCTCACTCCGGGAGCACTTTCCCCTGGAGTATCTGCGTTTGAGAACCACTGGCTACTGCGAAATCGACATTCCGGAATGGATGTTCGATCAGGACTATCCGGGCATGTACATGCGGCGGATCAAGAACGTCACTTTGACCATTCCGTGCGTTACCGGTCCCTTCAACAATGTGAATTGCCGGCTCACCTTGCTCAGCAGTGTGACGCGCATCGATCCTCGACTTGATCCTCCGATTCATCGTTGTTGCTGCGACCGCAGGCATCTCAGTGAATACGAGCTTTGTCCCTGCGATCCCCGCGCAGTGCGCCAATATGCCGCCCGCGAAGCTATTGCTACCTCCAGCGGAAAGAATGATTCCGGCATGTTCGAGATGAACTTCCGTGACGAGCGCTATCTCCCGTTTGAATATCTGGGCGCTGTCAGCCGGTGGCGAATTGAATTGCCTCGAGAGAACAATTACCACGATCCCGATACTTTGGCCGACACGATCATGTGCTTCTATCTCACCGCGCGGGAAGGGGGCGAATTGTTACGGCGCGCGGCTAATGAAAGCGCAAGGCGGCATTTGCCGGGCGAAGGCTGGTGTTTCTTCGACGTGAGGCACGATTTCCCGGACTCCTGGGAACTCCTTCGGACGGCAACGCCGGAAAAGAAGGGTTGCAAACGACTCAGCCTCAAGTTCACGCGGCGTATGTTCCCCTATGTCCCTGGATGCCCGGATGTGCGAATCGACAAAATCACGTTATTGTTTGGAGCGCAGGGGCCTGAGCACAAGTGCTGTGAGGTTGGAGAATGCGCCTGCCTGAAGCAAAAGCCGCGCGATTCGTATGAAGTCGGTTTAGCGATCAGGCCCGAATGCAACGGTGACCGCGAGCGCGACCGTGTGGAAGCAGCCTGTGTTGTGAGCGGAGACTGCCCTAAACTTTACGTTGGCAACTTTGAGGTTGCGATGGCGCCAACCATAGGGGAGGTCGCAACCAAATTTGAATTTCCAGATGAAATTGAGGACGTGTCGCGCATCTACCTGTTCTGCCACTATGTCCGATAGTTGAGCGTGCGACTGAGTGGGTATTTCGGGAGACTGAAGCGCGATTTGTTTGAGAATGACTGTGACCACTGATTGCGTCACCTAGACCGGACAAAGATAGCGTTCGATGCGAAGTGTAGACGATTTTGTGTCGGTCAAAGCATCAAAGATCAGCAGAGAGCCAAAACGCGCCTCGTTGGGGCCACAACTCATTCAGCACCAATCACTTGTGGTCTACAGAATTCAACAGAGTTCAATAACCGCTCGAATCTGGTTCGGGACCAGGGGGTCGGAGGTTCAAATCCTCTCTCCCCGACCATATTTTTCGGATTCAGCAGTAAAATCCCACTACGTATGCATTCGGAGTACCCACCCTTGCAAAAGACGCAAGGATGGGGCAGCCGCATTCGGGGTGATTCAGATGTTTGGAAACCACAAGGGTGGGCCAGCTGTGATCTATCAAGACGTTGTACCCACCGGAGACGCGCGGCTGATGGGCGGAGCGTAATCGAGACTACCATGCGGACGGTGGAAGTTGTAGTGCTCGAGCCAGGGCGAGAGC
>Ga0307479_10001053_pt1 | contig 25045 bp, 29 predicted proteins | sample atmos_gasesECM4C_FD_203743 | JGI IMG/M metagenome (GOLD analysis project Ga0307479, IMG submission 203743) | Hardwood forest soil microbial communities from Morgan-Monroe State Forest, Indiana, United States - atmos_gasesECM4C_515 | ecosystem: Environmental > Terrestrial > Soil > Temperate... | reverse complement strand
AAACCATCGAGTCGGCACTGCGCATTGCCGAAACCGGCCACTTGACTTTCGGGACCTTGCACACCAACTCGGCCACCTCCACGATCAACCGAATCATTGACGTGTTTCCTGCGCACCAGCAGCCCCAGATTCGCGCTCAGCTCTCACTGGTGCTGGAAGGCGTCATGTGTCAAACCCTGCTGCCCACGCCGAATGGCAAGGGCCGCGCGATGATCATGGAGATCCTTATCCCGAACCCCGCGGTTCGTAACCTGATTCGCGAGGACAAGATTCACCAGGTCTATTCGGCAATGCAATCTGGTCAGGACAAGTTTGGCATGCAAACGTTCAATCAGGCGTTGGCGACCGCCTACTTCCAGAAACAGGTTTCTCTGGAGACCGCGCTACAACGCTCCAGCAATCCGGACGAACTTCAGGAAATGATTAATCGAGGCGCTACTTTGACAAACCGCGGCGGCACGACGCCTGCTTCTCGTGCGGCAACATCGAAGGGCTAGAAACGAAGTAATGGGACAACGGAGAAAAATCAGTAATCCGACGACGAGTTGAGGAGAGATTAATACCATGCCAGTGTTCACATTTTCCGGCAAGGACGCCTCCGGACAGAAGATTTCCGGGGAACGAAACGCACCCAGCAAGCAGGCGCTAGGACAACAGTTGCGGCGCGAGCGCATCACGCCCGGTGCGATTCGTGAGAAGGGCAAAGAATTTTCCATGCCCACCTTCGGCTCGGGCAAGGTCAAGACCAAGGACATCGCGATTTTCTTTCGTCAGTTCTCGGTCATGATCGACGCCGGTTTGCCTCTGGTGCAGTGTCTGGAAATTCTGGCGGCCAACCAGGAGAGCCAGTCTTTCCAAAAGACGTTGACCGGGGTCCGCACCACGGTAGAAGGCGGCTCCACTCTGGCCAACGCCATGCGCCAATATCCGGCGGTGTTCGACGACCTCACCACGAACATGATCGAAGCTGGTGAAACGGGAGGTATTCTCGACGTCATCCTGCAGCGCCTGGCTACCTACGTAGAAAAAGCGGTGCGTTTGCGCGGCGCCGTAAAATCGGCGCTGATCTATCCCGTGGCGGTGGTGGGCATCGCTACTCTGATCGTCGGCGCGTTGCTGAAATGGGTTGTCCCCATCTTTTCCAACCTGTTTGCTGGCCTGGGCGTTACGCTCCCCCTTCCTACCCGAATCGTTATGGGACTCAGCGCCTTCGTGCAAGGTTTTTGGTGGGTTTTCATCGCGGGCGCAGTGGGTCTTGTTTTTGGCATTAAGCAAATCCGCAAGCATCCTCGGGGTCGATACTACTTCGACAAGATGCTGCTCAAGATGCCTATCGTCGGAACTCTTCTCCGCAAAATTGCCGTTGGCCGCTTCACGCGAACGCTGGGCACTTTGATCACTTCCGGCGTCCCTATCCTGGAAGGATTGGCCATTACCGCCAAGACCTCAGGAAACGCCGTGTTGGAAGAGGCGTTGATGAAGGTTCGCAAAGCCATCGAAGAAGGCCGGACGATCGTGGATCCCCTCAGAGAATGCGGTGTGTTTCCCAACATGGTGACGCAGATGATCGGCGTAGGCGAAGCCACCGGCGCCATGGACAACATGCTGCAGAAGATTGCCGACTTCTACGAAGAAGAAGTGGACGCCGCCACCAAAGACATGCTGGCCTTGCTGGAGCCGGCCATCATCGGCGTTCTGGGCTTTGCCATCGGCGGCATCGTGATCTCGCTCTATATGCCGCTGTTTGCCATGATTGCCAAACTGGCTGGCTAGGAAAATTAGCGCCGGGAGGCTGGCCCGTTTTTCAACGGCTTCCCGGCTTTTGAAAGCCCGCTCGTTGCTGGCGGAAGCAACTCGGTTCGGCGAAGCTTCAAAGCTTCAGCCGGATGTTTTCAGATTATCGGGACCTCAATGCAATCGACGTTCGACGAGCGGAATTGGCTGGCCTGGCTGGTTAAGGTACGGATTCTCATCCTCACCTTCCTGCTCGCCATCCAGCTGGCCGTCGCGCGCCTTTCTCCCACACCCTTGCCGCTGCGTCTCTTCGTCGGTACGATTGCCTTGTGGTTCAGTCTTTCGCTGGGCTATGCAATCTTGCTCTCTTTCTGGCAGGAGCATCGCCTGCAGGCTTCCTTGCAGGTCCTCACCGACCTGGTTGTGGTCAGTCTCGTGGTGCACCTGACGGGAGGCTGGGACAGTTCACTGAATTTCCTTTACCCGCTGGTCATCATCGTGGCCAGCATTCTGCTTCCTCGCGTGTGGGCTCACCTGGTCGCGGCGCTGGCTTTCATTCTTTACGGAACCGTTCTCGAACTCAACTACTACGGCGTCGTCACCTCCTACTGCACGACTCATCCCGGGCTGAAAACGCTGCAGGCAATCATTTTCGTGAATCTGTTTGCCTACCTGGCCGTCGCCTATCTGGCCGGTCTGTTGACTACGAAACTGCGCCAGGCCCGCGTGCAATTGAAAAACGCCAGCGGCGCTCTCGAAAACCTTCAGATCCTTCACGAAAATATTATTCAATCCATCGGCAGCGGATTGATCACGACCGGTCTCGATGGCCACATCACGCTGGTCAACAGTGCGGCTCAGAAGTTGCTGGAGCGGTCGCCAAACGAATTGTTGGGGACTCCGGTTGCCAAACTCTTTCTGGACGCGCTGCCCAACGCCGAGTCGCAGCTGACGCATGCCGAAGTTCGATTCGACACCCAAAAGTCATTCCGGAAAACCTTGCGAGTGAGAGTGGCGACGTTGAATGTGCCAGATCGCGGCACGCTCGGCTATGTCTACGCGTTGGACGATCTCACCGAGATTCGCCGTCTGGAGCGCGAAGTCCGCATGCAGGACCGGCTGGCCGCAGTGGGTCGGCTGGCGGCCGCCATCGCTCACGAGATCCGCAATCCGCTTACTTCGATCGCGGGTTCCGTCAGCATGCTCTCCGGCATACCCGAGATGAGCCCGGAGCATCGCCAGTTGCTCGATATCGTTACCCGGGAATCGCAGCGCCTCAACGGAATCATCACCGATTTTCTGGCTTATTCTCGCGGCAAACAGTATCGCTTCGAAAAGGTCGATTTGGTGCCTTTGTTGGAGGACACTCTTACTCTCATGCGGCACCGCATGGCGGCGGAAAATACCGGCATCGTGATCGAAAGCCGATTTACCGTCCGCCAAGCCTGGTCCCTGGCTGACGGCGACAGAATCAAACAGGTATTTTGGAACTTTGGCGAGAATGCTATCCGCGCCATGCGGAATGGGGGCAACTTGCGGGTCGGCATCGAACGCCTGGGAGACGATTGGCAGATAAGTTTTGCGGATACGGGAACCGGAATGACACCGCAGCAGACGGAGAAGATTTTCGAGCCGTTCCAATCAAGTTTCGAAGGCGGCACTGGACTTGGCTTGGCGGTCGTTTACCAGATTGTGCAGGCGCATGAAGGGAAAGTGTGGGCGCGGTCCAAGCCGGGGCAGGGAACCACCTTCGTATTGAGGTTGCGGCGGCTCGACGCGGAGCGCCAGTCGGACCGGACGGCTCTACCCGGAACCTTCGCCGTACCAGACACCCACTCCCAACTCGCGGCGGTCGCTGGAGAAGGGAGGCCGCGTGGCTAACATTCTCGTCTGCGACGATGAGCGCTCGATCTGCGAAATGCTTGACATAGCCTTGCGCCGCGACGGGCACCGCGTTGAAACCGTGCAATCCGGCCAGGCGGCCAAGAATAAAATTGACGGCAATCTCTTCGATCTGATCATCACCGACATCAAAATGCCGAACATCGACGGCATTGAAGTCTTGCGCCACGCGCATCGCGTTTCTCCCGATTCTCCGGTGATCCTTATCACCGCTGTCGATGACTACGAAGCCGCTGTGGAAGCGGTAAAGGCCGGGGGAGCGTCGGATTACATTCGCAAGAGCCCTGGGCTGGTCGACGAAATCCGGCTGGCCATCAGTCGCGTACTGGAAAAGCTGTCTCTGAGCAAACAGAACTTTGCGTTGCGCCGCGATGCGGCGTCGCACAATTCGCTGGATAACATCATCGGCTCCAGTCCAGCCATGGAAAAGCTCAAGCAGACGCTGCGCACGGTCGCTTCCACAGCCAGCACCGTCCTGATTCACGGCGAGAGTGGTACCGGTAAAGAGCTGGTAGCGCGCGCGGTCCATATTTGCTCGCCTCGAGCCGTCGAACCCTTCGTTTCGGTGAACTGCGGCGCATTCCCGGAAACTTTGCTGGAGAGCGAACTCTTCGGGTACCTGAAGGGAGCTTTTACCGGAGCCACGCAAAATAAACGCGGCTTATTCGAAGTCGCGGGCGGCGGCACCATCTTCCTCGACGAAATCAGCGAGATGACGCTGGCCATGCAGGTGAAATTGCTCCGCGTCCTGCAGGAACGCTCCGTGCGGCCCGTAGGCGGGACTAGCGAGATTCCCATTGATGTGCGCGTGATCGCCGCTACGAATCGCGATCTCGACAAGGCAGTTGCCGAAAACCTTTTTCGCGAAGATCTGTATTATCGCCTGAGCGTGATTCCCATCCGCGTGCCGGACTTGCGCGAGCGCCGCGAAGACATCCCACTATTGGCTAATCATTTTCTAAAGAAATATGCCGCCGCCGCTAACCGCAGTATTCTGCGCGTCAACAAAAGTTCGCTCGACGCTCTCTGCGATTACGAATGGCCCGGCAATGTGCGCCAACTCGAGAACACAATCGAGCGCGCCGTTGCTCTGGAAATGAGCGACGAACTGCACGTTGAGTTGCCGGCGGAACGGCCGAAAACCCGTGCCGCGGCGGCGGGAGTTGGAGTTTTAGGAGTCACATCAGAGATAGCGCCGGGTGCGGTGCTTCCGCAAGGCGTGGGCATGGAAATCTACGTCGCCGATATCGAGCGTACGCTGCTACAAAACGCTCTGGACCGTTCCAACGGCGTGCAGACCAAGGCCGCCGACCTGCTCAGCATCTCCTACCGCTCGTTCCGGCATTTGATGAAGAAGTACGAACTGTAGCTGTCCGCTTTCAGCGGTACTTTGCAAGAAGATGCGATATTTAGGCCTGTTGCATGCACAGCGCTAACAAGGTCAATAAGTGTAGTGGCCGATGCTTCGCCAACCGTGCTGACGACAATATAACTTGATCGTTGAAGCATGTTTATGATATAAACCGGTTCATGAGCAGCACAGTCGCGTGCGATCCCACGAAATATGAGCGGCTGAGATACGTCACAGAGAACTTTCAATCCCTACAAGGACTCACTTGGGTCGCGTTTGGCGGCTTTCTCGCTTTGTCCGATACTGAAAACATACCCGGGATTGTGTTTCCATGGTGGCTTAAGTTGTTGATGAAGTTGTTGGGCATGAGCTTAGTTCTCGCTGCTGTTCGATATATTCCCAAGTACTACGAGCGGCGTTTCGGTTCAGTTGAATGGCGGGTCGGTCCGCACGACGCCAAATTCCCGATCTTCGTACTCGCAATCGTAGTCATGTTTCTAGTCATCCTATTTTTCGGGCCATCCGTGGGCCGCTACCTGGACTCGGTTGTGTCCGAGCTTAGCAATGTGGCGCACCGGATGATTTCCGATCCCGACCACAGAGCTAACCTTTCGCCTGTTCTGTACTGGTTCGCGCTTTTGTGCGCGGGGGCTTCAAAGAGGTCACACTTCGGTCGACTGCGCATGGTGCTGCCTGCATGTTTTCTTATTCTCTCGACTGGCGTTTCGGTGTTCCTCCCGTTGCGACACCCGGAAGTGACGCAGCAAATGTTCTGGCGAATTCTGAATGCTTGCTGGTTTGGCATCAGCTTCATGCTGTGGGGTCTGTACCATCACTTCATGCTAGTTCATCTTTTGCCTGCGAGAGGTCAAACCAAAGACAATGAATGACGACCAGAACACCGTGTCTCTACCTAACCGTCTGGTGCACGAACCGGCTCGGTTGGCGATCCTCATCGTTCTTTCCTCGTGCGCATCCGCAGATTTCATTTTTCTGCAAAACGTGACTGGATTGAGTAAGGGAAACCTCTCGGTCCAACTGACGAACCTAGAGAAGGCTGGCCTCGTTGTCATCAAGAAGGACATCGTTGACCGCAAGATGCGTACATCCGTGAGCGTTACAAAGCACGGGGCGTCTGAAATCGAGGAATATTGGAAGACGATGGACGCTATTCGAGCACGCATGATTGGGCAGCAACGCCGATCTTCTAAGAGACAACAGCCGGTTCCGCTCCGGCCACGGTTTCAACAGCCTTAGAGGCTGATCCCACACGCTGACATCTTGAAGTTCGGCTTAGGCCCAGGTCAGTTGACGAAACCCCTTCGGCGACCAAGAGGTGACAACGAAGTTAGCTCTTCTTCAACTGCTGCTTCCATCCCAGAACCCGGGCCTTGGCTCCCTCAGCCTCAGCCTCAGGAATCATCCCCTTCTTCTGATAGAGCACCGACAAGCTGGTGTGGGCGAGCACGTCATCCGGATCCAATTCCGTGATCTGCCGCGCCACTCCAATCGCCTCATCGTAACGCTGCAAATCCTGCAAAGCGCGCGCCAGCCCGTGCATGCACTCAGTAAGGGAAGGATCCACGGCGAGCGATTCCCGGTAAGCCGTTACGGCCTCTTCCAACTTTCCATCCGCCATCAAATCGAGCGCCGCATAGTAGCGGTCTTCGGCCTTCTGGCGGGCACTGGCATCGGACATGAATGGAGACTCCTGGCGGAGACAGGATTCTAACATGCTGCGTCCCTCGAATCCCGTGACCCGCGGCCCTGAGCCTGTGATCGGTGCCCCTAACGCTGTCATCCCGAGCAACGCGAGGGATCTTGGTTTCTGCTCGACGCGCACCACTCCGATGAAAGAAACCAAGCTCCCTCGCTTCGCTCGGGAAGACAAACCGTTTATGATGCTTTCATGCGCTACTCACTCCGCTTCCTGTGGAACGCCACTAAAGGCCATCGCCTGGCTCCGTGGCGAAGCCCTTATCTGCTATGGCGGATTGAGACTTACTGCGGCTTGAAGATGACACAGATCGGCTTCCTGGAGTTTTGGGAGTTCTTGTGGCGGGAGCGCACCAGCCTGTGGCGTTTTCTGAAATGGACGGCTGAGATGGAGCACTACGCCCATCCCAAGCCCAGGAATCCGTAGTCTAGTCGCCGCTCCCGGCAGCCGCAGCCTCGCCGAGAATGATGCTGACCTCGCTTCCCTTGCCGGCTCCAGTCAACTGGGCGGCAGCTCCGCGGTTCGCGGCAATTTCCAGAAAACCCATGCTGCCAAGAACACCGAAAACGCCGCCCGGTGCGCCTTCGGCGTAAGCGCTGTGGATTTCGCTGATCTCACGGCTGCCTACAATAATCTTGAAGCCCTTGGGGTCGGCTCCGAAAAGCATGGGAGCATCCTTGGGCGTGATGTTGGTGATGAGGTTCCCGAAGCGGTCGACCTTCAGCACGACGCCCCGCAGGCGGTTTTGATCCACGGCCTTGGGCTTCGGAGCATTAAAGCGAACATATTCCTCAACCTCTTCGCCGAACTTCAGCCCGTCGACCTCTTTTGCCAGGTACGCGGCCACAGGCGCGAAAATATCGCGCGCGTGAAAAGTGTTACTCACCGGCTGCAGAAAATAATGCTCCGCAGTGATGTGCCGCACGTGCATTCGCTCTTCCCGCGCATAAACCAGCGACAGCACGCCATTGTCCGGCGCAACGAAATGATATTTCTCGCTCGAGGCCAGAATCGGCCGGCGTGCGGTACCCACGCCGGGGTCTACGACAACGACATGCACGGTTCGCGTGGGAAAATAAGAATACGCCTGCGAAATGGTCAGCGCCCCATCCAGCACATCGAAAGCCTGTACTGCATGGCAGATGTCGACAATTTCCGCCTCGGGCACGATATCCAGGATGACGCCCTTCATGACGCCTACAAAATGGTCGTTGGTGCCAAAGTCGGTGGTCAGAGTGATGATCGGACGGGCCAAGGTTCTCCTCGCGGGGGAAGACGAAGTGCTCCCAGAATGTCGAAAGTAATCGCTGGGAACGGCGGCGTCAAGGCACGGAGGTAATAAGGTCCTACACCCACCACGGAGTCACGGAGCCACGGAGAAGATCAATCGAAATCTCAGTGTCCCCGTGACTCCGTGGTGGATTGCACTGCTACTCGATGTGAATGTCACCTGAGCCGGTGCGTATGGTCAGCAACGGTCCGCCGCCTCGCACCTTGCCGGTGATGGACTTGCGGGTCTCCTGCACCCGCCCCTGCACCGTCATCGTAATTGGTGAGCCTACATCCAGCGTGCCCGAACTGGTGGAAATGTTGGCGTCGAAGGCCGCGTTTGCCGGCAGCCGGACATGCACATTCCCGGACCCGGTGTGCATCTCCCACGTGCCCGTCTGAGTGCCCTCGGCGGTAATGTCGCCGCTTCCCGTTTCCCCGTGAAGCGCTCCTTGCATCCCCCGAATCGAAAGGTTCCCCGATCCGGTGTGCACATCCACATCACCCGAACCAGTCTCCTCCACCTCGAAATTGCCGCTCCCTGTGCCTCCGCGGACTGGACCTGAAATTCCCAACGCGCGCACGTCGCCGGAGCCGGTCTGTAAACGAATTTCTCCAGTCAGCTGCGAAAGTTTTATATCTCCCGATCCGCTCTGCAGATCGACGTTGCCATGCGTCCCTTCAATGATCTGATCTCCCGATCCGCTGTGGGCGCGAATGGTGGTTTCCGCCGGCACCGTGATTTCGTAGTTTATGGAAATATCGCGAGCGTTGACGTAGTCGATGCGAATACTGTTTCCCTCCTGCCGCAGCGGAGGATGCTGTTCGATGTCGCTGACATCCGTGTGCCGGTTTCCAAACAGCCAGTGGTCGCCAACGTAGATCTTGGCGCGAATGGAGACCGATCCCGCCGCACCGCTTCGCACAATGATGTCCCCGGAGCGAGTCTGTACTTCCAGATCCACCGGCCCGCTGACCGAGAATGTCCTCTCAAAAGTTCCCTGCGGAGAGGACGCGAAAGCCATGCTGCAAGCCAGGATAATAATCAGCGCAATTGAAATACGGGCAATGCCCTGCTTTTTCATGTCAGGAACTCCGCGTAAATTTCTTGGGCCGAAGCCCGACAGCCGAAGCTCGAATACCGTCCTACTGCAGCACCACCTGATCGCCTTCCTTCAACCCGCTCAACACTTCCGTCTTGGCTCCGTTCGAGATTCCAATGTTGACCGCGATTTTATCCTTTCCGTCCTTGCCCTTGGGATTCGGGATCTCCACGGAAGCCTTCTTATCCTTGTCGTACAGAATCGCGCCTTCCGGAATCTGCAGCACGTTTTTGTGTTCTTCGAGGATGATTTCCGCGTTAGCCGTCATCTCAGCCTTCAACTCGCCGCCCGGATTCTGAATTGATACCCGCACCTCAAACGTTGTGACATTGTCCTTCTCCACGCCCATCGGAGAAATCTTCGTCACCTTACCGGTAAAAGTCTTGTCCTTGAACGATTCCACTTTGATCCGCGCCGGTTGGCCGAGATACACCTTGCCAATATCGCTCTCGTCCACTTTGCCCTTTACATAAACTTCGCTGGTATCGCCCAGCGTCATCACCAGCGTGGCTGAAGAACCGAGTACGAGGATTGAACTTACCGCATCTCCCATTTCCACGTCGCGGGACAGCACGATGCCGTCAATCGGAGAAATAATATCGGTATAGCTGAGTTGCTCCTCCAACTGCTTGAGGTTCGCCTGATCCTGCGCGACCTGCGCCTTGGACTGCGCAATCTTCGCCTTCAGCACCGTCATCTGCGCCTTAGAGACGTTCTGTTTATTCAACGACATTTCATAATTCTTCTCGGCATCGTCGAGCGCGGAGGCTGAAACCACGCCATCCTTGGCCATTCCCACCGCGCGGTCATAGGCACGCTTCAGCAGCGGAACGTCCGGCCCTTCCGCATCTACCTTAGAGCGCTCGTAGTCCGCCTGCGAACTGTTCAGGTTGGCCTCGGCAGCATCCAACGCGGCACGCGACTGCGCCACCTGCGCCTCAATCTCCACCTTATCGAGTTGCGCCAGCAGTTGGCCCTTCTTGACTGTGTCGCCGTATTCCACCAGCAACTTCTTCACGATGCCGCTGGCTTTCGACTTTACTTCGACCTTGGTGATGGGCGTCACCTTGCCGGTAGCTACCACGCTCTTCGCCAAGTCGCCCTTCTCGACCTTGGCCAGCTTTGTGGGATCAATCTTCGTACCGCCTCGGGTAGCCGCGAACACGCCAATCGCGATCAGCAGGACAATTCCCAGGACAATGCCGCCGTAGATAAAAAGTTTGCGACGCTTTTTCTTATTATTTCCGTTTCCGTTCACAGATGCCTCCTGAATGCTTACTGGGAATACTTGCTGAGTTGGAGCCGCCCCGCGCTCTCACTATCTTGTACGCACCCTGCGTTGGCTTTGTTCCAGAGATGTTTTAGCCGGGCCAGAATGATGGCGGCGTAAACGACTCGCCATCTGACAGTTAGACCGTGCTCATGTAAGAAAGGTTAGCTCGCGAGCCAAGAGTTTTACCCTGTGTTCCCCCGTGACCCCTGTGTTATAGAAGTTAAGACGACATCTCTTCCGGCCTCCCAGCCCCTTTGGAATGTTAGAATTACCCAGCAGAACTAAGTCTAAATGATCGCCTTTGTGCTGCTTCGCGTGCTTCTGATCCTTCTCCTGGTGGCGGCCAACGCATTTTTCGCGGCTGCGGAGTTCTCCCTGATCAGTGTCCGTGACACCCGCATTCAGCAACTCATCCAGGCGGGCCGGGTCGGCGCTCGCACCGTCCAGCGCCTGCACCAGCATCTCGACGAAGTCGTCAACGGCGTGCAACTGGGCATCACCATGGTCAGTCTTACACTCGGCTGGATCGGCGAACCGATGGTCGCCAGCTTGGTCGAGAGGATTCGCTTCGTTCATGAGGTCCCTCACGCAGCGGTTTATGCCAATGGCATTGCCATCGCCATCGCTTTCAGCCTGATTACCTACCTGCACGTTCTGCTCGGCGAACTCGTCCCCAAGACTCTTGCCCTGCAGCGCGCCGAACAGATTGCGCTCGCCGTGGCCGCTCCCATGGAAGCCTTTCTGACGATCTCCCGCCCGTTACTTTTCTTCATGCGGCGATCCGGCGGCCTGGTGTTGCGGCTATTCGGCGCGCGGGATACCCGCCGCGGAGGCGCTGTTCACTCCCCTGACGAACTCAAGCTCATCGTCACCGCCAGCCGCCAGTTCGGCCAGATCCCCGAGTCGCAAGAGGAGATGATCCACAATGCCATCGAACTCGACAGCATCACTGTTCGCGAAGTCATGGTGGCGCGGCCGGATATTTTTTCCCTGCCCTCGGATCTCACCCTTGACGAAGCTTTGAACCGCGTGGTGGAAGGCCAGCACTCGCGCATTCCCGTCTACGATCCGCAGCGCGGCCCTGAACACATCGTTGGCGTCCTCTATTATAAGGAACTGGTTCGCTGGGTGCGCCTGCGCCTGGTGAATCTTGGCCAGCCTTTGGCCTCGCGCATCGCGCGCACCCAAATTGCTCAGATCATGCACGATGTGCTGGTGGTTCCGGAAACTAAAGTCTTGTCGGAACTGCTGGACGAATTCAAGCACCGTCGCCGCCACCTCGCCGTGGTAGTCGACGAGTTCGGATCGACCGCCGGAGTTATCACGGTCGAAGACATTCTCGAACAGCTAGTCGGCGACATCGAAGACGAATTCGACGTTTCTCCGCCCGAGCCTGATTTGAAGGACGAGTCCATGCTGATTCTCGAGGGCGCAGTCAACATCCGCGACCTCGAAACTCAACATGGCCTGCTCCTGCCCCGCGACGCAGGATTTGAAACTCTCGCCGGATTCGTGCTGGCCCGCCTGCAGCGCATCCCATACCTCGGCGAATTTTTCGACTACGAAGGCCACCGTTACACGGTCGAAGAAATGGAAGGCCACCGCATCGCGAAAGTGAAGATAGAAAAAGTCGAAAACATCGAGAATAAAGCGGAGTCCGCGAAGCAAGCTGGAGATTAAAGATGCAAACCTCTGTCATTCTGAGCGAAGTCGAAGGACCGCTTGCCTGCCGGTACCATCGTTGTCTCAGAAGGGAATTTCTACCAGCGCCTTGCGCCGCCCCGAACTGACCACCGGCTACCACCGGCCACTGAACACTGCGCACTGACTCGTGAAACTCCTTCTCCAACGCGTCCTCTACACCCTCCCAGTAATCTGGCTGGTAGTAAGCCTCGTCTTCCTGCTAATCCACCTGGTCCCCGGGGACCCGATTCAACAAATGCTAGGCGAAGGCGCTCCGCCCAGCGACATCGAGGCTACGCGGCACGCCTACGGCCTCGACGCCCCGCTAGGCGAGCAATACCTCCACTACTGGAAAGGAGTCCTCCACGGCGACCTAGGCCCCTCGTTCCGCTACAACCAAAGCGTAACGCGCCTGCTAACCCAGCGCTATCCCTACACGCTGCAACTAACGCTGGCATCGCTGTTCGTAGCCATCGTCCTCTCGATCCCCGCAGGCGTGCGCTCCGCCCAGCGCCGCAACCGCTGGGACGACCGCCTCCTCAGCGTAATCAGCCTCTTCGGCTTGTCATTCCCCAACTTCGCGCTAGGCCCCATCCTGATTCTTCTCTTCGCCATCAAGCTAGGCTGGCTCCCCGTCTCCGGCGCCAGCTCCTTCGCCAACCTCATCCTGCCCGCCATCACCATGGGCGGAGCGCTAGCCGCCATCCTGACCCGCATGGTCCGCACCTCCATGCTCGAAGAGCTAAGCCAGGACTACATTCGCACCGCCCGCGCCAAAGGCCTGCCCGAGCGCACGGTCGTCTACCGCCACGCCCTGCGCAACGCCATGATCCCCATCATTACCGTGCTCGGCCTGCAATTCGGCGCACTGCTGGCAGGCGCGATCGTAACCGAAACCATCTTCTCCTGGCCCGGCATCGGCCGCCTCACCATTCAGGCCATCTCAAACCGCGACTACTATCTGGTGCAAGGCTGCATTTTGGCGATTGGATTAACGTATGTCGCGGTGAATTTCCTGACGGATGTGCTGTATTCGGTGGCGAATCCAAGGATACGGCAATGAGGCTACGACGCGATGCGCGCGGCGCAACTCACTTCTTTTCTCTGGTCAGGTAGTAGGTAACGGCCGAACTGGCCAAGCCCGCGATCACCGGTAGCCACGTGTTGAAAAGATGCTCGAAATTGGGTATCGCCTCGGCTCGATTCTTACAAACAAGAACTGCAAGAACCATGTACTGCGCAAAAACGCTGGAAGCCAACAACGACACAAGCCCATACGTAAGAAGCCGGGCGGTTTTTGCTTCCTGCACTTTCAGTTCGTGGGGATTAGCAGGAGGTTGGTATCCCGTGCCCTCCTCCGGTGAGGGTGGATGCTTCGTTGGCGAAAATCCGGGTGGCTTGGAACTATCACCTGGCAGTGGCGCTTCAGGGGACATATTGAACGCCCCTAATCACGTATAAATCGCCCGTACCACGCAGCATGGTTTTTTCGACCGACCAACTAATCTTTGTGGCGCTTGCAGTAGCGCGAGTCTCCACAAAAGCCTTGTACGCGTCTGCGTCTGCTTTCTTAAAGAAAGTCGCATCGATGTCGTGGTTCACCAGCATAAGCACTTCTTTTTTTTCGCCCGTCCCAAGATCAAATATGATGTTGGCGGCAATATAAAACGTATTCGTCATTGGCATATTGGCGGGATTCTATCACGCAGCCGGGCGCAAATTACTTTGCCTTTATTTGATAAGGACGAGGATTCGAACATACGGCAAGAGCAAAGGAGTCTCGCATGAGCAAAGATGCCGACCATCTGACCCTACCCGAAGACGTCAAGAATCGCATACGACTGGAGGAGCAGTTACGTATGGCGGTTAGAGCCGACTTGGAGAAGGAAGAAAAGAAGCAGCCCCAAGAAGCTGGACTACGCGGTTTCTTGAATTCGAAACTAGGACTGATCGTTCTTTCTACGATACTCGTCCCCACAATGGCGGGGATATATACGCAAATGCAGCAGCGGGCAAGTCAACGGAGTTTGCAGAACCAACAGACTATAAAACTGATGGCCGAGTTTGACTGGAGGATCTCAGAAATTGAGTTCCATAGAAGCCGTATTCCCAGCGAAGCGGATCACGCTAAATGGGAATCTGCAATGTACATTTGGAGAAGCATAGTTGGAGACCCAAATTACCTTCCCACTCTGCCCGAGTTTCAGCGCGTTCACCTCGGAGGAATGGTTGCACAGTTTCGTGCACTCGGGTATGAAGACAAAGATGGTATCGCGCTAAGGACCATAAAGGAGATGGAAAGTGGAGGAGAGGCAGTCCATCTTGCCGGTCAACCGCCAGATATGGATCACACGTACGAAGTAAATAAGCTCGATTCCCAACTCGCCGTCCTTAAGCAGTTCCGTTCTCGCATCGCACCGAGAACGGGGATTTGGGGGCTGCTCCTTTGACGATGGGCTTTGGGTGGGCTGCGGCGAAGCCTTCAAACCAACTCAATCGCCACCCGCCGCCCCACCAAAGCCGCCGCCCGCTGTAAGCTCGACAGCGTGATGTCGCGTTTCGGGTCGAGAATGCGATCCACCTGCGACCGGCTCGTCTTCAGCAACACAGCCATGCGCGCTTTGGAAATCTTTTTCTTCTTCATGGCCTTGGCCAGTTGCCAGGCCACGACCTCCTTGATGGCCTGAGCCTGCGCTTCCTCAAAGATGTTTTCTTTCCTGAGGAAGTCGTCAATACTCGATCCCAAATTCTTCTTGCTCACTGTTCTAACTCCTTCTGCCGTTTCCGCGCTAACGTCAAGTCACCTTCGGGCGTAGCTCGCGTTTTCTTAATAAGTTCATGTAGTGCCACCAGCCGGTCAAGGTAAAAGCAAACCAAGACGCGCGACGTCCGGTTGCCCGGCAGATCGGTTCGTACCTCCCACAGCCCTTTTCCCATTGGCTGGCACAACGGCATCCCTACCGGCCATCGCCACTGCGCCCGCAACAAGTCCCTTCCGATGGCGTGGCGGTCTGCTTCGTCCATATCCCTCAGCCACCCACGAACCGGCTCGCCTCCAGAGTCATTGCGGAAGAATACGAGTTCGATCTTCCGTGGCGTCTTGGAAGCCATACGCTAAGCAACCAACGTAGTGTACCATAAAAAGTACTTGGAGCGGCGCACTACACGTTAGCTAGGTCGCTGAAATCAACCTCGCGATTGGCCAACGTACTGTTGCAAAACCTCATTCCCAGTGCTACAAACGAACCGATGGACAGGGCTATCAGCAGCTACACGAGTCTCGATGGCATGAAGGCCAATGAATATCGGGACTGGCAGAAAATGCCGGCTCATGAACGCATGAGCGCGGTTGCTGAGCTTACCCTTGCGGCTTATCGAATGAGGGAACCGGCGCTAGATGTTCGACGACTTCAAAGAACTCTTGTCCATCTTCAACGCCCAGAAAGTTAAGTATCTGATCGTTGGTGGCTACGCTGTCTCGTTTCACGCGCAGCCACGGGCCACCAAGGATATCGACGCCTCATCAAACCAGATGCCGAAAACGCCCGCGCAGTCTATGACGCGCTGGGTAAGTTTGGTGCTCCTCTTGACGGCCTGACAGTTCAGGACTTCATAGTGCGTGACAAGTTCTTCCGAATGGGCCGCGTCCCTGTTGTCGTGGACATTCTTCCACAAATCAAGGGCGTTGACTTCGATCACGCCTGGCAGAATCGGGTCGAAGCCGTGATCGATCCGCACAGCGGTCTCAAGGTTTCCTTCATTTCGAGGGCAGACTTGATTGCCTCGAAACTGGCAGCGGGAAGGCCACAAGACATTGCCGACGCCGCCCTGCGAGAGGCGGCGGACTGCGACGGAGCAAACAAAGGCAGCACGGATTAAAGAAATATATGCCCATGAAGAACCCGCCCCATCCCGGAGAGTTCATTCGTACGGAGATCATCCAGCCTGCGGGGCTGTCTGTAACCGCAGCGGCAGCGGCGCTAAAGGTTTCCCGGCCCGCGCTGTCCAGCTTGCTGAATGGCAAGGCCGACCTCTCCGGTGACATGGCGCTGCGCATCGAAAAAGCGTTTGGAGTGAAGATGGATACGCTCATGCGCATGCAGTCTGCGTACGACATAGCGCGAACGCGCCTGCGCGAGGGTCAAATCCACGTCCGCCGCATTGCCCAGCCTGCCAGTGCTTCTGCGTGAGAAGCCTGGAAATGATCAACATTCACTGTCCGCAACTCGACCGATCGCGACAAAAAGGGCCCGCCCTGGCAGGCGAGCCCTAAACTCATGCGCAGCGTAGTACCAGTCTCAGTTAGTGATCGTGGTGGTCTCCGTGATCTTCGTGACGGTTGCTGTGATCCTCGTGATCCCAGTGCCCCTCGTGCAGCTCCCAACCTTGGCGCTGGTGATCGTAGTGAGGATGGTTCCAATAGGCGCCTTCATAAGGGGGGCGGTCCCAACGGCCTGCGACCCAGCGGTAGTGGCGCCCATTCGGAGCCCAATACCCGTCCACCCAGGCGTAGCCCGGACCCGGCTCCGGTCCGCGTGCTTCGTAACGCAATGGTGGGGGTGCGCTACCTATGTATATTCCAATTTGGGCCGCAGCGGGAATGCTAAGAGCGGTTGCAACTACCAAACCGCAGATCAACTTCAATTTCATCGTTTATCTCCTTATGGGTGCAGGGTGAGGATTGACAAGTCTTCTTAAATCCGAACTCTAGGTTGCGGAATCCTTTTGTCGAGTGGCTTTAACACCCGTGAGAATCCCGAGCCCAACCAGCACCAGGGCGCCCACCACAATCCAGTGAAGCGGTACATGCATTAAGCTTGCACCGTAGACGAGCCCGGCAATAAGCACGACAAAACCCGTCAGGTAAATTCCGAATGACATAACCTTCCTTGCCGGTAGATCCCGGCTTCGGCTGCGTTGTGCTTTGACAGCAACCCGCAGTTCATGGTTCGACTCACTGTTTCAAGGCTATCGGTCATTTCGCGGGAACTCTGTTCAATATTGCTCAGGTGGGACGTGACTAAAGATCATTAAGGCAGGGACCGCACTTCGTGCGGGGAACGCGAAAAATATCAGAGGCAGGGCATGGCTGCCCCGCCTCGTGTCCAAATTCAAACTACGCTGCCTGCATCATCTTCTTCATCCGCTCTGCCATGTCCGCGGGCGATACATCTTCCACGTGAGTAGCAATGCCCCAAAAATGTCCGAATGGATCTTGAATGAAGCCATTGCGGTCTCCGTAGAACTGGTCCTGCACTGGCTTCAGGATTTTCGCGCCCTCGGCCGCCGCTTTCTTGACCACACTATCGGCGTCGGGAAGGTATACATAGAGGCTCACCGGGCTACCGCCAATGGTGGTCGCGCTGGTGTGCCCCTCTCCCATGCTGGGATTTTCGTCGGCCAGCATGATGTGCGAGTTGCCGATCTTCAACTCGGCGTGTCCGACCTTCCCGTCCGGGCCATCCATGCGAACGGTTTCAGTCGCTCCGAAAACTTTCTTGTAATAGTCAATGGCTTGGGCCGCGCCCTTGATGACCAGGTAGGGTGTGACGGAGTTGTAGTCTTTTGGAATGTACGAGACTTTGCTCATGATTTTTTCTCCTCAGAAAAGTAGGCTAGAGGTGAAGGTTTGCGGCGCGCATGCGGACCGGCAATGCGGCCCCTGATACTCTCCTATGAAAACACAATTGGGGAGCGATCTCAAGGGTAGCCAACTCAAGAATCGGGCGGTAGACTAACATGCGTTCGATTCCCGATTAGATTCGTACTGACTCTCACCGCAGCAGGAGGTGACCATGTATCGCAGAGATTTTCTGGTACGCACCGGGCAGGCAATCGGAGCGGTTGCGCTCGCATCGGCCCTGCGAACGGCAGAGGCCTTGGCCACCAAGCAGTCTTCCTCGGACGCGCCGAGTTGGGAAGATGTTCGCGGCAATTTCAATCTGGCTCCCGATCTGATCCACATGGCGGGATTTTTTCTAGCCTCGCATCCCAAGCCCGTCCGTGACGCCATCGAAGCGCACCGGCGCGCCTTCGATTCCAATCCCATTGAATATTGGTTTGACAATGCGATGACTGCCGAAGCAGCCGTCGCTGCCGCGGCTGGCCGCTATCTTGGGGTCGATCCCGCCGACATCGCCCTCACTGATAGCACTACTATGGGCTTGGGCTTGCTGTACAACGGATTGAAGCTGCGTGCCAATCAGGAAATTCTAACCACCACCCACGACCACTACTCCACGGAGACCTCGCTGCGCCTTCGGGCTGAGCGCACCGGAGCCTCTATCCGCCGAATCTCCCTATATCGCGATTCCGCCGCCAAGTCTGTGGATGAGATTGTCAGCAATGTGGCGAAGGCCGTCACTTCGCAGACGCGCGTGCTCGCCGTGACCTGGGTCCATTCCTGCACAGGTGTGAAGTTGCCGATCCGCGCGATTGCGGATGTCCTTAAGCCCATCAATGCAGGCCGTGATGTGCAAGACCGCGTGCTGCTGTGTGTGGACGGAGTCCACGGACTGGGTGTGGATGGCACTGAAATGCCCGAACTGGGATGTGATTTCTTCGTCGCCGGATGCCACAAGTGGATGTTCGGACCACGCGGCACGGGATTGGTTTGGGGAACTCCCACGGCATGGTCCGCTGCCAACGCCACGATTCCCACGTTCGACGATACCAACTACGAAATGTGGATGGAACTGCGGCCTAAAGCGCCCATTCCCATCGGTTCATGGATGACGCCCGGCGGCTTCCACTCATTTGACCATCGCTGGGCTCTGGACCGCGCCTTCCAGTTTCACCAGACCATCGGCAAGCCGCGCGTTGCCGAGAGAATTCACGCGCTCAACCGGCAGCTCAAAGAGGGTCTGGCAAAAATGTCCAACGTCAAGCTCTACACTCCGATGGAAGATGAACTATCTGCGGGGATCGTTTGTTTTGATGTGCAGGGCTTTCAGGCTCAGCAGGTGGTTGATCGGCTGAGGAAAAAGAACATTGTCTCCAGCGTTACTCCGTACAAGACGCTCTACGCCCGCCTTTCGCCGGGGCTGCTGAATTCCCCGGCCGAGGTCGAAACCACGTTGGCGGCAGTGCGCGAACTGCGGGCCTGAGTATCGAGTATTTTGAATTGGATTCTTGTCAGCCGCTGCCATCTCGTTCCGCCGTGCCGCACGCCACAACCCGCTGGCGGCCACAGGCGCCGTGTTGGTAGTCATCTTCGTGATCTTCGCCCTGTTCGCTCCATGGATCGCGCCACAAGATCCCGCTGCTATTAATCTTCCTACCCGCCTCGACGGTCCATCGCATGCCCACTGGTTCGGCACCGACGAACTCGGCCGCGACATCTTCTCCCGCATCGTTTTCGGTGCGCGCATTTCGATGATGGTCGGTAGCTGCGTCGTTCTTACCTCACTTGCGCTCGGCCTCATCATCGGCTCTATCGCGGGCTACTACGGTGGAGCTATCGATCGCTTCGTCAACGTTGTCCTGATGAATGCATTCCTATCGTTCCCGGGAATCCTGCTGGCGATAGCCTTTGTAGCGTTCCGCGGACCCGGCATTTTCAACCTCGTTCTCGCCCTTTCGCTCGGAGGATGGGTCGGCTACGCGCGCCTCGTTCGCGGACAAGTCCTCGCTGCGCGCGAGCGCGAATTCGTCGAAGCCGCGCGTGCGCTAGGTGCCAGCGACCTGCGCATTGTCGTCCGCCATATTCTGCCGAACATCATTCAGCCGGTAATCGTGCAGGCTGCAATTGGCATGGCGGGAGCTATTCTCGCGGAAGCCACAATGAGTTTTCTCGGACTCGGCGTCCCTCCACCGACCGCAAGTTGGGGCGCCATGCTCAACGATGGCCGCGCCCATCTGTTCGATGCACCGCATCTCGTGCTCTTTCCTGCGCTCGCGGTGATGCTTGCAGTGCTGTCGTTCAATTTTATTGGTGACGCACTGCGCGATTATCTCGATCCTCGCTCCCGCATCGAAGCCGGACTCTAAAAAAATACGCGGTTCTATCCGATTGAAAATCAACGGATTGCCGCGCTGCTATTGGTTCCGCGCAACATTTCTTGACACGCCGTGTTTCTTTCCTGAGGCGCCACAACGAGGTTCACCAAAATCAGCGACACGGAGAAATGTACTTTATGAAGAATCATGTGAAGTTTACTTTTTTGAGTGCGGCGCTCGCGATTTTCGCGCTGCCAGTTGTGGCTCAGAATACCAGCGCGTCCGCCCAAGGTTCAGCCACCGCTTCCACGCCGGTGACCGGCCAAACCATTAACCAGCGCAAAGAAAATCAGCAGGACCGCATTGCCAACGGCGTGCAGAGCGGCCAGCTTACCGCCGGCGAATCTGCCAACCTGGAGAACAAGGAATCGAAACTCAACCAGGAAGAGCGCGACATGCGCAGCGAAGACAACGGCCATCTGACTGCCACCGACAAAGCCGCGCTGACCCAGCAGCAGAACAAGCTTTCGAATCAGATCTATCGGGATAAGCACAACTCGGCCACGCAGAATACCAATCCCACCAGCGAAGTTGGCAAGCGAGCTGAGAATCAGCAAGATCGCATTGCGCAAGGCGTCAAGAGCGGCCAACTCACCGCCGGTGAGGCAGCCCACTTGGAAAGCAACGAGGCCAAAATCAACAACGAAGTGCGCAACGACCGCGCGGCCAACGGTGGCAAACTGACGGCTTCCGAAAAAGCGCAAGTAAACCGCCAGCAGAACCGGCAGTCGCGTCAGATCTACCGCGCCAAACACAACGGCCGCGTGCAGTAAGCAGTCCCCACTAACGACACACGAAGCACTTAAGTAGACGCCCTCGGATCAGCCCGAGGGCGTTATTTCTCGCCCGCCTTGCCGCCAAATCCCTAACCTCCTCAAAACAATCCAAATCGAGTTCTTGACTGGCATTGCAATATGCAATATAAATATCTCGATTTGCATTATGAAGTTGGGGGAGAAAATCCGTTACCTGCGCGAGGTAGAAGGCTCGCTGCGCGGCTTGGGCCGTCCCATGATGCAGCAGGAGATTGTGAAGGCCGTCCGGCAGGAGTTGCGGAAGAGCATCAGTCAGTCGTATTTGTCGCAGATCGAAGGCGGATCGCGGCCGCACATGACGCAGTCGTCGCGCGCGCTGCTGGCGAAGTTCTTCAAAGTGCATCCCGGCTTCCTGGTGGATGACCCGGAGGGTTATCACACGGAGTTGACTTCAGATTTGCGCACGACCGAGGGGCAATTGGACGTGTGGTTGTTGCAAGGCTCGGAGCGTTTCGTCAGCGACCCTGAGGTGAGCGAGGTGCTGATTAAAGCCGCCCGCGAAAAAGATACACGACGCTGTCTGCTGCTACTGGGCGCGATTCTTGACACTCCGGGATTGGCCGAGCGACTGCTTGAAGCGTTGCGGCCGGAGTTGGTGGGGCGCCTCAATGGTCGGAGAGACCGAGGCCACGCGGGAAGTGCGGAAGGGAGGCGAATTCGATGAATCACTCCATGACATGGGCGGATTTTTATTTGATCTGTTTCGCAGTCGGGTTCTGTCTCAGCTTCTTCTCGTTTGTGTTCGGAGGCGCGCACGGCGGTCGCATGCATCTGCCGCATTTCCACGGACACGTCGACGTCGGCAGCGCGCATATTCCGCCGACCTCGGTTCCCATGCCCCATGCACCGGTCTCGGGACACGTGCCCGGCGCTGGCGCATCGGCGAGTCACTCCGGTACGCAGGCTGGCGGCGTTTCGCCATTCAACTTCGTCACGCTGACCGCGTTTCTCGCTTGGTTTGGCGGGACTGGATATTTACTCACGCGCTACTCCGGCCTGTGGGTCGGCTTTGGATTGCTGGCCTCGATCACTGGCGGGTTCGTGGGCGGAGCGCTGGTGTTCCTGTTCTTGAGCAGGGTGCTCATCTCGGCAGACGAGAACATGGATGCGGCTGACTACGAAATGGTGGGAGTGCTGGGGCGAGTCTGTAGTTCGATTCGCGAAGGTGGAACGGGGGAGATGATTTACACGCAAATGGGAACGCGGCGGGTATGCGGCGCGCGTAGCGACGATGGCAATGCGGTAGCCAAAGGCACCGAGGTTGTGGTCACGCGCTACGAAAAAGGGATTGCCTACGTTCGGTTGTGGACTGAGATGTCAGGCGACGAGTAAGGGGCAATAGAGTCTGATCCGTGCGTTTTACGGAAGTGCATTCAACAGGAGGCGTTATGCCAGAGGTTTCGAGGTGGGTTGAAATTTGGATTGTCGTAGGGCTCTCAATCATGGCTTTGCTGTTCCTGATGAGCGCAATGGCCAGGCTATATCGCAAAGCGGGGCCGCACGAGGCGCTCATCGTGTATGGCCTGGGTGGGACACGCGTGGTGCAGGGGCACGGCACACTGGTGCTTCCCATGGTGCAGATTTGCAAAGATCTGTCCCTGGAACTGATGTCGTTCGACGTGGCGCCGCAGCAGGATCTTTACACCAAACAAGGCGTCGCTGTGACCGTCGAGGCGGTCGCTCAGATCAAAGTGAAGTCGGATCGCGAGTCCGTCCTGACGGCGGCGGAGCAGTTTCTGACCAAGAGCGATCAGGAGCGCGAGGGGCTGATCCGGCTGGTGATGGAAGGCCATTTGCGCGGCATCATCGGCCAGCTCACGGTGGAAGAAATCGTGAAGCAACCGGAAATGGTTTCCGACCGGATGCGCGGCACCTGTGCCGAGGACATGAACAAGATGGGCCTCGAGGTGATCTCGTTCACCATTAAGGAAGTTCGCGATAAGAACGAATACATCACCAACATGGGCAAGCCGGACGTGGCCCGGATCAAGCGCGACGCCGACGTGGCCACGGCGGAAGCCGATCGCGATACGGCGATCAAGCGCGCCCTGGCGCAGCGGGAATCAGCGGTCGCCAAGGCCCAGGCTGATCAGGAACGCGTGCTGGCGGAAACATTGTCATTAGCCAAGCAAGCGGAATCGCAACGCGACCTCGAAGTGAAGAAGGCGCAATTCCTGGAAGTCACGAAACGCCAGCAGGCGCAGGCCGATAAGGCGTATGACATCCAGACCAACATCATGCAACAGCAGGTCATCGCCGAGCAGGTGAAGGTGCAGCAGATTGAGAAAGAGCAGCAGGTAAAGGTGCAGGAAGCGGAAATCAATCGCCGCGAGAAAGAACTGATCGCGACCGTTTTGAAGGGAGCGGAGATCGAGCGTCAACGGATCGAGACTCTGGCTGCGGCCGAAAAGCAGCGCCTGATCGCGGAAGCTGAGGGGCATGCGTCTTCAATTCGCGCGCAGGGTGAAGCCGAAGCGGAAATCATTTTCAAGAAAGGTGAATCCGAAGCCAAGGCCATGACCGTGAAAGCCGCGGCTTATCAGGAATACAACCAGGCGGCGGTGATTGATCGGCTGTTCACCAGCATGCCGGAAGTGGTGAAGGCGCTGGCCAGTCCGCTGGCGAACGTGGACAAGATCACCATCGTCTCTACGGGAAATGGCGATGCCTCCGGGATGAACAAGATCACCGGCGACATCGCCAAGATGGCGGCGCAAGTTCCGGCATTATTCGAAACGCTTTCCGGCATGCCGCTCTCAGAGTTGCTGGGCAAGGTGAGGCAGCTAGGGGATAAGACGCCAAAGCCGCCGCTAGTAGACGGCAAGTGAGGAGAAAGCACGTGTGGGGAAGGGCGCATTCGCCAGTCCTCCGAGCGAAGCGAGGCAAGTTGCGGAGTGAATCCTATGAACCGCAAATCGAAAGGAATGGGCTTAGGAATTGCGTTAGGCGCCGCGCTCGGCGTGGCCCTGGGAGTAATGGCGGGACACGTCGCAGTGTGGCTCGGAATTGGCGTCGCAATAGGCATGGCCATCGGCAGCACTCTGCGACCGAGGACCTGCTCCAACTGCGAAGCAGCAAAACGAAATCAGGAGCTAGGAGCTAGGAGCTAGAAGCGAGTTCAAGAAAAGGAGTCCACCATGGCATTACTAGAGCGGGTTTCCACATTAGTCCGGGCCAACCTCAATGACCTGATCGATAAGGCCGAGGAGCCGGAAAAGATGATCAAGCAGGTAATTCTCGACATGCAGAATCAGCTGCTGCAGGTGAAGACACAGGTGGCAATCGCCATCGCCGATCAGCACCTGCTGGAGAAAAAGCAGAAGGAGAACGAAGAGAAAGTGGCGGAGTGGATGCGCAAGGCCGAACTTTCTGTTGACAAGAAGCAGGACGACCTGGCGCGTGCTTCGCTGCAGCGCGTGGAAAGTTATCGAGAGATGAGTGAGAGCTTCGCGGAGCAGGTAGCCGACCAGAAGGCGCAAGTGGAGAATTTGAAATCGGCGCTACGCCAACTGGAGCAGAAGCTAAGCGAGGCGCAAGCCAAAGCCGATCTGCTGATTGCGCAACATCGCCGCGCCCGCGCCGTAGGCAAAGCCAGCGACGCGCGCATCGCTATGGGTGATGGTTCGAAAGCCGCGGCCTTCGACCGCATGAAGCGCAAGGTGGCGCATTCCGAAGCCGTTGGACAAGCCAAGGCTGAGATTGCCGGCGACAATATGGAAGACCGTTTGGCCGCGCTTGAGAAAGAAGATCGCATTGAGCAGTTGTTGGCGGAGTTGAAGGGAAAGCGGGGGGCGTAACGAAAGTGCGGCGCTATAGACCCAATCCTGCGACAGAGGCAACGACAACCAGGATCCGACGGGTCCTTATTTCCTGGGGAGTCCTGATTTTGGTTCTTGGAGCGCTGACCTTGGGTGCTGGAAAACTCCACTATCCCAATCCGTGGGGTGAACCAGTCTTTGCGCCGTTTGCCGTGGTCATCGGCGCCTTAGGAATCATTGCTGGGATTTTCGTTCGGAGCAAATAAAGCTGAGTAGGGATCCTTCGACTCCGCAGCAACTTCGCTTCGCGAGTGGCCGCTCCGCTCAGAGTTTGTGACTTTTTTGGTGCGTTGGGTGGCGGGGCAGAGCTATAAGAATGCATGGGCCAGAGAGAGGGAGAAGCGGGAGAGTCTAAGCCGGCGGTGCGGTTGCGGGTACCGGA
>Ga0307479_10001052_pt1 | contig 25046 bp, 24 predicted proteins | sample atmos_gasesECM4C_FD_203743 | JGI IMG/M metagenome (GOLD analysis project Ga0307479, IMG submission 203743) | Hardwood forest soil microbial communities from Morgan-Monroe State Forest, Indiana, United States - atmos_gasesECM4C_515 | ecosystem: Environmental > Terrestrial > Soil > Temperate... | reverse complement strand
CTTACGAAGGATTCGGATATCGACGCGGTGGTTCCTGAAGTGCTTGAGACGGCGCGGGAACTCGCAGGCGGACCCGCCATGTAGGGTAAAAGAGAGACTACAATTTTTCTCAAGGCGGTTTTCTTTCGAATCCAGGAGGCCGATCCGGATGGCACGCATTAAGGGGGCCGACCCATCTCGGCAGGGACCGTTAAGTGGACTATTCACTCGCATCGTTTATGCACTGACCAAGCGCAAGCTGGGCCGAGTCGTCACGCCCGTACAGGTCACGGCGCACCATCCGCAGATTTTGTGGGGTTACGGCCAGATGGAGCAATCCCTCCTGGCAAGCCACCGCATGGATGAGGCCCTCAAGAGCTTGGCCACGCTGCGAGTGGCGACCTTGGTCGGGTGTCCCTTTTGAATCGATATCGGCTCTGCGGCCAGCAGACAGAACGGGATCACGGTGGAGAAGATCGAAGCGCTGCCTCAGCACGCAAGTACCGAACTATTCTCGGAGACGGAACACGTCGTCCTCGAGTACGCCGACGCGATGACTCACACCCCGGTGGAAGTTTCCGGCGCGATGTCCGCCAGGATGTGCGGGAAGTTCACCGAGGCTCAGTTGCAGGAGTTAACGGCGACCATCGCGTGGGAAAACTACCGTGCACGCTTTGATCACGCGTTCGGCGTCGAAGCAGAGGGCTTCAGCGAAGGCGTCTACTGCGCATTGCCGGTGGCCGGGCAAGCACATTAAACGTGGGATATAGCAGGTCAATGAAGGCCCAAGGAACTCTGACCTCGAGGGAAGTTCGCTTGCTTCAGTGATTGCAGCCCCGTGCCACGAGCATTTCCACCTGCGGTCGTTGGATATAATACGCATCAGATTTCGTTTCGTCCCACGAGCTGACCGGAGCCCTCCGTAATGCTTCGCATCCGCGCCGCCACTGTCGATGACGTGCCCCTGCTCCGGCAAATGATCGTGGAGTTTGCCACCTTCGAGCGGCTGGAGAAGTTCGTTACAGTAACGGAAGACACGCTGGTGCGGGACGGGTTTGGCCCGCGGCAACGCTACCGCGTGCTCCTACCCGAGTGGAGCGCAAAACCGGCAGGCTATGCATTCTTCTTCAGTTTCTACAGCAGCTTCCAGGGTCCCGGAATGTTTCTCGAGGATATCTATGTGCGTGAGGAGTTTCGTGGCAAGGGCATCGGCAAGGCACTGATGGCCGAGGTCGCCTCCATCGCGCTGCGCGAAGGCTTCTGTGCTATGCGCTGGGAGGTGCTCGATTGGAATCAGCCGGCCATCGATTTCTACAAGAAACTGGGCGCGACGTTTCTGGATGATTGGATGGAAGTGCGCCTTTCCGGCGATGGTTTAAAGCGTCTGGCTGAGAGGGCAGAAAAATGATCGCAGCACGCATCATTGGCGCGGGCCTCGCTGGTTCAGAAGCCGCGTGGCAGTGCGCGCGGCGCGGTATCGCTGTCGAATTGTACGAGATGCGTCCGGTGCGTTCCACACCCGCGCATCAGACACAAGACTTCGCCGAGCTAGTCTGCTCGAATTCCTTGAAGTCCGACAGCGTGAACACTGCGCCCTGGCTCTTGAAAGAAGAGTTGCGGCGCGCAGGCTCGTTGCTGTTGGAGATCGCCCGGGCCTGCGCGGTCCCCGCCGGACACGCGCTGGCCGTGGATCGCACGGCGTTCGCTGCCAAAGTAACGGAGGCACTGTCACGCGAGTCGCTGATCACCGTGCGGCGCGAGGAGGTCGCGCGGGTTGACGAGAACCAGAGCACGATCATCGCAACCGGTCCGCTCACATCAGAGGCCTTGTCGGCCGATATTGCACGCTTGTGTTCAGACGGTTCTGGAAAAGTTTCACATTTGTACTTCTACGATTCGATCAGCCCGATCGTCGAGGCGGATTCGATCGACATGAGCAGAGTCTATCTAGCGGCGCGCTACGACAAGGGCACGGCGGATTACATCAACTGCCCCATGTCGATGGAGGAGTACGGCCGCTTCTACGATGCGCTGGTGGCGGCCGAATCGGTCGAGGAGCGCGACTGGGAGAAGCTGAACTACTTCGAAGCGTGCTTGCCGATCGAAGAAATCGCTCGGCGGGGGCGCGACACCCTGCGCTTCGGTCCGATGAAACCGGTTGGCCTGCGTGATCCGCGCACAGGCAAGCCGCCGTATGCAGTGCTGCAATTGCGCCAGGAAAATCTGCGCGCTGACTCCTACAACCTGGTGGGATTCCAGAATCACTTGAAATACGGCGACCAGGCGCGAGTTCTGCGACTCATTCCTGGGCTCGAGAAAGCCCGCTTCCTGCGCTATGGCCAGATTCATCGCAACACTTACATCAACGCACCCTCCCTGTTGCGCCCGACCCTGCAAATGAAGGCGCACCCGCGGGTGCTATTCGCCGGACAGATCTGTGGGGTCGAGGGATATGTCGAGTCGATTGCCACCGGGTTGATGGCGGGCGTACACGCCGCCGCTTTGGCCTCAGCAACGGAGCCCGCGGCACCACCGCGAGCGTCGGCTTTCGGCTCGCTGATGCATTATGTGACGCAGGCGGACCCCGGGAATTTCCAGCCGGCCAACATCACGTTTGATCTGCTGCCCCCGTTGGACCGGCGCGTGCGCGACCGGGCGGAACGCCATCGCATGCAGTGCGAAGCGGCGCTGCGCGCGTTCGACGGGTGGGTGGAAAAGACTGGTGCGGTCGCGGCCACGCCGTAGATCCCGTCTTTCGTCGTATCCGTGCAACAAATTGGTTTCAAATTCCGTATCTGCTGTTGGAACGACAGCTGCCCCGCCGGGCGGGTTACGTTCGACAGTTCGCTACGTCCAACAAACACATGGTCTTACGCGATCTCATCGGCGATGTCTTGCGCACCCTGTGGGCGCATAAGCTGCGCACCTTCCTGACCATGTTCGGCATCGCTTGGGGGATCGTCTCCATCGTTCTGATGGTGGCGGCCGGAGAAGGCCTGCGCGAGGGGCAGCAGATCCAGGCGCGCAACCTGGGCAAAGACGTGATGATCGTCTTCCACGGGCGCACCAGCCTCCACGCCGGCGGACAGCGCGCTGGCCGGGCCGTGCATTGGGTAGACAACGATCTGACTCCCCTCGCAGTAGAGACCCCCGATTGCGAATACGCGATTCCAGAACTGGAACAGGACACGGTGCGCACCCACAGCAACTTCAATTCGGCGGCGTTGCTGGTGACCGGCTCCATGCCACCCTTTGGCTACATTCGCAGTCTCGACGTGGGCGATGGCCGCTTCTACAACTGGGACGATCAGCGTGAGGCACGGCGCGTCGCTTTCCTAGGAACCGACGCGGCTAAACAATTGTTCCCCCACGGCGGCTTGGCCGTCGGCGAAACGATTTACTTGAATGACGTGCCCTACGAAGTGATCGGAGTCATGGCGAAGAAAAAGCAAGACTCCAGCTACGACGGCTGGGATGTGAACAAAATCTTTATACCATTCGCGGCCATGCGGCGCGATTTTCCCGACAAACCGCCGGGTACTCCGTATACATTCGACCAGCTTCTGGTAACGCCGAAGTCCGTCGGCCAGCACGAAGAATGTAAGTACGAAGTGCGGCGCGTCCTGGGACGACAGCACGGCTTCGATCCGCACGACAAAGAAGCCTGCCCCATCTGGGACACCGTGCAGGAGGCCAAAGCCTTCGAGACCATGACCAACGGCATGAAGTACTTCCTAGGCGCGGTGGGCATGGTCACGCTGGTGCTTGGCGGACTGGGCGTGATGAACGTCATGCTGGTGGCCGTACGCGAGCGAACGCGTGAAATCGGCGTCCGCAAGGCGCTGGGCGCACGTGGCGGTGAGATTTTGCGCCAATTTTTCTTTGAAGCGTTGCTAATCGCCTTCCTGAGCGGAGGTGTAGGGCTTGGGATTGCTTACGGCATCTGCGCTGCCGTGAACATGCTGCCCATGCCAGATTTCTTTGCAGGACTGCTCCCAACGTGGAAAACGGGGCTGCTGGCTTGCTTCCTGTTGGGAATGATCGCCGTGTTCTCCGCCCTGTATCCCGCGCGTCGAGCGGCGTCGATCGATCCAATTGAAGCGCTCCGGTATGAAGCCGGCGGATAGGAGTTCGAACCTCGGCGACACACGGGGCTCCACGAAGTGTCGCTGAAAGCTGACGGCTGAGAGGTGACAGCTTGCGCCCAGGTCTAACGGTTGATGTTGACTGAAATCATCTACGAGGCCTGGATCGCCCTGAAGCGCAACCGCACACGAAGTGCGCTTACCATGCTGGGCATCGTGTGGGGCATCGCAACCGTCACCCTGCTGATAGCCTATGGCAACAGTTTCCGGTCGGTCCTCGTGAATGGCTTCAACGCCTTCGGGAAGAGCGTTGTGATTTGCTGGCCCCAGCAAACCAGCGAGCAACCAGGCGGACAGCGCGCGGGAAAGAAAGTAGTGCTCGAGAAGGCGGACGTCGAGATGGTGAAAGCCGAGGCGCCGCTTGTGAAGCATGCCTGCCTCGAAACCGTGCGGCGGCCGGGCATCAGCAATGGCGACCGCATGGTGGGGACCACGCCGATCCGCGGCGTGTGCCCCGAATACGGCGAGATGCGCAACGAGGTTCCGTCCCAGGGTCGCTGGATTAACGCCAGCGACGAGTTGGAGCGGCGGCATGTGGTCTTTCTCGGCGGACGCGTGCGCGAGCAGCTGTTCGGCGGACGGCCGGCCGTTGGCGAAACCGTCATGATCGCCGGTCAGCGTTTCACCGTAATCGGCGTCATGGAACGCAAGATTCAGCTCAGCAACTACTTTTCAAGCGACGACGACTCCGCCTGGATTCCTTATTCCGCCGCGGGCGACCTGTGGAACACGCGCTATGCTGCGGTGCTTGTGTTTGCTCCCATCGCGCCTCAGTTCGAGAAAAAGGCCATGGCACAAGTGCTGGCAGCGGTAGCGATGCGGCAACAGTTCTCGCCCACCGACAAGAAAGCATTCCAGATGTTCGGTCGCGACGAGTTCCGTCCGATCATCGACGGCTTGACCATTGGACTGCAGGTGCTCCTCACCTTCGTAGGAACTCTCACCCTGGGCATTGGCGGCGTCGGCGTCATGAACATCATGCTGGTCTCGGTGGATGAGCGCATCCGTGAGATCGGGTTGCGCCGGGCCCTTGGCGCGCGCAAGCGCCACATCAAACTTCAGTTCCTCGCCGAAACCCTGTTAATCATGCTGCTCGGCGGCGCCATCGGAATTCTGATTTCCTATGTGATTGCAGCCGCGGTGGGCACGATGCCGATGATGGGGCCGCTGTTCGAAGACGAGTCCGGGAAAGGCGACATCCACCTGAAGATTTCCTTGATGACGGTACTGCTCTCTACGGGTGTGTTGCTACTCGTTGGTGTAGCCAGCGGGATGGTACCGGCGCTGCGCGCGTCGAAGCTCGATCCGGTGGAAGCCCTGCGGTACGAGTAAGTTGAAACGCAAGCGGAGCGAGCGGTGCCAGAATTTCGATTGACCCCACCTTCTCTTCGCAGTACCTTGCAGGCGGCAGCGGCGTGTTCCACCCGCAGGAGTCCGGCCTTGGCCAAATCGGCAGTCGATGTCATTGGATCCGCGTTCGACCACACACGGCAACAGCTTACCCAACCTTTTCGCTTCGGGCAGTGGGCCCGCCTCGCGCTACTGGGCTTGGCCACGGGAGAGATCAGTTCCGGTGGCGGTTGCAGCAATTTTCGCGGCTTGAGCGACCTTCCCTCAAGATTTCCGAGCCACGCAGGGAACTTCATATCCAATCCCGATAACCCCTTGTCTCGTTTGGGTCTCGACTGGGCCACCATCGCCAGCATCATCATCGTTGCCGGGGTTGGTTTCCTTGTTCTCGGCTTGGTCTGGATCTACGTCGCCAGCGTCACCCGGTTCGTGTTGTTCGAATCCGTGTTGCGTAAACATTGCGAACTGGGGGAAGGCTGGCAACGTTGGCAAGCGCAAGGCTTGCGTTTTTTCGGATGGCAACTAGCCTTATCGATGTTGAGCCTCGCGGTGGCGGCGGTTCTTTTCATCCCCTTGCTGTTGCCAGTCTTGTCCACAATGCGAAACAACCAATCGCCAGGGCCAGCGATGCTGCTAGCCTTGGTGCCCATGTTCCTTGTATTCGGAACTTTCGCGCTGGTGATGATGCTCGTTGGGGTTCTGGCCAAAGACTTCGTTGTGCCGCTCATGGCGGTGGACAACGTAGGGGTCCTGGAGGGTTGGCGAAGGCTGGTCGCCATGGTCAAGGCGGAGGCACTTGCCTACGCCGGCTACATCGGAATGAAGATCGTCCTCGCCATCGGATCGGCCGTAGTGTTCTGGATTGTCGGTGCGACCGCCGCGGTCGTTGTCCTTGTGCCTGTCGTCATCCTCGGGGTGATCACCGTCATCGTTGCCAAGGGCGCCGGACTCGGCTGGAACGCGTTCACGATCACCGCCGTGATTGTGGTTGGAGTTATTCTTCTGGCCGTCTTGCTGTATATAGTCGCTCTCGCGTGTGTGCCGGTCGCGGTCTTCTTTCCCGCCTACGCCATGTACTTCTTCGCGGAGCGTCACCCCTCCCTGTATGCGCTGCTGCATCCTCCCTCACCCGCGGCCCAGCCACCACCGCTTCCACCCCTGTCGCCCGCTCCTCGGCCCATCGGGTAGCAGGCTTGCATTCGTCTACCGGCCCGCATCGCCCGTGCCGGGCGTCTTCAACTTCACGCCTTTCTCGTGCGTCCACGAGAAACGCCGGCCGATGATGCACTTCACGATCAGGTGATCCGTGGCAGGGGTGAGACCCCAACCGACGCCGAAATTGAACTCCCACTTGGGAGAGAGGTTGAGGTCCAGCGTCGGAAAGATCTGGTGCTGCTGCTCGCTAATGGGATCGAACTCGGTAGCCGGACCGGTAGATCCGTAGTACTCGATTCCAGCAGCGATTTTCTTGGTGAAATCGTAACTGATCTTCACATTGGGGGAAAACTCCCAGCCCTTGCTCACGCTGGGCCCGTGCAGGGAGCGGTCGAAAGTCGGATTGAACCCGAGATACCACCGGCCGAGTTTCTTGTCGATGATCGGGCGTAGTTCGTAGGTCCAGGTGTCGCCCGTAAAGCGCGCCTGGGTGTAGCCGATTTCCTGCGACAAACTTAACCCGACAGGCCAATGCCACTTCTCGGGAACTGCGATCCGTGGACGGATGTGGTCGCCCACCCATTGCCATCCGCCGTTTGGCTGGATGGTACTGAAGACATAGAACCCCGTTTCAAACCAGTTCGTGAAACCCTGCGTGATCTCGAGCGTCTCGTGCACGGCGTGGTTGGTGGGCTGGACACCATCGACCACGGTTTTGCTCCCGTTCGCGGTGAAATTGGAGTGGATTTCGACCATGGTGGCTTTGGTTTCCACCAGTTCGGAGTCGTACACCTGGATTTCGTAGTTGTCTTGGGCGCGAGAGACGGCGGCCGCCGCCAGCAGAAGCCAAAGCAGGGACAAAAGAAAGCGCCGATCGCGCATCAAGAATCGCTCCTTTGCCAGGAGCGCCCCAATACCCCGCGTCCGGCAAACCGACATTCACCCCAATTCTAAGGGATTTATCAACGGCAAGCGGAGGCTGGATTTCTTGAACGTAGGAAGTGCTCGTGGCCGGGAACCTCGAACGCTAAGCAGGTGTCCAATCCCTGAGACACGCCGCGTGCCCCCAAGGAGAAAATCATGGCAATGTCGATGGGAGGCAGTGGTGCGTCTGCACCGCAGATGAACGTAACTCCGCTGATTGACGTATTGCTGGTGCTGATCATCATCTTCATGGTGATCGTCGCGAAGTCCCAAGAGAAAGGACTGGAAGCGCAGATTCCGCAACCACCGGCAAGTGCGGACGCCACGCCGCCACCGGTACGGACGATTGTGATTCAGCTGGGCGCGGGGAAGGGCGGGGGCCCCCCCGTGCTGAAAATCAACGAACAGAGCGTCCGTTGGGCGGACCTGAAGCCGCAGCTCGCCGACATCTTCAAGCAGCGAGCCGAGCGCGTGGCGTTTGTACAAGGCGACGATGACGTCGATTTCGAATATGTAGCCGACGTGATCGACACCGCGCGAGCCGCCGGCGTGGACAAAGTGGGATTGCTCCCAAAGGAGATGGCGGCGAGACGATAACAAGGCGGGGTAGAGACGGGGCACATCAAGTCCGAGGTCGGGCCGAGCCCGGCGTCTACCGCTCCGCTAGCTCGAGCACGATCACCGTGTCGAAATCGGATGCCGCGTGCGCCGGCACAGTCAACACGGCGCCTCGCTCGCTCGTCGAAACGTCGACCTGGGTGTGGCCGTTCAACGTGTAGGCAGCCCTGACAACATCGGGCAGTCGTGGCAGCGGGAGCACCGGTTCCTGCCAGTCAAGGATGTGCACGTAGATCTTATTGTCCTTCTGAGTAGTCACGCCCCAGGGACGCGGCCCGACCGGGCCGCCGCGCGTGCCATAGATAGATTCGCCATATTGAGCCAGCCACTCTCCCATTTGCTGGAGGCGCTCCACGAACTCCGGCTGAATGGTGCCGTCGGGGCGCGGTCCGATGTTCAGCAGGAAGTTTGCATTGTTGCCGGCGGCGCGTACCAGGTACTGCACCAGCTCGCGCGTGCTCTTGAAATGATCGTCCGTGGCGTTGTAACCCCAGGCGGTGTTGATGGTCTCGGCAGTTTCCATCGGTAGATCGCCGATCTTCTGTTCAGCATTGAACCCAGCGGTGTTGCGGCCCGGAAGATCCTTCTCAAACATCTGAATATCTTCCCCCGGAATCGGCGCCTGATGATGGTTGTTCCCCACCAGCGTCTGCGGTTGCAGGCTGTGGATCAGCTGGTAAGTGCGATCGAGATGCCAATTGGCCCCTGGCTTATCCCACCAGCCGTCGAACCAGATGCCGCTGATCTGCCCATAATTCGTCAGCAGCTCCTTCAACTGGGCGTTCTGGTATTCGAGATACTTGTCCCAGTCGCCCGTGTTAGGACGGCCGGCCGACTCGCCGGTGCGGCCCCGCGGATAGTAATCCGGGTTGTGCCAGTCGAGTTGCGAGTAATAGAACGACAGGTGAATGCCCTGCTTGTGGCACTCGTCCGCCAGCATCTTCAGGGGATCTTTCTTCCACGGCGTGCGTTTCACGATGGTCCAGTCCGACATCTGCGAATCGAACATGGCGAACCCGTCGTGATGCTTGCTGGTGATCGTGATGTACTTCATGCCCGCGACCTTGGCGAGCGCCACCCACGCGCCCGCGTCGAATTTCTCGGGGTTGAACTGCTCCGGCAGTTTCTCGTAGTCCGCGATTCGTATCCTGCGGTTCTGCATCACCCACTCGCCATCCTCGAGAACGCTGTACACGCCCCAGTGGATGAACATGCCGAACTTGGCGTCCTGAAACCACCGGCGCGCGGCAAGGTTCGCAGGGGTGGGTGAGAGGGACTGGGCGTTGGCGCGCGAGAGAAGAGGCAAAAGAAAACACAGAATCAGCAGTGCACGACGACGGGCAAGGAACCTGTTCGGGATCATGGCTGGCAAGGATAATCGCGGCGAGGAGACAGGTAAAGAGCGCGGTCCTTAGAGGGGCTGTTTCTACCGACTACTCCCTCGCCCGATTCTTGATCCAGATCGGCGTCCCGACAAACCCGAAGGCGTGACGGATCTGGTTTTCCAGAAAACGCTGGTAAGAAAAATGCAATTTCACGGCGCGGTCGGTGAACAGGATGAACGTCGGTGGGGCCACGTTGGACTGCGTCATGTAGAGGATTCTTACTCGCTGGCTCATGGGGACCGAGGCGCGTTCGAAGTCGACCGTCTTCAGGAATCGGTTCATCTCGCCCGTGGCAATGCGCTTGCGCCGTTCGGCGGCAACTTCTTCAACTAGCGGGAAAATGTTATCGACGTTCTTGCCCGTCGCGGCAGAGACGAACAGCACCGGCGCGTAACTGAGGAACTTTAGGGAATCGCGCAGGCGCTCGACGTAGAGCTTGTGGTCCTGCGGACGCTTGGAGTCCTGAATGCGGGCGGCGCGGGCCTGGCTGATGGCACGGTTCTTGCCGGTGGTGATCAGGTCCCACTTGTTGACCAGGATGATCAGAGATCGGCCGCTCTCGTGCGCATACCCGGCGATGGTGGCGTCGAGCGAGCTGACACCCTCGGTGGCGTCGATGACGAGCAGGGCGATGTCGGCGTCTTCCAGATGCTTGCGCGACATCACAACCGACAGCTTCTCGGCCATCAGCCGCGTCTTACCCTTACGTCGGATCCCCGCGGTATCGATAAAGCGAAACCGCTTGCCGTTGCGTTCGACGATTTCATCCACCGCGTCGCGCGTGGTGCCAGGAATGGGCGAGACAATGGCGCGGGAGGTGCCGGTGAGTTGATTTAGCAGCGTGGACTTGCCGACGTTGGGGTGCCCGATGATGGCGATTTTCACTTCAGTCGTTGGTGGTTGGTTGTCGGTCGTCGGCTCTTCGATCACTGACTCGACAGCTCCCTCTCCGTCCGCTGCGAACTCTGGAATCTTGGGGTCCTCAGCCTCCTCCGTGACCTCTGTGCCCCCTGTGGTTAGCGCGTTTCCATCCGAGACCTGTTCCTTTGCTGTCAGGACTGCCAGCAACTCGTCGAGCAGATCGTCAACACCGTGACCATGCTCGGCCGAGAGTGGAAAGATGTTCTTCAAGCCCAGTCGGTGGAAGTCCCCGGTCAGTGCCTCCTGCCGGTCGCTATCGATCTTGTTGACCGCAAGCAACAGGGGCTTGCCCGTTTTCTTCAACAGGCGAGCGAGTTCTAGATCGGGCGCGGCCAGTTCCGTGCGTCCGTCGACCACCATGACGATCGCAGCCGCCTCGTCGAACGCAACCCGCGCCTGACGGAAAATTTCCGCCGGTATGAACTCCTTATCCTCAGGAACAATGCCCCCCGTATCCACCACACGGAACCTGCGACCGCGCCACTCGCTGTCCCCGTAAAGGCGGTCGCGGGTGATGCCGGGCTCGTCGCCGACAATGGCGCGCCGGGACCCAACCAGCCGATTGAACAAAGTGGACTTTCCGACGTTGGGACGGCCCACGATAGCGAGGAGCGGATGCTGCGGTTCTCGTTCGGCAAGAGCCTGCCCCGATTGTGAAGAAGTGCCCGTCGCGACCGCGTATTGCTTGTGTTTTCTTGACAAGGATGCTCGATTCTACGAACCGCAGCTGCTTCGTGCGCAATCTAGTTATTATAGAGACTCCGTGCCCTCCGCTTCCCAGCCCGCGTCCTTTGGCCGTTCCCGCGCGGGCAAACAGGACATTTCCCTCTACAACTTCTTCGCGCCTGCGGGCGTGCTCTCAAAGATGCATCCAGCGTACGAATTCCGCCGCGGACAGCTGCAGATGGCCCAGGCAGTCGAGCAGGCGTTGGAAGAAAAGAGGCATTTGATCGTCGAAGCCGGCACGGGCACGGGCAAGACGCTTGCCTACCTGCTGCCCGTCATCCGCTCGGGCAAGCGTGTCATCATCTCGACCGGCACCAAGAACCTGCAGGAACAGCTCTTCTACAAGGACATCCCCTTCCTGGAACAGGCATTGTTTCCCAATGGCGAGGGCAAACTCAACGTCTGCTACATGAAGGGACGCAACAACTATCTTTGCAAGAAGAAGCTCTACGACCTGACGAATCAGCCCGTGCTCTCGGGGCTGGAAGAAATCGAGCACTACCGCGCCATCGCCGCCTGGGAAACAACAACCCACACCGGCGACCGCGCCGAACTGGCCTCGCTGCCTGAGGCCAGCGCGCTCTGGCACAAGTTGGATGCGCGCTCCGACACCTGCCTCGGCCAGAAGTGCAGTGCATTTGAAACCTGCTTCATCACCGAGATGCACCGCCGTGCGATGGAAAGCGACATCATCATCGTCAACCACCACTTGTTTTTCGCCGATCTCGCAATCAAGCAGGCGTCGGAGTATGCGCCCGATGCCGGCATTCTGCCCGAAGTTGGCGCCGTGATCTTCGACGAGGCGCACGAACTGGAAGACGTGGCCGGGAGCTACTTCGGCGTTTCGGTAAGCAATCAGCGAGTAGAAGATCTGGCGCGTGATGTGGAGGCTTCTCTCGCCCGCAATAAGTTGCTGTCGGCTTCGGTCATGGGAGCACTGAAAAGCCTGCGCGAACGTTCGCAGCTGTTTTTCTCCGTCTTGCCGCCGGGTGAAGGGCGCTTCGCGTTCGAGAACCGCCGCGAGTTCATGGAGGACAACGGCGACGAGTTCATCGCGCTAAACCAGTCCCTTCAGCGAATGAGCTCAGAATTGCAAAATCTCCCGAGCAAGTCCGAAGAGGTCTTTACGTTCTCGCGACGCGCGCAGGAACTCCAGGTGCAACTCGGATTCTTGATGGAGTCGGAAGATCACAACACCGTCTTCTGGGTCGAACGGCGCATGGGCCGTGGCGGTTCGGTCGGCTCCGGACAGGGCCATGGTCACGGCAACGTGTACCTGCAGGCCACTCCAATCGACGTCGCGCCCATCCTGAAGGCGACCCTGTTCGAGCAGCTCGAGACCGCGGTGCTGACCTCGGCCACGCTGGCCGTCGGCGGAGGCTTCGAGTACATGAAGCGGCGTCTGGGACTCGAACATGTCCGCGAGGTCGTTCTGCCATCGCATTTCGACTATCCGAAGCAAGCTTTGTTCTACGTTCCGCCCGATCTGCCCGATCCGCGTACCCCGCAATTCAGTGCCAAAGCCGCGGACCGTATCCGGCGACTACTCGAGATCACCCGCGGGCGTGCCTTCGTGCTCTTCACCAGCTACGCGCAGATGAACGAGGTCTACCAGCGCCTGCTGGGCGAGCTTGAATTTCCCATGCTCCTGCAGGGCGACGCACCCAAGAGCGCACTGCTCGAGGAATTTCGGCTCACACCTCACGCTGTGCTGTTCGCAACGTCGTCGTTCTGGCAGGGCGTGGACGTGCAGGGCGAGCAACTGAGCTGCGTGATCATCGACCGCCTGCCCTTCGCCGTGCCCAGCGACCCGGTCGTGGCCGCGCGAGTGAAGTCGATCGACGCCGAGGGTGGCAATGCCTTCCTCGACTACCAAGTCCCCTCCGCCGTTATCACCCTCAAACAGGGCTTCGGGCGCCTGATCCGGTCTTTGCACGACCGCGGATTGCTTACCCTGCTCGACAACCGCATCCTCAAAAAGGCCTACGGGCGAGTTTTCGTCCAGAGCCTGCCGAACTACCGCCGCACCACCGAGATACGGGATGTCGAAGAGTTTTTCAGGGCTGGGAGACTGAAGGCCGGCTAGCGCTCCCCTGGAGGCAGCACTCCCCCAGAGGAACCATTTCCTGCCAAGCCTCGTATACGATTACAGCGTGGACCGTACCGAACCCACAGAGACAGAAGCCGCAGTTCCGCAGGCGAGTGCTCGAAGGTTTGCCCCCTCACGAGTTGGCGAACGCCTCAGGCGTCACGGCTCAGTGCTCCGCGACCCGGTGTTCGAGGCTCTGGCAGCTCTGCGTGCACATAAGCTTCGTTCTGCGCTGACGCTGCTGGGGGTCACTCTTTCGGTGTCGGTACTCATCCTGGTGGTGTCGGTTATCACTGGGGCGAACCTTTACATTGAGAATCGGGTTGCCAATCTGGGGTCCAATGTCCTCCTTGTCATGCGGTTCCCCATCATCACCAATCAGCAGGACTTCTTCAAGGCGATGCGTCGAAACCGGATTATCACTTGGGAGGATTTCGAGGCTCTGCGTGATGGCATGAGGCTCCCTCGGGCCGTGGGCCTGGAAACGCGCACCAACGGCAAGGTCCGCCTGGGAACACAGGCGCTAGAGGACATCAATATCCGTGGGGTGACAGCCAACATAGCCGACATGGATGTGGAGGAGCCCGAAACCGGCCGCTACATCACTGACGCGGACAATGAAGGCCGGTCCGAGATCACCTTCATTGGACAAGAAGTGGCCGAAAAACTGTTTCCCACGGTCGATCCCGTCGGCAAAACGATCTACGTTGACGGCCGCGCCTTCCAGGTCGTAGGCGTAGCCAAACCGATTGGAACCGTCTTCGGCCAATCCCAGGACAATTTTGTCTACATCCCGATTCGGACGTTCTTGAAACGATATGGCGAGCACGGGCAGGGTCTGGATCTCGCCATCAACATCCAGGCGCGCGGCCCGGAGTGGATGCAGCAGACCAAAGATGAAGCTCGCACCATGATGCGCGGCCGCCGCCACCTCGATCCGATGGCCGATGACAATTTCGGTATTCTGGCGTCTGACACAATCATGGGCCTGTGGAAGAACCTGACGGGCGCCATCGCCACGACCATGGTGGGCGTGGTGTCGGTGTTCCTGGTCATCGGCGGCGTAGTGATCATGAACGTGATGCTGGCCAGTGTGACCGAGCGTACCCGCGAGATCGGCGTGCGCAAGTCTTTGGGGGCACGAAGGCGGGACATCCTGATGCAGTTCCTGGTGGAATCCGTAGTAATGGCGGCCGTAGGTGGTACGACGGGCATTGCCATCGCCTATGTTCTCTCCACCCTGGTGCGGGTCTTCACGCCGGTGCCGTCCCAGGTGCCAATCGGCGCGGTGATTTTGTCTGTCGCGGTTTCAGCGGTCGTGGGGCTGTTCTTTGGCTTGTACCCCGCGAACCGTGCGGCCAAACTGGATCCGATCGAGGCTCTGCGCTTCGAGACTTAGGACATGTTGAAACAATCGTAGAAGGGGCTCCGACCTTGCGGATGGAAATCAGCGAAAACACGCGCATGGCGTTCGATTCCCTCCGCCAGCACAAGGCGCGGTCGCTGCTGACGATATTGGGTGTCGTCATCGGAATCATGGCCATCGTGGCCGTAGCCTCCATCATGGTGGGGCTGGACCAGGATATTCGCGGGTTCCTCGATCAGTATGGCACCGAGACGCTGTTCGTTTTTCGCTGGGACTTCGGTTTTCGTGGCACGCTCACAGCCGAAGAACGTAACCGCAAGGCGCTGACCTATGAAGACAGCATGGCTATCCGGGCTGAGTGCCCCGACGTGAAGGATGTGACGGTGGAAGTCTTCCCGCGGCTGGAACCGGGCAGGCCCTTCACAGCGGTGCCGGCGCGCTACAAGGGTAATGAAGTCTTCGGGATTCAATACAGCGGTAGCATTCCTTCCTACGAATGGGTGTACAACGCCAGCCCGGAGAAAGGCCGCTTCTTTACCGAGGCTGAGGACGCCCATCGCATGAACGTGGCGGTAATCGGTCACGACCTGGCCGAGGGACTGTTCCACGCGGCAGACCCTCTGGGAAAATCAATCGAGGTCAGAGGCGCTTTCTACCAGGTCGTTGGGGTGTTGGAGAAGCGGAAAGGGCAGTTCTTTAAAGATGAATCGGCGGACAAAGTTCTGGTCGTGCCGTATACGTCCTATCGAAAGCACAATCCGCAGGACGACGAACACTACATCGGGGCGCAAGCCTATCCGGGCAGAAAAGCTCAGGCGGAGGACGAGATCGTCGGCCTGCTGCGACGGCGCAGAGGGGTAGCGACCGATAAGCCGAACAATTTCGCGATTTCCAGTTCGGAGGAGATCGCGCGCCAATTCCGTCAGATCACCGGAGCAATTGCCATTGCGGTAGTCGTGATCAGTTCCATCGGACTCCTTATCGGCGGCGTTGGCGTGATGAACATCATGCTGATGTCGGTCACGGAACGCACCCGTGAAATTGGAGTGCGCAAAGCCATAGGCGCGCGGCGTCGGGACATCATTCGCCAGTTTCTCACCGAAGCCATCACCCTGACGGGCGCTGGCGGAGTCATCGGCGTCTCCCTCGGAGGCGGCATCAGCTTCCTGATCAACAAGTTATTGCCAAGCTTGCCCTCAGCCGTGCCCCTCTGGTCGGTCATCGCCGCTGTCACCGCGTCGATGAGTGTCGGCCTGTTCTTCGGTATTTATCCTGCCATGAAAGCCTCCCGACTGGACCCCGTGGAAGCCCTACGCTTCGAGTGAACGACGGACGAGGGCGCCGTAATGCCTGCGCTACTGTTCTGGGGGCGCAAGGCCCCGATGCCAGCGCAAGCTCTCTTCCTCGCGTAAAATACCTGGTTAGGCATATGCGCGCGGAGCCGCCGTGTTCATGCGGTTCGCCGGGGGTTCCATGTACGAAGTCACGGTCGAAGACACGTTCGCGGCGGGACACTACCTGCGCAATTACAAGGGCAAGTGCGAGAACCCGCATGGGCACAACTACAAGGTGCGGGTGACTCTGGCGGGAAAGGAACTCGATAAGGCAGGGTTGTTGCTCGATTTCAAAGACCTTCGGGAAGTCATGAAGCACGTCATCGATCGCCTCGATCACCAGATGATCAACGAGATCGCACCCTTCACCGAGTTGAACCCGTCCGCTGAGAACTTGGCGAAATACTTCTATGATGAAACCAATGGCCGCCTGAAAAACGTTACCCAGGGCCGCGTGTTTGTCCGCGACGTCACGATCTTCGAGACGGATACGACGACGGCCCGGTACTCGGAGTAAGGCGGCTCGGAGCAGCTTATTTCGAGCGCTCGATGACGCGATCGTCAATCGCCTGATTTGTCATGCAGATCACGGAAATCTACAAGTCGCTCCAGGGAGAATCCACGCACGCCGGTCTGCCGTGTGTCTTCGTACGGCTGACCGGGTGCAACCTGCGCTGCTCCTGGTGCGACAGCGAGTACACCTTCAGCGGCGGTCATCGGATGACAGCCGATGAGGTGCTCGACCAAGTCGAGGCTCTCAGCCCAAACAAAGGCTTGGTCGAGATCACCGGAGGCGAGCCCATGTTGCAGGAGCGCGAGCTCGTTCCCCTCATGCAGCGGCTGCTGGACGCCCACCACACCGTGCTGCTCGAAACCAGCGGCGAGCGCCCTCTGGCGCGCGTTCCGCGCGGTGTGATCAAGATCGTCGACGTGAAGTGTCCGTACTCGGGCGAGCCCGACACCTTCGATCCTGAAAACATCGAGACGCTGCTGCCCCACGATGAAGTAAAGTTCGTGATCAGCAACCGGATCGACTATGAATTCGCGCGCGCGTTCGTGGCCCACCACCGTCTGGCTCCGCGTGTGAAGGCCATACTGTTCTCGCCGGCCTTTCGCAAAGATGCTGCCGGCGCTCGCGACGCCTCACATTGCCTCGTCGATCCTCAGGAACTCGCCGAGTGGATGATCGTCGACGATGTGCCCGCGCGACTGGGATTGCAGATTCACAAGTTCATTTGGGACCCGGCGGTTAAGGGCGTGTAAGGGGCGGCAGGAATCGGCTGGCACCAAGCAGTTGCCGCGCATCTAAGCTAGGGGAGTGTTGCAGCCAAGAAAGTGTGCCATGACAGACAGTAAACAGCGCGCCGTGGTCCTGCTGAGTGGTGGCATGGATTCTTGTGTGTGCGCGGCGCTGGCGGTCCGGGATTTCGACGCAGCCGCCGTCCACATCAGCTATGGGCAGCGCACCGAAGAATGCGAACGGAACTCGTTCCTGGAGATCTCCGAGCGGCTGGGTATGCGCGACCGCCTCATCGTACGAAACGAAGCCCTCCGCGCCATCGGCGGATCGGCGCTCACCGACCCGAACATCGCCGTCCCCGAGTCCCATACCATCGGCCGAGACATTCCGGTGACTTACGTCCCGTTCCGGAACGCGCATTTCTTGGCGGTCGCGGTGAGCTGGGCTGAAGTTCTAGGGGCAACCAAGATCTATATCGGAGCCGTGGAGCAGGATAGTTCCGGCTACCCGGATTGCCGTCCCGCTTACTACGAGGCTTTCAACCAGGTGATCCGAGCCGGAACGAAGGCAGGGAACATCGAGATCGCGACGCCGCTGATCGCCCTGCGCAAACATGAGATTGTGAGGCTTGGCCTTGAACTGGGCGCGCCCTTCGATTTAACGTGGTCATGCTATAGCCGCGAGGATCGGGCCTGCGGGGTTTGTGATAGCTGCGTGCTGCGATTGCGCGCCTTTGAGCAGGCCGGAGCGCGGGATCCGATCCCGTATGTGGACGCGGGTGTGGCGCACACTTCGTCGCCGCAATAAGGAGTTGCGAGCGCGGATTTCAGACTTCGTTGTGGATTTCGTGTAGAGTTATGCGCGCTAATTCCGTACTGAATTCTGCACTCCTAAATGGATCGATCAGCCGGGAGGCTAAGATGAAACAACGTTTTGCATGGGCAGTGCTAGTGGCTCTGGTGCTGGGACTGTGTATCCCTTCCGTTTTCGCCCAGTCCACCGGCACAGTAAAGGGCGTCTGCCGCGACGCCGAGGGCAAGCCGATTACCGACGGGACAGTGGTTTGGCTCAGCCTCGACAGCGGCCGTAAGTACACGCTGAAACTCAACAAGAAGGGCGAATACTTCTCGCTGGGCATCAACACAGGGAAGTACAACGTCACCCTGTACGGTGCCGACGGCAAGGAAATCACTCACCTCAATGGCCTTCCGGTCGGCTTGGACGAAACTACTCAGGACTTCGACATGAAGAAGGAGGCCGCCGCCCAGGCGGCGAGCCAGGGCATGACTCCCGAGCAGTTGAAGCAAATGCAGGAGCAGCAGGCCAAGATGCAAAAAGAGAACGCCAACGTCAAAACCCTGAACGAAAAGCTGAACGCCGCCAAGACGGCGGCCGATGCCGGCGACCTGGAGTCGGCCGTTAACATCATGAAGGACGCGACCCAGGTCGACCCGACCCGGGATCTGCTGTTCTTCAAGCTGGCAGACTACTACCGCTTGTCCGCTGCCAAACAGGCAGATCCCACAGAGAAGAAGAATCGCTACGACCTGGCCGCGACCGCCTATCAGAAGGCGATCGACCTGAGGACCGCCAATCCCGACCCAAAAGATCCCGATGCTAACGCAAAACTGGCGGCCTACTTCAACAATATGGCCGAAGCCTACGCTAAGCAGAACAAGGTTGACGAGGCCGTAGCCGCCTACGCCAAGGCGGCTCAACTCGACCCACCCCGGGCCGGACAATATAACTTCAATATCGGCGCCGTTCTCACCAACGCCGGCAAGGTCGACGACGCCATCGTAGCCTTTGACAAGGTGATCGCTGTCGATCCCACCAAGGCGGACGCTTACTACTGGAAGGGTGTGAATCTGATCGGCAAAGCTACCCTCAAAGGCGACAAGATGGTCGCCCCTGACGGGACTGCGGAGGCTTTCAACAAGTATCTGGAATTGGCTCCGACTGGAAGCTACGCCCAGCCGGCCAAGGATATGCTGGCCAGCATTGGGGCTGCTGTTGAGACAGGCTTCAACAAGAAAAAGGCTGCCGCCAAGAAATAATTGGTCTACCGACGCAGACCGGGCGGCCCACGGGCCGCCCCTTTTTCGTCTCAATTTTCGGACGGTGCCCGGTAACGGTTACTAAGGGGCACCTACCTTCCGTCCTTCGCGGAACTGGCGTCCCGCGCTACAGTTAAGGATAGTCCCCCCGGATTTTCGTGGTTCGTTCTTCTGTCTGTGGCATGGAATTCGTGTGCGTGAGGAAATGCAATGGCATCCCCGGGCATTGCCCCGATTTCTGTTGCCTTGGAAGGCGTCCACGGAGCCGGAGCTGTACCTACGCAAGCTTTGCTGGCCGCCATGTTGCGCGCTTCCGAAAAGGTCAGCGATCTGATCTTCTCTCCCGGACGTGCCCCCCAGGTGGAGGTCTACGGCCAACTGGTGCCGGTCCACGTTGAGGGACTCGCCACGCTCACTGCGGACGATACCCGGCGCATCGCCGCCGACCTGATCGGCAACAACAAGCAGGCCATCAACACGCTCCGCGAACAGGGTTCTTGCGACATCTCCTATGGGCTCCCCGGCCTTGCCCGCTTCCGCGTGAACGCCTTTATCCAACGCGGCAGTTGCGCCGTCGTCATGCGCGTCATCCCGACCGCTATTCCCGAGTTCGTCTCCCTGCATTTGCCCGCGCACCTCGCAGATGTAACCAACCTTCGCAACGGCATTGTGCTGGTCACCGGGCCTACTTCTTCCGGCAAGAGTTCCACCCTCGCCGCCCTCCTCGACCGCATCAACCGGGAGCGTGACTATCACATCATCACCATCGAAGACCCCATCGAGTTCCTGCACAACCACAAGCGTTCCACCATTCACCAGCGGGAACTGCACAGCGACACACCCAACTTTGCTCTGGCCCTTCGCGCCGCGTTGCGCCAGGCACCCAAGGTAATCTTCGTCGGAGCGATGCGCGACCGCGAAACCATCGAGATGGTTCTCGAAGCTGCTGATATGGGGCTGATCGTACTGACGACGTTGAATACGATCGACGCCTCGAAGACAGTGGAGCGGATTGTCGGCTCCTACCTTCCCGAAGAACAGAAGTCGATCCGCGAGCGTTTCGCAAAATCGTTCCGCTTCATCGTTTCGCAGCGCCTCATCCCACGTTCCGATGGCAGCGGGCGGCTGCCGGTGTTCGAGATCTTGAAATCCAATGGCCGTACCCGAGAGTGCGTAGAGAAAGGCGAACACGAAGGCAAAACATTGCTCGATGCCATCAAGAGCGGCGAGGCTGACGGCATGCAGAACTTCGACGGGGAGATCGCCAAGCTGGTGCGCTCGGGACTGGTCGACCTGGAAACCGGGGTGTCCTTCGCCAGCAACGCAGCCCTGCTCGGACAGGAACTGGCAAAGTAGCTTCCGATTGCTTGCGGTCTGCCTGCCAGTCTGGTTCTCGGGGATTGGAAAACACCAATTGACAATCGTTCCCCGGTCTTCCCTCAACTCGCACCCATCCGTATGATGGCGGCATGGCCGTGCTCCCTCATCCTCCGTCGGTCCTGAGTTTCGAAGACGCCCGCCATGTCGTTGAAGAGCACGCGGCTCAGGTGCGGCCCGGGGACATGGAATCGGTAGACCTCCTTGCTAGCGTAGGCCGCGTACTGGGCAGAGCCGTGGGCGCGGACAGAGATTTCCCGCCCTTCCGCCGCGCTATGCGCGATGGCTACGCAGTTCGTGCTGTCGACTTGGCACAACTTCCGGTCATCCTCGACGTGATTGCAGAAATCAAGGCTGGCGCCGCTCCCCGTGACGTTCCCACCCAGATCGGCCCCGGCCAGGCCGCCTCGATCATGACCGGAGCGCCCACGCCTCCCGGCGCGGATGCGGTCGTCATGGTTGAATACACCTCGCTTAGCGGGAACCAGGTGACCGTCACGCGAGCCGTGGCCAGTGGTGACAACGTCGTGCCGGTTGGCTCCGAAGCCCGTCAGGGCCAGGTGCTTCTGCCTCCAGGCGTGCGCATCGATTACCGGGCCATCGCGGTGGCCGCCTCGGTGGGCCAGGACTTGTTGTGGGTCTTTCGCCCTCCGGAAGTTGCCATCCTCTCCTCCGGCGATGAAATCGTGGAAGTGAACAAGCAGCCGGGCCCCAACCAGATCCGCAATTCCAACAGCTACTCCCTGGCTGCACAGGTACAAGCCGCGGGCGGCACCCCCAGAATTCTCGGCATTGCGCACGACGACGCGGATTCTTTGCGCGCCCTGATTCAGGAGGGACTGCGCAGCGATCTCCTGCTCCTCACGGGCGGTGTTTCCATGGGCAAGTACGACCTGGTGGAGCAGGTGCTCGCCGGTTTTGGCGCCGAGTTTTTTTTCATTGGCACCCAAATCCAACCGGGGAAGCCCATCGTATTCGGCCGGGCGAACGGCAAGTATTTCTTCGGATTACCCGGCAACCCCGTCTCGACGATGGTGACGTTCGAGTTGTTCGCGAAACCCCTGCTGGAGGCCCTCGCCGGCATGACCGCGCGCAAGCTGGTCTTCCTGCACGCCCGCCTCAAATCCGAAATAAAGACTAAAACCGGTCTGAAGCGCTTCCTGCCCGGCACGCTCTCAGGCGAATTCGAGCACGCCGAGGTAGAGCTCGCCACCTGGCACGGCTCCGGCGACGTGGCTTCCACCGCAAGATCCAACTGTTACATCGTAATCCCGTCTGATCGAGAGAGGATCCCCGCCGGGGAGTGGGTCCCCGTGATGATGAGCTGAGGTTTCAAGGTTTCGAGGGTTCAACGTTTTCGAGGGTTTTAGAGTGTGATCGCTGTGCCGCATCGCGGTCTCGCAAGCACTGAAACCTTGACACTTTGAAACTGGCGCTTGGAACCGTGAAACCCTCAAACCTCGCAACCTGTAAGATATTCTTGATGCCCCGCAAACTCTCTCACTACGACCCCTCTGGCAAGGCCCGCATGGTGGACGTCAGCAACAAGTCCGTTACCAAACGCGAAGCCGAGGCCAGCGCGTTTGTCTCCATGACGCCCGCGGTGCTCAATGCGCTCCCCAACAATCCGAAAGGCGACCCGCTCGAAGTGGCCCGGGTCGCCGGAATCATGGCAGCCAAGCAGACTGCCAATCTGATTCCCATGTGTCATCCTCTGCCTCTGGCGCACGTTGCTGTGGATATGCGGCTGTGCGAGAATGGCGTCACTGTTGCCTCAAGAGTTACGACCACCGCCTCGACAGGCGTTGAGATGGAAGCGCTGGTCGCGGCCAGCGTCGCTGCCCTGACCGTGTATGACATGTGCAAGGCTCTCGACAAGGGCATAGAAATCCGCGAGATTCGATTGCAGCGTAAGTCGGGCGGGAAGAGCGGAGACTACCAGCGCCCGCGCAAGAAGTCCTAACGTAGCGATGTCGACGAACGTCAAAGTGCTATTGGTGGACGACAATCCCATGGTGCTCGGGATGCTGAAGCAGGCGCTCGCGACCGTGGGCCAAGTCGCCACTGCCGGAGACGCCGCCGACGCTCTTCTGAAAGCCGTCGACGACCCGCCCGACCTGCTCGTCACCGACTACCGCATGCCTGGCATGGACGGCCGCCAGTTGATCGAGAAGCTTCGCAGCCGCCCCGCCACCGCGAACTTCTCCGCTATCATCCTCGCCTCCAAGACTGACATCGCCGAGCGCCTCTCGCAGCAGGATCCCGTAGACGACTTCGTGGAAAAGCCGTTCTACTTGAAAGACGTCACTCGGCGCATCAAGCGCGTGATCGACAAGATCGCTCTCGAAAAGATGACGAGGGCCGTGCCCTCCGACGGCGTGTTGCGCGGCTCTCTCTCACAGATGAACGTCATCGACTTGATGCAGTCGCTTGAAATGGGCCGGAAGAGCTGCCTGCTGAGCCTGACCCGGGACGACGAGAAGTGCGACGTCTACTTCGCCGAAGGTCAGGTCGTCCACGCGGTGTACGGATCGTCGAAGGGCGACGAGGCCGTCTTCAAGGTTCTACGCTGGACCGGCGGCAGCTTCCAGCTCGACTTCGAAGGCAAGACCACAGAAACCACCACCCAGCTCAACACTCAGGGCCTGCTGATGGAAGGCCTGCGCCTGCTCGACGAATCCAATCGCGACGCCGGAGACAAGGCCGAGGAAGAAGATGTCCTCCTCGACACCTGAGCTGACCGCCGCCGTCGTCACCGTCAGCGATTCCTCTTCGCGTGGTGAGCGTGCCGATCTCGGCGGTCCCGCCGTCGTTGCTGCGCTTGAAAAGAAGAATTTCAAGGTCGTCGCCCGCGAAATCGTTCCCGACGATGAATCCGCGATCCGGGAAGCCCTCATCCGTCTGAGTGCTCAAGCCAGATTTGTGGTCACGACGGGCGGCACAGGCGTCGCAATGCGTGACGTCACGCCCGAAGCCACCAGGGCCGTCTGCGGGCGCCTGCTTGAAGGCGTAGGTGAACGCATGCGATCGGAAGGAGCCAAGTCTACCCAGTACGCGGCCTTGAGTCGCGCCCTGTGCGGCGTGCGCGGCCAATCCGTGATTCTCAATCTCCCCGGAAAGCCGTCGGGCGCCGTGGAGTCCCTTGAGTCGGTCGTCGACCTAATCCCGCATGCCCTCCAACTTCTGAGCGGAAACACTAGGCACGATTGACCGCACCAAGCCGAATCCGCCGTGCCCCCGGATCGACCGCCCGTCAGGTACCATGGTTGAACTTCGCAGTCGGGACTCCCGGACTCCTTGACGTCTTTTAAACAAACTCACACAAACGTGGAATAGAACCAGGTCGGCCCAAATCACGGAATCAACGTAGTCAGGAGAGTGAAATGCGAAATATCGTGAAGTACAGCCTTGCTATGGTTCTCGCGCTCGCGTGCCTTGCCGGTCTTGCATGGGCACAATCCCTGAGCCAGCCAGACCGCGACAAAGCCCTCGCCTACCTGGAATCGACCCGCCAGGGCGTCATCGACGCGACCAAAGGTCTTTCCCCGGCCCAGTGGAACTTCAAGCCTGGTCCCGATCGCTGGTCCGTCGCCGAGGTTTGCGAGCACATCGCCGCCGCGGAAGATTACCTGCGTGGCATGATTACTGAGAAGGTCATGACGGCGCCGCAGAGACCAGCCGGCGAGGATGTAGCTGCCATTGACGAAATGGTGCTCAAGATGATCCCCGACCGCTCCCACAAGGCGCAGGCGCCCGACCCGCTCAAACCCACCAACCGCTTCGGCTCCCCCGAAGGATCGCTTCAGCATTTCATGGAAGCTCGCACCACCACCCAGGACTTTCTCAAGAAGACGCCCGACCTGCGGGAGCACGCGCTTGACAGTCCGTTGGGGAAGAAGCTAGACGCCTACGAATGGGTTCTGTTCATCGGGGCTCACAGCGAGCGGCATACCAAACAGATTCTCGAAGTGAAAGCCGACCCGAACTTTCCGAAAAAGTAAGGACAGATACTGTTCTTCGAGGCTTGCCATCCAGGGGAGGACCGCCCCCGAGTCCTCCCTTTTGTATGACTACGGAGTGCCCGGCGCCTCGCTATCTGCGCTTGCCTTCGCGTAAACTCGTAGCTCTAATTGAAAATCCTGAAGAACATCCTGGCGCGCTACACTCATTGGGTCCAGGGCGTGCTGGCTCCGCTGGGTGCCTGGGGCGTTTTCGCGATCGCCGCCGTCGACGGCTCTTTCATGGGCTTGCCCCTCGATCTTGTCTTCATCGGCTACGTCTACAACAACCGGCCCGGTTTCCTGCTGTATGTTCTTATGGCCTCCGCCGGCTCAGCCCTGGGTAGCTCCGTGCTTTACCTGATCGGCTACCTCGGCGGCG
>Ga0307479_10001051_pt1 | contig 25059 bp, 18 predicted proteins | sample atmos_gasesECM4C_FD_203743 | JGI IMG/M metagenome (GOLD analysis project Ga0307479, IMG submission 203743) | Hardwood forest soil microbial communities from Morgan-Monroe State Forest, Indiana, United States - atmos_gasesECM4C_515 | ecosystem: Environmental > Terrestrial > Soil > Temperate... | reverse complement strand
ACCGTGGCCCGGCCGCCCGACTTCTCCAAGAAATTTTCCGTCCGAAGAAAATCGCAGCAAATGGTGCGAGCCGTAGCCATCACCCACATAAAAATCTCCCTTTGGAGCGAAGGCCACGTTGGTCGGCACAAAATCAATGGGGCGCCCTGCATAGCCAGGGTCTTCACGCGGGTAGCCGTGTGCCCAAAGGGATTCGCCATTCAGGGTGGTCTTCGTGATCTTGCACTGATTGATATCGCAGTGATAGAGAACTTCCGCGCCTTTCTCGCGGCGCACACCAAGCCCATGCGCCCCCCCACGAAACTCCTCCCCAAATGCGCGAACAAAGCGCCCGGACGAGTCGTAAACAACCACGGCCTCTCCGCGCATGCTGGATTTGTTCACCGTGTGCGCCACATAGATGTTACCTTGCTCATCCTGCGCCAAACCGTGGGTGTCCCCCCAAACCAGGCCGTCGGGCGGCACCAGCCAGTCGTGAACACATTCGTAGGTGTGCACTCCAGACCCGACAACCGGCAAGCGGCTGCCGGACTTGCTTGATGTCTGCAGAAAGAAAGGCGGCAGCATGGCCGCGGCTGTCGCCGTCGAGCCGTCTCTAAGGAACCTGCGTCGAGTGAGTGAGTTCATGCGATGAGGTTTCCTCACAATCTTTGCTGGAACTACGGTCAATTTCTGCGCGAGTCCCTGGGAACGCCCCGGCCCACTAGGCGAGCGCCAGATTCAGATTCTCGATCGCCTCGTCGATCTCCGCAGTGTTCTTGTAGCCGACGGTAACGCAATCGACACCGGCGTTCTTGAACGCGAATCTCATTGCCGCCTTGCGGTCCTCGCGGTTGAACGTACCCTCTCCCACGAGTTTCATGCTGATTACGCCCATTCCCTCTTTGCGTACCTGCTTGACGTGAGTGACAACTTCGCTGACGTTGCCCAGTCCGTCGGTGTTGTAATCCTCGGCGTCCATTCTGGTGCCCTTGTGATTCATCCGGATCATGGCGATGTCGAGCCATTTGTTTCCGGGGACTTGGCGCAACGCCGGGAGCCCGTGAACCGACGCGCCGTGACTTACAATAGCCTTCTTCGACTGAGCCTCCAGAATTCCATCCTGCCACCTGCTCGTGTCTTTGGGCCATGTCGCGGTATGTTGCCAGTGCAACAGCATGACGTCGAAGTATTCGGTATTCGCGAGTTTGCGCAGCTCGTCGAATTTCTCCTGCGGATTCACATCTTGATGTGTGGTTACCTTCGACATTAGGCGATAACTGTCACGTGGAATGTCCTTTAGGGCCACTCCAAGCATCCTGTGCATTTCGCCGTAAGACTCGGCAGTCTCGAAGAAGCGAATGCCACGGTCGTAGGCGTAGCGCACCAGCCTGGTAAAGCCGTCTTGCCCTAGGTCGCGCTGTACCTGGCCGCTGAAGCTGCCTGTGCCAAAGGCGAGCCGCGTCACCTTCACTCCAGATTTTCCTAGCGTTACCCAATCTGTCGCGGTTTGACGTGCCGCGCTCAGCGGGAGGCTTCCGGTGACGACAAGGGCGCCGGCGGCGAGTCCGGTTTTCAGGAATTCACGTCTAGTGTAGTGAGACACGTATGCACCTCGAATTAAAGCTCAGGCGAGAACCTTTTTCATTATGTTGCCGGCCACATCGGTCAGGCGGAAGTAGCGTCCCTGGAATTTGTAGGTCAGGCGAAGGTGATCAATGCCGAGGCAATGCAGGATGGTGGCCTGCAAATCGTGGACGTGCACGGGATCTTCGAGGATGTTGTAGGAATAGTCGTCAGTCTTGCCGATGCTCAAGCCCCGCTGGATGCCGCCGCCGGCCATCCAAATAGCGAAGCAGCGGGGATGATGGTCGCGGCCATAGTTCGTGGTGGTGAGCTTGCCCTGGCAATACACGGTGCGGCCAAATTCGCCGGCCCACACGACGAGAGTCTCGTCCAACATGCCGCGCTGTTTGAGATCGAGCACCAGAGCGGCGGAGGGCTGATCGACGCCTTTGCATTGCAGCGCGATGTCTCGCGGCAAGTCGTTGTGCTGATCCCAGCCGCGATGATAGAGCTGAATGAAGCGTACGCCGCGCTCGGCCAGCCGCCGCGCAAGGAGGCAATTGGCAGCATAGGTTCCAGGCTTGCGCGAATCGGGGCCGTACAGTTCAAACGTGGATTCGGGTTCCTTGGAGAGGTCCATCAGGTCGGGCACGGAAGTTTGCATGCGGTAGGCCATTTCGTATTGCGCGACGCGGGTGTCAATTTCGGGGTCGCCGTATTTTTCGGCGAGCAAACGATTCAATTTCGCGATGCCGTCCAGCATGCGGCGTCTTGTCGCAGATGGCACTCCGGTTGGATTTGACAAATACAGCACCGGGTCGCCACTCGAGCGAAATTTCACTCCCTGATACCGCGATGACAGAAATCCGCTTCCCCAAAGGCGCGAAAACAGCGGCTGGTCCGGATTCAAGGCGTTGGCCTGCGAGACCATGACCACGAACGCCGGGAGATTTTGATTCTCGCTACCGAGTCCATAAGTGACCCACGCGCCCATGCTGGGACGCCCGGGCTGCTGGAAGCCGGTCTGCACGAAGGTGATCGCGGGATCGTGGTTGATGGCTTCGGTGTAGGTGGACTTGATGATGGTGATGTCGTCCACGATTTTGCCGTGGTAAGGAAGCAGCTCGCTGATCCAGGTGCCGGAGCGGCCGTACTGGTTGAAGTTGAAAATCGAAGGTGCCACCGGAAACGAGGATTGGCCCGACGTCATGCCAGTAATGCGCTGGCCCATGCGCACGGAGTCGGGTAACTCGACGCCCTGCGACTTGACGAGGTTGGGCTTGTAGTCGAATAGCTCCATCTGGGAAGGCGCACCGGATTGGTGGAGGAAGATGATGCGCTTAGCCTTGGGCGGGAAATGGGGAAGGCCGACGAGTCCGCCGGTGTTGGGGTCGGTTGCGGTGTCAGCCGAGAAGCCATCGTTGGTGAGCAGCGTGGCGAGCGCCGGAATGCCGATGCCGATTCCGGCGGTGCTGCGCCGGAAAAACTGGCGGCGCGTCATCGCGGCGCTGAGTTGTGGAGTCAGGGAATCGGAGTCGGTCATTGTGCCTCGCGTTCTGCTATTCGGCCGTAATGGTTTCGTCGAGATTGAGGATCATGCTCGCTAAGGTGGTCCAAGCCGCGACTTCGCGCGGGTCCAGTGTGGAATCCGGCTTCGATTCGCCGACGGACAGCAGCTTCGTTAGCTGCGTCTGGTCCTGGCGGTAAGTGGAGCGAAATTCCGAGAGCGAGCCGAGCAGCACGCCGCGTTCCTGCGGGTCGGGCGTGCGCGCCGTCGCGAGCTTGAAAGCAAAATCTATGCGCTCGCGATCGGACCTGCCCCCCGTGCGCAACACACGCTGCGCCAACGCGCGAGCGGCTTCCACGTACGTGGGATCGTTCAAAAGCGTGAGCGCCTGCAGCGGCGTGTTGGTGACTCCGCGCCTGGCGGTACATTTTTCGCGGTCGGGTGCGTCGAAGATAGTCAGCGAGGGCGGCGGGACGGTGCGCTTCCACACGGTGTACAGACCGCGGCGATATAAATCAGGACCCGAGGACGGGGTGTACGTCTGACCCGAAAAGCCCTGGCCGAAGGCCATCTCTTCCCACAGGCCCGCGGGCTGATAGGGGTAAACGCTCGGCCCGCCGATTTTATCGTTGAGCAGTCCGCTGATCGCGAGGGCATTATCGCGAACGATCTCGGCGGGAAGGCGGAATCGCGGTCCTCTTGCGAGCAGGCGATTTTCGGGATCCCGCTCGATCAGTTCGCGCGACGCGCGGGAAGATTGGCGGTACGTCGCTGAGGTGACAATCAGGCGCTGCATAGCCTTGATGTCCCAGTCAGTGCGGACGAACTCGGTGGCCAGCCAGTCGAGTAATTGAGGATGGCTCGGCTGTTCACCCTGCGAGCCAAAGTCCTCGGCGGTCTTGACGATTCCGGTCCCGAAATATTGTTGCCAATACTGATTGACCACAACGCGCGCGGTGAGCGGGTGGGAGGGGTCGAGGATCCACTTGGCGAGTCCCAAACGGTTGCGAGGCAGGTCTTCGGGCATCGGCGGCAGGAACGCGGGAACACCCGGCGTGACTTTCTCACCCTTATTGTCATATTGACCGCGGCCCAGGATGAAGGTGTCGCGCGGCTTGGACATCTCCGTCATGACCATGGTGGTGGTAATGGATTTTTCGAGCTTGTCCTTTTCTTTTCTTAGCTCTACTAACTGAGAGTAAGCCTGGCTGTAATTCTCGGGCGCATCGTGCTTAAGGAAGTATTCGCTCAGGCGGGCTTGATCCTGTTTTTCGAGCTTCCCTTGCTTTTGTTCCTTGCTCTCCGCTTTCTCTAGCTCTCCGATGTCGGCCTCTTCGGGCGGCTTCTCGGGTTGGAGGGCCGCAATTTCCACTGCGGGCGTGCCCGCAAGCTTGGTCAAGAGGACGCGCGCCGGCAGATGCACGGCGAGATCTTCGACTTCTATATCAGATAGTGTGCGGGTGTAAATGCGCAGGTCACCGAGTCGGCCTTTAAAGGCGCCGCCGGTATTTTTGTTGCCAATCTCCAATGGCGCGGAAGTACGGATACTTCCGCGGAGTGTGTCTCTTGCGGTTTCCGTTTCCCACGGTGTTCCGTCGACGAAGATCTTCAAGCCCGGAGCTTTGCCCGACCCATCATAGTTGACGAGCAGATGATGAGGGCCGTCCATCGACATACGATTTTTCGTGCGCACCTCGATGGCGCTGTCGGGCCAGGGCGCCGCAAGACGTACGACAACGCGAAGATTCCGTTCGTGCCGGCCGGTGAAGGCGACGTCCTCGAGACCGAGCTCATAGCCGGACCAGTGCTCGGAGGCGTCTCGTTTCTGAAAAACTTTGCCGCTCTCCTCGTAGAGATTCACCCAGGCGGCGATAGCAAAGGGCTGCTGCAAGTCGAAATCCCCGGCTTGGCCGAGACTGGCTTCACTTTCACCTCTGAATTCAGCGGCCTTACCGGCCGGCCCATCTTCATAGGAGATTTCTCCTCGAACCAGCTTTCCGTCGTGGCGCGAGAAAGCGTCTGACAGGTTGCCGTTGAAAGCATAGTGAGTTGCCAGCGCGTCCCGCGTCGGCTCGGGTAATGTCGCAAGGCGCGTTTTCTGCCATTCGTTGCGAAGTGCCAAGACGTCCTTTTCGGGCATGGCCGTCAAAGCGGCAGCGATCTTCCTCTTGAGGTCGTCCAGCTGTTGCTGTTGCTCGGGGGTAGGCAACGACAGCGTCGGCACGGCATTCCCTTCGTAACCATCCAAGCCGCGTTCTGGAACGGTGTTGAAAAACGCGAAGAAGCGATAAAACTCTTTCTGCTTGATGGGATCGTACTTGTGGTCGTGGCAGCGCGCGCAACCCATGGTCAGTCCTAGCCAAGTCGTTGCCGTGGTGCTCGCGCGATCGACGATGTATTCGACGTGATATTCTTCCGGGATCGCGCCACCTTCGAAATTGATCATGTTGTTGCGGTTGAACCCGCTGGCGATTTTCTGTTCGAGCGTGGCGTTGGGCAGCAGGTCACCGGCCAATTGCTCGATTGTGAATTCGTCAAACGGCATGTTGCGATTGAAGGCGGCAATCACCCAATCACGCCACGGCCACATCTCACGCAAGCTGTCGATGTGATAGCCATGAGTATCGGAATAACGCGCGAGGTCGAGCCACGGCATGGCCATTCGCTCGCCGTAGTGGGGTGACCGCAGCAGATGGTCCACTCTCTTGTCGTAAGCGTCTGGAGATTTGTCAGCTATGAAGGAGTCCACTTCCTCGGGAGTGGCCGGCAAGCCAGTCAGATCAAGGGAAACGCGCCGCAGCAGAGTAGCCTTATCTGCTTCAGCGGAAGGTTTCAGCCCCTCGGCTTCCAGGCGCGCCAGCGTGAAATTGTCGATGGGATTCTTCGGCCAGGTTTTATCTTTGACCTCTGGTATTGCCGGACGTTTGGGCGGGTCGAAGGCCCAGTGGGACTGCCATTTCGCGCCCTGATCGATCCACTGACGGAACAATTCGATTTGCTTGGGCGTGAGGCTTCTGCCTGACCAGGCCGGCGGCATGCGAAACGCGTCATCCTTCGAGCTGATCTTCTGATATAGCCGGCTCGTGGCACTGCTAGCTGGCACGATGATGTAGTAGCCTTTGCGCTCAGCAAAGAAGCTTTCCTTAGTGTCCAGGCGCAAGTTCCCTTGGCGGCTTTTTTCCTCGGGGCCGTGGCACGTAAAGCATGCGTCGGAGAGAATTGGGCGAATGTCGCGGTTAAAATCGACGGGCTTTTCCCAAGCGTTGTGTGCCGCCTTCACATCGTTGATCGGCGCCGCTGCCGCGGCGACCGGTTCGGTCGAGTCGGGGCCCTGTGCACCTTCGTCGATCCATTTTCGTACTAAGTCGATCTGCTCCGCAGAGAGCGGCGGGCCACCGTAAGGCATTTGTGGCTGCTCGAGTCCGAGCAAGCGCCGCACGATGTGGCTGTTCTGGCTGTCGCCTGGAATGACAACTTTGCCATTGGCGCTGCCGGTGAGGATTGCCTGAAGCGAATCCAGGCGAAGACCGTGCTGCTGTACGTCGGGGCCATGGCATGGGTAGCAACGCGAGGCAAGAATCGGCCGAATTTGAGTGGCGAAAACGACGGAACCGCCAGGTGTTACCTGGCGCGCTTCCGCGGCGCCGGCCTGACTCGCAGCTTGCGGCTTTGCTGCTAACACAGCGCCAGCGATAAGGAGGAAAAAGGAGAGAACGAATGAGCCTGCCGCAAAGACAAGGCCCCGCGGCTGACGCAAGAGTTTAGGAAAGGGCAACTGGTGGTGAGCCCGTCCCGTCATGCCGTCGAAGAGCATTTCCCGAGGTCCTTGAGATCGCCAGGACTTCCACATCTCGATCCCGCGCATATACTACCCCTGCCGCGCCGTGCGTTCAATAATTCCAATACGCGTTCAAGGCGAGATTCTTAGCGGCACAGGAACGACGGAATCCAACAGGCCTTTGATTCTAGATCGATTCAGGATTAAAGAGAGAGGTACATGTCCTAGCTTCCACAGCCTGGGCCCTGTGTGTATCGTTGGAACGGTAGTCGGGCGTTCTGAATGATTGCGGGCAATAATTTTTTGGCTTGGTCTACACTGAAGTTGTTGGGAAACAGATGACGATTGACCATCCACCTCTCGCTAACGAACCGGCACCTCGCGGAACTCGAGGAAATTCGCGGAGCATGTACTCCTGGGTTCTGGGAGCCTTCCTGGGCGCGGTTCTTACCGTTATTTTGATGGGCGCGCTCGTGTGGTTGTCGACCGGGCTCGGGCTATTGCACTTGATGGGCATTTTGCGCGGAGGGCGAACGCAGCTCAATGTGGATCAGCCGACCGTGGTACGGCAAATTCAACAACTTCAACGACTGGAAACCGTGAGCTATACGATGGATAAGATTATTTCGGGTGAGCACGGCAATGCTTACCTGCCGAAATTTCTCGCGGGTGACCGTCTGCTGCTGGTGGTGCACGGAGAAGTGGTTGGGGGCATCAATCTCGCTCGTTTGCAGCCGGGCGACGTCCTAATACAAGGGCAGAAAGTGTCCATTCATCTGCCGCCAGTGGAAGTCTTGAGCACACGAATCGATAATGCGAGGACCAGAGTATATTCACGTGACACCGGCCTTTTCTCTTCCCCAGATCCCAACCTCGAAAGCGAGGTCCGCGAAGAAGCAGAGCGCCAGCTCCTTCAAGCCGCGCTGCAAGATGGCATCCTCAATATCGCTGCCGACAACGCGCGAAGCACGATCTCGGGCATGTTAAAGGGCTTCGGGTTCCGCGAAGTGGACATCCGCTAAGTTATTGCGTGGGACTGACGGTTCCTAATCCGGGTCTAGTGTTTGCGGCCTTTGATGTCGTCGTAGGCGATTATGGAGAGGACTACAAGGACCCACACGGGGAAGACGCCCATTCCAGGGATGGCCTCCGCAATCAAGCCCGGCAAAATCGCCCATCGACGGCCGAGGATTAGAAACAGGAGTAACGCCGTTCCCAGGTCAATCAACCATTGCATCGGTGGGGCCAGCACCATCCAGAAGGAAAGAAAGTCAGAGACAGCCGCGATCAGGAAAGCGACGGCCTGCCGTTTGCGTGAGGGACGCCGAACGGGAGCCACCACTTCTGTGGGTGTCAAAATAACTGGATGATCGGTCGGCGTTGTCATGACCTCGGTTGCGGTGCTCAAGCCCTGCTCAAATTATCCTGTCATGGGTGCGACCGCAAGCCATCTTCCCTAAAGTGTTCGGGACAAACAGGGTGAGTGGTCGGCTGCGGGTGATCGCGAAAGACGCGCAGGGCTTTCACTCGTTGGTGAAGACGATCTTGCCACGTTCGTCTCTACGCTGGTAAACGACGGGCAGCGGGATGAGGGGTAGCTCGCAAGCGTTCGCTGGCGGTAGCGTGGCTGCCGCGCGGCAAGGTCTCACGCGGTCCTCTTCGGCGTCTCCGGCATGCAGCGAATTGAAAAGCCGCGCTACTTCTTTTGGAGCATAGTTGCCATTCAGATAGTCTGCAATGTTGTTTTCCATGTTTGCAGGAAAGGATGGCACCGGGCCAACTAGCTTTGCTTGGTAGGTCTTCAGCATGACTTCCCTGAACACCGGAAGCGCGGCTGCGCCGCCAGTTTCGCCTAGCGAGCGGTTGTCATCGAATCCGATGCGCACCGCGACGGTAATTCCATTGGGGCCGTACGTAGAGCCTAAGAAAAGGGCATCCCGGTAGTTGTTGGTCGTGCCGGTCTTACCCATTACGGGGATGGGGAAGGTGCGCGCGTCGAGCGCGTGCGCGGTACCGGAGGGAATGCGCACGACGCCGCGCAAACCTTCCTGGATCAGGGACAGGCCCGATTCGTTCTCGTTGATGGGACAGCAGGGCAAGTGGCGGCTGTAAATAACGTCGCCGCCGCTATGCTCGATCCTCGCAATCATGTACGGCTCCGCATGGATACCGCTGGCCATCATGCGATAAGCGTTGGCAAGTTCGAGCAAGGTGACTTCGGAAGCGCCGAGGGCGGTAGTGTCATAGCGATGTAGTGATGATCGGATGCCAGCGTCGCGGGCCGTCTTCAAGACAGAATCGATTCCGATCTGTTGAACAATCCAAATGGCGACGGCGTTTCGGGACTCCGCCAGCGCCTGGCGAGCTGGGATGATGCCCTTAAATTGCTCATCGAAATTGGAGATCCACTTGGGAGGACGGTCTCCGGAGGTGGGCACGGAGATGGGTTCGTCGGGCACGGGAGTATCGAGATCCAGGGCGCCCTGGCGAAATGCCGCGAGATAAACGATCGGCTTCATGGCGGAGCCTGGCTGGCGCATGGAATGGGTTACGCGGTTGTAGTCGGCGAAAGTGGAGTTGTGACCTTCGTAGGTGCGTCGCCCGCCTACCTCGGCCAGGATGGCGGAGTCCCTGTTGCGCAGAACAACCACGGAGCCCTGAATCAGCCCGGTATTGTGAGAATGACGCTTTTCATAAAGGTTCAAGCCGTTTTCGAGTGCTGCGTTGGCGAAGCGTTGGAGGCGATCATCGATCGTTGAATGAACCTGGATGCGGCCCTCCAGCAGTTGGTTAATTCCGATGTCGGAGGCGAGGCTGGCGTCGAGTGATTTGAGTTCGTCGAGGACATTTTCCACGGCTGCGGGCGCTTCGATCGGAGCATTGAGATGAACAGCCAGGAGAATAGGAGCTTGCTGGCAGCGTCCAGCCGCCTGTGCGGAAAGAAAATGGTTCTTAACCATGAGGGCTAAGATCTGATTTCTTCTGCGCAGCGGTTTTTGATTGTCAGTCAGAGTGGGGGCATACTCACCCGGCGACTTGGTGATGCCAGCGAGAAGTGCCGCCTTGTCGGCATCCTCCGCAGTGAGCTGTGTGACCGGTATGCCAAAATAATACTGAGAGGCCGCTGCGAAGCCGTAGCGGCCATTTCCCAAGTAGATAAAGCTGGCGTAACGCGCGAGCAGTTCTTCCTTGGCCCTGCGCTTGGATCCGTAGCGCTTCTGCATCTCGGCCTCAATCCACAACGAGAGACGCATGCCCTCTACTTTCAGCAAGAATTTGTTGGCACCGGGCACACCGATAAACAAGGCGAGAACGTGCGAGAAAAGACCGTGATGTTGAAGCGTGTTTCTATTTTTCGTACTTACAAGGTTTTGCAGAAAATAACCGCGCACAAGCTGCTGAGTAATGGTGGAGCCGCCTTGGGGAAACAGCGGTGCGCGCTCCGTGGCATTGTTGCCGTTTGAGCCCCCGGAGCGGGGCAGCAAGGCGCGAAGGTTGGTCTTGGCGAGCAAGCGAGGGAAGACCGAAAAATCCACTCCCGCGTGTGAAAAAAAATTCTCATCCTCGGCCGAAAGGATGGCCTGCCACAGGACGTCAGGAATATCCCTATATGGAATGATTTCTCGGCGTTCCCTTCCTAATTCAATGAGGACATGGCCATTGGCATCGTAGATGTGACCCGTGGTGGGAGGCTCAAAGCGAAGGAAGGCGTCTAAATCGGGCAAGTTTGTTCGGTTGTAGCTGATGTAAGTCATCCCGCACAGGGCAAACACAAGTGGGATGGCAGCCAGCAGAGACGCGATGCGAAGCAAGCGACTCGTCTTGCAAACCCCACATAGGCCGAAAAATGATCTGCGAAAGGTCCAAGGGAAACGCAGAAAAAGTAGCTGAGCTTTGAGCATGAACTGCTTCCAGCCGGAGCGCGGGTGCCCTGACTCTTGATCCCGAACTTGGCGCCCTTTGCGGCTCCTTCTCGTCTGAAGCAACAAGCTTCTCATGGCGAGGGTATGGATTCTGTGCGATATGGGTCACTTCCATGTATCGAACCTGAGGCACTCCCGCGGAAGAGCGGAGCTGAAATTGCGTGGAGTAGTCTACGCCGGACGCGCGTCTTCTGTCTAAATTGCGGCGGCGTTTCAGTTGCCTGGGCGAAACTGATAGGAAAGTACTGCTTCAGTAGCTCAGACGTTGGTTGAACCTACCAACGCTTTTTGCGTTTACTTGCGAGAATGACGAGTCCGGAACGCTCGCCTTGCCCGCCCACGGTCGGCAGGCTCGTTGGCCCAGCTGAAGCCGGCCGCTACATCTGACGCGTTCGGCTCTGTCGTGGTGTTTTTCACTCTGTTGATTAGAGGTTTCTAAGAACAAAAGATGCTTGGCGGGCGAGCGTTGGCGTGAAAAGAGCCTATACTGGAAGGACCATGGAAAAACTGCAAGCATTGCAAGCCGCCGCACGAGAAGGCGGATTCGTTCAGGTGGAGGAAAGCGAAGAAGGCACGGTGCTGTGGCTGAGGAAAGAGAAATCCGATCCGGCTACGAAGACGCACCAGCGTATTTGCATCGACAGTATGTCGAATATCTTGACTGTCTATTGGATGACCGCGCCTGGGAAGATCGACTCGAAGACATTCCGCAACGTCCCGAGCTTGCAAGAGTGGTTTGCGTTGCAGGCAGTCGAATGACAAATCGGGAAGCCATCCTACGACTCTCTGTGAACACGGGCGACGACCTGGCGATGACGTCGCTGCGCGATAACAACGCCAAGGTCATCCGCGCTGCTGTCACACGCTACTTTAGCGTAGGGCCGGTGGCGGACAAGGCGGAGTCCGTGATTATGCAACGCATGGCGGACCACGCGCGCTCCTACGAGCATCAAGAAAACGCGGACACATGGCTGGCGAGGTGTGTCAACGCGGAATGCGATCGCCTGCGCAACGAAGCGATCTTTGACCAGGCGAACCGCGATTAGCTGGTATCAAAGCCGCGCGTCTAGATCAGGCGCGATCGCGCGGGCACAGCATTCCTATCCCTAGATCGCTCCAAGGAAACGGTCCGGCGCTCTGAAAGATAGTGGGATAAGAGGCGGTAGCCGAGCCGCTCGTGCCGACGTTTTCTGTCTGAGCCTTTGCCGATACGCCAAAAAACAGCAAGCAACCGCGGCTAGTCCGGGGATTGAGGGCAAGAAATATCCAATATGCCGGCCGTTCTCCGCAACTTAAGCACCGAAATAAGTCGAATGGAATGAACGAAGGCGCAGATGGATGGCCGGGAAAATTGCGCAACTTTCTGGGGATATCGCCGTTTTCTTGCCCAGATGAGCCGCAGAACTAGATGTCCGAAACCTGTCCCTTCGGACGTTGCCTTCGAACGGCGATTCAGCTATTAATCTTGCACACCATCGGTAGGCAATTGCTCTTTGGTTTTCGCTTGGGATTCGTCCCGTCCTTTTAGGAGTCTTAAGCCATGGACCCAGCCATTCCAACTGGTTATTCGCGGTTCCGCGCTTGCGCGGCAGCCGTCCTCCACGCCGAGTCATGTTCAGGGGAAGTTCTCGTCATGAGTAGCGAAAAGAAACCCATGTCTCGCAAAATGGGCTTCTTCTCTGTAGCGGTGCTCGCAGCTGTTGTCTGCGCGCCTTCTGCACTTGCGCAAGTCGAAACCGGCGTGCGGGCTCGACCCAGAATTACGCAGAGCGTCGATGAAACGAATCGCATGGCGCTCGTGGGCAACACGCGTCCCGAAGCGCGGCCCGAGAACGATCGCGGCGCGGTGGCGAACGATTTCGCCATGGAGCACATGTTGCTGCAACTGAAGCGCTCTCCAGAACAAGAAGTCGCGCTGCAGCAGTTTCTGGACGAACTGCACACCAAAGGTTCGGCAAACTTCCATCACTGGCTGACCGCGCAGGAATTCGGCGAACGATTCGGAGCGGCGAAGCCGGACCTCGACACGGTCACGGGCTGGCTCGAGTCGCATGGTTTCCGCGTCAATGTCGTATATCCGAGCGGCATGCTGATTGATTTCTCGGGGACGGCCGGGCAAGTGCGCAAGGCGTTCCAAACGGAAATTCATCACGTTGAAGTCAAAGGCGAGAAGCATGTTGGGAACGTCAGCGACCCGCGAATTCCCGCGGCCCTGGCACCCGTTGTGGCGGGGGTGGTTTCTCTGCACGACTTCCGTCCGCATTCGATGTATCACCTGCGCAAGGCCAACACGGAATTCACATTCACGGACGCGCTTGGAACCGCCACTTACGCGGTGGTGCCCGCAGACCTGGCCACAATTTACAACTTGAATCCTGTATTCAGCGCGGGCGTTTCCGGCCAGGGCCAGACCATCGTGCTGATTGAAGACACCGACGTCTTCAGCGCTTCGGACTGGAGCACCTTCCGCCAGACTTTCGGCCTCTCCGGCTATGGTTCCGCTTCGTTCACGCAAATTCACCCGCCGGCGCCTGCGCCGCAGGCCAATAACTGCGGCGCTCCCGGCGTGGTCCCGCTCAACGACGCGGAAGCTATTCTTGACGCGGAATGGGCCAGTGCGGCCGCGCCAAGCGCGGCGATCGAAATGGCGGCGTGCGCGGATACCGGCACCACGTTCGGCGGATTGATCGCCATCCAAAACTTGATCAACGCCAGCACTCCCCCGCCTTCGATCATGAGCATCAGCTATGGGCAGTGCGAAACGGTGAACGGCGCGGCGGCCAACGTCGCGTACAACTCCGCTTATCAGCAGGCTGTTGCGGAGGGCGTCTCGGTTTTTGTCGCCGCGGGTGACAGCGGCGCAGCAGGCTGCGACAATAGCGTCGCGGAAGCAACGCACGGAATCGGCGTCAACGCTTTCGCTTCCACTCCGAACAACGTCGCCGTGGGCGGAACAGATTTCAGCGACACCTACTCTGCCACGAACGCTACCTACTGGAACTCCAGCAACACAACTGCCTTCGGGTCGGCAAGATCTTACATTCCAGAAACTCCGTGGAACGACTCCTGCGCGGGCTTCCTGTTCTCAAGCTATGAGGGATTCAGCCCAACGTACGGCTCAACCAGTTTGTGCAATGACCCTACGATCGGTTACCTCGTTCTGAGCACGGTAGCGGGGGGTGGGGGTCCCAGTCAATGTGCCAGCGGTACACCATCGACCGCCGGTGTTGTGAGCGGTTCCTGTGCCGGATGGCCGAAGCCTTCGTGGCAAAGCGTTCTCGGCAATCCTCACGACGGTGTGCGTGACACTCCGGACGTGTCGCTCTTCGCCGCGGACGGCTTGTGGAGTCACTACTACGTGTTTTGCTGGTCGGATACCGCGAAAGGCGGAGCTGCCTGCGGCAGCGATCCAAGCGCTTGGTCCGGCGCGGGCGGCACGTCTTTTGCGTCGCCGATCATGGCCGGCATCCAGGCGCTGATCAATCAGAAGGCCGGCGGGCCGCAGGGCAATCCCGCTCCCGTTTATTATCAGCTCGCCGCAGCCGAGTACGGTTCGAGCGGCAGCAGCTCCTGCAACTCGAGCAGCGGTAATGCCGTGAGTGGCACCTGCATTTTCTACGACGTGACGTTTGGCGACATGGACGTCGATTGCGTTGGGCCCAACTGCTACCTCGCGGACGGATCGGTGGGCGTGCTTTCGACCTCTAATACGTCCTTCGCGCCGGCCTACGGGACCAACGTCGGCTGGGACTTCGCGACAGGCATCGGCACCGTCAACGTGGCCAACCTGGTCAGCAACTGGCCCACGCCATCGAAACAACCCGTGCTCAGCCTCACGAAGACGCACACCGGCAGCTTCACTCAAGGTCAGCAGAATGTCACGTATTCCGTGACGGTCTCGAACAGGGCAAATGCCGCACCCACTAGCGGGACGGTGACGGTGACCGAGACGGTGCCCTCCGGCTTGACCTTGGTCTCGATGGCCGGCACGGGATGGACGTGTTCGGCCAATAGTTGCACACGCAGCGACGCTTTGAACCCTGGAGCGAGCTTTCTCCCCATCACTGTGACGGTGAATGTTGCCTCCAACGCCAGTTCGCCGCAGGTGAACCAGGTGAGCGTATCCGGCGGTGGCTCGGCAAACGCCGTTGCCACCGACTCGACGACGATTGCGGTGGTCATACCAGCGGCCGTCGCCAACTTCGTTGCTACCGATACGAACACGCAAGGCAGTTGGCATGGCGTTTACGGGGCCGATGGATATTCGGTGGCCAACGACTCGCAAAATATCCCCAACTACGCTTCCTTTGCCGTCCAAAATCAGGGCAACTACACCTGGGTCGCTAGCACCACCGATCCACGGGCCCTGCAGACCGGGAGCGGTGCGGGCAGAATTGCCGCGACGTGGTATCGCAGCGGCACCTTCAGCTTTGATGTGAATTTCACCGATGGCAACCTCCACCAGTTCGCCCTCTACGCCATGGATTGGGACACCAACCTAAGAACCGAAACGATTCAGGTTCTCGACGCCAACAGCAATGCGGTGCTCGACACCCGCACGCTCTCCAGCTTCAGTAATGGCGTCTACTTGGTGTGGAATATCTCTGGCCACGTCAAAATCAACGTCATCTGGACGACCGGTGGTGACAACGCCGTCGTCAGCGGCGTCTTCTTTGGAGGCGGCAGCGGCGGCGGCGCGGAGACCGTCAGCGTAAGTCCACAAAACATCAACTTGGGCGCTTCGCAGCAGCAGCAATTCGCTGCCACGGTCACCGGCACTCCCAATCAGGCCGTGAGCTGGTCGATAGCCTCAGTCAATCCGTCGAATGCCGCTCCTGGCAGCATTTCCGCCACAGGCCTCTACACCGCGCCTGCGACCATCACGCCGGCTCAGGTGACCATCAAGGCCACCAGTGCGGATGGCACTGCCTCCGGCACCTCAAAAGTCAATTTGATCGCACCTGCTGCCGCAACCTTCGTTACTGCCGATACCAACACACAAGGCAGTTGGCATGGCGTGTACGGGGCCGATGGCTATTCCGTGGCCGACGACTCGCAAAGTATCCCCAACTATGCTTCCTTTGCCGTTCAAAATCAGAGCAACTACACGTGGGTCGGCAGCACTACCGATCCTCGGGCCCTGCAGACCGGGAGCGGTACGGGCAGAATTGCCGCGACGTGGTATCGCCAAGGCACCTTCAGCTTTGACGTTAATCTCAGCGACGGCAACCTCCATCGGTTCGCCCTTTACGCCCTGGATTGGGACGCAACGGCAAGAACTGAAACCATTCAGGTCGTGGATGCCAACAGCAATGCGGTGCTGGACACCCGCACGCTATCCAGCTTCAATAATGGCGTCTACTTGGTGTGGAATATCTCTGGGCACGTCAAAATCAACGTCATCTGGACGGGTGGCGGCAGCAACGCCGTCGCCAGCGGCGTCTTCTTTGGAGGTAGCGGCGGTGGTGGTGGCGGTGGCGGTACAGAGGTCGTCACCGTAAGCCCGCAGAACGTCAACTTGGGCGCTTCGCAGCAGCAGCAATTCGCCGCCTTGGTCACCGGCACTCCCAACCAGGCCGTGAGCTGGTCGATAGCCTCAGTCAATCCGTCGAATGCCGTTCCTGGCAGCATTTCCGCCACAGGCCTCTACACCGCTCCGGCCACCATCACACCGGCTCAGGTGACCATCAAGGCCACCAGTGCGGATGGCACTGCCTCCGGCACCTCAAAAATCAATTTGATCACGAACGCAGCCGCCAATTTCGTTGCGGTCGATACGAACACGCAAGGCAGTTGGCATGGCGTGTACGGGGCCGATGGCTATTCGGTGGCCGACGACTCGCAGAGTATTCCCAGCTATGCTTCCCTGGCCGTTCAGAATCAGAACAGCTACACCTGGGTGGCCAGCACTAGCGATCCACGGGCCCTGCAGACCGGGAGCGGTACGGGCAGAATTGCCGCAGCGTGGTATCGCCAAGGCACGTTCAGCTTTGACGTGAATCTCAGCGACGGCAATCCCCATCAGTTCGCCCTGTACGCCATGGATTGGGACGCAACGGCAAGGACCGAAACCATTCAGATCCTGGACGCCAACAGCAATGCGGTGCTGGACACCCGCACGCTCTCCAGCTTCAGTAATGGCGTCTACTTGGTGTGGAATATCTCTGGCCACGTCAAAATCAACGTCATCTGGACAGGTGGTGACAACGCCGTCGTTAGTGGCGTCTTTTTCAAATAAGTGCACCGCATCTTTCCAGCCTAGCAGCGCCCAGGCAACCCTGCGGGGGAGTGGCGGCGAAGACGGTCGCGAAGCCTTACTCTTGTGGCGAATAAAAAGCGAATATGATATTTTGCCTCCATGTCCGTGCGATCTTGCCGCGTCACAATTCAGGATATGGATGGAATATCGCATACGGTGGAGGTGACGGCGGCTACACTCTACGAGGCGGTGGCGCAGGGTCTGGCTGCGATTCGGAGAAATGATTGGGTAGCGGGCATCGCACAGGGACTCAACGTCGTGAAGGTGTCGGTAGCGGACGTTCGCGTGGATCACGAGGTCAAGCTGGTGGATTTTACGAAGTGGGTGGACCGGACGGGTGGTTCGCCGCGGGAGATGAGCGACCGCCAGAGGATTCGATCCATATTGGGTATGCCGGTTTCGCGCTAGAGGTATGCCTTGCGTTAGAGTGGCGGCGTTGCGGCCCAAACCGGCGGACATAGTTAGTCTTTGGGTTAGTGCCTCTTTGGTTGCTTCCTTGATAGTTGCGCCTGTCAGAATGACGCGATCCTTTTACATTTAGCGGTAGACATGTGGACCTATATCGTTGGACCGTTTGTGGCGCTCTTGCCGAAACGGTGGCGGAAAGCGCTGCCGTTTTCGGACGCGATCAATTGGCCGCACGCGGTGACACTCAGCGGACTCGCGGAGCTGGTGGTTGCGTTGGCGGCGACATTGGAGTGGTATTCGATTTCGATGACCACCTGGGTGAATCGGGGGCTGGAAGTGGCGATGAACAGCAAGGCGGGGAGCGGTATTACGGATCACGCGATTGGCGGAATGGCGTGGTTCATGTGGATGAATCATCCGTTGACCTGGCTTCTGGGGTACTTCTGCGTGGAAGGCGCGGTGCGAATGTGCGGAGCAGCGTTTTCGGACAATCTACCGGGAACACTGCCGCTCTTCGTAGTAGATAAGGCTGCGCGGTACGTTCTCTATGGGTCGAAGACGGCGCAAGAGGCGCCCGGCGTGGCATCTTCGTTCTTCGGTGCGGTCAGCGAAAAGGTGCTGGAATCGAGCGTACCGGTAAGTGCGGACGAGGTTCGTTTTCAGCAAAGCGCGACCGAAGAAATTATGGAGATTCGAGCCAGCCGGAGAAAGCCGGAATGGGATCCTCCGCGAGTGGTTCGGTTTCAGGAGAATTATTACCGGCTCGAAGCTTGTTCTAAGTGCGCGGGGCCTCGACCGTTCCGCTATACGTTGCGGAAGTTGTCGGCAGGAGTGCCGGGGCGCAAAGTGATCGTGTATGAACCGGGAGACGCGGTTGTCGCCGGCAAGCGCTAAGATGCGCGGCAACGGCGGTTTTCGTTAAGCGTCGGCAATCCCTCAATTCGGGTTGACGGCTGCGGAAGGCTGTAACGCCTTTAAACGTTGCTCAACCTGTACGGCCTCTTCGGCGCGGCCCGGCGTGCGCAGCGTTTTGGCTTCGCGGGTCAGCGTCTGCTCGAGAAACGCCTCGGGGAAGTTGGGGTCTTGACGCAGAACTTCCGAGTAGACCGCTGCGGCTTGGCCCCAATTCTCCTGCTCGCGGAGAAGCTCGCCCATTACGAAGCCGATTTCAAATCTCTCAAAATTGCCCTTCAGAGCGTCCGTGAGCTCGTCGGCCGCTTCGTCATAGTGCTTGTCCTTCATGAGCTTAGCGGCCGCGGCGATATGTTGGAGCAGGGCGGGATCTGGCTTGTCTTCGGGGGTGACTTTTGCGGGGGCCTTGGCAGCACTGAGGGCGGCAAGAACTGAAGGTGTGGCACCGGCAGTGGTTAGTTGCGTGCGAAAAGAATCATCCAAGCCGAAAGCGACGCCGCGAGTGCGAATTTCATTCACGATATTTTCAGGCAGGGCGTTGCCGGCGACGAGAGCGAGGAGTTCGGTCTGGCGAAGCGGCCGGAGTGCGGTTTCCGAAGCAGCAGCGCTGCAGGAAACAAGTAACGAAGAGGTAAGTAGAAACAGAGAAGCGAGTTTTGACACGATTTCCCCCCTTTAGGTCGAGGGAAGTCTAATTGGGTTTCTGTTCTCGGTACGTAGTACGCAAGTACCGAGTTTTGGGCGTGCGTCCAAAGGTGAACCTAGCACGTGGGCTTAGCCGGCGTTCGGGGAAAGGAGCAAAAGGCAGGATCATGAACACTAGTTTGGTTTTGCTTTGCTTTCCACCAATTGCTCGTAGGCGGCACGGCGGGTTATACCGCGTTCCTTGGCGGCGAGCTTTAGGGCTTCTTTTCGGTCGAGCTTGGCTTGGCGGATTAGCTCGTCGACGCGATCGGACAAGCTTTGCGAGGAATCCCCCTTCCCAGTGGCCGCGGATGGTTCCGGGGGACCCACGATAAGGGTGATTTCGCCGCGTGCGGGCCGCTCGGCCAGCGACTCCGCGAGTTGTGAGAGTTTGCCGCGCAGGAATTCTTCGTGCAGCTTGGTGACTTCGCGGGCAATGCAAGCAGGGCGATCGCCGAGAATCTCCTGCGCATCGGCGATGCTCTCCGCCACGCGATGCGGCGCTTCGTAGAAAATCATGGTGCGCTCTTCGATGCGCAGGTGCTCCAGCATGCGGCGGCGTTCGCCGCTGCGCTGGGGAAGAAAGCCGACGAAGAGGAATTCTTCGTTAGGTAGCCCGGCCGCCGCCAGCGCTGCCAGCATTGCCGAGGGGCCGGGCACCGGGACCACCGCAATTTTGTGGCGCACGCAAAGCGTCACCAGCCGGTAACCGGGATCGGAGACCAGCGGCATGCCCGCGTCACTTACGAGGGCAATCTTAGCGCCTTGCTCGAGTTGAATCAGCAATTCGGGCGAGCGGGTCATCTCATTGTGTTCGTGGTAGCTGACCAGCGTTTTGCCAATATTGTAATGGCTCAACAGCTTTTGCGTGTGCCGCGTATCTTCGCAGGCGATTAGGTCGACTTCTTTCAAGATGCGGAGCGCCCGCAAAGTAATGTCTTCGAGGTTACCAATGGGCGTACCCACGATGTACAGACAACCGCTACCCAGTGCTGCGCCATTCGATGGCGGGGACGACGGGCGGTCGTTGGAGTTGCGCGCGGCGCGCTTCTTGGACATAGCTAGGAGTCTAGCACGCGCGCCGAGGTGATTGCGGTGTGCGTGGTATACTTTTTGATTCCGCACCAGAAAAAAGGAGAGTCTCTGTGCCTTTGTATGAGTACAAATGCCTGAAATGCGGCCGGAAGACGGAAAAAATCGAAAACGTGGATGGGCCGCACTTGAAAAAATGCCCACACTGCGGCGGGAAAGTAGAAGCGCTGTTCTCCGCGCCGGCAATTCAGTTTAAGGGCTCAGGCTGGTACGTAACAGATTACGGCGGAAAGAAATCCAGCGGTGATTCCGGGAAAGACGACAAGCCCGCGGCAGAATCCAAAGAGTCGGCAAAGGATTCGGCAGCGAAAGAATCCGGTTCCAAGGACTCTAGTTCAAAAGATTCAACCAAGGATTCCGGAGGCAAAGAGAAGAAAGCGGACAAATCGGAGCGGTCGGAGAAGTCGGAGAAATCGGGGAAGAAGAAATAATCTCGGCGCGACGTTAGCGTCTATAGCTTCAGTGTCTTCAAATAAGCGCGGAAATCAGCGCCTAGCTCCGAATTCAGCAGCGCCAACTCCACGGTGGCCTTCAGGAAGCCGAGCTTGTCGCCGGCGTCGTAGGAAATGCCCTCATAGATGTAGGCCCAGAGTCCTTGCTCCTGCGCCAGAGTGCGTAAGCCGTCGGTGAGTTGAATTTCGTTTCCGGCACCGGGTTTGGTGCGCTCCAGGCAATCGAAAATCGCGGAAGGCAGGACGTAGCGGCCAGTGATCGCAAGATTTGACGGCGCGTTTTCTGGCTTGGGCTTTTCCACCAAATCGCGAATTCGCAGCAACCGCGCGCCGAACGGAGGCTGCGGCGCAGGCTCTCCCGCCACGATGCCATACAGGTGCGTGCGGTCGCGCGGCACTTCCTCGACGGCGATCGCACCAACTCCGGTGGCTTCGTAGACTTCGATGAGTTGCTTTGTCGCTGGATTTTCGCCGGGAATCAGCACGTCGCCAAGCAGCACGGCGAATGGTTCATCGCCGACCAAGTCGCGGGCGACGAGGACGGCGTGGCCGAGGCCAAGCGGCTCTTTTTGACGCGTGTAGCTGACCTGCACCATGTCCGAGATGTCGCGGACCATCTTTGCTTGCTGTTTCTTGCCGTGCTTTTCGAGAAAATCTTCGAGGAACGGCGAAGCGTCGAAATGATCCTCGATCGCGCTTTTGCCGCGGCCGGTGACAATGATGATGTGCTCGATGCCCGAAGCCACGCATTCTTCCGCGACATATTGAATCTGCGGCTTATCGACAACGGTGAGCATTTCTTTGGGCTGCGCTTTGGTGGCCGGCAAAAAGCGCGTGCCCAATCCGGCGGCCGGCAAAACTGCTTTGCGAACTTTGCGTACGGGAACGGAATTCGGAGACGACGAGTCGTTAGTAGTCATGCGTTTTCGTGCGATCACGAACTGAAGAGGTTGGTCAGCATTTGCCTTCGCACAGTAGACGGGTGGCAATAGTTTTGTCAATCCGCGCCTAAGGAAAAACGCCGCCGAAGTAGTAGTGCCTTGCCAGGATTTGCAACCTCTGGAATCCGTGGCGCACAATTGAACTATGAGCGTGCGTATTCTGGGGATTGAGTCTTCTTGCGACGAAACGGCGGCGGCGGTGGTTGCCGATGGACGCGAGATCCTGTCCAGCGTGGTGGCGTCGCAGATCGATGTGCATCGCAAGTATGGCGGCGTGGTGCCGGAGCTGGCTTCGCGGGAGCATCTGCGCCAAATTGTTTCCGTGGTGCGCGAGGCGCTGGAGCAAGCAAAGATGCGGTTGGCGGATGTCGATGCCATTGGCGTGACGCAGGGGCCCGGGCTTGTGGGCGCTTTACTTGTGGGTATCACGTACGGAAAAACGCTGGCCGCTGCGCTGCAAAAGCCGTTGGTGCCGGTCAATCATTTGGAGGGCCACGTTCACGCCGTTTTTCTGGAAGCCCACAAGAGCGGACGCGAGCCGAAGCTGCCTGCGGTATGCCTCATCGTTTCCGGTGGCCATACGGTTTTGTACGAGGTCAAGCCGGATGGAGCGCATGGCACGTTTGCTTATCGCAAAATTGGGCAGACGCGCGATGACGCGGCAGGCGAGGCGTACGACAAAGTTGCGAAATTGCTTGGACTTGGATATCCGGGAGGGCCGATTCTGGATCGCCTCGCCGCTGCGACGAATGGCGTTCCTAGTCCGGTGAAGTTCGGCTCCATCAAAATACGCGGTAATCCGAACGACTTCAGCTTTAGCGGGCTGAAAACGGCGGTTCTTTATCATGTGCGGGAGCATCTGGAATACGCGGCGGAAATTCGCAGGAGGGAAGAGGCGCTGGCGCGAGGCGAACGCAAATATGAGGAGTTGCTGCCGCTATGCAGCGCGCAAACGCTGGCGCTGGTGCGCGAGTTTCAGAACGCGGTGGTGCGCGATCTGGTCGACCGCACTCTCGCTGCAGCTGAAGAATTGTCCTCCGAAAGTATCCTCGTGTCCGGAGGAGTGGCCGCGAACAGCCAGCTGCGCGCAACATTTGAAGATCGCACTAAGGCCAAGGGCCTGGACGTGTTTTTCCCGAGCCGCGCGCTGTCGACCGATAACGCCGCCATGATCGCCGCCGCGGCCTATTTCCGCTTTAGCGCCAGTCAATTTGCTGACACTTCGCTCAACGCCGACCCGAGCCTTAAACTGGCCTAGTGCAGCCCACTGCAACTCACCCGTACGCTGAATTAATATTCAGAGCCGTTTTCGTATTGATGACTCTGGCCGCGTGGTCCGCTGTTGGGTCGCCAAGAACGACGGTGATATGGAAAGGCGGCAATCGGGCTCCGCTTTCCATGCGTAGCAAGGTAGTAAGCGCAATTGCGATGACTGCTCTTTGTCTCGCAGTGTTTGGAATTTATCCGATGGTTGGCGCCGCTGCGTTCGCCGTGGGCATTATGTGCTTAATGTTTCAGTCCACGCGCGACCGCGCGGCTTATGACCGGATTCGCGGCGTGAGCCGCGTGACACCCGCCCCTTTAGCGGTTCAACAACGATGGTCTGTCATGTGCGTTGTGGACGGAATTGTTCTGCTCTTTTCGCTCGTCGCATTCATCCGCGACTTACGTTTCCCACCGGCGACGGAGGAGCAGCGCATGGTCCACCTCATGGGCCTTGGTTTTCTATCGATTTCGGTGATAGGCGCGATTCTGCTGTTCAGCACGCGCCCGCAGAAGGAGAGCTGACATACCGAAGTCACGCGAGGAGCGCTTCAATCGGCGGGTACGGCGCGGGTCTTGGCCCAGACGCGGATGGCTTGGATGTCTTCCGCGCGGGTGACGCTGAGCGGCTGCGTGCCGCGGATTTCGCCCAGCAAAATATCTGTGCTGAGCTGTTCCTTCTGCGCAAATGCAGTGTACAGCCCAGCGACGATGGCTTGCTCGATTTCTGCGCCGCTGAAGCCTTCGCTGGCGCTCGCCAACTTCGGCAGATCGAACGACGCTGGGTCGCGTGCGCGTTTTTTCAAGTGAAGCGAGAAGAGCGCGGCGCGCACTTCCATACTTGGCAGGTCGACGAAGAAAATTTCGTCGAAACGGCCCTTGCGCAGCATTTCCGGCGGTAGTGCCGAAATATTATTTGAAGTGGCGGCGAGGAAAACGCCGCTTTCGCGATCCTGCATCCAGGTCAGGAGCGTCGCCAGTAATCGCTGCGACAGGCCGGCGTCGGCATCGCCGCTGCTTCCGGCGGAGGCGAAGGCTTTCTCGATTTCGTCGATCCACAGCACCATCGGAGCGAGCTTTTGCGCCAGCTCCAGGGCTTTCTGCAGCTTCTTCTCGCTTTCGCCGATGAATTTGTCGTAGAGCGCGCCGGCATCGAGGCGCGCCATCTCGTAGCCCCACTCGCCGGCTACAGAGCGTGCGGCCAGGCTCTTGCCGCAGCCCTGCACACCGGTGATGAGAATGCCTTTGGGCGGCTCGAGGCCGAAGCGGCGGCCTTCCGGAGTTAGCGCGCTCTTGCGCTTGGCAATCCAATCGCGCAGGTGCCGCAAGCCTGCGACATCGGCGAAGGATGCGTCGCGGCGCACGGTTTCGACGAGGCCGTCGCTGCGCAGAGCGTCGCGCTTCGCATCCAAAACGGCGTCGAGCAAGCCTGCATCCATGCGTCGGCGCGTGAGGATGGACATGCGCAGTGCGCGCATCGCTTCTTCCTGCGGGAGGCCAACCAAGTTTTGCGCGAGTTGAGAAATGCCAGCGATATCAAGCGCGATCAGGATCTGTTGCGTGCGATTCATATCTGCCAGTATCGCTTTTACGCCGGGGAGCAATTCGTCGGCGGTGGGCAAACCCAATTGAAACGGGACGGAATCGCCGCGCAAATCCGTAGGCAATTCCAACGAGGCGGCAGTAATGACGATCGAGCGGCGCTCGGCGCGGAATTTCTCGGCCAGTTCGCGCAAGCGGCGGCAGACGCGGTCGTTGTCACAGTAGCGCGCGAAGTCCTTCAACAGGAAAATGGCGTCGCCTTGAATAAGCGCGACATTGGCAACGGCCTGTTCGGGATTATCGGTGTTGTAGATTGGCGCGCCGTGGGCCTTGGCCAAGCCTGCGGTGACGCTCCAGGTGTAGAGCGGGACGGCAAGCTCCGCGGTGACTTCAAGGAGCATCTGCTCGAGGCGCTCTTCTTCGGGCGTTTCGACGGTGATGATGGGGTGGCGTGAATTGACGAGGAGGCGGAGTTCGTCGTGTTTGCTCTGGCGCGGAGCTGGCGGTCTCGGCTGCGCGGACGCAATGGCGTCGGGAGCTTGCGTCACGGTTTGCCCGGAAGAAATGGTTTTTGGTTCGTTTGACAAAGAGAAAGGCCTCGTTTAACGTTAAAGGTTTCCGGAGTGCGCAAAAGGAGCAATAGATGGCCCAGGGACAGGCTACCAAAGTAAAGAAAAAGAAGAAGTCCGTTTTGAAGCGTGCGGCGCAAGCTCGTCAACGCGCGGAAGTGAACCGGGCCAACCGCACGCGGGT
>Ga0307479_10001050_pt1 | contig 25063 bp, 28 predicted proteins | sample atmos_gasesECM4C_FD_203743 | JGI IMG/M metagenome (GOLD analysis project Ga0307479, IMG submission 203743) | Hardwood forest soil microbial communities from Morgan-Monroe State Forest, Indiana, United States - atmos_gasesECM4C_515 | ecosystem: Environmental > Terrestrial > Soil > Temperate... | reverse complement strand
CCTGACGGACGCCACCGCCGACCTGGCCTTCGCCCTCATCCTCTCCGTGGCCCGTCGGGTCGTGGAGTCCGATCGGTTCTTACGAGAGGGAAAGTTCAAGGGTTGGAAGGCCGACCTCTTACTCGGCACCGACGTGTATGGCCGAGTGCTGGGCATCATTGGTTTCGGTCGCATCGGGCAGGCAGTGGCTCGCCGCGGACTGGGCTTCAACATGTCGATCCTGTATTCGGACGCGCGCCGAGCGAGTCCCGAGGCGGAGTCCGAGCTGCGCGCCCAGTACGTCCCCCTCGATGAGCTGCTGCGCAAAGCCGACTACGTCACGATTCACGCGGACCTGAACGACCAAACGCGCCACCTCATCGGCGAGCGCGAGTTGAAGTTGATGGGGCCGGACCACTACCTGATCAACGCTGCGCGCGGACCGATCGTCGATGAGAAGGCTCTGGTCCGAGCACTCAAGGAAGGCTGGATCAAGGGAGCCGGTCTCGACGTCTACGAGAAGGAGCCGAAGACAGAGCCCGGGTTGACGGATTGCTGGAACGCGGTGTTGCTACCGCACCTGGGAAGTGCCACGGTCACGGCCCGCGCCGCGATGGCGGAAACTGCGGCCAAGAACCTGATTGCTGCAGTCGATGGCCAGACCCCGCCCAACCTGGTCAATCCGGAAGCGCTCGCCGTCCGCCGCTAGTGTGACGATCCGCCTCCTGGCCATCGATCTCGATGGCACGCTGGTCAACCACGATCTCGTGATGAACCCGCGGGACGTCGCCGCGGTCAAGGCCGCATCTGCGGCGGGCGTGACCGTCGTGCTGGCCACCGGCCGCATGTTCAAATCCTCGCTTCGATTTGCCGAGCCCCTCGGCCTCAAGGGACCGATCATCAACTATCAGGGCGCCATCGTGCGCGACATTGCCAGCGGCGAGGTGTGGTATCGGTGCGAGCTGACCGTGCCCATGCAGCAGCGGGTGCTCGCGCTTGCCGAGCCGAAGGACTGGCATGTCAACGTCTACATCGACGAGCGGGTCTACACGGCGCGCGCCCGGCCCGAAGCGGACCTCTACGCCAGGATCGGCATGGTTTCGTATCAGGTGGTGGGGCCACTATCTAAATGGGTGCACCAGGACTCCACCAAGATGGTGCTGGTCGACCTGGATCCCGAAAATGTGCCCGCTCGTATCACCGAGCTGACCGCGTGGATGGGGGACATCGCAAGGGTAACGCGGTCACTGGATTGGTTCGTTGAAGTCGTCAATCCGCAGGTGTCCAAGGCCGCGGCCCTCGCGATGGTCGCGGACCGACTTGGGATCGGACAGGCGGAGGTCTGTGCCATCGGCGACAACACTAACGACGAGGACATGGTGCGCTGGGCCGGTTTCGGCGTGGCGATGGGCAATGCTCCCGCAGCTCTTAAGAACGTTGCAAAGCACGTCACCGGGACGGTCGACGAGGCGGGGGTGGCCCAGGTCATCGAGCGCTTCGTCATCGGGAAAGAGGCGCCCGGCACCAAGGATTAGATCCCCGCAACCTTATATATACTTGGGGTTCCGCGGCCCCGTGGTGTAGCGGTCCAACATGCCTCCCTGTCACGGAGGAGATCGGCGGTTCGAATCCGCTCGGGGTCGTAAATACCACCTGAAAGCCTCAGCATATACCGGGTATATGTCCACGTCGACAACCTGGTCATCTCGGATGGCGATCCGCGTGAATACCCGCTCGACGACCTCCCGTTGGGCATCGGGGCTCGACTCCTGAACAGCGGCGGCGAAGCCACGAACCAGTTCGAGCGCCTGCAGGGGGGACATCCCCGGGGTTGAGGTCGCATAGTCCCACCGTCCCTCCTCTTCGGAGAGATCGGCAAGAGACTTGTCTCGGAACGCTTTGTCGCAGAGTCCGTCCCGGTACATCTCCAAGGTGCGCTGCCTGCGGAGGGCAAGCTCCCGGCGCGCCGTCTCCGCCTGGACGTAGTCGTTATCCCCACCGGTGGCGCGACAGAGGCTGATCACGGCCTTGGCCACGTCCTCATGGGCCGAGACCGGGATGTCAAACCATCGGAGAAGCTCGAGGACCTGCCGTTCGACAACCTCAGCGGTCACCATGCGTTGCGGGCATTGCTCGACACCGATGTGGCGGCATCGATAGCGGCGACCCCGATTCGAGGAAGTGGCGCCACCCCACATCGGTCCACCGCAGTAGGCGCAGCGGACGATGCCAGCGAGCAAATAGGTCCGGTGCTCCGCGGCTTTCTTCTGTCGGCCCTCTCGCAATTTCGTAAGCGTGTTCCTGCTTCGGATCGACTGCGAGACTTGTACTTGGGCGTCGGTAATGAGGGGTGGATGACTCCCCTTGATCAGCTCGCGGTCGGGTCGGCGCCAGTGGCGCTTGATGTATCCGAGGTAGAGCTCATGGTTGTTCAGGATCGTCCGGATCGCTTTGTCCGTTATCTCGATACCGTTCTTCCCGCGATAGCCAGCAACATTGAGGTGACGTGCAAGCGACACGTCCGAATATTGGCCCGTGCCGTACAGGTCAAAGATCAAACGAACCAGCTTGATCTCGCGCGCGTCGGCGGCCGGCCTGAGGACGCCATGCTCGCGGTCGTAACCGAGTGGGATCGTGCCGCAGTGTTCACCCCGATTCTGTTTGACGGCAATGGTTTGGGTCGCTCGCTCCGCGTCGAGCTCGCGCTCAAGTTCCGACCAAACGACCGCCATGCCCAGGAAGGCACGGCCGTAGGGAGTCGTCGTATCGATCTTCTGGGTGATGCAAACAAAGTCGATGTTGTGCTTCCGAAGATCTTCGAGGAATGAGAAGTAATCACGCTTGTTGCGGGATAGCCGAGAGAGGCTATGAATCACGACCGCATTGAATTCCTTTAGGCGACGCTTCAACTCCTGGTAACCGGGACGCTTGTCCGTTCCACCGGAGCTATGTCCCTCGACGTCCGCGAACACCTCGTAGGCGTAACCGTCGTCCTCGCACCAGCGGATGCAGGCGTCTCGCTGCATCTCTGGCGAGATGTGCCGCACACCCTTGTAGACCTGGGATTTGCGGATGTAGATCGCTGCCCGCTTGACGGTCGCTGCGTTCGCCACTAAGCCGCCTCTTTGTGCTCCGGATGGTTGCCGGCTGTTGCTCTTCGGTGCGCGGCCCAGAACGCGCAGATAAGTTCCGCGTACGCTTGAATCGCGTCACCGCCCCCAGACTCACGACTGGGTTGTCGCGAAGGTAATCCCGAAGGCGCTGGGCTGTCAAGGGTTTCGCGGCTCGACGTTATCGAGACGTTGACAGGATTGACGTTGCGGGTCGGCCGGGCGGACCTAAGTCGAGGCGACTCTTGTACGCGGGTTTCCTCGCCTTCGCGGAAGGGTCGAAGCTCTCGAAGCAGGGACTCGGCTGGGCGCGATCCGGATTGGGCGACGCGCCTCGACCGCAACTCAGTCAAGTTGTCCTCCGGCCTCCGAGGGGGCCAGTCTCTGGCCCCCCGCCAGGGCCCACTCCGCGTCAAACCTGACCTCCGGCAGGTCTCCGGTCCCACCAATCGGACTTGCCAATGCAGCTACTGACTGAGTAACCGGACGCGGGCTGACCGGCCAAGCCATACAGGGGAACTCGGTCGGCAGTCCAATCAACCTCATCGGTTGGACTTACCGAGCCGCCTGCGTTGTCATGTCGTGGCGGTCGGCGACTCACCTTCCACCAGATCGGTCCGCGAGGGCTGAAGACCTCGAGCTGGTTCACCGTTGTCGTCCAGAAGACGCAGCAGCGCTCGTCGCCTGGAAGCTGTTTGGCGAGACCCTTGTGGTAGGCGAGCTCCTTAGTCACCGAGGGGAACACGAACAGGATATGGCTGTAGTCGGCGGCTACTCGCCTCACGAAGTAGCGGATATAGTTCGCCGACTTTCGGAGAAGGCGGTCGACGGATTCCGTTCCTCGGTCCCACTCGAGGTAGAAGATCACGTGTTGGCCTCTGACCAGGTACCGCCCCCAGCCGTCTGGCGCCGGCGCATACCGAGGGCCCGCTTCCTCGCGGAGCAGTCGCCGGCACCGCTCCTCGCCCACCCAGTGATACAGGCCCTCATTCGCCAGCGAGCCGCTGGCGACGACGAGCGCGACGAAGAACGCATTCGCTCCCAGGTCGTGCCCAACGTTGAAGCAATGATCGCGGTAGTCCTCGGCTAGACGAACTAGCGGTCGTGGCTCCCGGCCAAGACTGGCCGCTAGCACACGGGCCCCCCTCGGTGACAACAGGAGGAGCGAGTGCAGACGGGTCCAACCGGGTGGTTCGACCATGAGCCACCGGTAGATGAGACCGTGATCCCTGAGCCATTTGATCCGCCTTTGGGAGACGCGTCGACTGGGGAAGAAGAGCTGTTCGACTTGATCACGATCGAGGTAGCGGTAATTCGATAAGGCCATGAGGATTGCGATGTCGCGCGTGGTGAGGGCTCGAACGAGTTTCGATATCTCTTGCTGGGCAAGGCGTTGGCTGGCGTTGGTAGGTAGGTCGCGAATAACGAATGGACGATTGAATTTATAGGGAGTCCGTCCCGGTGTCGAAAGCGGCCTTTTGGAGGTCAGTGAGGCGGTCGCCTCTTGATGCGTACGGCTGAAGCGAACCGCTGAAGCGACCGCAGAGCGGGCGTTACCTGGTGGGTCGATCCGGTTGCCTCCACGCGAGCGAGTGCAGCCAGCGGCGCCATCGCCAGCAACAGCAGCCCCTGCTGTGCCGGCGGCGACAAGGCTGGTAATGGCGGGGGTGCCGCGCCGAGCCGGTGAAACAGAGTCAGGCGTGCCTCGCGCCAAATCTGCGCGATCGCCTTGAACCAGGAGCGGCGCCCATGCCTCAGCGCTGAGTCGATCAGCGGGACGACCAGCGAAATCAAATGCCGAGATCGAGTGTGTGAGTGGGAATCGTCGACGTACTCATAAAGAGTGAGGTTTCCGGCGTTTTTGGGACAGCGAGTTTCTTTCTGCTACGCGACGTGCTGGCGACTCAGCCAAAGTTTCAGGCGCGTTTCCGCGCGATGTCGCCGCTTGCGCAACCGCCCGTACTCGTCAGGAGGCAACAGCGAAGGCAGCCGCACAGCGTTGAGCCGGGTGTCGAGGATCAGGGCGGTATCCTGCGGCGTGATGCCGGCGCTGCGACACCAGTCGGCCAGCAGCGCTTCCTCGTCAAGGGGATCGACCACCTCATCCCAAGCCGGTTCGGGCGCGGAGTCCCCGAGCGGGACTTCATACTTGGAGCGCGCCAGCTCTGCCCCCAACCACCAGCGCAGTTGGGAGAACGTGTCCTTCAGCAAGCCCGACAGCACGGCGTTGCGATGAGGGACTCTCGGGTTGGCGAGTGCCTCGAGAGCACGGGAGACCGCTTCTTGCCAGAGATCGTCCGAATCGACAGCCTTTCCGGCGAGACGATCGACCAGCGCGCCCAGGCCGGGTTCCAAGAGGCCGACGACGAACGTGACCGCGTTCGGCGTCCGGTTGGCCTGCAGCCCGATGACCAGGGCACGCCAGATCTCGGGCTTTCGAGGGTCCTTGTCGCGCGTATGGAGAAACTGACGGAGGGCAACCGCGTCTCCGACGCCGGATAAGCAGGGATGTTGTCGTCGGATAATGTCAAGCCACTCCCTCAAGCCTGGCGAGGGAAGAAGTCGCTCGAACTCGGACAGAAACGCCGCTCGGCTGGGCGACATTGAAGAAGGGCTCCTCCATGAGATTGCGGGCGTCCCAGTTGTCTGGCTCAGTCCACCCGTGATGGACGATGAAAGCAACGTGATTGGCTCCCCGGTGTCCGGGTCCCGCCTCCCAGGCCTTACTTCATGCGCCGGCCTCTCCTCCGGGGTGCGCGCGCTATGCTAAACAAACGAGTGTATAGGCTATCACAAAACTCCTGTTTTGTCAAAAAAACCGAGCAAAAATGTGGAGCCTCGCCTGCCCCGATCCGCCATCCTCGGTGCACGAGTTCATGCTCCGCGGGATCGGGCCGCGAGCCAAGTCCAGCTGGTAGCCGTTCTCAAGGTCGATCGCCAGGAGCAGACAGCCGACCCGCTGATTGAACGCGCCCTGGAGCCTGCATGTGGGCACCGCTGACGACAAGCACTCACTCGTTCGGCCGCGTAAAACGTCCGATGCTACCGCCAAATGCCGTCCGCTATACGGCTATACGCTACGACGATCGGGTCGACAGCATTTGAGAGGGATATGGAGGGAGCGCGGTCCCCCTCCACATCATTTTGGATTCATCGCATTCGATGCGACGCGACTAATACCACGCGGTGCATTGAAAACTCCCGTACGGGTCGTCTTTATAACAAGCCTCTGATTGGTCGCTCCCGGCGTCATACACCTGTGGCGTATAAATCAACGCGCCGGCGGGGGTGCTATATGGCCAATCCACGACATCGTAGTACTGTGCGGAACCATCGGGCGAGGAAACGCTGCGCTCAATGAGGATCTCATAGTTTTGGCAATACCCTGACGAGTGGCAATAGAAACGGGCCCACGCCGTGTAACAGGTGTTGGAAAAGCGGAGTTGCAAAGTCCCCTGCGTGACGTTAATCGAGTGGATGGTACTCGCGTTGTTTGCACAGCCGGTTGAATTTGGATCGGTGCCATCGTACCTAGCCGCCAACACGCCAATGTTAAGTAAAACGAGCAATAACGCGGCAAGCGGCAGTGTGAGCATGGCCTTGATTCTCGAGCGTCGCAATTTAATCCACCTCCATGATCGTTTGGTTCCAACAACGACCCTCGCAACCTAACTCCCGAGGTGATTAGCGACAAGTCCCCAATAGTGGGTAGGTCGTTCGAGGGACACACAAGGTGACTCGCAGGCAAATGCGCCTACAGTCGCATGCGGCCGGAAAATGCGCCAACAGTCGCATGCGGTGCACCCGCGAGTTATGGTCACCGCAACAGATTTGTCAAGGGTGGTCCCCAAAATAACCTACAGTTCGAACTGTCCTTGGTGCGGCCGGATCATGAAGACAGGAAAGGATTGATGAGCGACCTTGACAACGGCCTCTTAGCTCGTACACTTCCTGTTTGTTGTACTTAAACTCCTGGCTGGAAAACGGGGGTTCCGGCGGTTATCACGGGTAGTGCTCTTTTCAACGGCGAGCCGATCCCAAGGGGGGACAGTCATGCCTACTCGAAGCGATCTACCGCTCGGCGTCCACCATACGACGCGCCGACAGGAGGACATTCTCACCCTGGTGGCGTGTGGCTACTCGGACAAGCAAGTGGCCGCTCGACTCGGCGTTTCGCGGCATACGGTAAGGACGCACCTCGACAGACTTTTTGCGGTTAGCGGTATTCACAACCGAACCGGCCTGGTAGCGGCATGGTTGCTCAGCCTGCAAAGGGGAACAACGAGCCCCTCCTAAGCTGTACGCCATCAACGCATGGGGCTAAACCCTCAATGCACGGGCCGACCGACTCGACACATTCGCGACTGCCGCTAGGTTAAGGGGTAGAAGGACCCAAATTTGGCTGCTGAGCCCTACGGTATAGAAACGCTATTAAACGACTACGCCCGTGTTTTGGGGAAGCTAATTAGCGAGAGCAAGCAGCTCCAGGAGCTAGAGTGGTTCCTTCTTGAGTCTCGTCATCGGATAGAAGCTATTGACGGGACGCGCCTGGAGCAGCCTTGGACTCCGGTCGAAGCTTCCACAGTGGAAGCCCCTCCAGATCAAGCGGTGACCGTCACCTGCCACTTGCATTTAGTGGAAATTTCGATGTGAAACGTTCCCGTCATTGCGTAGTAGCGGATATCCATCCCCTGAACGTTCTTTTCGGTAATTCCGCCAACTAAGCGAGAATCCCCTCCCGCGACTTGCACAATGACGCTATCTGCATCACCTGAGCAGTCATACCTCAGTTCTAGATACCAAGACCCCTTAACAGTGAAAGACTTCGTGGCCGCGTCGCTTGCGCCGCTTGACTGTAAGAGCATTTCTCCGCTTGGCGACAATGGTGCCGTGACCCATGCCGATGAGGAAACAGAAGCGATAGCCTGAGTCGACGCGGAAGATGCCGGCGCGGAGCATCCTGCAAGGCATATCATCCCTAACAGAAATACCGCGATATTGTGCCTGGCCAACATCTGCCTGCACATTATCAGCTTTACTCCCGCGACGCGTCGGCCATTACGCGTCGGGATGCGGACGTCGCCTCTCTGACCAAGCGAGGGGCCGACGGGTTTCGTGGTCGCCTCACGGTTCACCCGGGCGTAGACGCTCTCCGAGACCGCAGGTGGACTTGCGACCGCCGTGGAATCCGTGATCGACAGCATCGGGGATTCGTACTGGACTTTCTTTTCGCTGGGCGTGGCCACGATTCCAGATGGATCGTGCCGTCGCTTAGTCTCATGAGGCCGAACAGGGCCGCCGAGGCTCAGGGGCGGATTCTTGCCCTCCCGAACATGCTTCGCCTCAAGCCGCAAGTATCGAGGAGTGAACGGTTTCCGTGTTCCGCGACGCTTCTTGCTCAAGTGGTGCTTCGCCTCCTGTGTGAGCGCCGGGTCCCATGATCCTCCATCCTCGGCGCCCCCCGCTCAGGTTTTACTCCGCTTTTGATCGAGTGCAAGAGGGACAAATGGCCTCAACTGCTAAGGGTCTTGGAATGCTTCGTCCGCTTGCCATCACCGCGGATTCCGAGCGAGTCGTGACCCAAAGAAGCCATCGGACTCCGCGCACGTCGCGGGGACGATGCGGTACTGCAGGCGCAGTTAGCCTCCCGATTCCCTGGCGCGTTCTAACCATACGTTCGATCGGGCATAAACTCTTTTCTGATGAGAGCTGAACCCCGAACTCAGGACTTCTACCCTGAGATCGACGCCCTAGCCGAGCGTGGCGGTCACCGCACCTTTATTCGGCACGCCAGCGAAAACCCACGTCGCTATCAGGGTTTTTGTTTTCAGTGCGACTGGCACGGCTCACTAGGGACCGGGCGTCACGCGGAACTTGAGATGCTTGACCACACCAAATCCACGCTCCCACAGTCTCGGTAGCACGCCTTGATCGTCTGGAACGCGCTGTGAACGGTATTCTCGGCCAGGCCCGCGCCTGCGTGCTAACCACAGGCATGGTCATTCCCATGGGTCTGGTGCTGTTGTTGGGCGGGGGGGTAGTGGTGGGGATGCGCGCGCGAGGGAAACCGGCGAGGGGGTAGTCGCGCCCGCTTGCCGGCGGCGACCCAGCGGTTGGGGTCGTGCTTGAGGACGCCGTCGATGAACATCAGCAACGGATGCCCGTTAGCGGTCTCGGTTAGGGCCCGAGCGTAGCGGCGCAGCAACTGACCGTGGTCCTCAAGCCAAGGATCTTTGTCCATCGAGTCGGGCGGCAGCAACGACGCCAACGCGCCATAGGGCAGGCTTCGCGAGGCGTAGGTCGGTTGCCCGCGCCAGCGATATCCCCCGCTCCTGGGCTAGCCTTACGCACTCCATCGCCAGGGTTGTCTTGCCCACTCCAGCCTGACCGGCGATCACCGCGCCTCGCCGGGCGACCACGGCGGCAGTCAATAGAGAGAGCTCCGTGCGCCGGCCGATGAGTGGCCACGCTTCCACGCCTCGAAGTTTAGGTGGGCGAACTTGGCCTGACGCCGAAGGTAAGAACGTCCTCGATCGGGGCCCTCGAGCGGAGGACGGATCTGGACCTGATTGCCGGCTGTGCCGACACGATTCGGACCATCCTGATCCTGAAGTCACCGAGCGATCTTGTCCCGTTTGGCAGAGGTGACGCCGGCCCAGCCGAAATGCTCCTCACCGACCAATTCGGACATACCTACTACGGTTGGGTGGGCGAGGCTGGCGCCGGCCAGCTGATCCTCGGCTTCGATCCGCTCGTCGCCCAGCCAGGCCCTGATCGGCTGACCCTGACCATTCCGACGTTGCACGGCCGCGGGGCGCTCGTCCACGTGTCCGGGTATTCCGCCGGGACCAAGGGCGAATATGCGGGGCCGATCAGCAACGGACCATGGACGCTCACATTCGATCTGTCCGCGGTCGCTGGACAACACCTAGCCTTGCCGGCCCCGCAAACCATTAGTGGAACGACCTACACGATCACGGACATCCGCAAATCAGGTCCTTTATGGACGTTCAATGGACCGTAAGTGGTACGTCCGTCGATGGCATGGTGGCCGGGAATCGCTCACGTCCCGGGATGCCGTCGTCGTCGGACGCGAGCCCAACCTACGACTTCGGCTCCGCTGAGTTGGATTCACTGTCCGGCTCGCGGGTCGCGATCGGCTACAGCACTGGAACCATTAGCGGTCCGGCCTTCCGGGTGGTTCATGCCGACGCTCTGTTCCGGTTGGCGCAGGCCGGAACCGACCGTCTGCTGATCGGATCCAATCCTTCGGTGACCTTCCTGATCAAGGTCAACTAGCCGAATCGAGGCGCGACGGATATAGATGTAGGTGTCTGGTCACCAATCCGCTAATCCGCGCCGTGAGGTTGAGCCGCCGACTTTCGATGGCCGGTCAATCGTCAGCGTAGGATATCCCACTGATCCGATGCACTGGCCCGGGTTCGATGATGAGGAAGGGCCATTCGGACGTCGGGGGACCGAGGAACTGGATGTGGGTGACCGACCAATGTCTTCCTTCTCATGACGCGCAGGGCACGACTCCAACGGACGCTGCGGGAAACGGCAGCGGCAGTCATCCACTAGTGGGAGCGGTCACCGAGTAGCTCGACTGCGCCGGCAAGCGTCGACGAGGCGATCGCGAGGCTCGAGGTTGGGTGTTGTAGATCGCTGGTGCCCCAGGTCGAGGCCCTCCATTGGACTACCCGCCGCATACACCATCAGTTGGGCAGTGCATGCCCTGATACCCATTGATATGTTCCTCCGCATTTAACGCCATCGAGCTTGTTGTTGCACGGCATGAAGTGAGGACTGTCATTATTGGGCCGCGGAGGCACCCAAATTAGCATCCTTGACACATTGCACTTGGAGCAAACGAAACTCGAGGCCCGAAGCCCCGCGGGACACCACACCATTCCTTCGGCCGGCAACCGTGAGCCGAACCAGCCGAGAGTCTTTATTTGTGACCGAAGCCTCCAGAACCGCACTCCCTGTGGAACCCCATCAAAGTTTTGTGACTTCTTAATGCAGTTGGCTGGGGCCGGAAAGCGACTAACCTCCGGCCCACAACCCCTACTTTAGGCAGTCATTCTAGCGATTCACCCGCCGTTTTCGTTGATATACGTAGTGCCAGCGCCATAGTCTAGATTCTGAAACCAGCTAAAGGCATCGTCCGATTGTGGCCCGCAGCCACCGTAGTTATAGCTCTGGGTCTCGTACCAGATTTCTGGGTTAGTGAAGTAATTGATAACGTCTTCGTCGAAAATTGGGTTGCCACCGCATCTCCATATCCGTAGGTGCAACGGCGTTGCTTCTATGGCCGCTGAAACTCCCTTCGGGAAATAGGTATCTTCCACTCCGATGCCACCTTCACTATCCGTGTCACCTTGGCCTATTGGATAGAGATTGAAGCTGAACTTATATCTGATCGAGCAGTTCCCCGGGCTGCCCGATGCTTCGATAGAGATTTCGGCCTTAAGCCCATAGTACGACCCGAAACTACCACCCGTCGGCCCCAGACGGGCCCGGTCGTAGCTGATGCAGGACCAATTGGCGGCGGCCGCTTGGATTGGTGTGGTCACCGTCGCGGCCGTTCCCGCAGATAGAACGATTGGGATGGTCAGTATGAGCACGCGTCGAGTCAGCGAGCCAATAAGAGACATCGCGGGACCTCCTCGTAAGTCGGTTAACTCCCACCGGCTGTCGTTCGGTGAGCGCCCACAGTCCACACGGCGATGGCGCTGCGTTACGTCACCGAATCGCAGCCTCCTCATTACCCCGGGACCTCCTGCACCTCCCAGCGTTTCGATCCGCGAAACTGCCGCGTTGAACGGTAGGGCCAACATCGATAACTGCCAATTCGCCTGTTGGGTCGACGATTGTTCGGTCGACGACCATCCGGTTGACAAACGGCAGTTCGTCTGCGCAGGAGGTGGTCCACGCCGTTGACAATGCCGTTATTGCGTCCGATAATCCGCAGCGCGAGCAGTGTCGCAACGGCCACGGCATTCGCTGGGGGGAAGGCGCAACGCAAGGCTCAAGCGGCGTTCGTGGAAGCATCAGGCAACAGCAGATTCTTGAACTGATTGCCTCTGGCTGTTCCAACAAACAAATCGCCAAAGTCCTCGGTATATCTCGCCACACCGTCCACACGCACCTTGTCCGATACTTTCAAGGGCACAACATCCACACTCGCGGTCAAGCGATTGCTGTCTGGCTCAGGGCTGCTGGCATCGAGCGGCCGGAGTCCCCGGCCTGACTCGGCCGGCACGACTGGAACGGGCGTGATACGTGAAGGAGAAGACGAGGCGGCGCCGGGCCCGACCATGCGTCATGGTCGTGGAAGTCGCGGTGGGCATCGGCCGTCCCCTGGAATGGATCCGCGCCCGGGAAAACCTCATCCAGTTTGGCCCGGCCGTCACCTGGAGATCGCACTTACAAAAACCCGATGTAACCAAACGCGCGGGAAAACCGGCTTTTAGGAAGTAGAGGATGCAACGGGCCTCACCCTTTAAGAGATGGGGATGAAAAAGAGTGCACGACTTCCGGATGCCACGTCGATCAACCGGAGACGATTCCTCGCCCGCGCCGGCATGGCCGTCGGAGCGCCAGCGGCGGCAGCCATGCTGGGGCCATCTCGCCTGATCGCGGCGCACGCCGCCGTACCAACGTCTTCGGCTACGTTCGCCCCAGTATCACCCTCCGCGCGTCCTTGGTGGTGGCGCGACAAATTTCGTCGCGAGCGGAACCTTTTCCGGTGCCCATCCGTCTTTGAGTAAATGAAATTACACACGAGACGGTGGTCACGATTACACCCGAGACCGTGGTCACGCTCGGTCTACCTGGCGATGGCAGCGGTCGGTGGCACCGCTACCGTCATAGGCGGTCTGAGCACCCTGCGTGTGCTCAACCTGATATGGCTTCAGCAGCAGGGAAAGTGCGACTTCGTGCCTTGCGCCGATGCCGGCACGTATCGTTTGGCCCTAGCGCTGGCTCTGATCGGCGTCACTGGCATCATCTTGCTAGCAACGGCATTCATCCACTGGTTCGCGCACCGACCCTGATCTACGCCGCGGCAGGCTTGCAGGCGAGCGAGAGCGCGTAGAGCCTTACTGGTTCCTTTAGCCTGCCGCTATATCAAAGGTATTTCAGAAGCACGGGTGGTATTTGCGCCCCCGAGTCCGCCCAGGACCGCCACTCTGAACTAACCGGCTGTTTACAAATCAGGCAGCAATTGAATTCAGCTCGAAATTTTCGCTTTCCATGTATTCGTAACGCTTTCATATGGTCTCAAGTATTTCCTACGGCTTGGCTACAGAATTGGCTACAGAAAACCAGCCGGAAAGGCGGGCTTAAAGAATGCGGTCGTGGCCATCTTGTCGGCCGCTTTAGCAGTTTCCGAAGGCCAGCTTCGTGGGAGGTGTCGTCGCGCAGGAAGCCGGAACGATCGAAAAAGTAGTGGTGTATGTAGCTGGCGCTGTGCCAGCACCGACCTGGAACAACTCGCGATCCCCGCGGGTGTAAAGATCGAAGCTTCCATTCACGCGTTCACTTTTGCGCAATGTCCAACCTTTGGCGGTGAGTTCGTTTGAATACCATGAATAGATTTGATCGATCTTCGCTGAAACGGACAAGTCCGTGATCACCTCTGCGATCCTGGTACCGCCCTCGGTCAACTGCTCGCTCTGTCCACGGGTCTCGAGCGCGTGCGACCCCGGGTAGAAGAGGTGGGCTTCGGGTCGCTTTGCTAGGTCATCCTGAGTCACCGGCGTGCCGCAAGACGCCAGGAACCCGACCATTCCAAGGCCGACGCTGAGTTGAACGATCCGGGTCGCCAGCTTCATCGTCGATACCCAACGGTACTGGATTACTCGCGCTCAAATGACTTCTTCACTGGAATGTGAATTGATCGTTGGAAGTTAGAGCGGACGTCCCGGCCGGGTCAGCGATCGTAATGTCAACGGTCCCGGCCGGGGCGGCGGGGCTTACCGCGGTTAGTGATGTGCTTGACGAAACAGTGACGCTTGTCGCTTGCGTACTTCCGAAGTTGACGACGACTCCGGGTACGAACCCTGTCCCGTTTATGTTCACCTGGGTGCCGCCCGCGGTTGTGCCCGAGGTCGGACTGACGACCAAAACCGACGGGGGGCCATAGGCGAATTGGTCGGACGAGCTACTCGCCGAGGTGCCTCCAGGAGTTGTTACCGCGACGTCCACGACACTTGCTGAGCTCATCGGCGGGTTTGTTGCCGTAATTGAGGTCGCTGACGTCACAGTTACGGCCGTGCTGGCAACGCCGCCAAACGACACGCTTGAGCCAGCTACGAAATTCGTACCCGTGATGGTCACTGCCGTGCCGCCGCTGACTGGGCCCGCGTTGGGGCTGGTCGCCGAAACGGTCGGCGGAGCCTCGTATGCGAATTGATCGGCAGTCGAGGTTGTGGAGGAGCCGGCAACGGGAAGCGTGACGACGATGTCCACCGTACCGAGCGACGCGGCGGGGCTGGTTGCGGATATCGATGTTGACGAGCTGACCACAACGTTGGTCGCTGTAGCCGTTCCGAAGGCCACGGTGGCGCCGCTGGCGAAATTGGTGCCGCTGATCGTAACCACCGTGCCGCCTCCGGTCGGCCCCGCCAATGGGGAGACACCGGACACGGTTGGTGGCGGCGCGAAAGCAAACATGTCGGCTGAGTTGGTTGCGCTCATGACGCCGCTTCCAGAAACCGTCACGTCAACGGTTCCGCTGCCCGAGGGACTGGTTGCTGTGATACTTGTAGCGCTTGTCACGGAGACTGATGGTGAGGGAGTGGTGCCGAAGTAAACGACTGCCCCGGTCGCAAACCCCGTCCCTGTAATAGTGACCGACGTGCCACCGGTTGACGGACCTGCTGCCGGACTAATCGCCGTCACCGTGGGCGACCAGTCGAGGGTTAGTCCCTGCGTGACGAAGTCATAATTGGTCACGGCGCTAACGGCCGCCGAACCGGACGACGCATTCGTTGCGGTCACGGCAGCAACGCCCGATGCATTCGTTGTCGCCTGGCTAGCGCTCAGCGCGGCTGTCGCGGGACCGTCGAGCTGAAACTTGACTAACTGGTTGGCCACGGCCCCTCCAGTCGAATTGGTTACCTTGGCCGTTAGGGTCGAGGTCTGACCGGCCTGCAGACTTGTGGCGGAAGCTGTCAGCAAAAGATTCTGGGTGGGCGGCGCCTGCCAGGTTAGCTGAAATGCGGAGGAGGCAGTCCCTGAGAACGCTACCAGCCCCTGACCCGCATAAGCTGGAAAGCTGAAGGTGGCTATCCCAGAGGCGTTCGTCAACGCATTCACGGATCCATAGCCGTCGGCTAGGTAAATCGTCGTATTCGCGACCGGTTGCTTGGATTTATTCTTCGCCGTTACGGTAATCGTGGCATTCTGGCCGTCAATAGGCGCAACAGGCGGCGTGACTGTTAGAGAACTGACGCCGTTTGCGGCAGCAAGAACCGTGATCCCGCCCATGGGATTACGGGCACCGCCTGCGGTCGTCAGGTAAACGGGGCCGGTCGTCCCGTTGCTGGGGACCGTAGTCCTCACTGACGTGTTGGACCAACTCGAGATTGTGGCGATGGCATCCAAGCTATTACTTGAAATGAACTGAACCTTGCCAACGCTAGCCCCGAAGTTAGAACCGGTGATGGTAATCGTCTGACCTGTTGACGCTACGGTTGGACTCATCGTTCCCATCGGGGGCGGATTTCCCACTACGGGAATTGCCATCTTGAGAGTCTTACTCGACAGCGCAATTGACGACGGATGGCCGCTGAGACACGGAGGTGCGCTTCCAGGGGAGGTAACAGCGGCGGTCAAGTACGAGATTACACACGGCTCCTCCATCACGTATCCATGACTTACAATCCACTGCTGGGCCTTAGCAGCCGCGATAACGTCGGGGGGATATGTTGGCGTTTCGAAGTCGCTACCGGTTAGGACGCCGTATTGACCGAGTTGTGGGAATGGATTGTAAAGGAGCTGCGAGTCGAGACCAGGATAGTAAGGCTGCCCTACCAGCGATTGGAGGTAGAGGTCAGGTGTATCCCATGCCACGTCACCGTCAGTTCCAATAGGAACATAAACTCCGGATGTGTCCGCGTTTAGGATCGTCTGATCGATGGCAGTCCTAGTCTGCCACCTCTGAAAATACGAGTTCAACATGGGCGCGCTGATGGTAAATCCCATGTTTCTCAGAACGTTGGAGTAGAAGCCCACATAATCTTGCCTCGTTATGAGGCCCGCGATAGTCGGTTTATCCGCTCCGTTTACGGGGCCGTCGAGGGAGAAAACCTTTGTCACCGGGGCAGGGTTAGTAGGGACGTAGTTTTGCCAGTAGGTTTCCGCGACAAGCCCGCCTTGGCTGTGCCCGATGATTTCAATATTGGTCGTCGGCCACAGGCAGTGGATGCTTTGAACTTCGGCATTAAGGATCTGCGCTTCGAGGTCGGTCGGCACGCTGCCAGGCATATCACTCGTATAGGGGTTGGCTGTCAATAGCGACCGACACCCGGGCGGCTTGCCAAACGAAGCTACTCGGTAACTGAACGGAAGGATGACCGCGCCGGTGGTGGCGATGCTGTCGGTCAGGTTCAAAGGCGGGTCAGGGACCAGGGTCGATTGAAGGTCGAAGTATTGGGCCATCGCCTTTAGGTCGGTGAGGTTTGGTGGAAGAATCGCCGTTTTCAGCCCGCAATAGGAGACGGAGAGCGGGTCGTAGACATTCTGGTTCGGCATCGAGCTGTTAACGCCGCCGACCAAAATCACCGCTACCGAAGGCGGATTGGTTGGATGTCCCGACGGCATCACGGAGTTCGATGGGGGCGAAGCCGGACTGCCTCCAACTGCATTATTGGCCGTTACCGTAAACGAGTAGGTCGTTCGACAATCGCTTGTAAGCCCACTGAATGATGCCGTTGTGGCAGGAGCACTAACCGTTACAGAAGCTCCTCCCGGATTTGCTGTCACCGTATAGCCGGTGATCGGGGAACCGCCGTTGTTCGTCGGAGGACTCCAAGTGACGGTGGCCGTTCCGTTTCCTGGCGTAGCAACAACGTTGGCGGGTGAATAGGGTGAGCTGCTCCAACTGGTTTGGTCCCAAGTCCAGGTGTCGCCCAGCACACCCGTATCGAGGGTAGGGTTGTTCGTGCTGCCGCCGAATAGCACGAGTTTCCCAGCTGCATCGTCGTAGGCCATGCCGGCGGCCATCCGGGGCGTCGGCGGATTGATTGGGTTGATTTGAGACCAGTTGCTGCCGTCCCAAGTCCACATATCGCCGAGGACAGAAGTGCTATTCTCGCCGCCGAATAGAACCAGCTTTCCCAGCGCGGCGTCGTATGCCATGGTCGCGTAACCGCGCGGTGAGGGTGACTGGGCTGGAAGCAGCTCACTCCACCCCGATCCTGACCAGACGTACGTGTTGTTGCTGAATCCGCCGCTTACGCCTTGCCCGCCGGTGAACAGTATGAGCTGGCCAGTTGCCGCATCGTACGCCATGCTCGTGCCTGCTGCGGCCCAAGGTCCGGCGGAGACGTTGGTCCAAGTCGATCCATCCCAGGTCCACGTGTCAGACAGGAAGGTGCTCCCAGTGCCGATACCACCGAACATGAAGACCTTTCCAAGGGCAGGATCGTAGGCCATGCTGGCCAGATCACGGCCACGCGGTGACGTTCCGGGGGCCTGCTGCGTCCAGGTGGTTCCGTTCCAAGTCCAGGTATCACTGGTCGTATCACCACACAAAGTGCCGCCACCTCCAAAGAGGACGACGGTGGATGTCGCGGCATCGTACGCCATGCTTGCCTGATATCGGCCACACGGTGACGTCGTCGGGTTTTGCTGGGTCCAGCCACTGTTCCAGGCCCATGTATCTCCGAGGGAGCCGCTTGGCGTGTTATAGCCGCCGAAAAGAACAATCGAACCAGTCGCAGAATCAAAAGCCATCGAGGGAAAGTGGCGCGCTGATGGTTCGCCGTTTGCCCCGGCCGTGACGACATTCATGGCAAGTAGAATCACGACCATCAGTGGCGCGACCGCCCGCCTTCCTAAAGGCGTGCGAGAATTGAGACCTAGGAGTTTCATGGGCCCCCCCTTGAACTCGGCGAACTGGAAGTTAGGTCCGCAGTCTGCGCGTCGATCATACCGGCGTCAACCCGGAACATCAGTTCTGCGGCTCCGAATTCTGGCGCGAGCCAGCCGTCGCGCATCTGGTGAGGGAAACCATCCGACCAATCCTGGCTCGGAGTTCAGCCAGCTGAAGAAATGGTTCGATCGGCGGCAATGACTCAGACCCATCCCGCGGTAGGCCGGCAGGGAGACGTATACGTGCTCCAGCACAGCTACGAGGTCAATGGCTGTGATGAGACAAAGTTCATTGGAGTCTATCGGTCGCGAGAGTCGGCTGCGGAGGCGATGGGCCCGTTTGCGCGAGCAGCCCGGTTTTAGAGAGCGCGCCGGCGACTTTCACGTCGAGCGCTACACGCTTGATGAGGACCACTGGACCGACGGATTCACAAGCGGCTGAAGATGTTTTGCGTGTCAGGAAGCTCGGGACCACTAATCGGCCGATAAGCATGCGTTCAAAATTACAAGCCAACGCGCGCGGCCTCTGGTGCGCACCTCGAAAATCTAGCTACCCGGACTCACCCGCCGCGCCACGCTTGGAGGCGAGCTAGAGCGCGTGAAGCCTTACTGGTTCCTTTAGCTCGCGGCTATATCAAAACGTATTTGAGAAGCACGGGTGGTATTTGCGCCCCCGAGTCCGCCCAGGATCGCCACTCTGAACTGACCCGCTGTTTACAAATCAGGCGGCATTTGAATTCAGCTCGAATTTTTGCGTTTCCACGCAGAGGGGCGTGAGAAGACAGCGAGATCCAGGTGACGCAAGGCACTCGGGCACTCGCAATTTTCTTCTAGGACTTTGCGTTTTCACCATAGGTCCGCTGATGAGAAGATCAATCGCTGTCACCATTTGTGGCGCGCTTCTGATTGCAGCAGCTACATCACCGCTATGGGTGGGTCGACGGCCCTCGATCCTAAGCCAGTCTGAGGTGATTTCTGCAGCGACCGACAAAGGGTCATACCCCTCAGTGGAGACTAAACTCATCTCTAGCCAACAGCTTCACCTCGTGACTCAGAGCCGCAGCAATTCCGGAATGCCATGGGATCGCTTTTGGATTGTCGCGGTGAGCGGCGATTATGGCGTTCTTGGATCTGGAACAAATTCAAAAAACACCTGGGGAGTGGCTGTGATCCCCGATAAGAGGCCGATCACAATAGATGGCTATGTGTCTGGAACGGTCGGGGCTCAGCCTCCTTTTTGGAACGAGCTGACCGATTTATCGTCGAGCTAGCTCGTTTAGTCCGCTCAGCTACTCGCCCAAGAGATGCGAGCGTTAGGTTCCCGCGACTGCGAGATCAATAACTTCAGTTCGAGCGTCGACAAACACCAGGAACCACGCGGCGATATGAGACCCGCCCGAGCCGCCAGGCAGGGGAAGACCACCAGCGGGTGTGAGATCCACCATCCAACAAAGCTTGCCCTGCAAGGCCTTATTACCTTCGTAAGTCACCGTCGTCAAAACCACCTGGAGGGGCGCGTGAACCCCGACAACGTCGCCGAATGCCCGCTCAGCTGCATCCTGAGCGGCGGTTCTCTTGATTAGCGGGACCGCGGAGCCTGGGTCGCCAAGAACGAGCCCATTCTGAAACAACTGCTTTGCGGTCGCTGCCCGAATGGTGAACTGCGCCGGCCTCTTCGATGGCTCCAAAGACGGCGGGCCCACCGGTAGCGCAGAAACGGGGCGACCGCTGCTCAAGATGACTGCTGCAATAGCAACAGCAAGACAGATCGCGAGAAGGCCGGCGCCAAGCAACAGCGCGGCGTTGCGCTGAAGCTCGGAGCCGACCGTTTGGTTTCGCAAGCTAATACTTGCAGGCCTTGTCCCAGATGCTGATGTTTCCGTTGTTCGGCGTAGTCTGGCCGTAGTAGCCTGAATTATCGTTCCCGTAGTAGTCCGCCCTAAAGGTTGTGACCCTTCCACCCGAATTTGGCGGGTTCGGAAACGCCTGCCAGGCTCCGTTTACATATATCGACGAGTGGAATAGGTCCTCATAGTTGTAGGAGCTCGAGTAACCACCGGGCATCTGCGATGCCAGCGTGTGGGTCTCCCCTGAGACCTGCCCTTCACCCGGAACGAATGTCTGCGGGTAATACGTCTCGCCTATACCGCTGCTATTGACTTGAAACGTGATCGCGTTTGTGCTCGGATTGTAGAACGTGTCGTAATACGAGTATGTGTTCACAGCCTGAGGGGCGTAAAGAAGCGTTCGAAAGCCGCCTCCGTACTCATGGAACTGTGTGAAGGTGCTTCGGGCTCCACCCTGTTTCTCGTACCAACCGATTTGCGCAAAGCCGGCGTCGGTTTGGTATGGGTGATCAGTTGTCAACATCGTCCAAGCGGCAGAGTAGTCCCCACTGTTGCCAGCTGGCCATACCCATGGCGAGTAGTTCCAGATGTCTGCATAAACGCCACCGATATTTTGTCCGGCACCGTTGTATTTCCAACCATCCCAGTGGCTGGTCGAATAGTCTGAGGAGCTCCGGTTGGGATTACATCCTTCTCCGCAGCACGAGTTGGGGATCTGTGCCTTGGTTGGCGTCGGAGTCTGTGACTCTACTAATGGCGCACCTGAAGCCTGCTGATGTGACGCGGCTTGCTGCCTCGAATTTTGGATCGTGCTCGTTGCAGCGTAAGCCATGCTACTCGTCGATTGGGAGGCGGTACCGAGCATAACGACGAAGACAAAGAGTTGAAGAACTCGTCTTGCCACAATTCCCTCCTATTACGGAAGTTCGAGCGGCGTTGTGAACTGGCCCACGAAGTTGACTCCACTCAGATGGGGGCTTCGTGGCTGCGGCAGAATAGGCGCAGGCTAACGAAACCGAGGCATGTGCTCCCCCTTGCCGGTTCGTCCGGACCTTACCGACTCGACTAGTTGTCGGACATGATGGAACGTGCCACCCCGGAAGTCAAGTTGTGGACTGTCGGGCGTCAAAGACTTTGTGTTGTGCAGTACCGACTTGGAAACGGTAAGCGATTTGGCTGCCGACCCGCCGACCATGGTAATGAGCACACTGCGTTAAAAGCCGCTTCGATGCTCGGCGGAGGTTATCCGAGCTCACCTTAGCGGGCGCCGTGTTGACCCGAGGAGTCGGCTTAGCTGTAACGAGCTTTGACAGATACATGCCGCGGGTTCGTCGGCAGGTTGAATAGAACCTCTCGAGCCTCTCTCGGATGGCCGCTAAGCGCGTGCCACGCCGCCAACGGGGACTCGGCCACGTCTTGGTGCGCTGCTGTGCCGTCCCGCTCTGCGAGGTGAATCGCGAGGTTCGCGGCCTGACGCGACTCATGGAAATCGGCCCGTAGCAATGCTGCGAAGGCCAGCGTCGTAGGCCCTTGCGCTTGGGTCTGGCTGTCACCAGTCTTATGTGACCAGGCCACCACCTCTCGGCTAATGCGCTCCTGGGAATCGAGATCGCCCGCGCACCCCTGGACCCACGCCAGGTCGTTCGCGCCTCGCGCCGCCCGGCGGCAGTTGCCCGCACGCTCGAAGAGCTCGCGCGCCTGCCGCCCGGTGCGCCGCGCCGCCTGGAGATCGCCCCTACTCCAGGCGAGCGAGTCGGTAACTCGCGCCTGGACGACCGCGGCTCGGTCGGGTGCCGATTTCCCGCCGGGCAATGGCCCGGGCCGATGGGCCGCGGATAGCGCGCCAAAAATAAGATGTCGTGCGCGCGTCGCGGACCTCATATTGCCCCCGATACTCGGAAGAGTGCCCTAATACAGGACCTTTAATGATTCTTACGCGAGCGGGCCCCGGTTGCCAACCCACGCAACTGCAGCGCAACACAGCGCCGTTGCGTGTTCACCTTGAGTTCTTGTCTGCAACCCGAAGGACTGCCGTTGGTTGTTCACGTTGAGTCCCTTTGGCGTCGAGTTCTTGTCGCTCCGTTCCGAGATCCAGCGCCTTGCCCGACAACACCAATGCAGTCATCAGCCTCGTCTCAGACCAGGAAGGCGACCAGATATCCCACATCCTCCGCGGTGCCCAGACGAGGGGTTAGGGTGCGCCTTGCGAAGCCGTCCAGCATCCGTTGTGGAATGATCTTGTGGACTGCAGGGGTGACGATTACGCCAGGCGCTACGCCCACCGCGCGAATCCCCTTGCGACCATACTGCGCGGCGAGATTGAGCATGAGCGCGTCGAGCCCGCCCTTCGACATCGAGTACAACGGTCGAACGAGTTCAGGCAGGCCCGCGGTGATCGCGCTGGTATTGATCATCACGCCAGCACCTCGCTTGAGCATGTGTGGGATCGCGTATTTGGCCGCAAGCGCGTACTCGGCGCGGTTGACGCGGAGGACCCGATCGAAGACCTCGGCATCTGTCTCGAGGATCGCTGTATCCCGAGCTGCCGCGTCGCCTCCGGTCAGCGCGGCATTGTTGTGGAGAATGTCGAGTCCGCCAAACTCGCGCCCCCTGTATCGACCGTGGTCTGAATCTGCGCCTCGTCGGCGACATCGACCGTGAGGCCGGTGACCTGAAGCCGATCGTCGTGCAGGCCCTGAACAACGCGCTTGACCGCCTCGCGCTTGATGTCGGCAACAGAGACGGACGCCCCGCGGCTGGCAAGCACCTCGGTCGTGGCCTGCCCGATGCCGGAGCTGGCGCCTCGATCCTCTGCCCTCATCCCAGATAAAGGTGGTTATCGAGCCGCGGGTGACGGCAACCGTGACGGTAACCCCGGCGAACCATGGCGAACGTTGGCGAACGGAAAAATACGGTCTAGAAAACCGCTTGGGAGCTTGGCTCGCGGGTTTCTTTAGTTTGCCGCTGTCTTAAACGTATTTGAGAAGGACCGGTGGTATTTGCGCCCCCGAGTCCGCCCAGGATCGCCACTCTGAACTGACCCGCTGTTTACAAAACAGATTCCCTGCGAATCGTCCTTCCCGGAAGCAATTCCGAAATTGGCAAGCACCTTCTCACCGTCCGGAGTCGCTGCGATGGGCGTTCTGGCTGCGGTCGATCCACGCCCCGTATAGGTCGTTCTGAGCGCGCCTCATCATGGGTTCAAGGTCGATACGTGCCTCTGTAAGGATGTTCGCGTCCTCGCGCTCAGCCCGACGAGAGCGATTCGATCATCGGCCGGAAACCGCGAACAGAAAGACGGCCGAGGACCTCAGCAAACTTCATGAGCCTGGCGGATCCGGCGCCAGCGAAATGGAGTTTGTCATGGCAGTTCCCCGGCGTCGGTCGAAAGCCAAGCCCCCTGTTCAGCACCGCGGCTGGCCCATCTCTCCCGCGAAGCTAAAGAGGGCGATGCACGCGCGCGGCCTGAGCGCACGTCTGTTGAGCAAAAAAGCGGGCGTATCTGAAGCCACGATCTCGCACGCGATGATGTGGGGCTCGTAACCGATTCGATGCACAACATCTCGGACGATCGCGGGCGATACCTGGCGCTGCCCGGGAACCCCATTCCATCATAACTCGATCTTGCATAGGTGGCGCTTGGCGCAAACACATGTGCCAATTGACTGTGAGAATCGCACATCATACCTTGTACGCCGGGGGTTCCATTTGGTGCGTGGGGGGCAAGTCGGCACCGCCCGCTGAGTCGGCTGAACCTTGGATGGACGCGCTGCATTCGCCATTCAAGACGCTTGGAGGGCCAAAGATGCACCTCAGATTGCGGTCCACACTGGCGGCCGCGTTGATGGCTGTTGGCTTTGTCGCGTTATCGCCCGCGATGGCTTTGGCAAATGTGACGGCCTGGGATACGAATAGCTGCGCCCAGCTCAGCATGGACTATCCGCACGTTTCGAGCGATCCGCGGTGGGGTGTGCTTCAGAAGGCGACCTGGCAGTGCAACACCGCACCTGCCACGGTCCACATGAACACGGCTTATATGGGTTGGTGGCTTTGGGTCTGCCCAACTGCCGGCCCCGACGATGAGAATTGGATCACAAGCAATTGCCAGTACAAGGGTTCAAACAATACGTCGATCTACTGGGATACCAGCCACGTAGGTTGGGCATACACTCTGTGGGTACCAAATAGTGGCACACGCACAATCGGCACCGGCTATTGGGTGGCGTGTGCACAGTGGTACTCAAGTGGATATCACGGCAATGGGCAGACCTTTCTCACATTTTCGGCCTACCAGTACATTGACCTTCGATCGTAGCGGGCGTTTCTGACGGTGACGAGGGGCGGCTTAATAAGAGAGTTACGAGAGGCCGCCCCGCCGCCGATAGGGCCTTCCTGGCATACGAAGCCAAGCGATGTGCTATCACAAGGGCATGCGGCGAGCAGACTTTGAAAACCTAACAAGCCTAGCGCTCGACGAACAGCTGAACGCTCGCGGTTTCCACTTGGTGCCGCAACCCCCTGGAGACTTCGTCGACGACAGGCCAGCGGTCCTATACGAAGCGGATCCTGATGACTTTGGCGTTCGGTATCCGGCCCTTGATCGTCGGGTTGGAGCGATCACGCCTTGCGTGGACCTCTGGTTCCATCTGGATAAGGCGACCGGAAAGATCACAAGCGAACTGGACGGGTCGCCGCTCGACGACCTTGCCGGTCGGTTAGGCCTACCGGCACAGGTCGGGCCAGCTGATGTCTCCCACGACATTGAGCACCAGCTATCTCGGCTGGCATCTCGGATTGTGGCAGTTCTGGACATGGCTACGAAGAAATAACTTGTGCGGCCAATCCGGGCGCGCCAGCGGCTGAGCGTCGGAAAGGGTTGAAAAGTGAAGCAAATTTCCTGACCTTTTAAAGGGGGTCAGGCTCGCGACCTTCGCGCCATCGATGAGCGTGATGCCTCGAACTGTCGCGTACCTGACGATGGCCGGCCTTCGCCAACGTGCTAATCATCTGGGTGACACCCAA
>Ga0307479_10001049_pt1 | contig 25074 bp, 20 predicted proteins | sample atmos_gasesECM4C_FD_203743 | JGI IMG/M metagenome (GOLD analysis project Ga0307479, IMG submission 203743) | Hardwood forest soil microbial communities from Morgan-Monroe State Forest, Indiana, United States - atmos_gasesECM4C_515 | ecosystem: Environmental > Terrestrial > Soil > Temperate... | reverse complement strand
CTTGCGCCACGTAGCTGTCGAACGAAAAATGCCCTGCGATCCCACGGCCCACGCCCGGCGGCAGCTTGGCTCCCCAATTGGCCTTTTGCGCTGCAAGGTCCAGTACCGCCAGCATGCGCGGCTGGTTGGCCAGCAATTTCCGCCGCAACTCGTAGGGATCTTTTCCGCCGGCGTGGGCCACTTCGTCGAGAAATGCTTCCACCGAGAAGCCCGTGTGCGAATGGCCCACCGACCGCCACCACTGCACCGGCACGCCGATCTTAGGACTGTGCAAGTCCACTTGCAGATTGGGAATGCCGTAAAGCAAATCCGCGGCGCCTTCCACAGAGGTGGAGTCAACTCCATCTTTGATTCCGAACGCTTCGAATAGCGTGCCCTGCATGATCGATTGGCCAACGATCGTGTGTGTCCACGCGATCGGCTCGCCGTTCGCATCCAGTCCCGCCACAAAGCGGTCGTGCCACATCGGCCGGTACCAGCCGCCCTTCAAATCGTCTTCGCGCGTCCACACAACTTTCACCGGCGCCTTCGCGACTTTCGCCACGTGCACCGCTTCCCGCACGAAATCCGAAGCCGGGTTTGCGCGCCGCCCAAATCCGCCGCCGAGCAGCGTGGTGTGAATCTGCACCTTCTCCGGCGGCAATCCCGCCACCTGCGCCGCATTCGCGCGGTCCACCGTTTCGAACTGCGTGCCCGTCCAGATTTCGCAGCTGTCCGCGCGCAGATCCACGACACAATTCAAAGGCTCCATCATCGCGTGCGCCAAGTAGGGCACGTCATACTCCGCGGTAATCGTCTTGGCCGCCGTTTTCAATGCGTTCTCTGGATCGCCCGTCTTTTTCGCAATAGCTCCCGGCGACTTCGCCTGCTCCGTAAAATCGCGCGTCATCTGCTCGCTCGATAACCCGGCATTCGGGCCCAAATCCCACTCCACCACCAGCTTGTCTCTGCCGAGCTTCGCCGGCCAAAACTGCTCCGCAATCACCGCCACGCCGGACTCGACCTGCTCCACCGCCTTTACGCCCGGCACCTTCAACGCTTCGCTTGCGTCAAATTTCGCCACCTTCCCGCCAAAGACCGGCGGCCGCGCCACTACAGCCGTCACCATTCCCGGCAAGCTGACGTCCAGCCCAAACTGCGCGCTCCCGTTCGTCTTTGATGGTGTATCCAACCGGCGCGTGGGCTTGCCAATCAGCGTGAAGCTCTTCGCGTCCTTCAACTTCACTTCCGCCGGCGGTGTCAGTTGCGCCGCCGCATTTGCCAGCGAGCCGTACGTCGCTCGCTGTCCCGTCGCGCGATGTAGCACTACACCCCTCTCCACCTGGCAACCCGCCGCATCCACCTTCCATTGTTGCGCCGCAGCGGCCACCAACATCGTCCGGGCAAGCGCCCCCATTTTGCGATAGCGCTCCCACTCCGCCGGGGACGTCGTGCTTCCGCCGGTCATTTGCATTCCGAAGACTGGATGGTTATAGACTTTGTCCACCGGTGCCGCTTCCACGCGAATCTTGGCCCAGTCCGCCTCCAGCTCTTCGTTCAGCAGCATCGGCAGCGACGTGTAAACCCCTTGGCCCATTTCCGAATGGCTTGAAATCACCGTGACGCTTTCATCCGTCCCAATGCGCACAAAAGCATTCAGCGCAACCTGGTTTTCACCAGCCGCTGCGCCCGCGTTGGACAGGGGCAGATACCAGCTCACCAAAAGCCCGCCTCCCGCAGCCGCGCCCGTTTTGAGGAATTCCCGCCGTCCCACCATCGCCGGTGCGCTCATCTTGCCCTCCGTCCATCGCTCAATTCCGCAGCCCTATGTATGGCTTGGCGGATGCGCGGGTACGTTCCGCAGCGGCAAATGTTGCCGCCCATCGCCTCATCGATGTCTTTGTCCGTGGGTTTGGGAATCTCCGCCAGCAGCACCGCTGCGCTCATAATCTGTCCCGACTGGCAGTAGCCGCACTGCGGCACGTCCAGCTCGATCCATGCCTTCTGCAATGGATGCGTCAGGTCGGCAGATAACCCTTCGATCGTCGTCAAGTGCTTCCCCTCCGCTCGCGACACCGGAGCTACGCAAGAGCGGATCGCTTTTCCTTCCAGGTGCACGGTGCACGCTCCGCAGAGCGCCATCCCGCAGCCAAATTTTGTTCCCGTCAATCCCAGCGATTCCCGCAGCACCCACAACAGCGGAGTCGAAGGATCGACGTCGACTTGGACAGTCTTCCCGTTCACGAAAAAGTTGGTCATGAGCTGTTCCCTCTGAGCGCAAATGGCAACCTTGGTTTCTCTTTGGATGCGAAACGCAATCGAAGGTTACGGCGGGGCGGCCACTCGACCCGGCCCCAGAGCCTAGCGCAAAAACAGCCTCTTTTCATCAATTTAGGTGAAACTTCCCAGCAGCGTCGGTATCCAATCGTGACGAAGGTGCTCCGACCTGCGATTACCCATCCGTTCGGAGGGAGCAGCCGTAGCATAATAAGAGAGGACAGCCTTGAACGCAGTCTGAAAGGAACTATGCTGCTTCGCAAGTCCACGGATTTAACGTATGCGGATGTGACGCCAAAGTCAGTCTACGTGGACCGCCGCAAATTTCTGCGCAGCATGGGGATCGCAGGCCTTGCGGCCGTTGCCGGCAAGGGTCTGATCGATATCGTGGTTCCGTCGCGGAGCGTCTACGCAGGCACGAAGCTGACCACTATCAAGGGCCCCTTCCGCACCGATGAAAAAATCAATTCCTTCAACGACGTGACGCACTACAACAACTTTTACGAATTCGGCGTGGACAAAGATCAGCCCGCCAAGAATTCCCAGAAATTTGTCACGTCCCCCTGGACCATTTCTGTTGGCGGTGAGGTCAAGAAGGCGCGCAAGTTCTCGATGGACGAAATCCTCAAGCTCGCGCCTCTCGAAGAGCGCATTTACCGCCACCGCTGCGTCGAGGGTTGGTCCATCGTTGTTCCCTGGATCGGTTTTTCCCTCAGCACGCTGGCCAATCTTGTCGAGCCAACGCCGAAAGCGCGCTTCGTCGCCTTCGAAAGTTATTACGATCCCAGCCAGATGCCGCTCGGAAGATCCGCCGGAATCGCGTTGCCTTATGTCGAAGGCCTGCGCCTGGACGAAGCCATGAACCCGCTTACGCTTCTCTGCGTCGGAATGTACGGCGAAACTTTGCCGAATCAGGATGGCGCGCCGGTGCGCCTGGTAGTGCCGTGGAAATATGGATTCAAGAGCATCAAATCGCTGGTGAAAATCCGCTTTGTCAAAGACCAGCCGGCCACTACGTGGAATCTCTATTCCTCACAAGAGTACGGCTTCTATTCCAACGTGAATCCCGAAGTCGATCATCCCCGCTGGAGCCAGGCTCGCGAACGCCGCCTCCCCGAATTCTTCAAAACGCACAAGACCTTGATGTTCAACGGCTACGGCGACCAAGTAGCCAGCCTCTACGCCGGCATGGATCTGCGCAAAAACTACTAAGCGGGAATCGCTGCGTGCACACCCTTCTCGCCAGCAAATGGACCAAAGCCCTCCTGTTCCTCTTGTGCCTCGGCCCGCTCGCCTCCATCATCTGGCCATTCCTTCGCGGCTACACCATCCCCAATCCCCTCGAGTTCATTCAGCACGGTACGGGCGACTGGACCATCCGTTTTCTCGTGTTCACCCTCACCATCACCCCGCTTCGCCAGCTTCTTCGCCTGCCCGAGCTGATCCGATTCCGCCGCATGCTCGGCCTCTTCGCATTTTTTTACGCTTGCCTGCACTTCAGCACGTACCTTGTGTTCGACAAACTCTTCGATCTTCACGAAATCTGGAAAGACGTGCACAAGCGCCCCTTCATTACCGTAGGCTTTCTCGCATTCACTTTGCTCATTCCTCTGGCGATTACGTCCACCGCCGGCTGGATTCGCCGCCTCGGCGGCCGCCGCTGGCGTATCCTGCATCGTGCCATCTACATCAGCGCCGTCTGTGGAGTGATTCATTACTACTGGCTGGTGAAATCCGCGGTGATTCGCCCGCTGTTCTACGCTGGCTTGGTGGGTTTGCTGCTGGCTTGGCGCGTCGGCGAATGGCTTTTAAGGCGCAGACGAACGGCTCTCGCCAACGCGATGACACAACGAACACCTATCAACGCGTCTCAGTGATTTTAGTTATTAGTTCGGATCGCTGGCCGGCAGGCTATCTTCCAGGTCCAACCCCCAAAACCGCGGCGCGGGCGTAAGAAACTCAATTCCCACACGCTGCCGGTCGGCCGGCTCCCCTAAATACACGACGCGGCACTCCTGCTCTTCTTGCGTTTCCGGGTGTGTCAGCACCAGCATCTCGCCGTCATCAATCTCGTGTTTGAGCAGGATCAGCGCCCCGTGCGCGTTCACCACCACGGTTTCGCACGTCTCGCGAAATTTCCTGCCATCGTGCGCGCGTCCTTGCGCCTTCAACTTCATCTTCAAGAAGGCACGCGTGCTGCGTCGAGGTGATTTGGAAGCGACTGTATCCATGCTCCCATGTTCCAGTCCACCCTCAGCCCAGTCAATTGCCCCCAAGTTCAGATGTTCCCCACCCGCAACCCGCTCGGCTCTGCGATCTCTGTGCTCCTATCTCCGTGGTCTCTGTGTTAAATCCCTCCTTCAGCTCGATCACGCCGCCATCCCAATCCGCACCGCGGTTATCACTGAGGCGCCTGCATCTTGTTGATCATACGCCCACTGCAAATCGTTGCGTCATAGGGCACTACCCCTTCCCTTCCGGCCCGCGCCGTATGACTCTGGATGCAGGGATCTACCATCGAAATTCCAAAACACGAAAGGCGCCGCAATCCCCGCTACCGTGCGCCCAAAGACCTGCTGATCGGCTGGCAAGGCGCGGGAAAGCGCAACGTCTCGAATGCCGAGGAGTTGGGCGTAGGCGGAGTGTTCCTTCTCGTCGCGCATCCGCTCTCCGCTGGCACACACGTGGAGATGCTTTTCGACGTTCCCGGCGGCGAGGTTCGCGCGCGCGCCATCGTCCGCCACGGGCGCGCCGGTCACGGCATGGGTGTGCAGTTCGTGCACATGGGCTCCGAAGACCGCGCGCGCCTGCATCGCTTCGTCAAGCAGCTTGCCGAAGAATCTAGTCTCGAAACCATTCCCCCGCCCTCGAGCTGGTTTGAACGCGGCGCCCTCCCTCTCGACTCCGGCGAAATCAAGACGCACCATGAGCTCTTCGCCTTGCTCAACAAAATTTATTCCGCTCGCCTAACCGGCCAGCTCCAGCTCGTTCTCGGGCGCGTCGAACGTCATCTTTTTTTCGACGGCGGTCAGCTCGTCTTCGCCACCAGCAGCGACCGCCAGGACAGCCTCGGTGAAATGATGCTGCGCGAAGGCGCCCTCACGCAGAGCCAGTTTGAAGAAGCAGCCGAGCTGGTCAAGACCGGCCAGCGTTTCGGCTCTGCAGTCACTGAAATGGGCATCTTCACCGTCGAGCAAGTCGTCATCTGGGTGCAGCGCCAATTGACGCAAATCACCTCCTCGGTTCTGGACTATCCTTCCGGCCGCTTTTATTTTTTCACCTCCCTCGAAAAAAACGTCGTCCCCGAAATCGGCATCCCCGTTCCTCTCGGCAAGCTCCTGCTCGAGGCTGTCCGCCGCGCCAAGGATCTCCCGCTCGAACATCTCGCCGCCGATACTGGCCTGCGCATCGGCTTTTCGACCGATCCGATGCTGCGCTACCAGGTCGTCGAGCTCGACGATACCGAACGCCGCCTCCTCGCTTCCATTTCGCGTACTGTCTCCGCAAGAGATTTCCTCGCAACCTGCACCATCCCCAAAGACTCCGCCGCACGCGCTCTCTACGCTTTGCTGGTTCTCGGCGCGGTCGTCAGCGTGCCCGTGCCTGTCCAATCCGAGCAGCCGGTGGAGCAAGCAGCACAGTCTGCGCCCGCAGCAGCACGAACACCCGCACCGGAGCAACCTGCAGCCGTAGCCGCTACTCCCGAACCACCATGCCCCGCTCCGGCCGAAGATTCGGCAGACACAAAAAAATTCGAAGAAGAAATCCGTGCCCTGCTCGACCTCGCCGGCAAGAGCACCTATTACGAGCTGCTCGGCGTTACCGCCACCTCTCCGCCCGAACTCGTCAAGGAAAATTTCCATCGCATGGCCCGCAAATTTCACCCCGACCGCCACATGGGCCACAGCGAATGGCTCGGTTTGCTCCAGGACCTGATGGGTCGGTTGACCATCGCTTACAAAACCATCGTCGATGACGAAAAGCGCGCCGCTTACGACAAGCAAATCGCCTCCGCTGGCGCTTTTACCCTCGGCCAGGAAAAAACCGAAAGCGAAGAAACCGTCGACGAGTGCCTCACCCGCGCCAAGCAAGCTCTCCGCGCGCACAACTTCGCCGGCTCCATTCTCTGGCTCCGCAAATGCGTCGAAATTGCCCCCGACGTTGCCAAGCACCACGCCATGCTCGCGCGCAGCCTCGCCGCCATCCCCCAATACCGCCAGGACGCCGTCCGCCACTTCTCCCTGGCCCTCGAGCTCGACCAATGGAACACCTCCACCTATTTCCAGTTCGGCGAGCTTTACGAAGTCATGCGCCTCCCCTGGCGCGCCGTCCCTCTCTACCGCCGCATCCTCGAAATCGATCCCCAGCACACCAAAGCCATCGAGCGCCTCGCCGCTCTCGAAGCTGAGTCCGAATCGGCAAAGTCAAAATCCGAAAAATCCTTTGTTTCCCGCATCTTCCACCGCAAGTAGCACAGCTTTCACCGGTGCGCGGCCAGATTTTTCGAGTGCGGCGGGCTTGTTTACCCTGAGCTTCGAAGGGCCGCCGCTTTCGCTACGCCAGCCCCACTCAAACCTTTACCAATCGCTAAGTCTCTGCCGTCCTACCCACAGTCCGAACTACCTCCGCCCGTAGCGACTCCGAAACACTGGTTCCGAGGAGGCATTGACCTCCGCAAGAAACAGCGAGAAGGTGCACTGTAAGCGCTTTTGCGTCCGTCCCTTGCAAGAAAACGAAGATGCTCACAGCCACCAAAGCCGGCAGGTACGAAATCCTCGGCGAACTCGGCCGCGGCGGCATGGGTGTCGTTTATCGCGCCAAAGACCCGTTGATTGGCCGCACCGTGGCGGTCAAAACCGTCCGGCTCTCCGAAGAGGGCACCGGAATGTCCCACGCCCAGTTAGTCGAGCGCTTCCAAACCGAAGCGCGCGCCGCCGGGCTCCTCACCCACCCCAACATTGTGGTGATCTACGACGCCGGCGAAACCGACGGCCTCTACTACATCACCATGGAACTGGTGAACGGCAAAAGCCTGCAATCCCTGCTGGATTCCGGCGAGAAATTTCCCCTTCCGCGTCTCCTGCGCATCATGGAACAAGTCTGCTCCGCGCTACAGTTCGCGCACGACAACAACGTCGTGCACCGTGACATCAAGCCCGCCAATATCATGTTGGCTGCCGATGATCTTGTGAAGGTTACCGATTTTGGTACCGCCAAAATCTTGCAATACGGTGCCGCACAGCAGACTGCCGCGATGGGCACTCCCGGCTACATGTCGCCAGAGCAGATCAAGAGCAAGGCCGTGGACGGCCGCACTGACATTTTCTCGCTCGGCGTCATGCTCTATGAATTGACCACCGGCCAAAGGCCTTTTCGCGGCCAGGACGTCGCCGCAATTCTCTACCGCATTCTCAACGAAGACCCGGTCCCGCCGCAGAAGCTGAATCCCAATATCCCGCTGGGCGTGAGCAGCACCATCTTGAAAGCGCTGGCCAAGAGTCCCCATCTGCGTTACGAGAATTGCCGCGAATTGCTGGAGGACCTGAAGAATTATCGCCCAGGCGAAACCGGCTCCGCCGCGAATTCCAGTCCCCCGGCTAATCACATCGCCGCACGGTCTCCCTCTCGCGAAAAGAACTTCAAGGCCGAGATGCCGCAAATTCCCGGTGTCGAAGGGCGCCCCACTCCCCCGCCCGCCAAGTCAGCTCCGCCGTCGAGCGATGCCGCCGCCAACGATGCCGCCGCCGAGATCATGCAGGCGGCAGGCGGCATTTACGCGGGGCCAACGATGAAGCGGGATCTCGTCCCCCTCGTCAAGCGCCTCGCGAAACTCGTCGCCGCCATCGCGCTGGTGGCCATCGCCGCCTCTTTCGTCATCAAAGCGATCGGCCGCGCGAATCAAGCCGATTCCGACGCGCCCCCTGCCCACCAGGACAATATTCCTTCCGCGCAGCCGCAAGATACGGAGACGAGTGCGGAATCGGGCTCGCCGCAGAGGCCGCTTTACGTTACCCAGGAGAATCCTGAACTTGCCACCGTAGGCGAGCTGGCGCAGCCCTGGTCTTCCAAAAGATTCCTGTTCCGGAGTTTGACCCTGTCTAAAAACGTTCCCGCGCTCATTGTTCGCTTGCCTGGGCCGGCATCCGAAAGCAAATCCTATTGGGCATTTTCCCTCGAAGCCCCCTTCAGCCAGTGCCAGTTTGCGTACCTCGATGACCTCGCGAAGCTTTCTTCCGACTACGGATTCAATGCCGCGCATCCCATGGTCGTGAATCCCTGCAGCCAAGCCATCTTCGATCCCCTGCAACTCAAGGAGCTCCCCGGCAACATCCTCGTCCGTGGCGCCATCGTCCGCGGATACGATCCCCGCCCGCCCTACGGCATCGAACTCAAAATCACCGGCAATCAGATCCGCGTCCTCGCCATGGAGTGACTGTTTAGAGCACTCGACCGTCGCATCCCCAAAATCAATCCTCGACCTATCTCCTTTATCACCACACTGTTGCAAACTCTTTGTCGTCGCGAAAAAGGTCAACTCCTTTGGAATCAAGCAAATCCAAACTCTTTTGGGAAAACACCCGGGTGGGGGTACCACCGCGCATTTGAGCCAAGCCTCCCGGACGCCCCGTCACATGCGCCACGTGGCGCCCTCTATCCCCTGTAATTGCTCATACTTCCCTTCACCACAGAGGTGTGCGGTACCTCCTTCGTCGTCTTCCAGTGCGGAGTGGCTATGATCGGGGCAGACGCGCCGCCAGAACGGAAGCGTTGTGATGCGCAATGGCTTCGATGGAGATCATCGGATTCACTCCCGAAGCGCTCGGGAACGCGGAGCCGTCCATGACATACAGGTTGCGAACCTCCCACGTTTCGCCCTCGGGATTAGTCGCAGAGGTGTTGGGCGCGCCGCCCAAGCGCGCGCTGCCCATGATGTGGAACGAAAAGAGCGCGAGCCGCCCGGCATCCCATCCGGCGGAATCCATATCTTGCACGAAGCTTCCAAGCGAGCCGCGGCGCCTGGGCTCATACGCGCACCACTTGGCGTGCGGCGAAAAGATTAGCTCCGCACCCGCGGCTTCCAGGATGCGCGCCGCGCCGACAAAGCCAAGCCGAAGGTGCTTGCGATCAAAATCGGAGAGCGAGTAATGCGAAACCGCGTGACCCTCGCGATCCACTGTCACGCGGCCGCCGTCGCGATCCCGCAGTAGCGTCCCAATGCCGACGGTCTGGGGAAGCTTGCCGAGCAACAAACGATAGTGTTGTGGGTCGCGCCACGGAAGAACAGCGGCGTGGACGCTTGGTTGCAGCGCGGTGGTTTCGTACTTCACTCCGTAATTGCCGCTCAGAAAACGAAACTGATCGGAATAAACCGCCTGCATCGTGCCTTCCCACGGGCGAACCTCTTCCGGGAAGATGCCAGTAACGTTGGACACAGGATGAAGGTGCAAATGGCGGCCGATGTGTTCATTGCGCAGGCCGGAGCGCAGCAGCAGCGCAGGAGTGTGAATCGCTCCGCACGCAATGATTACGGTTTTGCAGCGCACGCTGACGCGTTGGCCGCGTCGTGTGCGCGCTTCGACGCCAACAGCGCTGCCGCCTTCCACGCGAACGCGCTCGGCGCGCGTCTCGACAACAAAGCGCGCGCCCGCATCTTGCGCATCGGCCAGCCACGTTTTCACTGCCGACTGTTTTGCTCCGATGGCGCAACCGAATCCGCAGTAGCCGCAGATCTTTCCCTGCTCGCAGCCGATAACGTTGCGCGGCATCGCCGCGCAATGCCAGCCCAGCGATTGCAGGCCGCGCTGCAAAACCTGCTCGCGCGCGGAGACGCGATTGTGCTCCAGGTTGACGGCAAGCCGCGCGCAGACCGCATCGAGGCTGCGCGTATATTCCTCCGACGCAAACCAGGGAACTCCAGCGCTCGCCCACTCCGCGCGTACGTCTTCCGGAGTGCGGAACGACGTGCAGAAATTGACCACCGTGCCGCCACCCAGGCATTCTCCGGCGAGCAGATTGACGCTTTGATCCCAGGTTGCCGCGTTTCCCGCTCCCGCGTACAGCCGCTCAAATCCGTGCAACGCGTCGCCGTCAAAATCCGCATCATCGAAATAGCCGCCCGATTCCAGAACCAGCACATCATGCCCCGCCGCGGCAAGGACCGCGGCCGCAGTTGCTCCGCCTGCTCCAGACCCGGCCACGCATACATCGCAGGCCAAATCCAAATCGCTCGTAGGCACGACCGTGCGCAACAGCCTTTGCGCATCGACGCGCTGGACGCCTAGTGAGCCCGGATAGCCCAGCTTGCCGCAGACGGTATTCTTGCCACCGCCCGCAGCCGGCAACATGACGTAAAGCAATCCGATGACTTTGCGCAACGCTTGAAACGCGGCGCGCCGCCGCTTGATTTCGCTGTCCGCCCAGGAAAGCAACACCCACTCGCGGGCCTCCGGCGTCAGCGACGAAAAGGATGTGTAGCGGCCAATTGCCAGCAGGCTGTGAAAACGAGAGTCCCAGAAATCAAGGAGCTGAAGGAATTGCGCGCGATCCGCAGCGCGAAGATTAGATTCCAACCCGCGCGCAATTGCGTCGGGAACGCCCAATTCCGATGCGGAGGGCCAGCCATCTCTCGCAGGCGCGAAAGTGTCGCAAATAGACTCGAGTGCGCGGCGTTGCCTTGCAGAAAGGTTCATGGTGTCGCAGAAATGTTCGTGAAGCGCGCCAGTGTAGCAGACCACGCGACGAGACAGGTGAACTCGGATCTGCGTCAGCCGCTGTCTGGCCGCGCAGGACTCTGAGTGTGAGCCGGGTAGAGCCGGTGAAACACGTAGAAAAAGATAAGAAGCATGGTGAAATCGCACAAGCTGGCTTCAGGTCCGGCGCTCCCGCCGGTCAGCCAGGTGGGCCCGGCAAGGGTCGCTTTCGAAAGATGGCCCGGAAATATAACGCCGCTGTCCGGAACGGAATACAAGAATGTTTCGCCGAAATCGAAACTGGCATGCATGCCTACCGCAAACCACAGATTTCCGGTGCGGCGCAGCGTGAGGCACCAGAACAAACCTGTGAGCACGACTCCCGCTACGCCCATCTTGCTTTCACCAGGATTTGTCCTGTGCACGAATCCAAATGCGGCGGAGAGCAACACTGCAGCGGGCCAGAATCTCACGGCTTGCGCCAGCGTGAATTGCACGTATCCGCGGAACGCGAATTCTTCATACAGCCCGACCAGGACGAAGAACGCGCCCCAGAATGCCGCCCAGCGAAGCAGGTCCGCTCCGTGAATAGCCAATGCGCCGAAGTGATACGAGCCGAACGTTGCAATCACGCCGATCACAGCGCTAATTTCCGCCAGCCCGAACAATGCGCCCTGCCAAAACAATTTTCCAAAAGCGCCGCGCAATGGCAAGCCGTAATCGCCAAACGAGCGCCCTTCCAGTTGCGACATTGCGATGCCGGCGGCAAACGCACCCGCCAGCGAACTTCCTTCCGAAATCGTCAGGATCTTCGGCGAGTATAAGGAGTTCTCTCCAGTCGACAGTGCCACCATGATCCATTGCAGGGCGAAGCTGATTCCCTCTGCTAGAGCGATGTAAATACCAACGCGCAGGAGAACGAATAGAAGAGACTGGCTATGAAATACGTCGTGCTCGGCGGGTGGCGGGTTTGCTTGCGGGGAATCCGCGGAATTCGAAAGAGTCGCGTCGCTCATGAGAAGGGCGCTTGGCCAAAGAGCGCAACTTGCGGATTGCGAGTGTCTTTACGCTCGATGCCTGACCTGAAGATAGCATAGGGCGTTGCGCGCAGCGGCGCAGCGGGGCAAATCATGGTTCGAAACGCGCGACGGTGGCGCCCAGTATATGGTGGCTGCGCTTTTCCTGCACGAAGGCGACGACGCGCAAATTATTGCGCTTCCAGGCTGAATCGAGCTTCAAGTCTGATTCGCCAGCAAAAGACTGGGCTGCATTGGGGTCGGTGGTGCCGGTTTTATGCAACCAGCGCACCACCGGGGCATGGTGCAGATCGTGACCGGCGTTTTCGCCGCCGGTGACCGAGGAATGCAGCGCCGTTTCCGTGATGGCCAGCCAGACCTCCGCGACGTCGCCCTGTTGCGCTCCTTGGAGCTTTCCAACCGCGACCCTGACTTGCTCATGGTCGTGCTTGTCTGACTTCATCAGCGATACGGAGATGTCCGTGCGGGGTTGTGCAACAGCAGTTGCGATGGCGCGATACGCATCGCTTTGATGGCTGCCGACAAATCCAGAGCGCCCATTGACCACCAATTCCGGCGTATAGACACCGTGATCCGCGAACCCTGAGGCATAAAGCTCCTGGCGCTGCGTCCATTGCGCCGAGGAGAACGGATCGATCCAACCTTCGTGGTCCCAATAATCGACGTGTTCTTCGAGAGCAATGATTTCCGCTCCTGCGACCGGTTGTTGTTCTTCAAGTTTTGCAAGCAAAGCGTCCGCAGGAGGGCAGCTCGAGCAACCTTCGGATGTGAACAATTCCAAGACTACGGGCGCGCGCACACTAGCGCTGTTGGCCGTGCTGGCAGCATTCTGCGAGGGTCCCGCCTGGCAAGTTACAGCCAGGATCAAGGCCAGGGCAGGCGGCAGAAAATGGGACGCATTCTTCATTCGAGACGCAACTCCTGGAATCATTACATACTACGTTTTCTGGCGCTTGGTGGACGAAATCTTAGATTGCGGCGGAAGGAGAATGGCTGGTAGTAGGTGTCTAACCACCGTGATAGACTTAACCGGTTATCGGAGGCACCTTTTGCCTTTGACTGACACTGCTCCTGCTCTCTTGCTTGGCGGCCGACTTGCCATCGATTTTGCCAATATTCCCTCTTACCCAGGCGCTCCTGCGCAGCAATTGTCCTGGGAGGAATTGATCGCGTTCCTTCAAGCCGCACAGATTGTTTCCGCCGAGCGAGGGTCAAGTCTCTTCGCTCTTTCCGGCTCTGATCCGGACGCAGCGCAGACCCTACTGTCCCGTTCCGTGCGCCTTCGCAATGCGTTGCGAAGAACCTTTGGCGCCATGGTGCGAAAAGAGAGTGTTGCGCGCGAATGGGCCGAGCCAATCAACCAAATTCTGCGCATCACGGAAGGGCACGACGAACTGGTGTTCGATGGAAACTTGTGGAAGATGGAATTCCAAGCCCGCGAAGGGGGACTGGACTGGCTGCTGGCCGCCGTCGCGCGTTCCGCTGCGGAAATCATTGTGGAAGGAGCGCAAGCGCGATTGCGTATTTGCGGCAATCCTGTTTGTGGCCTTTTCTTCAGCGATAATTCGCGCACGCACCGGCGGCGCTGGTGCTCGATGGCCATCTGCGGGAACCGGCACAAGGTAGCCAGCTTCGCTCGTCGCCAGGCCTCGTAACTTCAGTTTGTGCGAGCTTTCACGTACTTCGGCGCTTCGCCTTTCGACCAGGGATCATAGCTGTGCGCAAATACGAGGCGCTCCGCCAGCGGCGGATGCGAGTACAGCCAAAAAGTAATGAACGCAGGGGGATTCGGATCGGAGAGGTCCACTTCGCCCAAAATCTGAAAGGCATGCGCCGCAACCTCTTCCGAATTCGGCACGATGCCGTGAATTACTTCCAGCCCGTACACATCAGCGGCGTGCTCCTGCATGCGGCTGACGCCGTTCACCACCGGCGAAGCGAAGAACATGACGATTTGTAGCAGCAAGAGAAAAGCAGCGAGCGAAGCCCAATCTTCCAGGCCATAGAGCTGCCAGGTTCTGCCCCAGCGCCCGAGCATCCAATGCAAGCCGCGAAAGATGAGATACAAAGTAGCGAGCAGCCCGAGAGCGCCATACAAAAATCCCTTCCACACATGACCCAGCACGTAATGGCCGAGTTCGTGCCCAATGATAAATAGCGCCTCATCGTTGGCCGTCTTTTGTAAAGTGGTGTCCCACACGACGACGCGTTTGGAAGCCCCCAGCCCGGTTACATAGGCGTTGATCTCGTTGCTCTTTTCACTGGCGCGCATCAGGAAGATGCGTTCTCTCGGTATCGGCACTCCGGCGTTGCTTGTCAGCTTTTGAATGGCGTCAACCAGCTGGGGATGATCCTTGTCGAGCGGTTCGAATTTGTTGAACAGGGGATCGATGACCAGCGGATTGATGAAGATAATGCCCAGCAGGATGGGCAGGGCTGCAAGCCAGAAGTACAGCCACCAGCGCCGCGGGCTTCGCCTAATCACGGCAAACAGAATCAAGACAAGAATGAGAGCAAAAAACGTGCCGACCAATTCTTCTTTGGTCCAATCCCAAAACCAGGAGCCCCAGTGCTGCACCGATTGTTCATAACGCAAGGACAAAGAATGCCAATACAAGCGGACTGGCAGATCGAAAATGTCCGACGTCAAGATCAGCAGGGGTACGAACACAAACGCCTGCAGCCAACGGCGGCCAGTGACGCGTTCTGCAAAATCGCGGAATCTTGCAGCCACACCGAGCTGCAAGAGCAAGAACAGCACCGCGATGCTCACGAAATACGAAACAAAATACAGCGTGTAGGCCGCGCGCGAGTACGCCACCGCTTTTTCGTAGCGATCCTCGGATAGCGTGTACTGCTCTGTTTTCCCGTGCTGCGGCTCGACGCGTTCCGACTTCGGCAATCCAGGAACCGGAGTTTGCGTGGGAGAAGGGCGCTGCGGCGCTGTCTGCGCGTCAGACGCTTTGGCAGCCACGGTTATGAACGCCGGAGGTTCCACCGCCGCGAACGGAGGAAACAACGACCCGCACCAGAGCATCACCACGCCAAAAACCAGACCCTTCCGCATCCATTTCCTTTCCAGCCCCTGCCGGGCTTCGGTCCGGGAGTATGCTCCCCGAGACGCGCGGCTGCAACTCTTGGACGGCGCAAAGCCCGGGAACGCTTGCCAGATTCTGAATTAAGACGCATCGAAAAGTATTCGCGTTGCTACGCCAGGGAGGTTGCCTGATTCGCACAGGCGGCTGGCGAATGATTGCCTCGGCAAGAGCGCCGGCGTATCCTAATTTTGTCCCAGCGTGTAGCGAGGACCAATATCCATGCGACTCCTTAGCCCACTGCGAGTGATTGCCGCGCTGCTCGGGGCCGGCGTTTGCTTGCCGATTGCAACGCTGGCGCAAGCGCAAGACGCGCAGGCGCAACAATCCGCATCGTCAAGCTCATCCGTGGCGGATGCCGCGCGGAGCGCTCGCGATCAAAAGAAAAATGCCGCGAAGTCCTCCAAAGTCATTACCGATGACGACCTGGACCGGCACGAATTCAAGCCTGGTAAGGCTGGCTTTAATGTGATGGCTGCGCCCCAGCTGGAAACCGAGCCGCCGAGCCCGGAGGCTGTTGCCGCCGCTGAAGCCGCGGATAAAGTCTCGGACGGAGACGCGGAAAAAGAAGCTGCCTCGCAAGACGCCGATATTGCCGGCCTTAAGTTGAAAATCACGCAGGGGGAAAAGGATTTGGACGTTTTGCGGCGCCAGCTAGCTCTGGATCAAGATTCCTATTTATCAAACCCTGACTACGTGCACGACACCGCGGGCAAGAGCAATCTCGACAATGAGAAACAACAAATCAATGACAAGCAGGAGCAAATCGAGCGGCTAAAGACCCGCCTCGCTGCCCTGGAAGAATTGAAGAGCCATCGCAAGCCTGCGCGGAAGAAAGCGGCGCCGCCAGCGCAAACGGAAAACCCGCCCAGCACTCCTCCGCAACCATAGTTACGGTTCGCGCCCTATTTCGGCTCCAGAACTAGCGGCAGCCCGTTCTTGGGATTGCCGATTATCACGACTTTCGCGTTCGCGCTCGTCGCCAGTTTTTCGGTGGCTTCGATTCCTTTCCATTCCAGCAACTGTGGGCTGATGCCCTGCGCGACGATTTTTTGGAAATCGGCGATGCCCTGCGCTTCGATGCGCTTGCGCTCCGCTTCCTGTTTTTCTTTTTGCAGGATGAAGCTCATGCGCAATGCGTCTTGTTCGGCTTGCTGCTTAGCCTCGATCGAGCCTTTCAGCATGGCGGGCAATTGCACGTCGCGCAGCAGGACGTTTTCGACGATCACGCCGCGCGGCGCCAGCTCCTTGGTCAGCTCCTCTTGGATTTGCGCTTGCACTAGCTCGCGAGCGTTGGTGTAGAGAGCGTTTGCGGTGTGCGCGGAAGTTGCCGCGCGAATCGCGGCGCGGAGCGTGGGCTCCACGATTTTCTCGGCGTAATTGTCGCCGACGGTCTGGTAGACGAACGCTGCTTTGCTCTTGTCCAGGCGGAAGAGCAGCGACGTATCGAGCGCCAAGATCAATCCTTCATTGGAAGGGACATTCGCGCTTTCCTTGACTGACTGCGTCTGTACGGAAAGTTTTTGCACCGATTTCAGCGGATTGATGAGATGGATGCCTTCCGGCAGCGTTTCTCCAGTCACGCGTCCGAAAAGCGTGAGCACGCCGACGTTACCCGTGGGAATCGAGGTCGTGCTCCACATCAACAGCAAGATCACTACAACCACGATCCCGATCTGCAAAATGCGTGAGCCCGCCAGCCGAATGTTCGGCATGGGCGGCAACGTACCTCCGAAGTCCCCACCGCCTCGCGTCACGTTTGCCATCACGCCTCCTGTGGCTCTTCCGACCGCCCCTATCATCTACTGTGCCAACTCACTTTGCAAGCGCACCCCAAGATATTGGGGTGTTTTGTCTTGACACCACGACGGGTTTGCGCCACAATCCGCGCCAACATCTGTCCATCCAAGGGGAACTCGGGTCTCGACGACAGGCCTCGCCGCAAAAGGCGCTACGGCCGCTGAGGGAAAGCGACATGCAGTATTTGCCCGGCTTCACTGTGCAATGCATTAATCCGCAATGCGAGGCACGAGGCCACTGGCTGCGCGCCGACGCGACCCGGGCATTCAGCGACGAAGGCCGCTGTCCGTGCTGCGGCGATTCCCTGCGCAACGTGCCGCCGCCGCTTGGCCCGCGCTTCCGCATGCGCCCGCGTCCGCTAACCGCGCGCCCACCACTGCGTCCCCGGCCGCGCTGATTGACTCGACGAGACAATGTGCAAAATAAAACGCCGAAGGAAAACCTTCGGCGCTGACATTTCTCGCTTATTTGGCGTTTAGCCCTCGACTAAACCCTTCTCGATCATCTCTTCGTCGCTGAGCCAGATGTCTGGGATATTGGCGGAGCCGAAGCGCAGTACGTCTTCCAGGGCACCACGTACTTCGCTCAGGCGGAAGTCAATTCCGATACGCTCCAGCAGCTCGATCAGCGCCTGGGCGCTTTCGGCCGCAACGGGACGAGGGCGCGAGGCTTCCGCCTGCTCGAGGCGGTGATAGGTGATCACGTACATTGCGCCCGGTCCAACGCCATGCCGCGCGATGCGAAGAAAGCCTCTGGTCTTTGGTTTGAGGGGAGCAAGAGTTGCCGCTGTCGCCGCGCCGGGTTGGGATGCGCTCATCTGCTTGTGGGCCTCTCCTGGTTCATGCTGCGGTGCAGCGGAGCTAGCTGCAGCCGGAGGTGCTGCCGCAGTTCTCGCATTTGTAGCAGGCCCCGTTGGGCACCATCAGCATGCCGCACTCGGAGCAGGTTGGCGCGCCTTCATGGGCGTCGCGAGGTTTGGAGGATTGGAGATTGGTGAGCGGCGGGGCGAGGCGCATCGCTTCGGTCATCGCCGGCGCTGAAGAAACTTGTACCGCAGGAGCGGAAACAGGTGCCGCTGCCGCATGCTCGCCATTCAGCTTGAGATAGTCCGAGGAAATGAAACGCCCGCCGAGCCAGCGCGCAATGTAGTCGAGCACCGAAGAGACGAAGCGAATGTTGGGATTGGCGGTGATGCCGGAAGGCTCGAAGCGCGTGTTGAGCAATTTGTCGACGAAGACCTTGAGCGGCACGCCATACTGCAAGCCGAGCGAAATGGTGAGCGCCAAGCCGTCCATGATGCCCGAGAGGGTTGAGCCCTCTTTGGACATTTTGATGAAGATTTCGCCGGGGCGATTGTCCTCGTACATGCCTACGGTGATGTAGCCTTCGTGGCCGCCGATGCTGAACTTGTGGGTCACGGAAGCGCGTTCGGCCGGCATCTTCTCGCGCTGTGCGCGCGGAAAGAGTTCACGCTGAGCCGGTTCTACGGCACTCACAGCCGCTTCCGCACTCTTCTCATCCTTCTTCTGTCCCGCGGCGGAAAGAGGCTGCGAGCGTTTGGAATTGTCGCGGTAAATGGCCACGGCCTTTAGTCCCATCTTCCAGGAGAGAATGTAGGCCTGGGAGATATCGTCGATCGTCGATTCCTCGGGCATGTTGATGGTCTTGGAGATGGCGCCGGAAAGGAAGGGTTGCGCGGCAGCCATCATTTTCACGTGCCCGGTCCAGCTAATCGAGCGGCCGCCGCCCGCGGGTGCGAGCGAGCAGTCGAAGACGGGAAGATGCTCGGGCTTCAAGTACGGCGCGCCTTCCACCGTGCCTTGCTTGTCGATGTGCGAAACGATTTCGCTGCTTTGTTCCGGAGTGTAGCCCAGCTTCATCAGCGCTTCGGGCACGGTGTTGTTCACGATTTTGATCAGCCCGCCACCAACGAGCTTTTTGTGCTTGACCAGCGCCAGATCCGGCTCGATTCCGGTGGTGTCGCAGTCCATCATGAAGCCGATGGTTCCGGTGGGGGCGAGCACGGTGACCTGGGAGTTCTTGTAGCCGAACTTTTCACCGTGATGCAGCGCGGTGTCCCAAGATTCCTGCGCGGCGAGGTACAGCTCCGGCTGCACGTGGTCGGGCTGGATCCCGCGCATGGCGTCGCGATGCATGCGGACGACGTCCAGCATCGGCTCGCTGTTTACTTCGTAGCCGGGGAAGGGGCCCATGCGCTCGGCGATTCGCGAGGATTGCGCGTAGGCTTCGCCGCACATCAGCGCGGTGATGGCGCCGGCTACGCCGCGGCCTTCGTCGGAATCGTAGGGGAGGGCCATGGACATGAGCAGTGCGCCCAGGTTCGCGTAGCCGAGGCCAAGCGGGCGGAAGGCGTGGGAATTATCGGCAATCTTCTGGGTCGGGTAGCTGGCGTTGTCGACCAGGATTTCCTGAGCCGTGACGGTGACGTCCACCGCGTGCTTAAAGGCCTCCACATCAAATTGTCCGCTGGACGCGCGATACTTCATCAGATTCAGCGAAGCCAGGTTGCACGCCGTGTCGTCGAGGAACATGTACTCGCTGCAGGGATTCGAGGCGTTGATGCGCGCGGTGTTCTTGCAGGTGTGCCAGCGATTGACTGTCGTGTCGTACTGCATGCCGGGGTCGCCGCAGTGCCACGTGGAATCCGCCACCTTCGCGAGCAAATCGCGCGCGCGGAGCTTTTCCGTCGGCTGGCCATCCGTTACGTTGCGGGTCCACCAGTCGCGGTCCTCTTCCGCTGCACGCATGAAATCATCCGTCACGCGAACGGAGTGGTTGGCGTTCTGGAAGAAAATCGAGCTATACGCGTCGCCGTCGATGCCCGAGTCGTAGCCCTGCGCGATCAGCACGTGCGCCTTGCGCTCTTCCTTCATCTTGCATTCGATAAATTCCACGATGTCCGGATGATCGACGTTGAGGATCACCATTTTCGCGGCCCGCCGGGTCTTCCCGCCGCTCTTGATCACGCCCGCGAAGGCGTCGAAGCCCTTCATGAAGCTGACCGGGCCGGACGCAATGCCGCCTCCGGAAAGGGTCTCCTTGCTGCCGCGCAGGGTCGAAAAGTTCGTGCCTGTGCCGGAGCCCCATTTGAACAGCATGCCTTCGGTGCGCGTCAGGCCCATGATCGATTCCATGCTGTCCTGCACGGAATTGATGAAGCACGCCGAGCATTGCGGCTTGGGCTGCACGCCCACGTTGAACCACACGGGCGAGTTGAAAGCCATCTTTTGTTCGACAAGCAAATGCGTGAGCTCGTCGCGGAAAGCGTCACGCGACTCCGCATCGGCAAAATAGCCGCCCTCTTCGCCCCAGCGGACAATCGTGTTGGCCACGCGGCTGATGAGCTGGCGCACGGAATTTTCCCGGTCGCTGGTGCCCGGCTTGCCGTGGAAATACTTGCTGGTCACAATGTTGGTCGCGGTTTGCGACCAGTTCTTGGGGACTTCGACACCTTCCTGGCGGAAGATGGTCGCACCTTTTTCGTTGCCGATCAGGGCGGTGCGCTTTTCCCACTCCACCATGTCGAACGCGGAGGTCTTGCCGTCCGTGAAGCGGCGCGCAAACACCAATCCCTTTCGAGCACTGGTGTGGTCCGTGCGCGTTCCGGTCTCCACCGATTTGCCGTTAAGTGCCGTCTTCACTGTAGCCATCCGTCCCTCCGCTCTATGGGCGGCCTCTCGCAGAGGCGACCCTTCTATTTTACTAGTTCTGGGTTCGACCGGCTCGCAACACTGATCCCATAGAGCCGTAAGGAGGCTGCATTCACCTGAAAATGCAGCCTCCTTACGAATCGGAATTCCGTGTCAGCGCCCTCTTTCGTTGCGAAACGCAAATAGCCAGCCTGAGCCTCCTCTTTTCAGAAGGCTTCACGGCAGCTCCTCGACAGCGCATCCTTCGCACCGCAAGAGGTCGCGTTCTTTTGTTGTTTGGTGCTCGGCGGCTACGTGGTTTCTAAGCCGGTCACTTCCCTAGAAGCAAGAAAAACCGGCCCGGGCGCTACCACGTTCCCCAAAGTCAGCGAAGCGAAGTATCAACTTCTGCGGAATTCCTGTCAAGAGAAAAACGCTAAATGTCGTTGACGTTTTCGTACCACGTCTATTTGTAGTGGTCATGTTCCATGACCACACTTCCATCTTTGGGTCCGTCTTCATCCATCTCACGGAGTACACTAAGGCATCCAACCTATGGTGAACAGGCTCCTTTTTTCCAGCTTGTGCAAAACTTTCCTGGTCATGTGCCTGGTCGCCGCCGCATGCGCTTCGTATGCGCAAACAGTTGCGGACACTTCCGCGCAGCCTGCGATGGTCCGCGCTTCCTTCGGCGCGCCAGCTGAAAAGTTAAAACTCGCCGGTGTATCCAACGCCGGGAAAGTCAGCGAAATCCTGTGGCGTGGCGCGCAGCCTTCCGCACAGGGCCTGGCCGAGCTGAAAAAACTCGGCGTCACCACCATCGTTGATTTGCGCGGAAATAGCGGTCCTGTCGCTTGGGAGCGCGCGCAAGCGGAATCGCTGGGCATGCGTTTCGTGAACATCCCTGTGCTCGGCTGGTCTGCGCCCGATGATGCGAAGGTTGCGCAGTTTCTAAAGGTCGTTCAACAAGATCCTACGCAAAAAATTTTCGTGCACTGCTATTACGGCGAAGACCGCACAGGCGTCATGGTCGCCACCTATCGCATCGCGCAGCAAAACTGGACGCCGGAGCAAGCCGCCGCGGAAATGAATTCTTTCGGCTTCCACTATCACTTGTATCGGGCAATGAAATCATACGTCCGCGAGTTCCCCGCCAGGTTCGCCGCAGACCCCGTCTTTACCTCTCTGCGCACCTCGCCAGCGCAGCGTTGACGCTTTCGCGAATTTGGCCTAGTACTCCCGTACTTCTCTTTTGGAAACCTCCGCTTCATGCCTTCCCCCGCATTCCTCTCTATCCTCTATCCTAGTGGTAAGAGCGTCCTAAGAGGAATGTCCCCATGCACGTGCACTCGGATTCGCGAAAAGTCGGCCGTTACGAGATTCTTGAGGTCATCGGCGTGGGCGCCAACAGCCGAGTGGCGCGCGCCTTTGATCCGCTGATCGCGCGCATTGTCGCCATCAAGCTTTTTCCTACCGAACTCGCTCGCGGCGAGGCCCGTCATCGATTCGTGCAAGAAGCCCGCGTGGTGGGCCAGATCTCCCACCCTGCGGTGATCGCCCTTCATGACATGGGCATCGACGAGGCTTCGCAGACTCCTTATCTGGTGATGGAATTTATTCAGGGCCAGCCGCTTGAGAAATTGCTGGAAAAAGGCAGCATTCCTTGTTCAAGAGCCTGCGCCTGGGCCGCCGAAGTCGCTACGGCCCTGGGAGTTGCCCACCGCAAAGGCGTAATTCATGGCGACGTCAAACCGGCAAACATTCTTATCACCGAGGATGACCGGATCAAGCTGACCGACTTCGGCATGGCTCGCTTGGCCAGCCGTGATTCCAAGGACACGCCGCTACTGGGTTCACCCGCTTACTGGTGCCCCGAGCAGATCGTCGGCAAGCCGCAAGACGCCCGCTCGGATATCTTCTCGCTCGGCGTGGTCATGTATGAAATGGTGACCGGCCATCGGCCGTTCGATGCCGACTCCTTGCAGGGCATTTGTTCGCGGATTCTCTCCTCTACTCCGCTGCCACCATCGCACGCGAACCCTTCCGTTCCGGTGGCGTTTAACGAACTGATTGCCTCCTGTCTGGCAAAAGACCCGTCCCAGCGCTGCGCTTCCGCGGAAACACTGGCAGAGCGCCTGCATCCGTTGTCCCGGCGTAACGCGCCGTCGCAGGCACCAGCGCAGCCATCTTCCCTGCGCGATCGTGTTGGTCAGCTGCTGCGCTCGGCTTGACAGTCTTCAGAAAAGTCCCAGAAAGGCATGGTTGGTACTTTGCCCGCCGACCGCGGCGCGGATAGCGTTCCTGATTGCATATAAGGCACTGCTTATCAGCAACTTAACGCCACCCCTGTCCCACCGGAAGCCATTAGCCCTTTGGACGTGGTACTGAAGGCTGGTACAAACCTGTACTTCAGGTCCATTCTCTTTCCACAATTTTTCCTCCAACATTTCCCTCTAACCCGAGCGTTAAGACTCAGCGCGCGGGCTTACCTCAGCCATGCAAAAAGATCGTTACGAGGTTCTTGGCCCTCTGGGTTTCGGCGCCACCAGCCGCGTGGACAAAGCCCGCGACAAGATCATTGGGCGCACCGTGGCCATCAAGACCCTCGTTCACTCCTTTGGCGCTGCGCCCCAGCAGAAGCAATTTTTGCGTGAAGCGCAAATCGTTGGTCAGCTCTCCCACCCCGCGATCGTCAACCTCTTTGACGTCGGCGTGGAAGAAACCGGCATCGCCTACCTGATCATGGAATACGTGAACGGGAGGACTTTGCTGCAGCTCCTTTCCGAGTCGCCCATTCCCTGGCCACGCGCCTGTTCGTGGGCTGCGGATCTAGCCACGGCGCTCGGCCGCGCGCACCACGCAGGCATCATTCATGGCGACGTTAAGCCCGCCAACATCATGATCACGGAGGAGGGCGAGGTAAAGCTCAGTGACTTTGGCATCGCCCGCTTTGCAACGCAGGTTTCCGGTTCCGGGCGCATTATGGGCACGCCGGCCTATCTGGCTCCCGAGCAAATCATGGGAGAGCCCCACAGCACCCGCTCTGACCTATTCTCCCTGGGCATCGTTCTCTACCAGATGCTTACCGGAGTACCGCCTTTCGACGGCAGCTCCGTAGCTGCCGTTTGCGCGCAAATCCTCACGGCCGATCCGGTTGAGCCGTCCCGGCGCAATCCGGCGCTGCCCTCCGGCCTCGACCACATCGTCATGCGCTGCCTAGCTAAGAAACCTGAGGACCGCTATCCCACCGGAGACGCGCTGGCTGCTTCCCTGTATCCTCTGGGTCGCCGGGGGCCCGCTCCTCCGCAGCCAGCTTCGCGCCTATCGTGGTGGTCGCGGCCGCTTCAGACGCGCGACGTTTGGGCGTTTGCTTCCGTAATCTTGCTGGCCGCGGGCAGCGTCCCGATGGGGCGTGCAGTTGTCTCGCATTTTCACACACCACCCGCGCCGGCGCCGATCACGTCGTTCACTGCGCCGAAAGCTCCGGAAGATTTGCAAAGCTATCCTGCCGCAGAAACTGCTCTCCCCATTTCCGCCGATCCTGAGTATGCCAAGAACTTCGTACCGCCGAAGAGAATTCATCCTGCGCACCACAGCGAGAATCGGGACCATGGCAACAGCGAAGTGGCTCGTGCTGTGACACCTGCGCGGGATACCCGTTCCGGCGTCGCCGTGCCTACGCTGACTTTACCGGCGTCTGCGGCTGCCGCTGTCCCTTTAGTCGTACAGCGCGCCGCTCTGCGTATCAAGATTAATGCGACCGTCAGAGATGGCACCCTCGCCATCTTCGCCGACCACGACCTGCTCTTAACCACAGGTCTGCGCGAGTACGCGGCTGCTGACCCGATGGGCCTGGAACGCCTATTACCGGCGGGACCTCACCAGCTTCGCGTAGCGCTGTATCGCGCCGACAAAAGCCTGCAAACCGAAAAAGAAGGTTTAGGCGAGCTTCGCGCCGACACCGAAAACACGCTGACCATTCGGGTCAGCAAGCGTCCCAAGATGCTTGTGCGCCGTGAAACTGCCCTCGAAGTCATCTGGCCGAGCGCCATTGCCCCGCAAGGCCCAAACGGGACTGCCCCTCCGTCAATTACCACTGCGACCGCCCTTAAGTAGGCACAGTCCCACGGTAAGCGTTAACCAACGAGTAGGATAGAATGCGGCTGATTGTGTTCGTTGGAGGAAAGTGATGCCGCATGTGCAGATTACTTGGGTGGAAGGACGCACGCCGGAACAGAAACGCAAAATTGCCGAGCGAATCACGAATACCCTAATCGAAGACGGGCGGGCCAAGCGCGAAAACATTCACGTCGCGTTTCACGATGTGGCGGCGACCAGTTATGCGGAAGCGGGCGTGTTAGTGGCAGACCAGAAACGCACGCCATAAGTGTCGGGGCACGCCAGGCTCTCTCTGTTGCGGGCGTGCCGGGTCTGCGTTAGGCTCGCGGCACGCCACACGCATATTGAGGAGACCTCGCTTGGCGGTTCCCCTGGAAAAACAGCTCGAGCGCTGGCTTTCGGCCGGAGTTCTGGATGTAGGCACAGC
>Ga0307479_10001048_pt1 | contig 25085 bp, 20 predicted proteins | sample atmos_gasesECM4C_FD_203743 | JGI IMG/M metagenome (GOLD analysis project Ga0307479, IMG submission 203743) | Hardwood forest soil microbial communities from Morgan-Monroe State Forest, Indiana, United States - atmos_gasesECM4C_515 | ecosystem: Environmental > Terrestrial > Soil > Temperate... | reverse complement strand
AAAATGCAGAGCCTCAAGAAAGTTTTTCTCACGGAGGAAGTGGAAACCCATGCCCTCTCGGAAATTCACTTGGAAATTCAGCGCGGGGAATACGTTTCCATTTCCGGGCCGTCGGGTTGCGGCAAGTCCACGCTTCTTTCCATCATGGGCTTGCTGGATTCTCCAACGGACGGCACCTACCTGCTGAACGGCAAGCCGGTTGCCAACCTCACGGCCAGCGAACGCACGCGCATTCGCAACCGTGAAATCGGTTTTATTTTCCAGGCCTTCAACCTAATTGGCGACCTCACCGTTTACGAGAACGCGGAGCTGCCGCTCACCTATCGCGGGACCGGCTCCGCGGAGCGCGCGCAGAAGGTCGAGAACGCCTTGCAGCGCGTCGGCATGGCCCACCGCATGCGCCACTATCCTTCGCAACTCTCCGGCGGTCAGCAGCAGCGCGTGGCGGTGGCGCGCGCGCTGGTGGGCGACCCGCTCATCCTGATGGCGGACGAGCCGACCGGGAACCTCGATTCCCGGAACGGCGAGGCCGTCATGGAATTGCTCCGCGACCTGCACCGCAACGGCGCCACCATTTGCATGGTGACGCACGACGAGCGCTATTCGCACTTTGCCGAACGTACCATTCGCCTGTTTGACGGCCGCATCGTCGAGGAAACTCAGGAAGCGCACGCCAGCGCCTGAGCCGCGGAGCACAAACGTTGCAGCCGCTCATCCAAATCAGAAACCTCGAAAAAGTGTTTGACACCGGGGGACAAAAGTTCTTCGTGCTGCGGCGCATCAACCTGGACATTCAGCCCGGCGAGTTTGTGACCATCATGGGCCCCTCCGGCGCGGGCAAGTCCACACTGCTCAGCATCCTGGGAATGCTCGATAGCGCCTGGTCGGGGGAGTACTTTTTCAATGAGCAGCCCGTCCACAAACTCAACACCAAGCAGCGCAATGAGCTGCACAAATACACCATCGGCTTCGTGTTTCAGAGCTATCACCTCATCGATACGCTCACCGTCTACGAAAACCTGGAAATTCCCCTTTCCTACAAGAATATCCCGCAGAAAGAGCGCGCCGGCATCGTTTGCGATGCTCTCGACCGCTTCAACATTGTCGGCAAGAAAAACCTTTTCCCGAACCAACTCTCCGGCGGACAGCAGCAGCTTGTGGGCGTTGCCCGCGCGGTAATCCAGCATCCCAAGCTCATTCTCGCCGATGAGCCCACCGGCAATCTGCACTCCGAGCAAGGCGAGGAAATCATGCAGCTCTTCAAGAAGCTGAGCGATGCCGGCACGACCATCATCCAGGTGACGCATTCGGAGAGAAACGCCTCCTATGGCAACCGCATTGTGCAATTGAAGGATGGCTGGGTGGTCAGTGGCGGCTCTTCGGCCGCCGGCGCTGCCTGAAGCAGAAAGTCCGGAACGCGCATTCTCATTTCCGGCAGGAGGAAAAATGCCTGGCTTTTTACGGGATTTGCGCTACGCCGTTCGCATGCTGGCAAAGGCGCCGGGCTTCGCGGCCGTCGCGGTGATTACTCTTGGCCTCGGCATCGGGGCCAACACCTCCATCTTCAGCGTCTTCAACGCGCTCCTTCTGCATCCTCAAGGCGTTTTGCATCCGGAAAGCGTTGCGGCCATTCGCGCGCGCTACGAAAAGCTCAATCTGAAAAACATCGTTATTTCTGCCCCGGACTTTGCCTTCGTTCGCGACAAGAAAGACGTGTTTGCCGCGTCGGCCATCTCGATGCAGAGCAGTTTCAATTATGTAGAGGGTGAGTGGCCCGAAACCTTGCAAGGCGCGAGCGTCTCCTCGCAGTGGTTTGCCGTCTTCGAAGCCAGGCCTATGCTGGGGCGCGTTTTCACTCCCGAAGAAGACCAGCCAAAGGCCAATCACGAGGTCGTGTTGTCTTACCGCGCCTGGAAGTCCACCTTCGGCGCCGATCCTGCGATCGTCGAGCGCAACATCCGCTTGAACCGGGAATCCTACAAAGTGATCGGAGTGATGGGGCCGGAATTTGAGTGGCCAAGCGCGACCGACCTCTGGACGCCGCTTGGCTTGAGTTCCGCTGATTTTGCTGTCGACAATATCTTCAACGAAAACTACTTGTGCATCGCGCGGCTGCAACCGGGCTTGCGCATTTCCAATGCCTCCGCGCATCTGGCGCTGCTTACGCAGCAGATCTGGGACGATCCGCGCACCAAGGGCTACCCGAAAAGTTCAGGCTGGGCCGTTTTCGCGGTCCCGTTTACGGAGTTCCTGTACGGGGACGTGCAAACACCGCTGCTGATTCTCCTCGGCGCCGTCGCCTTTGTCCTGCTGATTGCCTGTGCCAACGTCGCCGGACTGCTTCTCGCGCGCTCCACGGGGAGACTGCAGGAATTCGCCGTGCGCACTTCCCTCGGGGCCTCGCCCTGGCGCCTGGTTCGGCAGACTTTGACGGAGAGCCTGGTCTTGGCACTTGCAGGAACGGCCCTCGGCCTCCTGCTCGCGGTCTGGGGGATTCACGCGCTTCTGGCGCTTTCGCCGGAGAACATTTCCACCGGCGTGGTGGCATCCGTAGACCGCTATGTTTTGGCGTTCACCCTGTTGATGGCGCTTCTTTCCGCCGTCATTTTTGGCGTAGCGCCGGCCTGGCAGATTGCCACGACGGACACACAACAAAACCTGCGGGAGGGCCGCGGCGCAGGCGGCGCCACCCGCGGCAGCCATCGTTTTCGCAATGCTCTGGTTGTCGCTGAGCTGGCTCTTGCCCTTGTCTTGCTGGCCGGCTCGGGCGTGTTCTTGAAGAGCCTGGCGAATCTCCACTACGTCGATATCGGCTTTCGTCCGCATGGCTTGATGAGCGCCGCGTTAGCCTTGCCCGACCAGCAATACGACTCTCCGGCGAAGCAGTCCGTCTTCTTGCGCGATGTCTTAGAGCGTCTCGCGTCTGCCCCGGGAGTGGAATCCGCAGCCGCTGCCGTGCCCATTCCCTTCAGCGGATTCGGCGGGTCGGCTTCCTTCAACATCGAAGGACGCGTCCTGCAACCGGGCGATCCTGGGCCGCATGGAGACGTTCGCCAGGTAAGCCCACGCTATTTTGAAGCCATGGGAATTCCCTTGCTGCACGGGCGTGTGTTTACAGACCAGGACCGTCTCGACGCGCAGCCCGTCGTGGTCATTGATAAGAACCTCGCGGAGCTGTATTGGCCGAACGAGGATCCCGTTGGAAAGCGCATGCGCAACGGCAACAACTCGCCGTGGGCCACCATCGTGGGAATCGTCGCGCCCGTGCGCCATTCGCAGGTCGTGGGCGAAGAGTCGTCCTCCATGGGCGTCGAAGGCGCGGGGAAAGGTGTTTACTACTACTCTCTCTATCAAATCCCAGCCAATGCCCTGTTTCTGCTGGCGCGGTCGGGCGGTGACGCAGCCTTGCTGGGGCCGCAGATTCGCCAGGCCGTGCGCGCCGTGGATCCGGGGCAGTCGGTGACCAGCCTGAAGACCATGGACCAGCGCGTCGCGCTGTCGCTTGGGCCGCGCCGCTCGGTGTTCGCGCTCCTGACCGTCTTTGCCGTGATGGCCCTGAGCCTCGCGGCCGTCGGCCTGTTTGGTTTGGTGCGCTACAGCGTGGCGCAGCGCACTCAGGAGATTGGCATCCGCATGGCTCTGGGCGCATCAAGCCGAGACGTGCTCAACATGGTGCTCCGATCGGGCTTTCGCCTGGCGCTGGCCGGCGTCGGCGGCGGCCTCCTGGTGTCCCTTGCCACTACCCGCGTAATGACTAGCCTGCTCTACGGTGTGAGCGCCACAGATCCCGCCATCTTTGCGGGCATGGCGCTGCTGATGACCCTCGTGGCTCTTCTCGCCTCCTGGTTGCCCGCGCGCCGCGCCTCGCGGGTCGATCCCATGCGTGCTCTGCGCTACGAGTAGGAGTTGCGATGCGTAATCTCTTGCACGATTTGCACTATGCGCGACGCATCTCTGCAGCCGACGTCAACGGCCGCGCCATGCGCGTCGACCCCATGGTCGCCTTGAGCTGTGAATAGCGCCGGCGCGCCACTGCTCCTTATAGCCTGTCAGCAGATTTGCCCCGAACCAAGTAGAATAGCCGGAGTCTTTTTCGTTCCATGAAAACCGCAACGCAAACGCAAACCCGCCACCGCGTCCTGATTGCCGACGATCAGCCGGACATCTGCGAATCCCTGCGCCTTCTTCTGAAGAACGAAGGCTTCGAGACGCAGCTTGCCGCTTCGCCCGCGGAGGTCCTCTCCGCCATCGAAGCCCGCGAGTTCGACGCCGTGATCATGGACCTCAACTACACCCGCGACACTACTTCCGGCCAGGAAGGGCTGGACCTCCTCGCGCGCATTCAATCGCTCGACAGCTCTCTTCCCGTCATCGTTATGACCGCCTGGAGCAGCGTCGAGCTCGCGGTCGAGGCTATGCGCCTGGGCGCTCGCGATTTCATTCCCAAGCCTTGGGAAAATGCGCGCCTGTTGAGTATCGTGCGCACGCAGATCGATCTGCGCCTGGCTTTGCGGCGCGCCACGCGCCTGGAAGCTGAAAACCGCCTTCTCAGCGTGGACGCACCCGCATTCATCGCCGAGTCCCAGGTCATGCAGCCGGTGCTCAACCTCATCTCGCGCATCGGGCCCTCGGACGCCAACGTGCTCATCACCGGCGAGCACGGCACCGGCAAGGAAGTTGTCGCGCGGACTCTTCACACCCTCTCCTCTCGGGCCGGCCGCCCCATGGTCACCGTCAATGCCGGCGGCTTGGCGAGCGGAATTTTCGAAAGCGAGCTTTTTGGCCACGTCAAAGGCGCGTTCACTGATGCGCGGTCCGACCGCATTGGACGCTTCGAGATTGCCGACGGTGGCACCCTTTTCCTGGACGAAATCGCCAATGTCCCGATGAATTTGCAGTCCAAGCTTCTGCGCGTGCTGGAAACCGGAGAATTCGAGCGGCTCGGCTCTTCGCACACTCGCCGCGTCAACGTCCGCGTCTTCGCTGCCACCAACGTCGACGTGCACGCCGAAATCGCCGCCGGCCGCTTCCGCGAAGATCTCCTCTTTCGCCTGAACACCATTGAAATCCATCTGCCCAACTTGCGCGAAAGACAGGGCGACATCGCGTTGCTCGCCAATCATTTCCTTCGCATCTATACCGAGCGTTACCGCAAGAAAATTGCCGGCTTCGACTCCGCGGCGCTCCAGGCCCTTCGCGAGCATCCCTGGCCCGGCAATGTGCGCGAGCTGGACCACGCCATCGAGCGCGCCGTTGTGCTTTCCGCCGGACAGACCATTCGCAGCGTCGACCTGGGCTTGCGCGCTCCCTCTGCCGGCGGCAGCTTGCGCCTTGAGGAGATGAGTCTCGAGGAAGTCGAGAAACACCTAATCCAGCGGACCCTGGACCGCCACGGCGGCAACGTCAGCAAGGCCGCGGATGCCTTGGGCCTAAGCCGCAGCGCCCTCTACCGCCGCCTGGAAAAATTCGGCTTGCAATGAAGCCGCTGGCCTACGAACGCCGTGTACATTTCCTGGCCCTGGCCGCGGGGCTTCCGGGCTCCCTGATCGCTCTCCTGCTCTTGTGGCTCGGCCCGTACTCTTCGCAAACCGCCTGGACGCTTACGTTTCTCATTTTCGCGGCTTGGCTGGGCTTTGCCGTCGCCGTGCGCAATCGCGTGGTTTTCTCGCTCCAAACGCTATCCAATTTGCTGGCCGCCATACGCGAAGAAGATTTTTCGATGCGCGGCCGCGGCGCCCGTAGGGACGACGCCTTGGGCGAAGTTATGGTCGAAGTCAATTCCCTCAGCGAAACCCTGCGCGAGCAGCGCCTCGGCGCACTCGAGGCCAGCGCGCTCTTGCGCACCGTCATGGAAGAGATTGAGGTCGCTATCTTCACTTTCGATGATCACGAACACTTGAAGCTCGTCAACCGCGCCGGCGAGCGCCTCCTCGACCGCTCCGCCGAACGTTCCCTTGGTCTCACGGCTTCCGAGCTGGGCTTAGCCGTTTGCCTCGAAGGCGAGCCCGCCAGGATTCTGGAGTTTTCTTTTCCCGGTGGCGCCGGGCGCTGGGGCATGCGCCGTGGCTCCTTCCGGCAGGGCGGCGTGCCGCACCAGCTCATCGTCCTCGCCGATCTGCGCCGCGCCCTCCGCGAAGAAGAGCGGCAGGCCTGGCAGCGCCTCATCCGCGTCTTGGGCCATGAGTTGAATAATTCGCTGGCTCCCATTCAGTCCGTGGCGCAAAGCCTCGAATCCTCTATCCAGCGCACCGATGCCGGCAAGGCCGATGGCTCCATCTTTGGCGACATCCGCCAGGGATTGGGCATCATTCGCTCGCGGACCGAATCCTTGGGGCGCTTCATGTCCGCCTACACGCAGCTGGCTCGCCTCCCTCAGCCTACTCTCTCGCCCGTGAATTTTCCCGAGCTCGTCCGCCGCGTTGCCGCTCTCGAGCGCCGCGTCCCCGTGCACCTCGCGGACGGGCCGAGCATCACCATCCAGGCGGATCGCGACCAACTCGAGCAACTGCTCATCAATTTGATTCGCAACGCCGCCGATGCCTCCAGCGAGAAGCACGGCGGCGTGCACATCGAATGGTCCTGCAATCCGTCCTATTTGGATTTCTTGATTCTGGATGAAGGCCTTGGCATTTCGAATTCCGCGAATCTTTTTGTCCCTTTTTTCACCACCAAGCCCGGAGGCTCCGGGATTGGCCTCGTCCTCAGCCGCCAGATTGCCGAAGCGCACGGCGGCGCGCTCACTCTGCAGAACCGCACCGACCGCCGCGGCTGCGAAGCCCACCTCCGCCTCCCGCTGTAGCTCAGGCCTTCAGGCCGAGGATTCTGCCATGCGGTAAAATTGCTACGCACTCATCCCGCCGCTGCTGCTTCCATATCCTCCGAATCCAGGTATAATTCTTCGCATGGCCCCTCCAACCGAAGTCAAGGCGCCGGGGTTGGTTCCCGACGAGCTCAAGTACGAGCCGCGCTCGAAAGGGATCGCCACCGCGCGCAAGAAAAAACCCAAAGAGCTTGCCGTCATCACCGAATGTTGCACCGGCTGCGCCGGCTCACCCGCCTGCGTCGAGTACTGCCCGGTGGAAGACTGCATGTTCTGGGTGCCCGACGAGGACCATCCGCCCTTCGGCCGCATTCAGATCGATCCCCTGCAGTGCATTGGCTGCAAGAAGTGTCTCAGCAAGGGGCCCGACGGCTGCTTCCTGGACGGCTGCCCCTGGGATGCCATCGTCATGGTCGACATCGCCGAAGTGGAAAAAGAAGTCGGCGCCATGTCTTACTGAGATTCCGCAAGGCCGTGCCGCAATCCGTTCATGCAGTTTTTTTTCGACATTCAACTTTCGACTTATCGATCGTGATGAAATGCAGGACAGTTTGCTTGCGCCCGCCTTCCGTTGCCGCATCGCTACTCCTTGAAGGTTCTGTGGGGAAATCTTTCGAATAGGAGCGCCCGATGGAACACAACTTGGAGCACAGCATCTCCCTGCTGGCCCGCACTCCCGCGGCTCTTGATTCGCTTCTGCGGGATTTGCCGGAAGCATGGACGTTGCAAAACGAAGGCGCGGACACCTGGAGTCCATTCGAGATTGTCGGCCACTTGATTCACGGCGATCGCACCGACTGGATGGCCCGCGCGGGGATCATTCTGCAGTTTGGCGAAAGCAGGGCGTTCGACCCCTTCGATCGCTGGGGACAGCAGCGCGAGATTCAGGGCAAGTCGCTGCCGCAACTGTTGGAGGAGTTTGCGCGCTTGCGCTCAGAGAACTTGCGCGCACTGCGCGCCTTGAATCTGCGGCCGGCGGATCTCTCGCGGCCTGGGCGCCACCCCGCGCTCGGAGCCGTTACGCTGTCGCAGTTGCTCGCGGCCTGGGTGGTTCATGATCTAACGCATCTGCACCAAATCTCACGGGTCATGGCCCAGCAGTACCGCGACGCCGTCGGTCCGTGGAGCGACTACCTCGGTGTGCTCCAATGCGCCGGCCACAGCGCTCCTTAGTGACTCGGATTCCGGCGAGCCGGCAGGCTGTCGCAACTATTCTTAATTAGACTATTCAGCGCTGACTATTCTAATTTAGACTATTTAAATTTAGACTAGTGTAATTTAGACTAGTTTAAATTTGATTATCTTGGGCGGGTGTTGGGGTCCTGTGGCGGCGGCTGCGGCTTCCCGTCCGGATCCAGCTTCGCGTTTTCCGGGCCGGCTGGTTTCGCCACCGGGTCTGCTGCGCGCGTCAGATAAAACATGAACGGCGTGACTTTGAACGGGGTGTTCTCGGTTTCCGCTACCAGGCCCGACGGCTTGGCCTTCATCAGGTGGAGTTGATCGTTCCACGGATCGACTTTGATGCGCCCGCCCAGCGGCAGCGCCGCAATCACGATCGCCGGCTTCGGACTCGCCGCGCCTGTCTCCGGCTTTTGATTCGGAACACTCGCGGAGTTCGGCCCGTTCGACCCGCTTGTCGTGTTCGCGGCCGCCTGTTCTGACGGCGCCGGGGCGGGTTGCGCCACGGCAGCCTGCGGTGCCGCGGGCTGTCCCGTAGCGATGCTCCAGTTGGTGGGGACGCGATCGCCCAGATGCGGGCTGATCAGGTTCGGAATTTCCTTCACCCGGGTGCTCAGCGCCTGCAAGAAAAGCCGCGCACTCCCCGACTTGTCCTTGTACGGCGAATTCCGGAACAGCTCCATCCCTTTTTGTCTGGCCGCTTCTTCTTCCGCGGGCGTGCGCGCAAAATCGAAATGCTTGAAGGTCTCCCGCTCGTCGTAACGCACGCGGTCGATGAACGCGTACTGGCTGTCGACGCGATGGCCCAGCACCACATGCCCCAGCTCGTGCGCCAGAATCGCCGCGAGGCTGGCCTCGTCTGGAAGCACGTCCACCAAACCGCGGCTTAGGATAATCGTGTGACTCAGCGTCAGCGCCTCCAGCGTCGAGGTCATGAGCACGCGGCAGCGCACTTCCGGTTGAATGTCCAGGTTATTGGTCACTTCCAGATTGTTCACCACCGTCTCGAGCACTTTGTCGACTTCGCCCCGCGGCGCCAACAGGCCCTGCCGCTCCAGGCGCTCGATGATGTTGTCTTCCGCCTGGCGCTCAAAGGCGCGCTCGGCCTGCAGCGGAGAGTAGTCGTTGGCGGCTTCTGTCTGGTCCTGGACAGTGCCCGACGCCGCCTCCACCAGCACCTTGCTCAGCTCTTGCTCCTGGAGCACGTGGCCCACGTTGTAACCCCACAGCCGCGTTTGCGCGCGAAAGGCGCGGTAGCCAATGTTGATCGTCTTCTTGTCGCGCACGCTGCCCTGCTGGCAGTAAATGAAGGCAGGCAGCCACAAATTCTTTCCTGCATTCGTACGCCAACTGTCGAAACTAAAATAGTTGCTCACCAGCGACCCGCCGCCATACGCCCCGTCGAACCGCACGATGTGGTAATCCTGATCTTCCACCCAGATGCGCCCGACGAAACGCCACTTTTCGTTTTTCCTCACGGGATCGACGTCGAACACCAGGCAGCGCACTTCTCCCAGGAACTCGCGCCGCGCGTATTCAATTTTGTAGTTATGGCGGTTGAAGCCGTTCTCGTCCAGGAAAATCATCTGCAGGAAGCCGCGTGGCACGAATTCCGTGCCGAAGAAGCTGCCCCAGTTTCCCAACAGCTTGTGCTTCAGGGTGGTTTCCTGTTCAATGGGCTCGAGTCCGATGCCCTTGGTGAGATCCGCGCGGCCGATGAAGTACTTGTCGCCGTCCGGCACGGTTGCGCCTTGCTTGTCCAACCGCATGTACTGGATGTAGGTTTCGACCAGCGGCGCGTACTGGCGGAGCAGGGCCGTTTCCACTTGCTCCTGCGCGACGATTTTGTCTATCGCCTCGCTCGGGCTGAGCGCACTGGTTGGCTCCTGCGCAGAGGCCGCTAGCGGCCACGCGCAGAGCAGAACGAGCACCACCAAGATCTTGACGCTGCACATAACGCATCCCCTACGTGAACGCTGCACAATTCCGGTCAGCTGAGCAGAAGACAGCAGCGCCGGCGCTGCCGGCAAGATCTTGAGACTGCGCATGATGATACCACCCCCCGGAACCCTAATCGCTAACCGATCGAATCGATTAGATGCGTTCCCAGTCTACCGCGCTGTACGCCGCCTCGCCCACTGTCCCCAAGGGCAGTCTCCCTGCAACCGTTCCCCGGACGATCAGTCCAGCGCGGGGACGGCGCTGCGTTCGGCGCGGCGGCGATGCAGATAGCGCATGGCGATATTCAGAAAAATGTCGCCGCAGGTGGTCTCGATGCAAATCACCAGCGCTTCGGTGTCCCCGCTGCCCGCCAAGCCGGCGTCGTTCATGTGCACTTCCGGCGGATACACTTTGAAATGAAATCCCTGGTCGTTGAGCAGGGTGACGGAATTGCCGATGACCATATTCGCGAGCTCGCAAACGGTTTCCTTCACCAATTGCTCGCTGGCTTCCATTTCCGTTCCCGCGAGCGCGCCGGCCACTTTCACGGCCACTTCCGGAGAAAGGTCCAGGATCACGCGGCCTTCAATATCACCCTTGATGGTGATCAGCGCAGCCACGCCCTTGCGCCGGTAAGTTTCCTGGTCCATTTCCACATCGATGATTTTCGTCGGCCCCTGAAGCGACTCCGCGAAGACCGCATCCGCGGCGTTAATGAAGGGCTGGATCAGTTCCATTCTCATGAGCGCTGCTCCCCGGCCAGCACAGGAGCAGGGGCCGTGGCGTTGGGATCGTCGCTCAACACGTAGCGAAGAATTTCGTACAGCACTTCGGGTTTCACCGGCTTCTGCACGAAGTGCTTCGCGCCTTTTTGCAGCGCGGCCAGGATGTTCTCCTGATAGCCCACCGACGAGACCATCACGATGCGTGCGCCGGGATGCTGGCGCACGATGCGCTCGACGGCCTCAATGCCCTCCATTTGCGGCATGGTGATGTCCATGAGCACGACGTCGGCCTTGCTGCGATTGTATTCCGCAATGGCTGTCAGCCCGTCACCGGCTTCCCCGGCCACTTCGCCGCCGAACATCTCGATCATCTTGATGAGGTTCTTGCGCGCGAAGACGGAGTCGTCCACCACCAGGTAGCGGACCGGCTGATTGTCCTTTCTAAGCAGAGCGGCGAACTGTTTCATGGCCTTCTCCTTGTCCCCACGCGTGTTTTCGCACGCACTAGGACGGTACGTGAATCTTTTCGTGCTTTTCCCGGTTGTCTTTCTTTTCAATCTTTTCGCTTTTCTCTTCCTTCGCGGCTTTTTCTCCGGGATCCTTGGCGGCGCCAAAGTGCGACACCAAGTAGTGCCCCAGATCGTCCAGCGAAATAATCTTGTCGGCGTAACCCCTCTGGATGGCCGCGCGCGGCATGCCGCTGACCACGCAAGTCTCTTCGCTCTGCGCAATGGTCACGCCGCCGGCAGCCTGGATGGCCCCGAGGCCTTCGGCACCGTCGTCGCCCATGCCGGTCATCAAGACGCCGACGGCGGTGAGAGCAAACTCCTGGGCCACGGAATGAAAAAGTATGTCGGCGGAGGGACGGTGCCCATTGACAGGAGCTCCGTCGGAAAGAACCACCATGTCGCCGCGGGGCATGCGCCGGACCATAATGTGCCGGTTCCCCGGAGAGATAAAAACCCGCCCGGCGAGAAGCAAATCACCAGAGCGCGCTTCGCGCACCTCCAGCGGCGTGCATTCATCGAGGCGCTTCGCAAACATTCCGGTGAAGCCTTCTGGCATGTGCTGAACGACGACGATGGCGGAAAGAAAATCGGCGGGAATTTGCGACAGCATGAACTGGAGGGCATTGGGCCCGCCCGTGGAAATGCCCACGGCAATGATGCGGCGCGGCGGAAGCGGGGGACGACTTGCTTTCTTGCCCTTGCGGACGGGGAAGTCCTCGGCGACAGCGGCGGGGGGAAGCTTCCGCTTCGCGGCGTGCTTGGCCACTTTGATTTTGGCGATCAACTGGTCGGCAATTTCTTCGAGGCGGCCGGCGGCCGCTTCCTTTGGTTTGGCCAGGAAATCCACGGCGCCCAGCGCCAGGGCTTTCAGGGTGGCGTAACCGCCCTCCTTCGAATGCGTGCTGAAGAGAATGACAGGCAGCGGAGCGCGCCCCATAATCAGGCGCAGCATTTCCATACCGTCCATGCGGGGCATTTCGAGGTCCAGGGTGACCACGTCGGGGTGCAATTCTTCGATTTTTTTCAGGGCGAAGGCGCCGTCCATGGCCGTGCCAATCACTTCAATGGAAGAGTCACGGGCAAGGATCGCCGGAATCAATTTCCGCATGAGCGCGGAATCGTCGACCACGAGGACACGGATGCGTTCGCTCATGCGATGGCTCCCAGGGGCGTGGACCGCGAGAGGCGCGAAAGGATGGCCGGAACATTCAGAATCAGCACCACCGTGCCGTCGCCGAGGATGGAAGCGCCGCTTACCAGATCACTCGACACGATTTCCCCCGGCAAAGCCTTGATGACCAATTCTTCCTCCCCTACCAAGCCGTCAACGACCAGTCCGAAGCGCTTTTCGGCCGCGCCGATGACAATCACGAAATTCTTTTTCCTGGCGGGCTGCGATTCGATGCTGCGCAGGCGGCTCAGTTCGCTCAGCCGCACCAACGTGAGGATTTGCTCGCGGAGCCGGAGCACTTCGCGCTGATCCACTTTGTGAATCTCCTGCTCCGAAATGCGTGTGATTTCGACAACCGAGGAAAGCGGCACAGCAAAAAGCCGCCCGCCCACGCGGAACAGCAGCGTCTGAATGCTGGCGAGAGTGAGCGGAACACGAAGCTGAAAGGTTGTCCCGCGCCGCGGTTGCGAGCTGACGTGAATGGTGCCTTTGAGGCGGTCCATGACCGTGCGCACCACGTCCATGCCGATGCCGCGGCCGGATATTTCGGTCACTTGCGCGGCGGTGGTAAAGCCGGATTCGAAAATCAAATTCAGGAGATCCTGGTCGTTCAGCCGCTGCGCTTCATCGGGCTTGACGATTCCCTTCTCGACGGCGCGTTTGCGGATAGAGCCCAGATCAATTCCGTGTCCGTCATCGCGGACTTCGATCACCACCTGCGTGCCCTGATGATAGGCGTGGAGATAAATCGTGCCGCGCGCAGGTTTGCCGGCGGCCAAGCGCGCCTCGGCCGATTCGATGCCGTGGTCCACGGCGTTGCGAACGAGGTGCATGAGCGGCTCGGCGAGAGAATCCAGAACGCCCTTGTCGAGGTCGGTAGTCTGCCCGGAGAGTTCGAGGGCCACGTCTTTGCTGCATTGCTTGGCCACATCGCGGACCACGCGCGGAAAACGGCGGAACAATTGCTCTACGGGGACCATGCGAATTTTCAAGACGCACTTGTGCAATTCATCGAGGATGCGGGCCTGAAAACCCAAAGCATCGGCGAGCTTGGCGCGGACGGGGTCGCGCGCGTGCTGTTGAGAAAATTCCGTGAGCGTGCGGTGGAGCATGGACTTGCCGATGATCAGCTCTCCGACGAGATTCATGACTTCGTCGATGCGCGCGGCGTCCACGCGGAGGGTGCTGGCGGCGACCGCCGCTGCGGCGGAGCCGGCACTCTGTGCGTCGTCAGCCTGGCCATTCTTCGGACGATGCGCCGCGCCCGTGACGGCCTGGGCAGCCTGAGCCTCAAGCAAGTCGCCGAGTAATTCATGCTCGGGCATTTGCGCCGCAGTGATTCTCTCGATGCGCACCTCGGAGACAATCGAAGGAATGCGGCAGCGCTGGAGCAACTTTTCTTGCGGTTGAGAGCTGGCAAGAGCAGCTTCCACGACCTCGACGTTGGCAGCCGCGACATTGTCCTCCGGATGAAGGGCGATGAGAGTTCCGCTGCCATGGAGCACGTTGCGGATCAATTGGAAAGCCGCGGCGCGCATCAGGCTGTGCGGGGAAATTTGCAGGGCGATGTTGTAAACCGGTTCGCCGCGGTGCACGGCCTCGGAAATCATGAGCTGCTCGTATTCGGTCCAGGCAAAACCGGCCGGGAGTTGGATAGATGTGGAATCGACGCGTTGGGAAGCGCCGGGCTCCTCCAGCAGATGCCGGATCATGGCGTGAAGGGCATCCATGGCCGGCGGTTGCGTGCTCTGCTGGTAGGCGGTGAGCATGGCGCCAAAACTGTCAGCGGCGGTAAGCACCAGCTCGGCAAGCTCCGGGCCACGGGTGCGCGCCACATGCGGAGTAAGCACGTCTTCGAGCTCGTGGGCAAGCTCACTGAGCTTGTGGAATCCGCAAGCCGCGGAATCCCCCTTGAGGGTGTGAACCGTGCGGCGGACGCGGCGAATCACTTCATCGTCCGCGGGACGGGCTTCGAGAGCCAAGCCTGAGTCGTTGAGCGATTGCATCAGTTCCGCGGCGCTCTCAAAGAAGAGCGCGCGCAATTCCGCGTTGCGGTCTTCGTGGCGGCGGCTCATGTGCCGACCTCGATGCGCTGATAAGCAGTGCCGTTGTTTTCATGAAGCATGCGGAACTTCTTGGTCAATCCAAACAAGCTTTCCGCATGGCCGACAAAGAGGTAGCCGCCGGGATTCATGCAATGCCAGAATTTTTCGATCAAACGCTTCTGCTCGGCCTCGTCGAAATAGATCATGACGTTGCGGCAGAGGATGATGTCATTGCGCCGCGGAAGAAATTCCGTCTTGAGATTGTGAAAGTCAAACTGAATGAGCCCTTTCAGCGGCGCTTTGACGGCGTATTTGTCGCCGGATTTTTCGAAATAACGGAGCCGGCAGGTATAGTCCACGGGCTCCATCTGCTGCTCGGTGTACAGCCCTTCCTGCCCGAGGCGCAGGCTGGCGTAACTGATATCGGAAGCCACGATTTCGACGCGCCACGGCGGAGGGATCAGCGGCTTGGGCGAGGGCATGACGAAGGGAAGCGGATTGCGCAGGTAGTAGTAAGCAAGGGCGTCGCAAATCAAAATGGCGACGGTATAAGGCTCCTGGCCGGAGGAGCAACCGGCGCACCACACGCGCAGCGTGTAATCACGGCGTTCCTGTTTGCGGTGAAGCAGCTCCTCGAGCACGGATTTCTGGAGCAGATCGAGCTGCGGCTTGTTGCGGAAGAAGCTGGTCTCGTTGACGGTGAGATTTTCCAGCAGGAGGGCCAGTTCGGCGCGCCCTTCCCTGCTGGTCAGCATGCGATAGTAAGCGTAGAAAGAATCCAACTGGCAGGCTTTCAGGCGGCGCTGGAGACGGTCCTTCAAGAAGTGCGAGCGGCGCTCATCAAAGAACATGCCGCACTCCTGGTAGACCAGAGTCTGCAGGAGCTTCAGTTCGGCTTCCGTAAGTTGAATTTGGGCGGTGATGGTTCCCATGGGGAGCGTGAGCGACGGTCCGTCGAAGGCCGCGATAGAGCTGCTACCGGACGGTGGCGACGGGTTCCGCGACCTCCTCGAGCCGTTTGAACTCAGGGCGCTGCAAGAGTTTGGCAATATCCAAGAGAATGATGAGGCGACCCTTCAGCTTGCCGACGCCGGTAACATAGGCGGACTCACCTTCGGCAAAAACCGTCCCGGGGGCTGCAATTTCCGACGGAGGAATTTTGAGCACTTCCGAGGCGGCGTTGACGATCAAGCCGACCAATTTGCTTCCGAGCTCCACAACCAGAATGCGGTTTTTCTTGTCCGGCTGAAGGTCGGCTTGGCCGAAGCGCTTGCGCAGGTCCATGACCGGAATAATTTTGCCGCGAAGGTTGATCACCCCTTCGATGAGGTCGGGGGCGCTAGGCACGGCGGTGATTTCCGGAACGCGCACAATCTCGCGCACCGCGCCGATGCGCACGCCGTACGTTTCATTCCCGATCCGAAAACCTACGACCTGAAGATCCTTTTCCATCAGCAAGTCTCCGGCGCGTCAGTAGCGCGCCAGTTCGGCGTATTCCACACTGTTTTCGCGCCCGGGCTCCTGCCCGCGTTTGCCTGCGGTATCCGTGCGGCGTTGCCGCTGGCTGGCGCGGTCGAGAACAAAGCGGTCCATGCTGTCGAGCAAATTGCGCGAAAGCTTGAGCATCTGTTCGGCCGCGGCGGAGAGCTCCGTAGAACTGGAAGCGGATTGCTGGACGAGTTCGCGCATTTTGTCCATGGCGCGAACGACGGCTTGCGCGCCGGAGGCCTGCTCTTCGACGGCGGAACTGATCTCCTGGGTGATTTCCGTCAGACGGCTGGTGGCCTTGGCAATTTGCGCGGAGCCGACGGACTGCTCATTGGTGGCCGCGCCAATTTCCTGGGAGAACTTGTAGACTTCGGTGACCACGTTGGAAATTTTGTGCAGCGCGGAACCGAGATCGTTGCCCAGGTTTAGGCCTTCCTCGACGATGCGCGTGCTGCGTTCCATGTTTTCGACCGCCTGGCGCGCCTCGCGCTGAATGCTCTGGATCAGGTCGGCAATTTCCTTGGTGGATTGCGTGGACTTTTCCGCCAGCTTGCGAACTTCGTCGGCGACGACGGCAAATCCGAGGCCGTGTTCTCCGGCGCGCGCGGCTTCGATGGCGGCGTTCAAGGCGAGCAGGTTGGTCTGCTCCGCGAGGTCGTCGATGACTTCGATAATTTTGCCGATGTCGTCGGCGCGGTGGCCGAGAATGTTGATGATCTCCGCGGACGACTGGATGGCCTGGTTGGTGCGATTGAGGCCGTCGGTGGCCTTCTCCATGGTCTGGATGCCGGTGACCACCTCTTCACGCGAACGGTTGGCGATGTCCAACAAGACCTTGGCGGTGTCCGCGACGCGCTGAATGGAAGTGACCATCTGGTCGATGGAAGCGGAGGTTTCCGCGACGCTGGAAGCCTGCAACTGCGTGTTCTTGACGACGTTTTGCACGTTGATGCTCATCTCGTGCATGGTGCTGGTGACTTCCTCGATCGCGGAAGAAGCCTGCACGCTGACCTTGGCGGATTCATCGGCAGCGCCGGCAACCTGATTGGAGCCGGCGGAAACCTGGCCGGCGGAATCGCGCGTGGTGCGCACCAGTTCCTGCAAGCCGTGGGACATGCGCACGAAAGCATTGCCGAGAGTGTCGCGCTTGGAGCGAGGCATCACTTCAACGGTCAAGTCGCCTTCCGCGACGGACATAGAGACGCTGGCCATTTCCTTCAGGTAAGCCACCATGTTGTTAAAAGTAGCGGCCAGAGCACCGATCTCGTCGCTGCGGTGGATGTCGATGTTCTGGTCCAGGTCGCCGGAGTCGCCGATTTCGCGGCTCACGGTCATGAGGTGGTACAGGGGCTGCGTGATGGAACGAGCGGTGTAGAAGGCAATGAGTCCGCCGGCAACAAGAGCAAACAGCGTAAAGAGAAATGTGACCCAGAAGCCCACGGTGCCGGCCGTGTTGGCGGATTTCGTGCTTTGCTCCAAGAACTTGTAGATGTCCGCATTGGTTTGGTCAAGCACCGTGGCGGACTTGCCGAGCAGGGATGAAGGATCCTTTTGAAGGTAAAAAATTTGCAGATCGGAGACCGTGGCGTCTCCGGAATCGACTTGATGGCGTTTGGCAATCAACGGCTTGGCGAAGTTGTCGGCCCAACTAGCCTCCGTGCTTTCGATTTGAATAAGAGCGGTGTGCACGGCGTCGTTGGCGGCGGTCTGCGATTCACTGCGCCGGAGGAGATCGGAGAGGTCGGTGAGTCCCCTGCTGACCTTCTCTTCATCGCGGGGATCGCCGCTGAGCAGGAAATTATCCAAGTTCACGCGATTCAACATGATCTGGTAGCGCACGAATTCAACAGCGCGGAAATTGTCCAAGGCGGCACTGGCATTGTTGCGCGCGGACTTCTCCATGTAGCCGGTGAGAAAATTCACGATGAATAGAGCGGCCAGAATGACGAGAGTCAGGCCGAACCCGGCGTAAAGCTTCTTTCGAATTGTCATTGCAATCCCCTCTGCTCCTGCCACAGCCCGGCTAATGTCGGCCGGGGTCTGCTAAGTGCAAATGCCCGTTGGTGCCGCTAACCAGCGGGATGAAATTCGAATTCCACCGTCTGGGTGGTTTCTTCTGGAGCGGCCGCAAACTTCCACTCTTTCACGGCATCCTGGCAAGCCTGCACAAGCAGAGGATGCCCGCCGACCACTCGCGTGGACTTCACGCGGCCTTCAGGGGTTATGACCACCTCGATCTTGACCTTGCCCGTCACGTTCATGCGTTTGGCGAGGTCTGGGTAGAGAGGGAGCACTTTGGTCTTGGCCTTGCGCTTGGATTCATCGGTTGAAGCGCTTTGCCCGAAGGCCAAAGCTCCCGACAAAATGGCCAAAGCCCCCGCGGTCAGAACCAACTTTCTCCAAAGGCTGGATCTCATCGACACTTCCCCCCTGAGGAATGGGAAACCCCCGTGAAGGAAAGGCACGTCGGATGCCATGCAGGGAGGCTGGGATAAAGTGTTTTCCTTGGGCAGGAAATACAATGTAAGCCACAGAAAAATAAGGGCCTAGATGCTTGTTGAACGATACCCTCAGGTTGCGTCAGACACCCCATGTGTCTCAGCGGAGTTTAGTGGCCGGACCAAGGTCTCAGGCTGAGACGACCTTGCGGAGGGGTCCCGGCCGACTATGGACAAGTTCGCAACATGGCACAGAGCAAGCATTGACTCAGAATGAGACAACCGAGTAGTTTCTATAGATTGTGGGATCTCGCAAATTGAGACGAGGAGTCATTTCCCTCTTGCCTAAAGATGGTGCAAAAACGGGACGATTGCAAAGCAAAGCACCTTCGCGACCGGATATGAAAGCGCATTCCGCGGCGGCTGTGGCCGAGCGAAATGCGGACGAACTAATGAGCCTGGCCGTGGAGGCGGCGCAATCGCGTCATCTCGCACATTTCCTGGAACAATTTGCGCAGCGTTCGGTTCGCATGTTGGAAGCGGATTGGGGCGGGGTGGCGGTGTATCAGGGCCGCGAAACGGAGTTTTATGGGATACCGGGAAAGCTCGGGCCGGCCTTCGAACCGGCAGAAAAATGGATGCTTGCAAATGCGCGCGAAATCCGCGACGAGATAGAAGCACGCACCCTGCCCAAGGAAATTGCAGGCGGCCTCTCAAGCCCAGAAAAGCCGGCGACCGCCGTTTTTGTGCGCATCGCCGCCAGCGACAAAGAAAAACTGGGAATGATGTGCTTGTTCCGGAAGCAAAAGACGCTGAGGGGGGAAGAGAAGCGCCTGCTGCGTGCGCTGGCGAGCCATGCAGCGCTCTCCCTCGAGAATTTCCGGCGCTTTTCGCAATTGGAGAAATCGAAGCGGCAGTGGGTGGAGGACATCGACGCGATCAGCGATTACATCGTAGTGCACGACCGCACATGGAGGATAGTAAGGACGAATCGCTCGCTGGCTTCGTATCTCGGAGTGCCGCCCGTGGCGCTGGTCGGCGAAGCCATGAACAGCCTGCGGCAGATCGCCGAAACAGGAACCGACCTGCCTTGTCCGTTTTGCCGCGATACGCAACTAGCGCGGGAAGAGTATGTGGCCACTTCCGCGGAGCGCATCTTTCTGATCTCCACTTCGCGCACGGGAGTGCCGGACGATGATTCGAGAACCATCCACGTGCTCAAGGACATCACGGACCGGAGGAAAGCGGAACGCCAATACCGGGAATTGTTTGACAGCATCCAGGAAGGATTGTTTTTTGCCACGCCGGAAGGGAGATTCCTGGACGTAAACGACGCGATGGTGCGCATGCTGGGGTACGGCTCGCGTGAAGAATTGCTGCGGGCCGACGTAAGCCCCCACTTGTACCCCGTGCCGGAGGCCCGCGAGAAATTTCTGCGCGCGCTGGCCGAAAGAGGCGTGTTGCGCAATTACGAGGAAACACTGCGGCGCAAAGACGGGACACTGCTGCACACGCTGCAAAACATCAGCGCGGTACGCGACGCGCGGGGGCACATCGTGCAGATCCGCGGGCTGATGCTCGACGTGACGGAGCAGAAATCGTTTCAAGCGCAATTGCAGCGGGAGCGGGACTTCAATCAGAAAATCCTGAACACCACGCAGAGCATGATCCTGGTTCTGGACACGGCTGGGTTAATCAGCTATGCCAACCGGCGCTGTTACGAAGCTGGGTATCAGGAGAGCGAGCTGATCGGCCACCGGCTGGTGGATTGGGTGGAGGCTTCGCATCGCGAGGATTTTCATGGCGCGCTGGAAACGACCGCGCACGGGCAGCAAGTGGAGAACCTGGAGCTGCGGGCACGGCGCAGCGACGGCTCGATGGGGCATTTCTCGATCAGCTTGAGCCCCATGCGCGACGAGCAAAATGCCGTGAACAGCGTGGTGGTGGTGATGACGGACATCACCGACGCGGTGCTCCTGCAGGCCAAGCTGGCACACAGCGAAAAGATGGCCACCATCGGGCGGCTGGTTTCCGGCGTGGCGCACGAAGTCAATAACCCGCTGGCGGCTATCCTCGGGTTCACGGATTTGCTGCTGGAGAATCCCGAAGTTCCCCTGTCGGCGCAAGACGATTTGAAAATTATCCTGCAGGAAACGCAGCGCACCAAAGACATCGTGCAGGATTTGCTGAGTTTTGCGCGGCAGCGACCGGTGCAGCGGGAGCTTATGCAGGTGCATCAGGTGCTTCGGCAGACTATCAAGCTGCGAAGTTATGATTTTGCGAGCCACGGCGTGGAGGTCACGGAGGAATTCGAGGAAGACCTGCCGTCGGCGTTGGGAGATCTTCAGCAGATGCAACAGGTTTTCCTGAACATCCTGAACAACGCCTATGACGCAGTGCAGGAAACCGGCCGGCGCGGGCGTATCAAGATTCAGACGCGGGAACAAGGCGGAATGATTGAAGTATCCGTCAGCGACAACGGAACCGGAATCGCCGACCCGCAGCGGATTTTTGACCCGTTTTATACCACCAAACAGCCAGGCAAAGGCACGGGCCTTGGGCTGAGCATCTGTTACGGGATTGTGCGCGCGCATGGCGGCGAGATTCAGTGCTGGAACAACGAGGGCGGCGCCGGAAGCACATTTGTGGTGCGCATCCCGGTGGCCACGGAAAGTACGCAGGCCGCAGCGGCAGCGAAGGAGGCGGGGAGATGAGCGCGCAGCCGGCCATCTCCGTCAAGGCTCCGATCCTGCTGATCGAGGATGAGCCGTCGGTGATTGCCTTCTTGCGAGCCGCACTGGAGCGGCGAGGTTACGCGGTCGTGCATGCCTCGTCGGGGGAAGAGGGGCTGAAGCAACTCTTGCTCGGACAATATGCCGGGGTAATCTCCGACATTCGTATGCCGGGCGCGGTCAACGGAGCGGAGGTGCATGAGTGGATCCGCAAAAACCGCCCGGAACTCCGCTCGCGCGTCATTCTGATCAGCGGCGACACGGCCAACAGCGAAACGCAGGCGTTCCTGGCGCAGAGCGGCACGCCCTGCATCGAGAAACCTTTTCGAGTCCAGCAATTGATCGCAGTGGTAGAAAAAACTTTCGGAAGACCATGAGTGAAGAAATGAAAACACGGCTATTAGTGGTGGACGACGAGCAGAGCATCCGCCGGCTGTGCATGACCATCGGCAATACTCTCGGCTATATGTGCACGGAAGCGGAAAGCGCGGAGGCCGCGCTGGGCCGGCTGGAGTCCGACGCCCCGGACCTGATTCTGACGGATCTGAAACTTCCGGAGATGTCCGGAGTGGAATTGCTAAGGGAGGCAAGAAAGCTGCTGCCGCGCACCGAAGTGGCGATCATGACCGGCCACGGGTCAATCGAATCGGCGGTGGACGCCATGAAGCTGGGCGCCTACGATTACATAGAAAAGCCGTTTCGCGTGGAGAAAATGCGCCTGCTGCTGCAGCGCATGGCGGAGAAAGTAAGCCTGGTCACGGAAAACGAGTTCCTGCGCGAGCGTGTTACCGCGGAAAACAACCTGGAAGGCATCATCGGCACTTCGGCGAACATCCAGGATGTACTACGCATGATTTCACGACTCAAGGATACGCGCACGCCGGTATTGATCTCCGGGGAGAGCGGCACCGGCAAGGAGTTGGTGGCACGCGCAATTCACTTCCACGGCTCGATGGCCCAGACGCCGTTTGTTGCGGTGGACTGCGGCTCGCTGGTTCCCACGCTGATGGAAAGCGAGCTCTTCGGATACGAAAAGGGTGCCTTCACGGGCGCGACAAAATCGAAAGGGGGACTCTTCCAGGCCGCTAGCGGAGGCACCATTTTCCTCGACGAAATTGGCGAGCTTCCGCTGGAAATGCAGGCCAAGTTGCTTCGGGCACTGCAAGAGAAGGAAGTGCGCCCCGTGGGAAGCAATGAAAAGGTCACCGTGGATGTGCGCGTCATCGCGGCCACCAATCGCGACCTGGAATCCGCCTATCGCGCCGGGACATTTCGCAAAGATCTATATTTTCGCCTCAATGTAGTGACCGTGCACCTGCCAACCCTACGCGACCGCCGCTCGGATATCCCTGTGCTGGTACATCACTTCCTCGACCGTTATGCAAAGGGGTCGCAAATCCAGGTGACGTCATCGGCGATGAAGAGCCTGCTGCAATACGATTGGCCGGGCAACATTCGTGAGTTGGAGAACTGCATCGCGCGCGCCGTCACGCTCGGTGACCGCAAGACTATCGACGTGATCGACCTTCCGCCCGCCATTCGCGGAGAGCAGACGGAAGCCGGTACAGTGCGTCCGCAGGAGTCCCCCTCCCTTTCGACAACGGCGCTGGCAGAAATGGAGCGAGTAACCATTCTGCGAGTCTTCGAACAGGCTGGCGGCGACAAAGCACTGGCGGGCAAAATGCTCGGCATCAGCCGGGCCACGCTCTATCGTAAATTGAAGCGTTACAACATTCCTCTGAAAGGCGGCGCCGGCCACGAAGAGACCGAAGCGTCGGCGGCGGCATCGTAGGTGGCTGGAGTTCTGAGCCCAAGTTCTAAGTTTTAAGTCATAAGTTCTGAGTTCGAGCCCAGTACTGGAATATCGGTATGCAGGGAACCACTCCCAGTTCGTCGTGATCTGTCTCACGCAAAGCCTCCCCCGACTAACCGAGCTATGGGGCTGAGACGCGCTCGTTTCATGGTGAGACGCTTGCGGCATAACCGCAGCGGTGAGAAATCCTAAGTCCTTTTGTTTCTATGCCTTCACTCGCTCTTTTCTTTGAAATTCTTTGGCTCCCGGCGTGCAACTTTGTCTCCGGCAGTCTGTGTCCATTGCAGTGGGAAGTGTGTCTCCGCGACGATTGCGTTGCGCGATTCGCGGGTTGCAGGGCGTGAGGCCAAGTGGGGAAGACCGGCAGTTCGATACTGGCAGAAAAAGAAAAAAGCTGCGCCGAGCAGTTGGCGCGATTTTTCCCGCAGGCCAGTGCCGTACGCATCCCGGTGCAGGTTTCCTCGCCCCGCGGCGGCACAGCGAATTTGCGGGAAGCGACCGTTGTGGAGTTTAGCAGCGCGAACCACGCGATTTTCCTCTCCACGCTGCCGCTGGAATTTGGCGACAGCGTGCGGCTCGAAGCCCGGCCGGAGGGAAATCACGCAGAGGCTACCGTGGACGCCGTGCAATATCACGAAGGACGTAAAGCCGTGGCCGTTAGGTTCTTGCAAGGGCCTTGCGACTGGGTGGTGAAACGACTGTGAACAAGACGACTACGCTGAACACTCCTAAGCCTTCGGCGGCGGAGAGCCCGCGGCTGGCGCAATGGCGGGAAGCCCGCGAGGTATTCCCGATATACCTGGCGCTCGCCAAGCAGCTGGAAATCGCCATCCCCTTTCCTCAAGCCAAGCGAAACCTGCCCGATAAGCCGGAGGCGGAACTCTTCGGCCAAGTCCAGGAGTGGCTGGACTCCATGGATCAGCGGGTCCTGGTTCACCAACTCCGCCATCTTCTGCAGATGACCACGCTGAACGCCAGCGAAAACGGCCTGCGCGCGCTCATCCAGCGCCACCTGCGCAAACAGAAGAAGTCCAACATCGATCGCGACAAAATTGACTTTCTGCTCGTTCAATATTTTGCTCTTTGCGCCCCAGCCAAGATCTACCACAAGCAAATCGACCTTGCTGATGTGGCCCAGGTGATCCAGCCAGTGCTCGGCGAGGTGGATCCAGCGCCGCTGGCCTGGTGCGCGCCGCTCGAAAAGATGATTACCGCCCTGCGCGGCTTCCGCAGCTTGCGCGAAATTCTGAAAACCAACTTCATCGAGGAAGGCCGCAAAGTGAAAGAAACCGCCGGCGGGATGTTCTATGACCCGTCGTCGTTGTTGGCATTCATGCGTTTTAATTTTCTGCTGCGCCGGACGCTTATCGAGCTGATGCACGCGGACTTGATCGCCATCCGCAGCGGGATAGGCCGATTGCAAGCGGGCGGCGCGCGCACCATCGACTGCCACCACGCGGGACTTAAGGGCGGCGAGCCGCTAAGTAAAGTCCGCAAGGCCGCGGATGAGTGGAAACAGCCTTTCCAACAAGAGTACACGGAGCGCTCGGTGCATCAGGCCTTCGAAAACCTGCTGGGATTGCGCTCCGACGTAGAGCAAGCCCTGGAAAAAGCCAAAGCGAATTCCACGCAAAGCGGCGTGCAAAACGCGCTGGGGCCAGTTTCAGCTCTTGCCTCTGGAGTGAAAAAAGTGGTGCCGGCTCCCAAAGCACCAAGCCCCAAGACAAGTCCAAAGGAGGCCGGACTGGCTCAACTGGTCGCAGAGCCCGACCCTACCGGGGCGTTGGATTTCGAGTCTTGCATGGAGCAGATCTGGGAGCAGTTGATCGCCACACCTCCCTCGCGGGGGCGCTCCATGAGCACCGTGAAGATCGGCGGAGCGCGCATTCTCATGTCTTCCTGGGAAGTAGCCGCTTTTGTAAGCGAGGACGGGCCTGCGGCAGAGGACTTGCGGCGCGCCGTCGTGGCACGCTGTCTGGTCACCGCGGCGATGGAGTCGGCCAAGGAAACCGGAAATGCCACGACACTCGATCGCACCATGAGTATGGCGCGCGTGGAAGTCACACGCTTGCAGGAGCGCGTCGACGTGGCCAAGCAAGCTAAAGACACCGAGGCGGCAGTAAACCTCGGGATCAGCACGAAACGCCTGCTCTCGAGTCTGGATGAGGCGGAAAAGCTGTAGCTTGCCAGCGGCACCATGATGGAAACGGAACCGAGGTAGATT
>Ga0307479_10001046_pt1 | contig 25088 bp, 19 predicted proteins | sample atmos_gasesECM4C_FD_203743 | JGI IMG/M metagenome (GOLD analysis project Ga0307479, IMG submission 203743) | Hardwood forest soil microbial communities from Morgan-Monroe State Forest, Indiana, United States - atmos_gasesECM4C_515 | ecosystem: Environmental > Terrestrial > Soil > Temperate... | reverse complement strand
TTATCTGTACTCTTTGCGAGATCCTTTCAACAGTAACGACTCCATCTCCGCTAAGATCGACTCAACGGCACGGTGTCACCACCCCCCCCTTCCAAGGTATGCGCGAAACTTCCAACGGTCCTCCCAGATTTTCGGCTGTTTGTCTCGCGTGCGCAATAATGTCGAGCCTCTCCGGGTAGAAGACGGGCAACCAGGCTTGCAGATAGTTCACACAGGCAGCCCGAACCCGCGGGCTGTCCTCCAACGCTCGCAGATAAGCTATATGCAGCTGCATGGAGCGCCACTGCGCCTCGAGTTTTCTGTCTGATCGACCGATATAGCTCAAGTTGTTACGCCCAGGCACACGATAGTAGACTCGTGCATCCGGCACGAACCGGATGCCACCTCTCGCTAGAAGAACGCGGCAGAAGTACTCGCCATCATCGTCTCCCAATAGGCTGGTGTCCCACGGGCCAGCCGCCTGCGTCAACTCTCGGCTGACAAGCCAAGTGGCGGTCTGCATATAGAGGTTTTGTCCCACCTTGCGCAGCAGCCATTCGGTGGGAGAAAGGTCAGACCATAGCGCTGTCGGAGCGAAACGCGCTCGATACGGTCGGTATATGAAGTGCGCCCAAGCCGAAGAAAGGAGTGTCCGTTTGCTTCCGCACTCGTCCAATGCCCCGATTTGGTTGGCAATCTTGTTGACACCTAGAAGATCGTCGGCGTCCAGCCATTGAATGTAATCTCCTTGGCTGAGAGAGAAAGCCTTATTCCTAGCTGCGGCGGCACCCTCGTGGTCTTGAACGAAGACACGGACGGAGTCTGATTCAAACTGCCGCGCCAGAGCGAGTGTCTGATCGGTGGAGCCATCGTCCACCACGATGATCTCTTTGCGCTGCCACGTCTGTGCACTCGCTGACCGGATGGTCTCCGCGATCCATTGCTCCGCGTTGAACGCAGGAATGAGTGCCTCCACACTTGCGCCTACATTGCGAGTAATTTTTGCCAAAACTCGCGAAGGAGTTCTCCGAACTTGCGGCACTGCGCAAAAGGGCAAGACAGTTCAAGAGAGGATTTTCACAATCTCAGATCCAAACGGGAGACGATCGCGGCGGCATCATTCAGCGAATGTAGCAGAGGTAACTATTCCGCCTCAGGGCATGGACGTACCAATCCGGATTCTTCTCGAGATGTTCACCATTGACGTACATGCTTACATCCTTGAAGGTATTCACTTGGAGTTGACGCACCGGCTGATAGGCCTCTTTGAAAAACGGACTTCTCCGGCGCCTGCACAACGTCATTTCATTTGGCGAGCACGAACAGGCTGTAGCCTCCCAAAAGGCGCACAGCGAAATCGGAATGAAGTTCGAAGCAGATAACTTGTGGTAGTTGCAGAATTTTTCTGGTCATACCCGAAGCGCGATGCAGTGACCGAGGCATATAAAACCAGTCGAGAATTTCGTGCTCTTCGTCACGCAGACCCTGAGGGAACGGCTCTTTCTTAAAAAATGAAGATCGTCCGTGACTTGCCGCCGCTTGGATAGGTTGTTTTTTCGCAATACAGCTTGTGCGGAGAAATCCAACATCGTCTGGTCGGCGGGTGTATGAGCACAGCGACATATCGAGGACTTGGCATCCAAGATACTTCTCGGAATCGCCGCGAACGATCCTGGCTCATCCGGACCTAGGTCTGATCTTGATTCCATCGAGCGATTGCCTTCACGGCGAGGGCACCACGGCCTTAATCTGAGTTGAGAACGCGCTCTCGTGTCCTTGACTATCGACCGCCGTCACCTTATAGAAGTACGTGTGGCCGGGCTGAACGGTCCCGTCCTTGTAATCGGTGGCCTGAATAGGAGAAGAACTCAGCTTTGTAAATGGACCTTCCGCTTTGTCCGATCGGTACACGTTATAGCCAACCACACGAGAGGCGCTGGCTCTCCATTTCAGATCGACAGAATGCGAATGAGGTGCCCTGTTCTGGAGGGCCGTCTTGCTCGGAAGGCCGTGGCCACAAAGCGGAGCCGACAACGACAAGCCTCCGAGAAGTAAAGGGCACAGTATCAATTTAGTCCGTCTGCGGTTGAGCTGTGGCAATCGAGCCACAGGAGCAATTCCCCCTCAAGCATAGAGTCTACCGGATTTTGCTGGTTATCGAAGAGCAATCTTTTGCCTTCCAAAACCACTCCGTTCACCTGAGACCCGTATCAGCTTCCTCCTGGAACAGGCCACCAACTGTCCGATGATTGCCCTTGCCGCCAGTTGCCTGACGGGCACCTGTAATGGAAAATGGAGATGCTCAGCGGGGTCTAGCTCTTATATCATTTATCATTTCTCGGTGGGTTGAATGAGACGCATACTGCCTTTGTATCTCGTCATCATGATCTTGCTTTTGGTAATTCCGGATATGACTCGTGCGCAGCAATGGTCTGGAATCATTGCCCCGAGCCGAGCGGTAGACTGGTCAAATGCGGGCTCCGGAGGCTTCCCCAACCGCACGACAATTTGCGCGACGCTTGGACTGATTGGGCAGGTTGCGAGCTTCGCACAAAGCGTTAGTTTGGCCCAAATCAACAGCGCTCTTGCGGCCTGTCCGAGCGGACAAACTGTGCTCCTGAATCCTGGCGTTTACACGTTGCTCGGTGGAATTGTCATCACCACGCGGAACGTAACGTTGCGAGGCTCCGGCGCCGATCAGACATTCCTGGTCACAGGCGGGGGCGGGATATCTTGTGGAGGCCTCGGTTCTAACATCTGCGTTGAGGGATCGCCCAACTGGTCGGGCGGTCCAGCGCACACTGCGAATTGGACGGGCACAACGGAGGGCGGTCCCGGCGTCTATCCAGCGCGCGCTACTCACCTCATTCTGGATAATGTCACAGGCCTGGCCGTCGGCAACACGATGGTCCTTGACCAAGCCGATGACGCAACGGATGGATTCCCACAGACTGGTGATATTTTCGTATGTGGAGTTGCCAACAGCTGTGAATTGCAAGGGACAAACTCAAGCCGTAGCGGGCGCGGTCAAGAGCAAATCGTCACCGTGATGGCCATTAGTGGTACTACAGTCACCGTTTCGCCAGGCCTCGCTATGCCCAATTGGAGATCCAGCCAGAATCCGGGCGCGTGGTGGGCGAACTCTGAGATTCAGGGCGTCGGTATAGAGAACTTGACGCTCGACAACAGTGCGGGCCTCGGGGCGTTGTGCAGTGGTTGCGGAAACATCGTTTTCAACAACGCCGCAAACTGCTGGGTGAATGACGTGCGTAGCATCGAGCATAACGGTACGGGGGGAAATCCGGTGCAAGCCCACGTTCGCGTTTATATAAGCGCACACATCACGATCCAAAATAGTTACTTTTACGGCAGCGACAACTGGGCTCAAAGTTACGGAATCGAACTCTTCGAGTCCAGCGACATTCTCATCCAGAACAACATCTGTCAGCACGTAACTGTTTGCACCATCCTTAACGGTCCCGATAGCGGCTCGGTCATGGCCTACAACTTTTCCGTCGACGACAACTACACGGGAGGCGGAACCGCCCCGCAATGGATGCAGCCAACTCATGGGTTGCATGAAATCGGCGAGGCCATGGAGCTTTATGAGGGCAATTCGGGGCTCGGATTCCAAGCCGACAACATTCATGGCACACACCATTTCGGGACATTCTTCCGCAATCACTACTACGGAGATATCTGGAACAATCCTGCCAAGTGGAACAACACCTATATGATTCATCTAACGAAATATGCTCGTTTCTTTAACGTCATCGGTAACGTGCTGGGCAGTCCTTACTACAACACTTACCAGGGAACCAGCGCGACTTCAATTTTCGACGTGAACGGTGATCCGGACGGCAGCTACTCCACAATAAGTGATCCGCGTGTAGCCGCAACTCTCATGCGCTGGGGTAACTATGATACGGTCACCGGTACTGTACACTTCAGCGCCTCGGAAGTCCCCAGCGGAATCACGAATTACGCAAATCCTGTTCCATCGAGCACCACCTTGCCAGCGTCGTTTTACCTGATCAGCCAGCCCAGTTGGTGGGTGTTTCCATCAGGAACCACATCACCGTTTCCCGGAATTGGCCCGGACGTTACTGGAGGCAACGGACCCGGCGGTCACTCCTATTACAATCCAGCCGAGAACTGCTGGTACAATGTAATGCACGGTGTGGTAGGTGTCAGCGGCCTATTGAGCTTCGACGCGAGTAAATGCTATCCAAATTCTTCGGGGCAACCCGCTCCGCCCACGAATCTTCAGATCAGCGTCCGGTGAGGATGTAATTGAAGTAATCGGCCGCTCAGATCTAAACCGAAAGATCTAGCACAGGCGCCGCGGCTTAAAGACAAGTACTGTGGCCTCGGGTTCGCCGTGTCGAGATTTCTCGAGAACTTCGAACTCGCCCTCGATGATGCTTAGCATCGCCTTTGGCCTATGCTTCGTCGTAGTGCCATACATCCGTACGACGAAGACCCCACCTTCTTTCAGATACCTTGCGTACCGATCCAAGACTGTTTTCATTTTGCTCAATGGGACATGGTATAAGGATTCGCGGAAGAGGATGACGTCGAACTGTTGCCTGGGTAGGTACTTGAGGAAATCATCTTTTACAAAGAGATTCTTGCCCACCCGTCCGGCCTCTTCTGTACGCTTCCTCGCCTTGTCCAACGCCGCTTCAGATATGTCTACGCCGACGTAGTTCTGGTATGCAGTCGCAGGGAGTTCACTGGCCGTATTGCCCGGGCCGCAGCCCAAATCCAGAATGCTCCCGTTATGGAGGTGGCTGGCCAAGTGCGGATACACGCAGTCACCGGCCGTGTTGTCAATAAAGTTCCACTTGCCGCTGGAGAATTCCTGATTCCAGAGGAGCTTCTTGATGTTTGAAGGGCCGTAGCTTTTGAGAAATCCGCTCATGAATTCAAGAGAGCGTTGAGCAATATTCATGTTCTTTTCTCCGTGTGAAGGTTAGCCGCCCGAGGGCGGATTTGTTCCTGCCTCCCTAACAATCCTTGATACGCATTCAAAGTCAACTCGCCGACCTTATCCCACGAGTACCGCTCATTGGCATAATCTCGAATCTCCTGGCGACGCTGGTCCAAACATCTGTACAGATCACTTGCGAAATAGCGCTCGATGGCATTGGCCAAGTCGGCCGGATCGTCAGGCTTACAGAGCAATCCCGTCCTGCCTTCCATGATCTCTTCTCTAAAAGATCCAACGTCGGTGGCGATTACCGGTAGACCGAAACTATAGGCCAAGAAAAGCACGCCACTCTGGAAGATATATTTGTAAGGCAGTACTGAAACATCGGCCGCCTTGAAGTATATTTCCACGTCATCTTCCGGAATGAATTCGACCCTTAATTGCACCTGCTCCTGGATGCCGTAACTGTTGATCGCCTCTTGGATTTCAGCCACATACTTCTCGCATCCTCCCCTTGGCTTGCCGGCAATGATGAGGCGATAGTTCGCATCGCGGGCTAGAACCTGCTGAAATGCGGCGACAAGGAGTTCAACGCCTTTATAGGGTCCCAGTCTGCCAAAGAATAAGATCGTCTTTTGTTTGTTACCAATGCGAAGCCGTTGTCTCGCTTCGGCGGGCGTGAGTCCCATGTTATGCACCGCATTGTTGATTCCAAAGGGGATCAGAGTAATCGCTCGCTCATGAACAGCAAACTGGGATACCAGGTCGCTCTTCATCTTCGACGTATGTACGAAAATATGATCAGCCAGACGGTATTGAATCCGCAAAGTAAGCCGATTGAGCCACGAATCGTTTGAATCCCTCTTTCCGGCATTGATATTGTGCGCGGTGAGAACTACCTTCTTGCCCAACAGTTTGTAGTACAGCATCAGGATTGTTCGATCGAAGTATTCGAGCCTGTAATTCCACAGGATGTGAAAGATTTTAGGCTTGGCAACCGCGGCGTATGGAAGGAGCCGAGCATAGTAGCTCAAGACTCTGAGCACCTTTCTCACTAGGCCAGCATTCGGTGTCTGCGAACCTCCCAGGTTGCGAAAGTTCAGCTGCGGGCTGGCATGCAACTCGGGGCTATCAATATCAGGACTGCCGATGACCTCCAAGCGCAATCCCCTTGAGATCAACGCCGTTGTCAAGCCGAATGCGTAATGTCTGTCCTGGCAGCCCGTCAGCAATCCAATCTTGACTTCGCTTCGTGACATAGGTACCAATTGCCCCAGAACTTTATCGGCAACACTCGTCATGATTCATTCCGGATTAATCATTCCCTTAACTTCGGTCGTCTTTGAGCTCGACTCAGGCTGTGTTCAACTCATCCGCGGCCGCAGACGGGACGACGGCGACTGTCTGCCTTGGAGAGCGCCGGGGCAGGAAGTCGCCGATGAGGTGAGCTGCACGGTGAATAGGTTCAAGGCCACGATGAAGCGCGACAACAGCGCTGAGGTACAGGGTAAAGAAGAGCAGTGAGTACGACACGAGCCGGGCTAATGCACCGAGGGTGCTAGCGTTGGCCGCAAACTGCGGCACCATGTGAATTAGCCAAGCGGTAATGAAGGCGGCGACCACGGAGGCCACGAAAAATTTCCAGACGGTGGCCAGGATAGGACCAACACCGAGACCGATGGGCCTACCCGCGTACCACAAGCCGGGAAATATAAGAACGAAGAAAGAGACCGTCCAGGCCAAGGCGATCCCCTTGGGCCCCCAGGGAAGAGCCATGACGAAGAGGCACACAGTGCAAAACAACTCAATCAATCCCCAGCGGAACCAGCGTTCCGGCCGGCCGCTCGAGACGTGAATCCAGCCGTGCGTGTTGTAGAGCAACATAATGCCAATGCCGGGACCGAAAAAGGCAAAGATCTGGCCGGTCTCTTCCCAACCCCGACCCAAGAAAAGACGAATCAAGTCTTTGCTAACCAGCGTAAAATCTGCGCCGATGGCCATGCCCAAGAAAGCTAAGACCGACATGCCGGCCAGCAAGTAACGCTGGTATTGGTCGCGCTCGCGGTTAAAACGGCTGAGCGTGGTCACCACGACCGCTGAGATCGGTGACAACAGCTGGCACAAAGGAAGGAAAAACATGTCGAAGGCCTTCTTGTAGAAACCGAGTGCCTGCGCACCATATCGCCAACCAACCAAGAGGTTATCAGTGTTGCCTGCCAAATAACTGAGGCTGAAGTGCGAGTAGACATTAATGGCGAACTTGACGGCCACGTTGGTGTCGGAGGCGCGCGTGGGCAGACCAGGAGTCCAGCGGCACAGGATCCAGGCACCGACGGACATACTCAGCTGTTGAGCAATGTAGCCGGCAACGAGCGCCCAATATCCCCAACCTGTAAGTGCCAAAAGAATCGAGACCACTACGGCAACTAACCGGCCGACAATATTATTCGTTGAGACAGCCGTGAAGCGCATGGCACGGTTGAGGAGCGCCACATGAATCACGGAAAAACTGGCGACAATGATGGTGAGCGACATTCCCTCCACCACATGCTTCACCAGAGGATTGCGGTAAAAAAGCGCGATCACTGGCCCAAGGGAAGCGAACATAACCGTGAGAAGGACGGCCACGGTGATGTTGATCCAGAAGAGATTGCTCGCCAGAGTGTGGGTGACTTCGTCGCGCTGTAGGATGAGCTCGGTGAATCCATTCAAACCGAAACTGCAGAACAGCAGGCTAAACGTCGTGACCATGGTCACGATGCCAAAGTCCGCGGGCGTGAGCAGGCGCGCGAGGACCATAGTCGCTGCGATCTGTATGGCAAAGGATATCGCAGAGGAGAAAATGGTCATCCCGGCGCCACGAACCGCAGCGCGGCGCAGGCCATCTGCTTTTACGACAGGATCGAATGTGCCGCTGGGGCCGAAGGGCTTCAATTTTCCTCCCTGAGCATACTAAGGACGGAACTCTCGGAACTCTCATCGGCGGGCAATACTGCAGCCGCTTCCGCCGGCAGGTCGAAAGGTTCCGGCTGTTCAGCTGCATCCCGAGCAGCTTCGCCCGTGGCCGCGATTGCCAGGAGCAGTAAGATCCAAATCGAGTCCAGCATCCGGAAGCCCGCCTCGGTTATGCTGTAGAAGGCTGCAGTGATGACGTAGGCGACCATCAGCGCTCCCAACGCAGGATCGCGGTAAAACACAGCGGTGGCACGCCTATAGGCGTTGATCAGAATGAGCGCCATCAGAGCCACGCCGATCCACCCCAAGTTAAGATAAACTTCGATGTAACCGTTGTGCGCCTCATTGGGGTTAAAAACTGGAAAGGCGCGCCACATCTGCAGCAGGCGCGATCCGAGCCAAAAACTCTCAAACCCAGCGCCTAACAGTGGGTTGGGAACCATGCGAATCACGGATTCCCAAATCGCCAAGCGTCCAGTCAAATTCGTTTGCCTGCCCAAGGCGTGAATTACATCTGCCTCGCCGCCGAGGAACATCACGAGGGCGCCCGCGAGCAAAGCTCCGAAAACGAGCGCATGCACAAATACAGGTCGGGATTTGCGGACGAACAGACTAGTCGCCAGCAGCAATCCAGCTCCAAGCGCAAAGCAGACCACCGAGGTGGCTGAATCGGCCATTATCAGGACCCACACGCCAAAGGCGAGCAGGGTGCCCTGAGCAAACAGGTGCCGGCCGCGGTTGGGCTGGCGACTGTCTCGCAGAAGCGCGAGAACGCGCCATACGGCCCCGAGCGACAGAACGAAGGAAGTAACGCCCAGCAAATTCTTTGAGGTAGCCACGCCAACATTCATCAGCGCTCCGGTGAAGGGGTCGTACGTGCGGCCCAGATTGGGGAAGTACCTGCTCAGGAGAACGGAAATGGGCATAAGAATAAAGCCCGTACGGGACAAGAGTTTTGCGACGGCTGCACGGGGTTCGTTATCGGTTACCACGACGAGCACCATCACAAGGTCTCCAAGAGCTTTGGTCCAGCGCCTGAAAGCTATATCCGGGAAATCCGACCAGAGCACGCTGAGAAGGCAATAGGAGAAAAAAATTAGGATAGGCCAACTGGCTCTGGAAAACACACTCGTCCGATGGCTTCGGTGATACAGCACCAGTATTCCGCTGACCAGTAAAATCAGGAAAATCGTTCGGTCGAGGGGACTTCCATCAAGAAGCTGCATCTCGGGCGGGGCGGTGCCGGTTCCCAACCATGCAGACAAGGGTCTTGATGCTGCCATGCAAAACCACATGACCGGCAGCCATACAGCCGTGGAAATGCGGTTGGACGTATCGCGATCAAGGAAAAATAGACCTGCGATTCCAAGAGCGAAAAGGAAAGGAGCGGTCGAGGGACCCATTTTATTCAGTGTTGGCGGTTCGGAGCTGGCCTGAGCTCATCGGGGATCCAAGAAAAGCCGGTGCAGCAGCTCCAGGGAAAGAAGCTTATGAATCTGCGAGGTGTAGTTGCGATCTCCTTTGAGGTGACCCAGCACTGCAGCTTCGACTCCCTTGCGTTCGACGTACGGACGGGAGAGCGTGCGGCGGTCGAGAAGCATTTCCCGAACGTATTGCGAGAGTGCATCCCTGTACCAGATGCGGAAGTGGTGGAACTTGTGCCTGCCGAGAAACAACTGTTCCAAGTGAAGTGGCGAGAGCAAATGGTCGATCCGCGCAAACCATTGGGGCATGCCGGTGTCGTAGACATATTCCGACTTGAACGAGAATTCGAGAATCGCTCGAGAGAGTGCCCTAGAGAAGGGTCCCGAACCTCCGCCGACACCGCGATCGCTCCGAATCTGCCCGAGAGCAGCGTTGCCATCAGCGATCAGGCGAAGGCGAACGTCACCTTTCGAATGGGCCGACTTCGGCGCACGGAACACCGCTTGCACGAATTCATTGCTGAGAAACGGAGACCGTACGGTGAGCTGGCTCTGTTCAAGCGCGAGGACTCCTGAGTGATACCAAGGCGACTGCCGGAAAGCAGAAAAAGTCAGCGGGTGTTCGCGGCGAAGCTCCGCATAGGTCGTCTCCGCCTGTCGAATGTACGGAAGCAGTTCCGCGTGAAATAACCCCGGCATCGGGGCCACGGGTTTGAACATTGGGGCTTGGCAAATGATCTCGCTGCCGTAGGTGCCCACCACCTTGATCGGTGCAATTTCGCGAACCCTCCCGCTGACGTACAGGTCAGGGGAACGACTCAGATCGACGCTCCCTTCGGTCAGGTACATCGTCCGTTCGGCGTAATGAGAGAAGCATTTGAGGAAATCGCCGTCAACGGAGATCACCTGGTGAGATTTTCCGCAAATCTTCGCAATCCGGCGGGCCAGAAGGACGTCCTGTGAGTCTCGAACCATCCCACCGAATGTGTAACAGGAAAGCGATTTGGAGGAGGCTCCTTGCCAAGCCATGAGTATTCGAGTGTCGAGCCCGCCTGTCAGAGCTATCCCTAGCCGGCGCGGACCGTTGAAGTGTGCTGGAAGGGTCCGCGACACGGCTTCCCGCAGGCCCTGGTAATAATTCTCTGAGTCCAAAGGAGGCTGCTCTTCCCATTCGCGAGGCTGGAAGTATGTGGACTTTCGGTCGATTGATCCTTTGCGGAAGGTCCAAATCGAAGCAGCAGGCAACCGATAGACTCCTTCAAAGAGAGTTCGGTCTTGCAAAACGCAACTACAAGCAACGAACTCGCCCAGGCTGCGAGTGTTCGCTTTCCGCAGTTCGGGACAGACGGTCAAAATGGCTTTGGCTTCCGCGGCAAAGTAAAAAGCGTGTTTCGATTCGTGGTAATAAACCCGATGCATCCCGTATCGGTCGTTGAAGAGCGTGGCCGTCCCTCGTGTGCGATCCACTAGAACTCCGTGAAACAATCCATCCAGACTGGCAGGGAACGACCGATCTTCTTCGTAGAGATGGGCAAGATGACAAGGGCCGCCTCCCTCAATGGCGTGCCCATGCTCTTTCAGGCGCCGGGCGGCTACAGGACCAGTAAACTCCTCTCCCGAAAAGACCAGGATCACATCCTTTTTTTCGTTGCTGAGCGGCATTCCGTCCGAGAAGGAATTCTCGTGGGCGGTCCATCCCAGGTACACCCCCAAGGACTCATCGGTCCACATTCCAGTCGTGTAGAACGACTCGTGCTGAAGCGTGCCGCGCATCCGCGCCAACTGGGACTCAGCCCAGCCGCGTGGCATTTTAGTGATGAGACCGACGATTCCGGGCACGGATTTTTCCTAGGAACCTTCCATAGCGGATTGTAGTTTGCGGGCGTACCAGGCCTTGCGGATTTCGCGGACTTTGGCAACCAAGGGTTCGGGAAGGTGGTCCGCTAACTTTCGGTGCAGGCCCAGGCGCAAGGCAATTGCCCCGATGCGCGTCAAAGGAACGTAATAACGCGGAATGTTGATGCGCTGGAAACCGTTCACCTCCTTGAAATGGCTCAGGCTGTCTGCCTGCTTGTTGCCATAGGAGAAATTCTGATAGACGAGATACTTGATGCCCCGCTCTGCACAGGAGCGAACCGCGTGCGAGATCAGCGCATTGGTCGGAGCCTTATCACTATGCCGAATCATCGAGATAATGTTCATCAGGTTCGCTTGCGTTCCAGTTTCATCACGAACCAGTTTCACGAAGCCAATCAGCTGATCGCCAAAGAAGGCGCCTATGAAAATGCTGTAGTCGAGGTAGGTCGCTTCCAATCTATAGACCGTTTCGAGGTTTTTTCCATAATGCGTAAACGGCTTACCTTGCCGGATGGGGGACTCGTTGTAAACTTCCCAAATTCCCCGCACGAGGGCGTCGTCGAACGGCACTTCCCTGAGGATTACTCCCTTCTTTTCGGCCTGCCGCGCCCTGTTCCGGGGATAAGAACGAATTTGATGCCTCCACCAGTGCTCAAAGGTTGACACCGGCAAAACTGCGAAGTTATCCCACGCCATGGGATACGAATATTTCGGCGAGGTTTCAGGCAGTCTCTGCATAAAAGTGAATAGATCGACGCGTGTTTTGGCCTTGCGCAGGTCCTCAAGCATTGGCTCTGGATCGTCCAGGAACAGATATTTGTCGGCATCGAGGCGAGCCATCCGGATGAAGTGCCCCTGAACGCGGACCTGCTTCCCACAAACGAATAGAGATGAATTCATGGAGTTCTAAGTGTTCTCCTCTATGTGACGATAATGACTGAGGCCGTTTCTCCAATCGCCCTACGAAATTGGAGCGGAGAGGTCGGTTGCGAACCGCCACTTTCGGCTTGGAAGGCCGATATGCTCTTTACATCATCTCCGCAAATTGTTGGAGGTATAGATTCGGTTGGCTTTGTTTTCGTCTAGCAGACGACTCTATGTTCGCTAGACGAACCTTCTAGAACTAAATTACTTTTCCTAAGGACCGCTTGCCGAGCAGCGCGGCGAGCGACGGCAGCTCGAGAAGGCCTGGCAAGGGATCATCCCAAACGAAGATCTTGGCAAAGAGCCGCATATGAAAACGCGTCTCACCCCGTCCCGGCATCAACTCTTGGACCATAACCATTTCCGGGCCGACCAACACATAGGCTTCGTCATAGCGCGCCAGCATGGACGTGCGATCGCCTACAAGCCACGCTTTGGCGTTTGTGAAGCGCCACCGTCTTAGAGCGGGCTTGAGAATGACGAGAAATCTCGCACCGGTCCAAGCTCCGAACAATGCCCGAGCCCCGGTAATCTGCGCCCATTACTAATGCACCGACAGAGTCCGTTAGAGGAGAACAATTGGGGGTCGCATTCGGCGTCATGCTGAAAGCGGAGTCATTGTGCGAATACAGTTTGTTACCGTCCGTCCCATGTATGAGAGCGTTGCGCGTTAATCTTACGTATTCCCTAGCTCGCCCGGATCCCGTTCAAGCAGCGCTCACAGAAGCGGTTGGGGCCAAAGACGATGATTCTACGCGATACACGAGTTGGTTTCCTTCGAGGCTCGCGTGGGCAATTCGGGCTCGTTCCTTGCCAGGACCCTCAATTTCCCACGCATCGCCGCGACGCGTGAGCCTCATTTGGCTCCTCTCACGCCACCAGTGATTCACTTCTTGCGGACGAGCGATCCAGATCTTTCCCTCCGAACGCAACTCAGCAAGATAAGTCAATAGTGTCTTATAGGTGTCTAACGCCCGAGGCTCGAAAAGATAATCTGGATGAACGATGAAACTAGCGAGGCCGTGTTGCGCGGTGATCAAAGCGATCTGGCGCTTCCAGAGGTCAATGGACGACTGATTTAAGATATGAAGCAAGCAGTAGTCTTGGGTTGTGGTCACAGGCAGTTCCAGGATTTTACCGATGAAAAAAGGAGTGATCGAGCAACAGCCTCCGCCTTGCGCTTCCAAGTTGGCAACACTCGGAACGGACATATCGTAGGCAAAGTCTAAAGCTTCAAACCAGTCCACATTGCGATAGAGAACAGCGGAACGAAAGCCCGCAGCCCCGTAGTCTCTACCGTAGCGATTGATTTCCGCTGCACGCTCCAAGAACAACTCCCGATCGCTGAAAAGACGGCCATCATGATCCAAATCGTGGACGTTGATTTCAAAACCTCGGTCGCGCATGTTCTTCAAGAACCCCTCCGGAACCAGATATTTTCCTTCCGGCACGATTTCGAAGCTGGATTTGATCCCCCAAGCGTCGTCCAAGTCCATCAGACGCGAACAAGCTTCTCTCCCTGGTAACGCTTCGACATCGTGCGTCATAATGGCGCTGCTCGGAAGGCCATCCGGCCAGAACCAAATGAACGGGACGCTATGGACGGCGTGAGCCTCAAGCAATAGGGTCATAAGCTGCTCAAAGATGCACTCGACGTTGGAATCGACAGGCCAGTTGGGGAAGCGAATTTCCCTCCAGTCTCGGAGGTGCAATCTCTGGAGATGCTTACGTATGCATACGGGCAGAAGTGGCCGAACCGAGTAATAAGCCTTTCTGAGAATGGAACTGGTGCCAAGTCGTTTCCGGTCGCCATTCGATGCTGGGTAACGTTCGTAACGCAGGTTTGCGACTATTTCCGAGGGGTCGAATGGGAGCCAGACTCGACCTTGCTCTATCATAACGTCCGCCAGCGCATCGTGGAGCGTGTCCGCGGAATGGTCGGCTGGAGCATTGGAAGAGCAACGCCCGTAGCCAATCGCGTTGGAACCAAAACGGAAATATCCGCAATCTTCTGAAGCCGGTTCACCGCTGCTGGCGAACGTCACAAAGTTCGCGGGACAACGATAATAATCGACAAAAGCGCGGTCCATCGCTCTCTCTCGGTTTTGTTTTTTTATTCGCCTTTGTGGATGGCTAGCTTCGGACTCCACAAGGAAAAAGCTTTAGCCGATGTGCCGATAAATCAGCTTTCCGGCGGAGGTTAACATCGCGTCAGGCATGAAGACAAAGAGCCCCCGCAGCGGATCAATAGGATAAATGGTCACGCGAAGTCTCACCTATATAATCAGGTCGGGATTCTTTCTCCAGAGGGTAGTCGCATTCCGTCAAGTTCACGCATGACCCCTAACTCGTGCTGCCTTCTGACTTCCGCCACCAGCTTCGGATAAGTAGTTGCGAAAGTAGCTACCCCTATTCCGTTGGCGCGCAAAAAGCCGAGAAACTCATCAACAATTTGAGGATCGGTTAAATCCTTCGTGTGCCCAATGGCTACCAGTGGCCGATAAAGTGCGGGCTCCTGTCGGTCCCTTTGAATTATCCTTCCAACCATCGAAGTCAATTCGGCGAGTGTCATACGACAGAAATCAAATTTTAGGGGATATCCAAAGCGCAGGAGATCCAGCAAACGATTTAACTTCTTCCTGGGAAATTTCTGACCGGCTACGCCGAAATTGTTACGGAAGCCCAAACGCTTCGGTGTCGCCATTCGCCAGAAGGGAACCATTTCTGTGTAGATGGGTACCTCGATGCAAGTTCCCGATGGATCCGGTTCGTTCACATTATGGCCGAACGACCAGAAGTAACCATTTTTCAACGCGGGCCGATAATCCAAGCCATGGTTGTGCTGTAGGCCACCTTTAAAGACTGAAGAATCTATCTTGATCCCGTTTTGAACCAGGATTCTGGCCGCAGGCTCAGTTGGTTGGAACAGCCAATTCCCCGCACGGAACGACAGGGGGCTAAAACTCGGTGTGTTGACCAAGTGCCGCAGATACGCAAACGAGCGTTCGATAATCTCGGCAACTCTCGCTTCGGCTAAAGTACAAAGGTTGTATTCGCGAAAATCGAGAAGCCATTGCCCCTTCTCATAGTGAGCATTGCACCACTGCGGGTGCAGGTGTAACCCAATCTCGAAACCGTCACGATGAAGTTCCCGAATCTGCTTTTTAACTAGGTCAATGAGCGGGTCCGAACCAAACGCTTCTATCTTTTCGTACTCGGCTACTTCGACGAAGTTGACAAAGCGTGCGTCCCATTTTCGAAATATCTCTCCCAGTCGGTGTGCGGGTCCATAGACGAGCCCATCTAGCGAGCCCGTGCCATTGCCATAAATCTCGTAATCCAATGTAAAGATACATTCGATCATCGACTATACCGTGAGTGTTTCAGGCAGCCACTCATACCTTGTTTCTCACAAGGTTTTTGACGTCGTTCAACGACCTTTGAGCGTCTCGCGGAAGCATTCTGTAAACTGATTTCAGACCAGAACGGATGCCCCCAAGAAGCCTGCCCCGACAATAGGAGTTTTTGCGGAGCATCCGCAGCCAACCATCAAAGTCGGTGGCTTCCGACCCATTACAGTATTCGATCCCAGTCCGCACATTACGCGAGATAAAATCTCCCTCCATCAGATCGTGAACAATGGCCTCTGCTGTGACAGGGGAGGGCAGAGAGAGAGAGAGAATATTACCGACGGTCAGATTGGCGTTATGCAGGTCACAGCCAAAGAAGTATCGATATTGCTCGCGTCGCGAATGGTGCTCCAGCATTTCCAGAAGCTTGAAAGGAGGGATGAATCTGCTATCGGCTTGTTGATTCCATAATTCAACGCCCTCGATCTCGTATTTCTCCAGGTGTTTCACCACCCTCTCAAACGGATATTTCGAGGCATGAGCCAAGACCTTATAGAGACGAGGTTCACTTTTTAGCCTCTGCCCCTGCGTCGTAAAATTCACAATGTTAGCGTAGCTAGAGGCGGGAAATAAGATCGTGTCCAAGCCCGCGAGGTTTACCTCAGTACCCGGAATTAGAAGAAAGCCGGTCTTTTCTGTCACCTCACGCGTTTCGAGAAGGTAGTTGGCAAATTTCGGTGCATCGAAGTCCTCAAAATGATCTGTAACAACACAAAATGAAAGTCCACGGCGGCCCAACGCAGCTGCAATCTCCGACAGAGTGCTCCTGCCATCGTGAGAATATGTCGAATGAAAATGGAAAGCGCCTTGAATCGTATGTCGCATACCTTCGAGGCTCAAATCTAGTTAAGACCTGGGCTGCATCAGCCGGCCGAGGAACGGCATCGGATCGTCGGACGTGAGAATCAGCTCTGCGGTTTGGCGGTCAAAGAACGAACTGACATATGATTTTATCGCGGACCCGCGCTTCGTAACCTGGCCGCGCCACCCCTTCGGCCTGCCTCTCAGCGAAAGCATTAGAGATTTTGTGTCCCCGACAAGGTACCGGCCCCTAACGCCAACTCGGTAGATCTTCTCTTCGGGCTGGACCTCGATCCCGTTCAGCATTTTCCAATACAGATATGGCAAATCCTGTCCTGCCGCTATTGCCAACAGCACAGAGCCCCAAAACCTGCCATTGATTTCCATCAGATAGGGTTGACCGCTTCGACGATCGATCTTATATTCTGCCATTGCCGGTCCGGTGAACCCAATCCTTCTCATTAGCGCGGTAGTCGCGTGCAACAGGTTCGAGTCAATCTCAATAGTTTCTGCGAGGGCACTTGGTCCGCCCCAGGGAGTGCTCTCCCGCAATCTGCGGTGCCCGATAAGAGCAACCGGCCGACCTTCGTCAAACAGTCCAGAGACGCCGACACCATACCCATCGATGAATTCTTGCACTACAACGCACCGGTCCGTTGCCAACCGTAGCCTGCACTCTTTTTCCATCTCGCCTTTGCTGCAAACAACGGCAGTTTTCTTACTCGTATGGGTTCGGTTCTGAAGCATCACCTCGCTGCTCTCGGATTTGACTGCCACCGGAAAGTTCAGAGCCAGCGCCTTGATCGCCGGCAAGTTGCTATCGGTTACCAGCAGCGTTTTGGGAACAGTAATACCGAGCGATTGCGCAATGTTCAACGTATTCGCTTTGCTGAAAGCGGTTTGGATTTCCTTCTCCCCGGGCACAATAGGAATACAAGCCAATTCATTTCGATACTGGCTCAACGCCATGATTGCGGCTTCAGAAGTGGGAAGGACCCCGTCTGCCGCGAATTCGTGGCTGTAGTGATTCACATCACGGATGAACTGCGACAGATCTTGTTTCGGGCTGCGATATACAAATTTTTCTCTGGCGTAACGCGAGAACAAACTCATATCCCAACGCGTCTCGCCGCCCACCGCGAATGCGATACCTCTTTTTCCCCACGAACGAACACATGCAAGAGTGCGGGTGGAATACGCGTCCAGCAGCAGCACTTTTGTGAACCGCTTTCCTGCTCGCGACCGTACTAAAGCCGACACGGACGCGTCCCCGGCCGCGACGTGCGCGTCAATAGATGTAGAGGGAATCGTCATCGAGCGAATCAGTTTCCGTCGGCTGCGCGTCGAAAGAAGTAGTGAATGAATCACCATTGGTCAAAATGTGTTCCAGCAGCTTTGTGCCCCCGCAGTGAAACGGTTGGAATACTTCCAAGCGCAAAGCGGCGGAATACGGTTTTCAATCGCGCCATTTGATCTCGGTGGCGAAATTTCATGAGTTCTCGCGGTATAGTCCGCTCAACCCTGCAGAAAAAACTCCAGAAATAGCCAATAAATATGAGGATACCTCCAATTACGTAGGGCCTCTTTCCCATTACATAAACACTGCGCACGATTTCCCAGACGGGATGACTGCCAAGCAGATAAGCCTTTTTGCCGGTGTGCAGCCTTTCGCGTACTCCCTTCATCTGGGCACCATTCATTGGACGATGGTGATGGTAGGGTTTCTCGGTAAACGCTCTGGTTTGCCATCCACTCGCCCTCGCGCTCAGCACCGCAACGACGTCGACTCCGCCCGACTTAAGAGGCCGATACCCACCGATAACTTCAAAGCATTCTCGCCGGAATACCTGGCAGGGACCTGACACGTACTCGTTGCCGGTGATCTCGTAGTTGTAGCTTTGATTTGAAGCGACATCCACAAGCCGCCCTGCCACCAGTCCCAACTGAGAATCCTCCGCCAATCTTTGCAGCAGAAAAGAGAAGTAATCCTCGCCAAATGAGACGTCAGCGTCCAGATTGACGATGACTTCGTAGGGCAAACCCACCAGCCGAGCGTAACCGGCGTTGAATGCATGAACTTTGCCTGCGAAATGGCGTTCACGACGCTCGGGCATTCTCAACAGTTCGATCCAGGCATGTTCGGCCGCATACTTGCGCACGATGTCGTCCATCCCGTCGGTCGAGCCATCGCTGACGATAACCCACTTCAAGGGCCGTATCGTTTGGGCCAGTACGGACTTGATCGTCGGCTCTATAAACTGAGCCTCGTTCCGGGCGGGAGTAACGATGACGTAGCTAGGCAGGGCTGGCATGGTTGCACCAAGTGTTTGGCTCACAACGCCTCTACTGTGGAAAAGAGCTTCCACTCCGAATTACTGAGTCTGGAACGAGTTTCTGTTTTCTACTTCGCATTTCAACTAGGTGTGGAGCAACTTCGGGATCGGCAGATTCATGCGTCCCGCAAGCACAATTTCAAGGTTTCGGCTGACAAACGACAAAAAGGCTCGGCCAACATGCCCTTGGCATAAACAGGAAGTTGATGAACTTCCAGATGATGGCGCGCGATTTCGCTCCAGCCCAAACTTGGGTCTGAAAAGCCCAAGAAATCTCCTTTCGTCCGGATAACAGCGACGCGACCGTCATAAGGTTGGGGCACATATCGAAGTGCGGCTTGATCATTGACCTTCTTTACCACCAGATGCGGATAGTGGTTCAGTGTCTTGCGGCCACAAGCACGCTGCAGAACATCGCCTCCAGCTTGCAGCCTAATCCGAAGCCTGGTCAGTTCGGTATCGAGTTTCTGTCGTAGAAATTTTCTGCGGGCTTTCATTGGGAGCGAAAAGAAGTTCGCGCCGTGAAACCACAAGTTTTGCAAGAAGTGCAGCGGGAGCTTCGGAAGAAATCTCGAATGTGAAACGGCACCTGGATTGTAAGTATCCAGCATGACGACCAGTCCGACTTTCTCGCTCAGCGCTCTTAGCTGCTGTGCCATCTCCAAAGCGATGACTCCTCCAAGACAGTAGCCTCCCAAGAAATACGGACCGTGTGGTTGCACGATCGTTACCTCTTTCAAGTACTGGGATGCCATCTCTGAAATCGTTTTGTAAGGACGTCCATCGCCATTCAAACCTTGCGATTGCAAACCATAAACCGGTTGATCCGGTCCCAGATAACGAATCAGATTCCGGTACAGCAAAACGTTCCCTTCGGCACCATGGATTAGGAATAACGGAGGCTTTGATCCGAGCGGCTGTATGGGCACAAGCGATGACCATGATGGGTTCCAACCCTCTTTACGTATGAGTTCGACAAAGGCTGTGACCGTCGAAGCCTGAAAAAGGCTTGCAAGCGGCAGGGTCCTGCCCGTCAGTTTTTGGACCTCGGATAACATCCGGACTGCGCCGAGAGAATGACCGCCCAGATCAAAAAAATTGTCGTTTAGCCCCACCCGCTTCACCCTCAAGATCTCTGCCCAGATCTTGGTCAGCGAATGCTCAATGGGATCCCGAGGCGGGACAAATTCTTCTTGAATCTCGATTTCTTCTTGAATCTCGATGCGCTGTCCTGCGGGATCGGGCAAAGCCTTGCGATCGATCTTACGGTTGGGCGTCAGCGGCAACCGGTCCAGGATGACGATTGCTGACGGGAGCATGTACTCGGGTAGTTCCCTCTTGAGATGGGCTCGCAGATCATTGACGTCGGGCGCCGAGCCGGGCTTCGGCTCGACGTATGCGAGCAGGATTTTGTCGTCAGGCGCCTGTTCACGCGCGACGACAGTACAACGACTCACTGCTTCGTGGCGGCCCAGCACACCTTCGATCTCCCCCAGTTCGATTCGGAATCCGCGGATTTTGACTTGATTATCGATGCGGCCAAGGCATTCCAGACTGCCATCGGGAAGCCACCGCGACATATCGCCCGTGCGATAGAGGAGCTTGTTCGGCTCAAAAGGACTTTGGATAAAGCGCTCTTGTGTCAGCTCGGGGCGATGCAAATAGCCGCGTGCCAAACCTGAACCACCGATGTACAGCTCGCCCACGACGCCCGCGGGCACAGGATTGCGATACTCGTCGAGAACGAAGGCTTGAGTATTGGCAATCGGGTGACCACAGGGGACTGGCCCGTCGGCGGAAGTGACCCGGTGGATCAGTGACCAGATAGTGGTCTCCGTCGGGCCGTACATATTCCACAATTCCGCACACCGGGCGAGAAGCTCCTGTGCCAGAGTACTGGAAAGGGATTCGCCGCCACACAAAACTCTGAGATTTGGCGAACCGCGCCAGCCGGCGTCGATCAAAGCCTGCCAGGTAGCGGGGGTAGCCTGCATGACGGTGCACCGGGACTCGCTCATTCGTTTCATCAGCCGGAAGGGATCGCGAGCGTCTTCGCGGCTTGCGATCACGACTTTCCCGCCCGTGACTAGGGGAAGGTGTAGTTCGAGCCCTGCGATATCGAAGGATATGGAGGAAACAGCCAACAGCACATCCCTGGCGGTAAAGCCCGGCTCGTGCTGCATTGAAAGGATGAAATTCACCAGTGCGGAATGCCGGATTTCTACACCCTTAGGCCTACCGGTCGAACCAGAAGTGTAGAGCACATAAGCAAGGTTTTGCGCGCTCGCATTAGCCAGTGCCGGGCTATCGGTGGGTTGCTTTTCGATCTCTTGCCAATCAGAGTCCAGGCGGACGACCAATTCGGGCCAGAGCGAGGGATTTTTCGCAAATTCGCCATGAGTGACCAGCAGGAACATCCCGCTGTCCTCCACCATGTACGAGAGGCGCTCTTGCGGGAAGGAGGTATCCAAGGGCACATAAGCACCTCCTGCCTTCAGGATACCCAGCAAGGCTACCAACATCTCCAGCGAGCGCTCCGCGGCGACGCCTACCAAAACATCCGGGCCAACCCCCAGCTTCTGTAGGTAGTTGGCGAGCTGATTGGCACGCGCATTGAGCTCGCGATACGAAATCCGCACATCCTCGAACTCTGCCGCCACAGCGTCTGGGGTTCTCCAGGCTTGAGCATCTACTAAATCATGTAGACATTTAACTGTCCGATTATCCACGAGCGTATTGTTCCAATCGACTAGAACTTGCCTGCGCTCGCTGTCTGTAAGCAATGGCAGCTCCGAAATGCGCGAATCGGGGTTCGCTAGTCCTCCGGTAAGAAGCTTCTGCCAGTGCTCGACCATTCTGGTGACTGCTGAATGCCCAACTAAATCCGTGTTGTACGTGATTGGCCCCGAAATGCCATCGGGACGCTCATCAATAACGATCATCATGTCCAGCTTGGAACTGCCATTCGAAACTTCTTCTGTCGCAAGAGTCCAGCCAGGCCGCACCGGCGCCAATTGGGGCTGTTGAGACAGAATGATTTGGAAAATTGGATTACGGCTTGGATCGGGCCGCAGTTGCAAGCTTTCAACGAGCTTTTCGAAGGGAACTTGATCATTCGTGAGGGCGTCCAGCACCACAAACATGACCCGCTTCGCCAGCTGCCGAAACGTCGGATTGCCGGAGAGATCCACGCGCAAAGGAAGCGGATTGACGAAATCGCCGACCAATGATTCAACCTCAGGCCACCTCCGGCCTGCCGAAAGCCCCCCAACGACGATGTCCTGTTGTGCGGTATAGCGGTTCAGCAAAGCCACGTATGACGCCAGCAGAGTCATGTATGACGACACGCCCTCCTGCCGACAGAAGGCTCTTAAAGCGGCGACGACGGCTCGATCGAATCTAAATCGCTCAACATTTCCGCGATGCGTTTCATAAGCCGGTCTTGGACCGTAGTTCGGCCATGGGAGAACGGGCAACTCGGGCGAGAGTTTTTCACGCCAGAACGAAAGCTGCCTTGACCAGGTTTCGTCCGCAAGTGTCTTCTGTTCCCAACAGGCGAAATCTCCATATTGGAGGGTTGGTTCCGGGAGGGGCGACGATTTGCCGGTAGAGAAAGCCTCGTACAGAGTTGATAATTCCGGCAAAAAAATACGATACGCGCTAACGGCATCAAACACCAACTGGTGAAAGGTGATGTCGAGCCGATACTCTTCCTCATCCAGCCGAACAAGGATGGCGTGGAGGAGTGGTCCTTTCTTCAGGTCAAAACCCTTTTGCGCATTCTTGGTGGCCAGCCGCTTCGCCTCGATGTCCCTTGCGGATTTTTCCAAGTGTTGAAGGTTGATGATCTCCAGAGGGAATCTATTGGAGGCTGATTGAACCACCTGGACCGGACTCCCATCGATAGTGTCGAAAGTGGTTCGCCAGATTTCGTGACGGCGCAGGATCTCAACCATGCAACGTTCAAACACCTGCAAATCAAGAGGGCCTCGCCTGTAAATGGTGATCGCCTCGTTGTAGATGGGAGCGTCGGCTGCCATCCGTGAGTGCAACCACACTTGCTGTTGAGCAAAAGATAGAGGAACAGGCTGACCCGATGGCCGAGCTGGAATTGCCAGCCTCGGATAGGGCTTACGCCTTGCCTGGCTTCTAAGAAATGTCTCAAGCAGCGTGTGCTTGCAGTGAGACCGGGCAGTATTTTCGAGAGTGAATTGCGGGTGTTCCAAGGTCATTTGCTACGAAGCTCCGAAATAGTCTTCTGTGGCTCGGCAGCCCCTGCCTCAAGGAGCGACCTCAGATCGTTAGTCATGCGGCAGACCATTTCGACGTCGAACAGATCAGGATTGTATTGTGTGCGTAATATCACGCCCCGGGGCCGTTCGTTAAGCTCGAGATACAGGTTCCACCTGGACCCTCCACTCTCGACATCCATGAATGTTTGGTCCCAGCCAGGTCCCAAATCAGGCAGACTAGGCGCCAAGGAAATTACCGCATCAAAAAGCGGGTTCTCACTGGGATTGGAGCTTCTGCTGATCTGCTCGACGATGCGATAAAATGGCACATCCTCATTCGCAACTGCGCCAGAAAGAACCTCCCGCGTCTGGTAAAGCAGATCGCGAAAGGTCATGTTGGGCGTGATTCTGAACCGAAGCGGTACAGGGTTCAGAAAACAACCGAGTAGCTCTTGAACTTCTTGCTGTTCACGGCCGGCAGGAGCCAAAGTCCCCACAATGATGTCGTCTTGTTTCGTGTAGCTGTGCCACAAAACGACGAAGCCAGCGAGAAAACCCATGAATGTTGAGACGGATTGCTCTCGGCAAACTACGCGCAGCTGGTCCGCCACAGCGCTCGGCCATTCGCCGGGCACTATTGATCCTCGGTAGGTGTGTACCGGAGGACGCTGCCGGTCACGGGTGGACTCCAAGGCTGGGAGCTCTCCCCCCAGCCGCTCTCGCCAATACTTCAGCTGTCTTTCAAGAATCTCCTGCCCCAGAAACTCCCTCTGCCAGCTCGCAAAATCCCTGTATTGAATAGCCGGCTCCAGGAGAGGCAAAGGGCGCCCGTTGGCGAAAGCTTCATAGAGCTTGATTAGTTCGACTGGAAATACACGGAAGACTGAAACTCCATCAACAATGATTTGGTGCATGGTTAGATAGAGGCGATGATGGGCGTCGTCTAAGTGGATGAGCCTGACACGGAGCAGTGGACCTGTCCTGATGTCGAATCGTTGTCGCGCTTGTTCTGATCCCAGCTGGATTGCTTCCTTTTCCTTTTGCGATTCTGGTAGAGCCCTGAGGTCATACCTACTCATCGGAAAGCTTTTCGGCGCTGGGTGCACTATCTGATGCGGCTGACCATCCACATTGTCAAAGGTGGTTCGCCAAATTTCGTGCCGCCGCACGATCTCTGTGAGACTTTGCTGCAGAGCATCTACGTCGAGCGGCCCTTGGCGATGGATTGTTATTGATTCGTTATAGAAAGGAGGCTTATTGATCCCGTCAAGAGTTTGCCGCCAAATTTCTTCTTGAGAGAGAGACAACGGGACGGAACCGGAGATATTCCGACGAATCCGCCCTGAAGGTGCTCGTCGAGCAGGCTTCTCCCCGTTCAGAAGAACAGCAAGAAGGCGCTGCTTTGTTTCAGAAAGCTGTCCTGTACCTGCAATCGTTTCCACAGGTTAGCCCGTGTCTGCTTTGTCAGCGATGTTCGTTCCCGTCCGTACTATCGCGGAGCTTTTGTTCCACCCCCCGTAATCATCAGCGTTAATGGTTAAATACGTAAAAACAAAATGTCCTATTTGCTGGCAGTGCACTTCGAAACAAAAGCCAAGAGAAAATTCATCGTTCAATTCAGTAAGCAGGACGCCGCGGAATGTGTTCTGCTCGGGAATCCAAGTCAGTTCAACTGCGTGAAAATCGAAGAATTGTTGACACCAAGGATAGAGTGCTTTGTACACTGATTCCTTCGCAGAAAAGAGCATAGCGGTTCGGAGCCGGCTGTCTCCACGTTCGAATACCCAGCGGAGTTCAGAAGCGCGACAAACCGTCTCCGCGATTTCCATCTCTGGAATCGACAGCACGTCTTCTAGATCGATTCCGAGTATCCATATGCAGGACCTGCTCGCGACGGCCGCAATGGCCCAAGGGCCGGAATGCGTAATGGATCCTACGATTCCCGCAGGCCAGTCTGGATCTCCACCAGCCCGTCGCATGACCGGAAATGGGTTCGGCGAGCCAGCACGGATGAGCGCCAATCGGGCGGCGGCGCGCCCCAGAATGAATTCATTCCGGCGCTTGCTAGAGACGTTCCTTCGCAAGGGGCAAGCGTCCGACAGATCTGACGGGCAATGTTCAATCTGGCTCTGATGAAGGACCGCCAAGGTGATGTGCGAACCGAGCGATGTCAGGCTTAGGTCGAGTGGGCGGACAGATTCATCCGCCTTCGCGTATTCCACTCCAAATACAGAACGTGC